>Ga0209473_1001336_pt1 | contig 13821 bp, 12 predicted proteins | sample GraSoiAngelo_133_FD_185890 | JGI IMG/M metagenome (GOLD analysis project Ga0209473, IMG submission 185890) | Grasslands soil microbial communities from the Angelo Coastal Reserve, California, USA - 14_0929_05_20cm (SPAdes) (version 2) | ecosystem: Environmental > Terrestrial > Soil > Grasslands ...
CTTTTGAGGGAATCGAACCACGGCTTCAGCGGCGATCCTGCGTATCGGCCGTCGTCGCGCGCCCTCGCACTGCCTGCCAGAACAGCAGCCACGGCTACCGCCGCCATCGAGGTTTTGACAAAATTCATCAACCCACCTCGTCGACGAGGACCCCGGTAGGCCTTCGTCCGAACGGGTTCATAAGCCCCAAATTGGGCAGAAGTTCCTCGTGCGGAGGTGATTGCGATCACTTGGCCGTCACAAATGCGCGTAAGTCCGTGATCGGACAGCGCTGCAAGCGGCTGAATTCGGATCACGGTGGGGCGCAGGACAGATGTTCTACTGGTCCGTTCGAACTGTGAGCTGACCGATACTGCCGAGGCGTGCGTCTTCAGTCGGTCAGCATCGCGCCGACATCGGCTTCGGCGACGATCGTGCCATTTACCTTGGCCTCGCCGTGAAACCACCACATGGTCTTGCGGCGGCCGATCGAACGCATGTGATATTCGATGGTATCGCCGGGCATCACGGGCTTACGAAACTTGCATTTGTCGATGGTGAGAAAATAGACCGCGCGCGGTTTCTCCGTGCCTTCGACTGATTTGATGCCGATCACGCCCGCGGTCTGGGCCATGGCTTCGATCAGCATGACGCCGGGATAGACCGGCCGATCGGGGAAATGCCCCTGAAACGGCGGCTCGTTGAAGGTGACGTTCTTGACGCCGATGCCGGAATAATCGGTGCGGATATTGACGACCCGGTCGATCAGCAGCATCGGATAGCGGTGCGGCAGGGTCTTGAGGATGTCGTTGATGTCCACGAGCGCAATCTTGACCGGTGCCTCCTCCATCACTCCCGCCCCTCGCCCTTCGGGTCGGGCGTGCCATCGCGCACCAGGCGCTCCACCGCAATGATTTCCCTGAACCACTGCTTGGTCGGCTTTGCGAAGTGACCACCCCAGCGCCCGTTGGGTGGAATGTCGTCCTTGACCGCACTCATTGCCGTCACCTGGGCTCCATCGCCGATCCGGAGATGGTTGTTGATTCCCACCTTGGCGCCGAGCGCCACATTGTCCCCGATCGTCAGGCTGCCCGCGAGCCCGATCTGTGCCGCCAGGAGGCAGCGTCTGCCAATCGTCACATTGTGGCCGATCTGGACCTGATTGTCGATTTTAGTGCCCTCGCCGATGATGGTATCGCGCAGGCTGCCGCGATCGATGGTCGTTCCAGCGCCGATTTCCACGTCGTTCTGGATCAACACCCGGCCGGTCTGCGGCACCTTCACATGGCCATCCGGGCCAAAGAACACGAAACCGTAGCCGTCCTGACCGATGCTGCAGCCGGGATGGATCAGGACATTATTGCCGATCAGCGCGCATTGGATGGCACTGTGTGCCCCGACATTGCAATCGCGGCCAATCCGGACGTGGGCGGCGATCACCGCCCCCGCCCCGATCACGGTGCCGGCGCCGATTTCAACATGCGGGCCGATCACCGCGAGCGGATCGACAATGACACCATCTTCCAGATGCGCCGTCGGATCGATGACGGCGGATTCTGCGATGCCCGCGTTACCGACCCAGGATTGCGGCCGTAGCGCGTCGCCGTGGAACTGGCGTGCCACCTTGACGAATTCGCGAAACGGCTGCGCGGCGCGCAATACCGCCACATGGGCGGGAACGCTGGCCTCGAACCGCGCGCTCACCAGGCAAGCGCCGGCCTTGGTCGAGGCAAGCTGAGCGGCATATTTCAGATTGTCGAAGAATGTGAGGTGCATCGGACCTGCTTCGTCGAGCGAGGCCAGTCCCGTGACCTTCTGGCCGGCGCGCGAAGCGTCGACCAAGTTAGCTTTCGTCAACGCGGCGATATCGGCGAGCGTCGACAAAGCGGGTCGTTCAAAGAATATCGGCTGTGCCATTCCACCCGTCGCGGTCCGGCCGGTGATCGAAACTAGGACCTCGGTTCTGATCAATCAGAATCACGCAGTCTCTTTGTTTTGACGCGTTGTCTTCACGCGAACCGGTACCTGCTTCGCTTGAAAACGCTTTAGAACGAAGTCCCGCCGCCAAACTTGAATTGCTGCACGCGATCGAATTGGCCCTTGGTGAGCGGGACCGCATAGTCGAAGCGCAGCGGACCGAACGGGGAGGCCCAGATCAAGCCGACACCCACCGACGAACGCACGACGTTGCTGCTGTCGTACACCAGCCCCGTGCAGGTTCCCGCCGAAATGGGGAATGCCCCCGGCAGCGACGGCTTGATGCAGTTCGAGTTTTGCGGCGTCGTGAGTTCGCCCGTCGCGGCCCACGTCGTCGGCCCCTTGTAGTCATACAGACCGCCGGCATCAGCATAGACGGCGCCCTTCAAGCCCACTTCCTTGGGCAGAAACCAGAACGGCATCTGCAATTCGAACGACGCACCCCAATATTTGGTGCCGCCGAGCGCGTCCTGGGTGCCGAAGGGATTGATGTCACGCGGACCGATACCGTTCGGGGCAAAGCCGCGGACCAGATTCGGTCCCATCTGGAACTGGTCCAGCATGCGCAGATCACTGCCGACCTTGCTCAGGATGCCGCCCTGCAAGTGGACCAGTCCGACGATATCGCTAACCAGCGGCGTGTAATATTTGCCGTCGATGGTCGATTTCAGGTAGCTCACATCGCCACCGACGCCGGCAAAGTCCTGCTTGAAGTCGACCAATAGACCATCGGTCGGGTTCTTGTTGTTGTCGAGCGTGTTGTAGTTCAGCGAGTAGCCGACCGAAGAGGTCAACGTCTTGCCGCTCGCAAGCTCCTTGCGAATCGGCAGCGACGCTTCGCCGTCGCTGTAGCACCACAGGCCGATGCCCGATGCGTCCACCGCGCCCATCGCCACCGCTTGGGCCGCGCCGCCGGGGAGCGTGTTCACGAAGGCCGGTGACGGATTGAAGGCGAGGAACGGATTGGCGGGATTGTTGTTACAGTTCGCCAGATAGCCCGGCAGCGAGATGGTCTGCTGATAAAGCGAATAGCGAAGCTGCAAGGTCAAGTCTTCGCGCAATCCGAAGCCCAGCCGGGGGCTGAAGCCCAGCGTCTTGGTGCCGTACGAGATGAAATTGTTGGCGAGTTGTTCGCGATAAAAAATATCGAGGCCACCGGCAACGCGATAGTCCAGCAGATAGGGGTCGACGAACGACAGCGAGCCGCCGCGGGCGTACTGGCCATATTGCACCGCCGCCTTGGCGAACAGGCCGCGGCCGAGGAAGTTACGCTCGGAAATGCTGACTTCGCCGAGCGCACCGTCCGTGGTCGAATAACCACCCGATACCGAGAAGTCGCCGGTCGATTTCTCCTCGAGATCGACGACGAGGATCACGCGATCGCTCGAGGAACCCGGCTCGGTCGCGATCTTCACGGTCTTGAAGTAATCGAGATTCTTCAGCCGGCGCTCGGCACGGTCCACCAGCGCACGATTATAGGCGTCGCCCTCGGACACATCGAATTCGCGGCGAATCACGTAATCCCGCGTGCGGGTGTTGCCCCGTATGTTGATGCGCTCGATGTAGGTCCGCGGCCCCTCGTCGATACCAAAGACGATCGAGACGGTGTGGGCGTCGAAATTGCGATCGCCGCGCGGATGCACGATCGCAAAGGCGTAACCGCGCCGCGAGGCCTCGATCTGCATTTCCTCGACCGACTTCTCCAGCGCCTCGGCGTTGTAAACCGAGCCGACATAGACGTGCGAGAAGCTGCTTAGCGTATTTCCGTCGAGGGTCGCGATGGATGAATTGAACGCGACCGACCCCACGCGATATTGCTGGCCTTCCTCGATCTTGAAGGTCACCAGGAAGCCCTTGCGTTCCGGGTCGTATTCGGTCAGCGCCGCCACCACCTGCACGTCGGCATAGCCGTGCTTGAGATAAAAGCGGCGAATCAAATCCCGATCGGCCTCGACCCGGTCCGGATCATAGACGTCGGCGCCGCCGAGGAAGCTCAAGAGATTCGATTCGCGCGTCTTGATGATGTCGCGCAAGCGATACGACGAATAAGCAACGTTGCCGACGAATTCGATCGACTTGATGCCGGTTTTCCCACCCTCGACGATGGTGAAAACCAGATCGACGCGGTTGTTGGGCTGCTCGATGATTTCCGGCGTCACGCGTACGTCGTAGCGGCCTGAATGGCGGTAGATTTCGACGATGCGCTGGGCATCGGACTGCACCATCGGGCGCGAGAACGTACCGCGCGGCTTGGACTGGATCTCAGCCGTTAGCTGGTCGTCCTTGACCTTCTTGTTGCCCTCGAAGGCGATGCGGCCGATCACGGGGTTTTCGACCACGGTGACAACGATCTTGCCACCCTGCCGGCTGATTCTGACGTCCTGAAACAGGCCGGTTTCGATCAGTGCTTTCAGGCCGTCATCGATCCGCCCCTGGTCGAGCACGCCGCCGGGCCCCGGCTTGAAATAAGAGCGGATGGTCTCGAGTTCGACGCGCCGGTTCCCAACGACCTCGATCGACTGCACGGTCTGGGCAGCGGCCGGCGAGGACGCAAGCATGGACGCCAGCGAGGCCGCGACTGGCACAGCCAACATGATCAGGGCGCCCAGCATGGCCGCCCGTAGCCGCATTCCAACAATCATGCGCAACGCGCCCTTGTCATTCCAATGCCGGATCGCGACCCCCGCGAACCGGCAGATTCCCGTCTGCTGCCCCGCTTGTAGCTAATTTCGTGGGGGCGGCAAACGCAACATCGCGGTGCGATTCCATTTTCATTCCAAGACGTTGCCTATTAGCAACGCCACAAAAAAGCCGCGTCAGGATGCCGCCAGATGCAGGATGTCGTTATAAGTCGCAAACACCATCAGCATCAGCACCAGACCGAGACCGATTCGGAACCCCATTTCCTGCGCCCGATCCGACAACGGACGCCCGCGGACAGCCTCCACCGCATAGAACAAAAGGTGACCGCCATCGAGCAGCGGCACCGGGAATAGGTTCAAAAGCCCAATCGAGATCGAGAGCACCGCGGCGAGGTGCACCAATGCGGCCAGACCGATGGTCGCTACCTGTCCTGAAATCTGGGCAATGCGGAGCGGCCCGCCGACCTGGTCGGCTGCTTCGCGGCCCGTAAAGACGCCGCCGATATACGCAAACGTCCGGTCAATGACGAACCAGGTTTCCTTGACGCCGAGCCACAATGCAGTCGCCGGGTCAACGCGCTCGGTCACGACGTCGCCTGCGGCGGTCTGCCGGGTGATTCCCAATACGCCAAGCCGGTGAACATTGCCGAAAGGATCCTTCACTTCCCGCAGTTGGGGCGTGCCTTGCAGCTGCAGCGTGGTATCGCCGCGCTTGACCGTAAATGTCAGCTTTTCTCCGGCCCGCACGCCAACAATGCGTTGCATGTCGGTGAAACTCTCGATCTTGGAGCCGTCAATCGACGTCACGATGTCGCCGACCTGAAATCCGGCCGTCGCGGCAGCGCTGTTCGCCTCGACCTTGTCGACGCGCGCCGACGTGCTTGGCTTGCCGTAGAAGGTGAACAGGCCCGTAAATATCACGATCGCCAAAATGAAATTGGCGATCGGCCCCGCGGCCACGATCGCCGCACGCGGCCCGACCTTCTTGTGGTGGAAGCTGCTGGCGCGCTCCTCGTCGGTCATGTTGGCGAGGGCGTCGGCCGACGGCGTCGAGGCTTCTGTGTCATCGCCGAAGAACTTCACATAGCCGCCAAGGGGCACCGCGGAGATCTTCCATCGCGTGCCATGACGGTCGTTGAAACCGGCGAGTTCCGGCCCGAAACCGAGCGAGAATGTCAGCACTTTCACGCCAGCCCAGCGGGCGATCAGAAAATGGCCGAGTTCATGGAAGAAGACCACAATGGTGAGGACGAACAAAAAGGGGACCGCGTAACCGATGAGCCCATGGTTCAACGTGTTGAAACTATGTAAAAAAAACTCAGACATCGATTCCCCTTACCCAGGGCCGGAAGCCCTGTTCCCAACCCTCTTAAGATGCCTTTAAGGCAATTTGAGGCAAGAGGGTGGCGGCCTTGTTTCGCGCGCTATGGTCAACGGCGATGGCGTCGTCGGCCGAGGTCAACGGCGCCAGATTGCCGGAGCGAACCCAGGCCTCGATCGTCGCTTCGACGAGGCGTGCGATCGCGCCGAACTTGATCTTGCCGGCGATGAATGCGGCCACCGCGACCTCGTTCGCCGCATTGTATACCGTGGTCGCGCCGCGTCCGGTCCTTAACGATTCGTAAGCAAGCCGCAGTGCCGGGAAACGCTCGAAATCCGGCGCTTCGAACGTCAACTGCCCGATCTTGGCCAGATCGAGCTTGGCCGCCGGCCCCACGATGCGGTTGGGCCATCCGAGGCAATGGGCGATCGGCGTGCGCATGTCGGGTGCCCCCAACTGCGCAACGACGGAACGATCCGAAAACTCGACCATGCCGTGGACGATCGATTGCGGATGCACCAGCACTTCGATCTCCTCCGGTGCCAGCGCGAACAGATAGGAGGCTTCGATGACTTCGAGCCCCTTGTTCATCATCGAAGCGGAATCGATGGTGATCTTCTGTCCCATGCTCCAGTTCGGATGTTTCAAGGCCTGTGCCAGCGTCGCCTGCTCGATATCGGCGGCGGCCCAGGTGCGAAACGGCCCGCCCGATGCGGTGATGATGACGCGGACCAGTTCTTCGCGATTGCCCGAACCCAGTGCCTGAAATAGCGCATTGTGCTCGGAATCGGCGGGCAGAATGCAGGCGCCGGCTTTCGCGGCGCGCTGCATGAAAAAATCGCCTGCGCAGACGAGGCATTCCTTGTTGGCCAGCGCCACGGTGGCGCCACGATCGACCGCCGCAAGCGCGGGCTTCAATCCGGCGGCGCCGCTCACGGCTGCCATCACCCAGTCCGCCGGACGGGCCGCAGCCTCGATGATCGCGCTCTCGCCGGCGCCGCATTCGGTGCGGGTGCCGGCCAACTGCTCTTTCAGCTCCGTCAGCCGGCGCGGATCGGCGATCGCGACAAAGCGCGCATCGAACTCGCGTGCAAGCTTCGCCAGTGCCTGCACATTGCCGTTCGCGGTCAACGCCTCGACGCGGTAGCGATCGCGCGCGGCCCGCAGCAAATCCATGGTGCTGTCGCCGATCGAGCCGGTGGCCCCCAGCACGGTCACGGCGCGCACCGTACCTGCAGCGGCCTTGTTGTTACGCAACGGAACAGCGCTCATGTCCTCACCAAACCATAAGACCGCGGCCGACGCCATCCATACCGCCCCGCACAAAGCCTAAAATCGCCGCGAAGATAATGGCAGCAACAAACCCGTCCAGGCGATCCAACAGGCCGCCATGTCCGGGAATGATGTGGCTGGAATCCTTGACACCGAAACGGCGTTTTACCGCCGATTCGAAGAGATCGCCGAGTTGTGAAACGATCGAGAGGACCGCTCCCAGCGGCAAAAGCGACCCGGCCTTGCCGAGATCGAACGCCACAAAGCCGCAAGCAACGACGAGACTCGCAACAAAGCCGCCGATGGCGCCTGCCCAGGTCTTCTTCGGGCTGACCCGGGGCCAGAGTTTTGGTCCGCCAATGCTCCGGCCTGCGAAGTATCCGCCGATATCGGTCACCCACACGACCAGCAGAACGAAAACCAGTGCCACGAAGCCGTTCCTGGAGTCGAGACGCACCAAAACCGACGCGGCTTGCGCCGCAGCGGCATATAGAAATCCGCCGGCGATCCAGCCACGCCGCGCTTGCGCGATCGCGGCTACAGCCAGCACGCCGATCAGCAGCACGATGAATGCGGCGTCGATCCACCCCTCGATGAGACAAAGTCCCGCGGCCACGGTTGCGACAATGCCGGCAGCGACCACGCGCCCCTCGCGCGCGGCTACGATCGTCAGCCACTCGACATAGAGGCCGATCGCGACCAGCGTCACCAGCGCGGTCCACAGCCATCCGCCGGCATACGCGATTGCAATCGCCAGCGGCGCGAGCACTACTGCTGCGGCGACGCGCAAAAGCAGATTACGCGAACTCTGCCCGCCAACCGACGCCGGTGCGCTTTCGCCGTTGCTCACGATCCGGTTTTCGCCGCGGCCAGGCCGCCGAAGCGCCGCTCGCGCCGGCCATATTCGGCAATTGCGCTTTCGAGCGCGGCCTTGTCGAAATCCGGCCAGTGGACCGGCACGAACACGAGTTCGCTGTAGGCTGCCTGCCACATCAGGAAGTTCGACAGCCGCTGTTCGCCGCTGGTGCGGATGATCAGATCGGGATCGGGAATATCCGGCGCGTCGAGATACTGCCCGAGCGCGTCGGCATCGATCGAGGCCGGATCGCGCTTGCCGTCCGCCACTTCACGCGCGAGCCGCTGTGCCGCATTCGCGATTTCCTGCCGCGAACCGTAGTTGAAGGCGACGACGAGATTGAGACGGGTATTGTCCCGCGTCAGCTCTTCCGCCTCGCTCAGAAGCGCGCAAATATCGGACTCCAGTCCTTGCCGCTCGCCGATGACGCGCACCCTGACGCCGTCGCGATGCAGCGTCGCCAGATCGTTGCGGATGAATCGCCGCAGCAGCCCGAACAGGTCGCCGATTTCGGTCGCGGGCCGCGACCAGTTTTCCGAGCTGAAGGAAAAAATCGTCAGGTAGAGAATGCCGAGCTCGTGGGCGGCGCGAACGACGCGGCGCAACGCCTCGACGCCGCGGCGGTGACCTTCGGCGCGCGGCAGACCGCGGGCCGCAGCCCAACGTCCGTTGCCGTCCATGATGACGGCCACATGCAACGGGCTATCCGTACGATCTGCCCCCTGGCTGGCGGGAGCGGCGGCGTTCGACATCAATCAGTCCCCAGAAAATCACCGCTGCTTATACGGTGAGGATTTCCTTTTCCTTGGCCGCGAGCAGCTGATCGATCTCGGAGATCATTCCGTCGGTTGCCTTCTGCACATCATGGGCAAGCCGCTCCTGGTCGTCCTCGGAAATCTCGTGGTTCTTCTCGAGCTTCTTGACGGTGTCGAGACCATCGCGCCGGACATGGCGGACCGCGACCTTGGCGGCTTCGGCATATTTGTGCGCGACCTTGACCAGTTCCTTGCGGCGCTCTTCATTGAGCTCGGGAATCCGCAAGCGCAGCACCTGCCCTTCGGTCGCAGGCGACAGGCCCAGATTGGAATCGACGATCGCCTTCTCCACCGCCTTGACCATCGACTTGTCCCAGACCTGCACGGACAACAGCCGCGGCTCGGGCACGCTGATGGTGGCAAGCTGGTTCAGCGGCATGTGGGTGCCATAGGCGTCGACCTGCACCGGCTCCAGCATCGAGGCCGAGGCGCGGCCGGTCCGCAAGCCACCCAGCTCATGCTTGAGCGCCTGGGTCGCGCCTTGCATGCGGCGCTTCAATTCATTGATGTCGAAATTACCCGTGGGCATAACGCTCTCCCTTCTGCTACGCCGTCATCAACGCGCCCGACCGGTCGCGGGTCCGACGAGCGAGACCCTGGTCAGCCGGCGACGATCGTCCCGTGACCGGTGCCGCGCAGAATAGCGCCGATCGAACCCGGTTCGGCGATTGAGAATACGATGATAGGCAGCGACGCCTCGCGGGCAAGCGCGAATGCGGTCGCATCCATGACCTTGTAGTCGCCCTCGATCGCTTGGGAATGTGTCAAACGGTCAAAACGTTTAGCCGACGGGTCCTTTTTGGGGTCAGCGCTGTAGACGCCATCGACGTTGGTGGCCTTCAGCACCGCCTCGGCCCCGATTTCGGCCGCGCGCAACACCGCCGTGGTATCAGTCGTAAAGAACGGATTGCCGGTTCCGCCACCCAGCAGCACGATGCGGCCCTCGGCGAGATATTTGTGCGTGGCACCGCGGGTGAACAGCTCGCAGATCTGCGGCATCACGAACGCCGAGAGCGTTCGCGCACCCGTTCCCTTGCGCTCGATCGCGGCCTCGATCGCCAGGCAGTTCATCACGGTCACGAGCATGCCCATGGTATCGGCGGTCGGCCGGGGTACACCTCGCGACGACACGTCGACACCCCGGATCATGTTGCCGCCGCCGACGACGACCGCGATCTCACCGCCCAGCTTCTGGGCGGCAATCAACTCGTCCGCGATCCGCTCAACGGTCGGCTGGTCGATTCCGAAGGAATGGCTGCCTGCGAGATATTCGCCTGACAGCTTGATCACCACGCGACGGTAGACCGGCTCAGCCATTTAGCTTTCCTTCCCGCGCGAACAAGCTCCGGCGTAACGCCGGAGGGATAAGTTCCGGCGGCTACTTCTTGCCGCTGGCCGCCGCGACCTCGGCTGCGAAATCGGATTCCTGCTTTTCGATTCCCTCGCCAAGAGCATAGCGCACAAATCCAGCGATCTTCACAGCTCCGCCGACCTTGCCCTCAGCCTCCTTGACGGCTTGGGCGACCGATTTGCCGCTGTCATGGATAAAAGCCTGCTCGAGCAGGCAGACTTCCTTGTAGAAGGTCTTGAGCCCGGATTCGACGATCTTCTCGATCACGTTCTCCGGCTTGCCCTGCTGACGGTACTTGTCGGCCAGCACGTCCTTTTCGCGCTTGACCACGGCAGGATCGAGCCCGGCCGGATCGATTGCCTGTGGATTGGCGGCGGCGACATGCATGGCAAGCTGGCGGCCGAGCTGGGCGAGCTCGTCGGTCTTGCCGGGTGATTCGAGCGCCACGATCACGCCCATCTTGCCGGCGCCTTCGATCACGGCGTTATGCACGTAGCTCGATACCACGCCCTTGGTGACTTCGAGCGAAGCGGCGCGGCGCAGCGTCATGTTTTCGCCGATAGTTGCGATGGCGTCGGCAATTGCGATCTCAACCGTCACGTTGCCGATCTTGGCGGCCTTGATCTTCTCGATGTCGGCGCCAACCTGGAGCGCGACCTGCGCGATCATCTTGACCAGACCCTGGAACTGCCCGTTGCGCGCGACGAAGTCGGTCTCGGAATTGACCTCGACGACGACGCCTTTGGTGCCCGACGTCGCGGCGCCGATCAGACCCTCGGCGGCGACGCGGCCGGCCTTTTTGGCGGCCTTTGACAGGCCCTTCTTGCGCAGCCAGTCGATCGCCGTCTGCATGTCGCCGTTGTTCTCGGCGAGCGCCTGCTTGCAATCCATCATGCCCGCGCCGGTCGAGTCGCGCAGGTCCTTGACCATCGCTGCTGTGATCGTTGCCATCGTTGAACGTCCTCTTGCCTGTCAGGGCAATTGCAGCGCGGCTATCTCGCCGCCTCGCCGCCGTCAGGAATTGCCGGAGAATGAAATCGTGGCCGGAAAAGAACTCCGGCCATCGCGTTACGTTATTCCGCTTCCGCGGTCAGCGCCTTGGCCTGGGCAACCCAGCTATCGGCGCGGCTCGGAAGTCCGACCTCTTCGCCGATCTTGTGGACCGTATCGTGATCGAGTTCGGCGAGCTGCCAATAGTGGAAGATACCGAGGTCGTTGAACTTCTTCTCGATCGCACCGGAAACGCCGGTAAGCTTCTTGAGGTCGTCGGCGGAGCCGCGCGGACCTGCCAGACCCTGGAAGCCCGCGGCTTTCGGCGCGGCAGGAATTTCCTCGCGCGCCGGCTGGACGGAGGCGCCAACATCGATGCCGGCGTCGCCCTGTGCCCGCGAAATGCCATCGATTGCCGCGCGGGCGACCAGGTCGCAATACAGCGAAATGGCGCGACCGGCGTCGTCATTGCCGGGCACGACATAGGTGATGCCCTTGGGATCGGAATTGGTATCGACGATCGCGGCGACGGGAATATTGAGCCGCCGGGCTTCGGAAATCGCGATGTCTTCCTTGTTGGTGTCGATCACGAAGATCATGTCGGGAAGACCGCCCATGTCCTTGATACCGCCGAGCGAGCGATCGAGCTTGTCGCGTTCGCGCTGCAGGGTCAGCCGTTCCTTCTTGGTGTACTGCGCGCCCTCGCCGGAGCCGAGCATCTCCTCAAGCTGTCGCAGCCGCTTGATCGACCCGGACACCGTCTTCCAGTTGGTCAGCGTGCCGCCGAGCCAGCGCGAATTGACGAAATACTGCGCGGAGCGCTTGGCGGCCTCGGCCACGCCGTCCTGCGCCTGGCGCTTGGTGCCGACGAACAGGATACGGCCGCCCTTGGCGACGGTATCACTCACCGCCTGGAGCGCGCGATGCAGCAACGGCACGGTCTGGGCGAGGTCGATGATATGGATGTTGTTGCGGGCACCGAAAATGAAATCCGACATCTTCGGATTCCAGCGGTGCGATTGGTGACCAAAGTGCACGCCAGCTTCAAGCAGCTGACGCATAGAAAAATCAGGTAGCGCCATGATATCAGTTCTCCGGTTGGTTCCTCCGGAAACGTGTGAGCAAACGAGCCTTTTCGGCCCGGCTGCCACCGGACGGCCTTTTAAGCCATGTTTCCGTGTGAGATGGCGCGGTATATAGCCGTATTTTCGGGGGAAGCAAGGAAATACGGCCGGTTTTTGGGTGAAACCGCCCCAAATGGCCTCTTTCCCCTCTTAGGCGACCATTTCGACCTCACCGTCCTTCAGGCGGTAGATGCCGCCGACGACCTTTAGCTTGTTCTGGTCAACGGCCGCGCTCAGGATCGGGGTAGCGCCCTTCAACTTGGCGACATTGTCGACCACGTTCTGTCGGATGGCGTTGTCGAGCGCGTCGCCGGTCTGCTGCGAGACCGCCTTCACCGCGGGCGCGATCGCCGTCACCAGCGATGGCATATGGCCCGGCAGCGGCTTGTCGTCCTTGAGCGACTTGATGGTCGCATCGACCGCGCCGCAGCGGTCGTGCCCGAGCACGAGGATCAACGGCGCATTGAGCACAGCGACGGCATATTCCATGCTCGCGACCGTATCGTCGTTGGCGAAATTGCCGGCCACGCGACACACGAACAGGTCTCCCCGCCCGCTATCGAAGGCGTATTCGGGCGCAATGCGCGAGTCCGCGCAGCTCAGGATTGCCGCATAGGGGTTCTGGCCCCCCGTCAGCGCTTCCCGCTCATGTCTGAAGTCGTGGCGCTTCGCCACGCCCTCGACGTAACGCTCATTGCCGTCCTTCAATCGCTTCAGCGCCGCATCCGGCGAGAGAACGTTTTGCGGCTTGGGTGGCGACTTCCTTTCCTTGGCGACAGCGCCATTGGCGAGCAACAAGCCAATCGCTGACGCCGCGAAAATGAAACTCCGCCGCGATGGTTCGAACAGGCGACGCGCGTGTTGCGGACACATCTCGCACATTGGACCCCCAGCAGATTTTGGCACCCCGGTTCTGATGAACCGGAGCGCCTAAGCTTCTGCACCTTAGCATTTAGGTTGGTTGGGCGGACATTTCTTCGCTGCCGCTGCCGCTGCCGGGGCCGCCGGCCTAGGCGGCGGAGGCGGCGGTGGCGGGGGCCGGACGGCCGCAACCGGGGCCCTCGGCGGCGGCGGAGGCGCGGCAGCCCTCGGCGGTGGCGATGGCGGCACCACCGCCCTCGGCGATGGAGGCGGCGGTGGTGCAACCCGCGTGGCCTCCTGCTTCGGAGGCGCCGGAGGTGGCGTCGTCAACCGCCTGACTTCCGACCTCGGCGGTGGAGGTGGCGGCGGATTGGCCGGCTTCACATCAGGTCTGGCCAGCGTCGAGGTCGTTGGAGCGACCCCTTTCCTCTCATGCTCCTGCATTGCGGGAGGCGACGGGGTGGTCGGCGTCGTCAGTTTGGTTCCCGGCGTCGCCCCGGTCCCTGCTGCGCCCGATGGCGATGTTGTCGACGGCGACGTGCCGAGCTTCGTATTCGGCGCCGTTCCACCTCCGGTCGCGCCTAATGGCGATGTCGACGGCGACGTTGTCGATGGCGTGCCGAGCTTCGTGTT
>Ga0209473_1001338_pt1 | contig 13811 bp, 11 predicted proteins | sample GraSoiAngelo_133_FD_185890 | JGI IMG/M metagenome (GOLD analysis project Ga0209473, IMG submission 185890) | Grasslands soil microbial communities from the Angelo Coastal Reserve, California, USA - 14_0929_05_20cm (SPAdes) (version 2) | ecosystem: Environmental > Terrestrial > Soil > Grasslands ...
TGTCCAGAGACACTGCCTGTCGAAGTGGGCGCAAATTTTGCTGTGTAGGTAGCGCTTTGTCCGGGAGTAAGTGTCAGTGGAACAGTGATGCCGCTTCCGCTGAAACCAGCACCTGATGTCGTGACCGATGAAATCGTTAGGTTCGCATTGCCGCTATTGCTGATTGCGACTTGCTTCGTCGATGAATTATTTACAACCACGCTGCCGAAACTCAGCGAAGCCGGAGAGGCAGAGAGAGAAGCCGCAGGTGGAGCCGCACCCACTGCAGTCAGCGATATTGAGTTCGGAGAATTCGTTGCGTTGCTGACGATAGCCAAATTCCCAGAGCTAGTGCCGGCAGTCTGAGGATTCGCCATTACGCTGATCGTCGTGCTTTGTCCTGGCGCCACGGTCAGCGGGAGTGAAGGCGCCGAGACACCGAAAGCTGAACCCGTAATGTTTAGCTGGGTGATCGTTACGCTGGCGGTTCCATTTGCGGTCGCCGTGACACTCTTGCTGGATGTAGTTCCAGTGACCACGCTTCCGAAGTCGAGAGTCGTAGAGCTGAGGCTAAGCTGGCTTGTCGCAGAAGGAGCGGGAGCCACGCCTGTGGTTCCACACCCTGAGATCACGATCGCCATTAGGGCAACGAAAGGAAAGAGTTTGCGGACGAGAACAAGTGGATGGTTCACGCGACGATCCTCCTTAGCGGGTTCGGTTGTTACCCTTGTGGCTCCACGTGATCCGAACAGGGGTATGAGGGGCTTGCTAATGACCAAAATGGTAGGCTCAGCGGGTTCGCGATTGCAGATTACGGCGGACCGAAAAGAACCAATTCAGGACAATGTCCGCCGGTAGCGAAGCTCAATGCCGATTCGATACTTTCGTAACGTTGTCTGTTAGAGCGGATGTTATGCGCAAAAGTTCTCTTGGCTTGTCAGAACCCGGAATTCCTTTGGAATGACGGAAAAACACAGGAAATGAAGTGTAACGGCTTTCGCGAATGAGCTCGCTCGTGAAGATTCTCCAAATCGGGAATTATCCACCGCCGCTTTGTGGCTGGTCGATACAGACCAAATTACTTGTCGAAGAAATTCGTCGGCGCGGAATTACCTGCGACGTGCTCAATCTTAGCGAGAACCATCGCAGGAAAAGCCCGGACTATATCGACGTTCAGAACGGTCTCGACTACTTATGTAAGGTGATCCGGTTTGCACTCAGCGGTTATCACTTTCAAGTGCACGTGAACGGCCAAGATACAACGGGATACCTGCTGGCGCTCGCCGCTGCGATCATTGGCCGGCTCACACGATGTCCTGTGGCCTTGAGCTGGCGCGGCGGATATCAGCAGAAATACTTTCCTCGGGCAGAGGCCTCTGTAGCACGTTGGGCTTTTCAGCTGCTGTTTCGATTGGCTGGCCAAATCTCCTGCAACAGCACGCCGGTCAAATCTGCGATTGAGCGATATGGAATCGACTCCGCTCGGGTGTCCGCCATTCCTGGCTTCTCGGCGCAGCACCTGGACTTCCGGCCAGTGGTTCTCTCCGCCGAAATCGAGACTTTTCTAAAACAGCGCGAAATGGCTTTCTTCTGCTATGTCTCATTTCGTCCCGAGTACCAACTGCCAGTGCTACGCGAAGGCATGCAACAGTTCCGAAAACTTTATCCGAGAGCAGGATTCGTTTGGCTTGGATTTCCGTGTAAGGAAATGGCGGCTGCAGTTCGATTCGTGAACGATTGGCCAGAAGGCGAGCGCCAGAGCTTACTCCTGCTGGGGAACCTGACACACGACGAGTTCTTGACCTTATTAAGCCGAAGCTTTGCAGTAATTCGTACTCCTATGTGCGATGGCGTTTCTGCCTCAGTGCTAGAGGCGTTAGCGCTCGGAATTCCTGTCATAGCCAGTGACAATGAACATCGCCCTGATGCTGTCGTAACTTTTCGCGACGGTGACGCAGAGGATCTCTGCCGGAAACTCATTCACGTCGTCTCACACTACAAACAAATCAAGCAGCAGACCCGTTTTGAAGGTGCAGAAGACAATATCGCACGAACAGCTGACTGGTTGCTGGCAGATTCAGCCAGCACTGAACGGTTTGCCCGGAGCAACCTCGCCCATGCGGACTAGCAATTATTTGTACGAACGCTGCCGGCGATTGGCAGGCATGAGTTTGGACGAATTGCGCGTACGTACAGCTCAGGAGTTTACAAAGCGTTGGGATCTTGCCCTGTGTCGATTGGGCCTTCCTCTTCTCAAAGAAGATTCATGGCCATTGCCACACTTTTCCGATTCCTTCTTCTTTAAGCGTGACGAAGTGCCGCGGATTGCGGATGTGCTCGGCAAGCGCGTTCCTGAAGTTGTGGAGCAGATTATCGATCAGGCCGAGCAAATCTGCCGGCATCGGTTCGATCTTCTTGGCTACAAGGGAATTGACTATGGCCAGGAAATAGATTGGCATTCCGATGCGGTACATGGTAAGTGCGCCCCTCGCCTCCCATGGTTCCAAATCCGCTACCTCGATTTTGCGCAGGTCGGCGACGCAAAAATCATCTGGGAACTAAGTCGGCATCAGCATCTGGTCACGCTTGCCAAAGCGTACCGCTTGACTGGAGAAGAGCGTTACTCAAAGGAGCTGTTTCAGCAGTGGTATGACTGGAAGGGGCAAAATCCGTACTGTGTGGGAATTAATTGGGCTAGCAGTTTAGAAGTTGCTTTCCGAAGCCTGTCCTGGCTCTGGGTTTGGTATTTGCTCGACGGCTGTTCGAATCTCCCAAGCCGATTTTCGAAAGATCTTCGACATTCGCTGATATTGAACGCGCGTCATATTGAACGATTTCTTTCAACCTACTTCTCACCAAATACACATTTGCTCGGCGAGGGTGTCGGACTGTTCTTTATTGGAACTTTGCTTCACGGGTGCCAATCGGCAGCACGCTGGAAAGCACTTGGTTGGACAACGGTTTTGAAGGAAGCGCAGCGCCAGGTGCGACCCGACGGCGCGCACTTTGAACAGTCTACGTACTACCACACCTATGCGGTCGATTTCTTCATACATGCACGAATACTGGCTGGATTGAACGGAATTACCGTTCCAGTCCATCTCGACAGAACAATCGAAAAGATGCTTGACGTCTTGCATTCCTTCGGAAGTGCGGGACCCGTGCCTCGATTTGGTGACGACGATGGCGGCAGAGTCTTCGATCCGCGACGTAACAGGAGTGAGCATCTGCTCGATCCTCTGGCAACCGGAGCAGTACTTTTCAATCGCTCTGACTTCAAGAGTCTGGTTGGTGATATCAGAGAAGAAACAATTTGGCTGCTGGGGTCCCATTCGGTTAGGCGATTCGATGAAGTAGATAGCAACAAATCCACGTTTAAGTCATTCGCGCTACGGTCAGCTGGAGTTTACGCGATGTGCCATTCCGGACCTGCTCGACACCAGTTCGTAATCGACGCAGGTCCTCAAGGAACAGGATTAGCTGGACATGGACATGGAGATGCACTGAGCGTCCAACTCACTCTGGACGGCTACCCCATGCTGATAGACCCAGGTACGTTTGTTTATGCGGATACATTTGAACGAGATTTGTTCCGCGGAACTGCTAGTCACAACACCGTGCAAATTGACGGCATGAGCCAGGCAGAACCGCGAGAGCCGTTCAAGTGGCGATATTTGCCGAAGGTTACGGTAGAGAGATGGCTCACCAACCCTGTCTTTGATTTCTTCATAGGTTCACATGATGGGTATGCCCGCCTCAAAGATCCAGTTCGGCATCAAAGATACATCTTCTATCTAAAGTCTCACTTTTGGCTCGTTCACGATGTCCTCAGGGGCGCAGCTTTCCACAAGCTCGACCTTTCCTGGCACCTAGCACCTGGTTCTCTATCCTCAATCTCAGGAGGTGCGATCTTCGTCAGCGCTGAACAACGGGAGGCGCTGGCTCTACTCTCTACGGGCAGCTCGCATTATGCAGCCAGGCTTTTGCAAGGTTGGCATTCACCAACGTATGGCAATAGAGAACGATGCCCAATTTTTCGAATTAGCTCTCAAACGCAGTTGCCCGCAAGCTTTGCGACTTTACTGATCCCATTAGAAGAACCTACCGGGTTTAACGGGACATTGCAGCCGTTTGAAGGGGAACAGACAGGAGTATCAGTTCGGGCCTATACATATTCAACGGCTGCTGGGTCGACGCAACATATGGTCTTCGCCGATGCTGCCGGAAGCTGGCAACTTGGAGGCTTGGTTAGCGACGCCCGATTTTTGTACTACTCGATTGGCAATGCAAACCGGCTGCAGCAATTTGCGTTGTGCGATGGCAGCCATTTAGAAATTGATGGTGAACTACTCTTCAAAGCCACAGATGTTGTCCCGCAATTCAACTGGGTTTCGCAAGAGAATACATCTCATCTTTCTCACTCAAGCGAGCTTTCGGCAGCCCTCGTATAGACACATCCCCGACTTACGCCGCGGTCGCTACTACATGCGCTAGACGCACAAAACCACTGAGAGTCTAGACAAAAGAGGTTGGACAATGCAGATTCACCATGAGGAATTGAGCGACGTTACTCGCTATATCGATAACAAGCGCCACCTCACGCTCGAAGATCACCGCGCTACGTTCGAGGCCTACATCAGGCGCATAGGCCAGTTCAAGATGGTTGACCGGAGTACGAAGCTGCTTGAAATTGGGATCGGTACTGGATGGTTTCCGATCATGTGCAAGGCGCAAGGCCTCTCCTGCAAAGGGCTGGAGATCAGTCCCCAGCTGGTGGAGTACACCCGCGCGTTCGGGAGAAGATATGGAATCGAGCCTGACGTCGAAGTTGGGAATATTGAAACATACGACCTCGGCTTAGCCCAATACGACATTATTATCGCTTCGTCAGTCTTTGAGCATATAGAGAATTGGAAGGAAGCGATGAGAAAGAGTTATGCGGCCTTAAAGCCGGGCGGTGTGCTCTTCTTTGAATCCACAAACAAGTTCAGTTTCAGTTCGGGAGAATTCGATTTTCCGTTTTACGGCTGGCTTCCGGATCGATGGCGCTACCGCTTGCGCATTGCACGGCAAGGAGCGGACATCATGAACCTGGGAATCGACTTCCACCAGTTCACGTATCCATTGTTGAGGCGAGTGTTTCGCGATCTTGGATTCAGACAAATCGTGGATCGGGTGTCACTGGCTAATATCGATGCCATGGCTTCTTCCTGGAAACGACTTCTTATAAGAGGAGCCAGGCAGTTCAGTCTCCTGCGCCAGTTGGTTCTCCTCTTCGTCGATTGCACGACCTTTGTTTGCGTAAAGTGATGTGGGCGTTCTGATTCGCACAGAGTAAGACACCTGACACTGCATAGAAAAGCATAAGTTCTCATTCAATCGAACAAACTATGTGTGGTATCTGCGGAATCCTTGCGATTAGAAATGGAGTGTTGTCGGCGCCCCACGTCGAGGCCATGTCCAGATCCTTGCGTCACCGTGGACCCGATGACAGCGGATTATTGATATTGCCTCCGGTTGCATTCGGATTCCGCCGACTTAGTATTGTTGATCCTTCTGGCGGTCACCAGCCGATGAGCAACGAGGACCAGAGTGTATGGATTGTCTTCAATGGAGAGATCTACAACCATCCCAAGCTTCGTCCCATTCTTGAAACGCGCGGTCATCGATATGTGACGAACAGCGATACGGAAACCATCCTTCATTTATACGAGGAATATGGAGAAGACTGCGTTCATCATTTGCAGGGGATGTTTGCATTCGCAATTTGGGATCGCGTGCGACGAAAGCTCTTCTGCGCCCGGGATCGGCTCGGGATAAAACCTTTCTATTATGCGACGACGGCGGGCGATTTCGTATTTGCCTCAGAAATCAAAGCGCTGCTCGAGGTGCCTGGTCTTCGACATGAAGTGAATCGACGCGCACTCCCGGAATTCTTTGCCTTTGGTTATCTCTCCTCGGCGGAAACACTCTTTAAAGACATATATAAGCTCTTGCCTGGACATCGCTTGTCGATAGATTTGAACGCAGAAGAGAAGAGCCCTCACGTAACTCAGTATTGGGACCTGGACATCTCGCGCTCGGAATCGAGTGTCGCCGAAGCAGACTACGTTAACCAGTTTGACAGTCTTTTCACTGAGACGATCCGAATGCACCTAATGAGCGACGTCCCTCTCGGTGTGTTTCTGAGTGGCGGGCTAGACTCAAGCGCTATCGCCGCCGTAGTTGCGGATCTTCGCAAGGACGCCATCCAAACGTTCGCAGTAGGCTATAAGGAAGATAGCTTCAGCGAACTTCCCTTTGCGCGTCAGGTCGCCAGCCATATCGGAGCTGTCCATAACGAGGTCGTTCTCGGTCCGAATGATTTTATTGAGAGTCTGCCTCAGCTAATTTGGCATGAAGATGAACCGCTGGTCTGGCCCTCGAGCGTGGCGCTGTACTACGTAGCTCGTTTGGCTAATCAGAAGGTAAAGGTGGTGCTCACTGGTGAAGGAGCAGATGAGGTCTTTGCTGGTTATTTGAAATACCGGGCGACTCTCTGGAACATGCGCGCGGCGCCTGTCTACAAAAACCTCTTTCCTAACTTTGCCCAGGATCTTGCACAGAAACTGCCTGAATCACGATTCGTTCCCGATTGGATCCGACGCAAGCTGCGCCATTCGTTTGTGTACTATCGCGACAGTTTCGAAAAGATCCATTTCGACAACTTTTATTCGGTCTTTTCGGGAGATCAACAGCGCGAATTATTTAGTGATGAGGTCGATGGAGAACTACGCGAGATCAATCCTTACAAAAACTCGATGCGCTACTCGCCCTCGAAGGCAGGCAATGGTGATTTACTGAACCAGCTTCTCTATCTCGATATCAAGACATATTTGGTGGAGTTGCTCATGAAGCAAGACCAGATGAGCATGGCCGCATCCATTGAGAGCCGGGTACCATTCCTGGATCACAAGTTGGTCGAGTGGGTTGCTCAATTGCCCGCGAATCAGAAGGTGCGAGGATTATCCGGAAAATACTTGCTTCGCCGCACGATGGCTCGACGTCTGCCGAAGGAAATAATTCGCCGTAACAAACGCGGATTTCCCACGCCAATTCGGCCCTGGTTACGCTATCAATTATTCGACAAACTCACCTCCGTTCTGACCGACGGACGCATGGCGGAGCGCCGACTATTCCGCCCTGGATATGTCGAAACATTGCTCAATGCCCATCGGCAAGGATTTTCCGATGCAACAGAGCGCTGCTGGCGGCTTCTAAATTTTGAACTCTGGAATCGAATTTTCCTGGATCGCGATCAGTCGGCATTCCATCCTGGGATGAATCGGAGTGAGAGCGCGATGGTTGCCGCCTAATTCGGAAACTTACAGAAACGTCATAGTCCGAAAATAGAACCATCCCACAGCTCTTATCACATGAAAATCCTGCTGGCGGTGCCGCGGCCTCTCTTTCCTGCCGATACAGGTGGAAAGATACGGTCGCTGAACATTTTTTCGCGTTTGGCCACACGTGCTGAAATTCATGCTGTCTCTTTTGCGGATCCTGTTTCTGACGCTGCAGGAATCGCTCAGATGGAGGCGACATTCGCAACGTACACACCGGTATTCTGGCGGGAACCGAAGAAATATTCGTTGACTTTCTATGCAGAACTTCTAGGCAATCAATTCAGCTCGATGCCGTATTTCCTGGCAAAGTGCAATCTTCCGCGATTTCGGCGCGCGGTCGAAAAGTTGCTCGCGAGCACTCGGTTCGATCTGGTCTTCTGTGATTTCTTACATACAGCTGTGCCACTGCAGCCACTTGAGTTCAGGCCAAAGGTAGTGTTTGAACACAACGTCGAATTCTTGCTCCGAAAACGCAAGTGGGAGAGGGAGGAGCAACCCCTACGTAGATTGGTGCTCGGCAGGGAATGGAAGAAAACGCACGCCATCGAGTCTGAAGTCTGTAGATCCTTTGATCATGTGATCGCAGTCTCGGACGATGATCAGCGCACTTTGCAGCGGAACTTTGCAGTGCAAAATGTTTCCACCGTTCCTACCGCCGTCGACACTGATTTTTTCCGACCACGTGAAGAAGCGGCGATTCCCAAACGGCTGGTCTTCGTAGGGTCCATGGATTGGGAGCCGAACGAAGACGGAATTCTATGGTTTTGCAGGGATATTTACCCACTCATTCGAAAGCAGATGCCGGGAGTGACCCTTAATGTCGTCGGCCGGAATCCCTCCTCAAAACTTCAGAGGGTGGTTTCAGGAGATTCTTCAGTACAGATTACTGGATGGGTTCCAGACATTCGTCCGCATCTTGCCCAGGCCGAGGTGGTGGTCGTTCCATTGCGGGTTGGGGGAGGAACCCGAATCAAGATTCCTGAGGCCATGGCGATGGGAAAACCAGTTGTCTCGACTCCTCTCGGTGCCGAGGGCCTTCCATTTCGGGACGGTAATGAGCTTTGCATTGCCGAAGAGCCTGAACAGTTCTCCCGAAAAGTTCTCGAACTGTTGGACAACATTACCCTTCGAACTTCTATTGAACAAACAGCCCGCGACCAAGTAGTCGCCGGATATGGATGGATTGCGGCCGTAGATAGACTCGAACAGACGCTCTTGCGAGTAACATCGTCCACACTAACAGGTATGACGATTCAGCAGGACCAAACACACTCAGTGTACGCGAGTCTATGAGTACCTCGAATGTAATCGGAGCAAACGAAGCCATTCCGGTCCCGGATCTGGCTGGTGCAAGCTTCGGAGAGCCGGCCTGCGAATGGACGTTCGTCTTTGTTTGGCTGTTTACGTTTGCAATCTACGCGCGACCAGAAGATATTCTGCCGTCACTCGGTGAGCTGCATTTGACATTCGCTCTTGGTTTGTGCGCCGGCTTAGCTTATTTCCTAGCTCTTGGGTCGGGCGGCACCCGCATCTCCTGGAGTCCACAACTCCAAATAGTCAGCCTGCTCACGATTTGGTTTTTCGTAGGCGTCCCCTTCGCTTATTGGAAAGGCGGAAGCCTTCATCAACTCGTGCATCCCTGGCTGAAGACATTTTTCATATTCTTTCTGCTAACGCAAGTGCTGGTAACTGCCGATCGGATTCAGAAGCTTCTTTGGGCAATTATTCTTAGTGAGCTGCTGGTAACTGCATACTCCATCGTGGAGTCTTCGAAGGTGATGTGGGTCGGTGACCGAATGCTTGGTGTAAGTCTCGGGATTCTCGGTTGGAATTTTCTGGGCATTGCTGCTGCTTCTACGATTCCTTATATGGCCGCATTGTTCGTTTTGCGGAAGTCTTTTTTAAGAACGACATTATTGATCGCAACAGTATGCTCACTGATGTGGATGCTGGTGCTCACGGCTTCTCGCGGAGGCATCTTAAACGTTCTGGTTTCTATAGCCTTATCATTTCTGCTCGTCTTGCGTGGCAGTGCTCGAGGGAAAATGGTAGGTGTTGCAACCGTCCTGGCACTGATGGTTTCCGTTAGCCTGGCTCCAACCGTTTTCTGGGAACGTGTCGGAACTCTGTGGAACAGCTCGGAGTTGCAAGCGAACATGACAGCCGCATCGGCGAGAGAATCCACAGAGGATCGCCTGGTCGCATTGAAGCAAGCTGTTGAATACACTCTAGAGCACCCGATCTTCGGCTTGGGGATCGGAAACTTCGGAATTGCCAGTGGTATCGACGTGGGTCAATCCACTGCTTGGCGGAGCACACATAATACTTATGCCGAGATATGTTCCGAAGCCGGCGTCCCGGCGCTGCTGCTCTTCATAGGACTGATCATTACTACATTGCGCAATTTGACCAAGATAATCAGAACGATTGCTGCAAAAGATGCGGAACTCGATCTGATGGCACGTGCAACATTGGTCAGCGTCCTATCGTTCAGTTTCGGGGCTATCTTCGCCCACTTGACGTACGAGTACTACCTTTATTACTTGATCGCCATTGCAGTGGGACTTCAGCAGAGAGCTCGTGCCAGCGTGGAACTGGCAACAACAGACTGGATACCAGAATATAACGCGAATTCCAGCTTACCTAAGATGGTGTAGACCTCGTTGTGGCGCATTACAGTCTAGACATTTTATTTTGGAGCTGCATGGGAGGCGTAGTGTATCACTATGCCGGTTATCCATTGCTGCTTTTCATCGTGTCCACGCTTTCTCAAGCCAAGTCAGATCTGTTGTATTTACTTGGAAGAAGTAACCGGCGTTGTGAACCAGTTATGCGTGAACTTCCGCGTGTCGCTCTTCTGATCTCTGCGTACAACGAAGAGTCGGTTATTCAAGCCAAAGTAAAGAACTGTTTCGAAATTGATTATCCAGTTGACCGATTGGAGATGTTCTTCGGACTGGACGCACCGACCGATTCGACGCACGAGCTCTTAGCTCACATCGCCTGCAATCGCGTTAATGTAGTCGAGTTCATTACGCGGCGCGGAAAGCTTGCTGTCTTGTGCGATCTCGCACAGCGAACTTCGGCCGAGATTCTGGTGTTTACAGACGCTAACACAATGCTTGCGCCGAACTGCATTCGAAACTTTGTGCGCCACTTCAGCGATCCACAGGTGGGCTCTGTCAGTGGCGAGGAGATCCGGACTGTCGCTCCGGGCACTGATCCGGCCGCCGAGTCCGTTTACTGGCGGTATGAATCAGCAATGAAAATTCTCGAAAGCAGGCTCAACTGCTCGCTTGGAGGAAATGGAGCTGCGCTAGCAATAAGGCGATCACTCTTTCGACCGACGAAGCAATCGATTGTCGAGGATTTCCAAATACCGCTCGAAATTCGATTCAAGGGATTCCGAGTCGTTTACGACCCGGAGGTTATTGCGGTCGAGGAGATTACCCCAAATTATGCTGCTCAGTTTGCACGCCGTGTGCGCATAGGCGCAGGCAATTATCAAACTCTATTCAGGAACCTCGACTATCTGAATCCCTTGCAAGGGTTGCTTGCATTCTGTTTCTTTTCCCACCGAGTCCTTCGTTGGCTAGTGCCTTTGTTCCTCGTCACTGCGCTCGTCTGCAGCGTTGTTATGGCGAGAGATCCCGAATTTGGGCTTTTGGCTGTTTTGCAATGCGCTTTTTATCTGATGGCTGTGGCAGGGTATTACCGGAAAAAGGGCGGGAGGCCCGCAGGTCTGTTCTCTGTTCCGCTGTACTTTTGCTCGATGAATCTGGCCCTACTTCTGGGATTCCATGCTTACCTAACAGGTCGGCAGAGTGTTGTGTGGAATGCGACTCCGCGGCGATTCGATTCTCGGACTCAGCAAGAGAGTTTGCTTAACAGACCTGTCGATCTCGAAGCTTCGAGTTCTGCTCTACAACGCCCGGCCGCCTGACACAGTAGATTATCGCCTGACTACAAATCGCACAGGTCGGCCCGATTGAGCGCGGAACGACCTTGAAGGAGACTCCGCAAATGCAAAAGCACACATCAGTATCGATTATCGAAATGCCGGCGCCACCGAGAAGTGGCACTCTTCTCGAGGGTATCGCAGGAACAACAAGAGCGAGCACGGCGATTGCGAATGCTCATAGTTACTTCGCCAATTACAGCGAAGTCATCTCCGAATTGCCCTATAGAGACATTGAGCAAGCAGTAGATGTGTTGTACGAAGCCTACCGGGAAGACCGAAGAGTATTTCTGTTCGGAAATGGAGGTAGCGCGGCGCTTGCATCACATCTCGCCTGTGACTTGGGCAAAGGAACTTGTTTAGCGGGAGCGCGCGAGAGGCGCTTTCGCGTTCTAGCACTGACTGACAACATACCGCTTATAACTGCCTGGGCTAATGACACCTCTTACGAACAAATTTTTGCAGAACAGCTGTGCAACTTCATTCAACCCGGCGATGTTGCTTTTGGTATCAGCAGTAGTGGATCGTCTCCAAATGTTCTGCTAGCCCTTCAGGTGGCTCGGGAGCTCGGCGCAACCACGATTGGATTGACTGGCTTCAAAGGCGGCCAGATGCCGGCGCTTTGCAATATCTGCATCATCATTCCATCGGACAATATGCAAATCATTGAGGATTTGCAGCTCAGTATTTCGCATGCGCTGTTCACAGTGATTCGTCACCGGATCACCGGTCAAAATCTAAGCACCATGACCAGTGCTGCGACGGTCGCTGCGTGAGTCTTCGTAAGAGGCAATCAGGATTGTCAGTGGCGGCTGCTCTGAGTAGGCGTTTCTCCTCTACCTCAAGCGTTCTCTACATTCGAAAATAAGTCCGTGAGTGCGACTCACTTCCGAGCAGTGCTGACTTCCAATAACCAATTCAAAGTGAGAACAGACATTCTCGAATCTGGGAAACTCGCGGTTAGAAGGCCTGAAGAGCTCCACTTACAGCTTCTTTTGAAACGTTGTATAGATCTGGTCGGAGCCATTGTTTTGCTTATTTTGCTTTCGCCGATCTTTATCCTCACGGGATTATTCGTGTACTGCGGCGACGGAGCCCCCATCCTCTATCGCCGACGCGTTGTACGTGTAGTCGGTGAGTTCGATGCTTTCAAGTTCCGAACGATGCGCCGAGACGCGGACAGTATTTTAGCTTCTAATCACGCGCTCCAGGCTGAATATCAGCGTAACTTCAAGCTTGTCAACGATCCGCGTGTCACGAAGCTAGGAGTTTTTCTACGAAAATTCAGCATTGACGAGCTCCCTCAACTATTCAACGTGCTCTTTGGCCAGATGAGCCTCGTCGGGCCGCGCATGATCACCGCTCCAGAGCTCGAAAAGTACGGCGCTTACAGCAGGCTCTTGCTTTCGGTGAGACCCGGATTAACAGGATATTGGCAGGTTTGTGGCCGGCAGAACGTCTCTTACCGCGACCGAGTCCGAATGGACGTTGAATACCTGCAAAACTGGAGCTTGGGAATGGACTTAGCGATTCTGCTTCGAACTCCATTGACGGTCTTAAGAATGGAAGGAGCGTTGTAGTGGAACGAATATTAGTAACTGGAGGTGCAGGGTACGTGGGATCGGCCTGCTGCGCTCGATTACTGCAGCGGGGCTATTCTCCCGAGATAATCGATAACTTTTCTACCGGACACGCACACGCTGTTCCGAAAGCTGTAACCGTACACAACTGTGATTTTGGCGATGGCGTTGGATTAGCAAAGCTCTTAACCTCAAAGACCTTTGACGTTGTATTTCACTTCGCGGCAAAGGCATTGATCCCTGAATCGGTAACAAGTCCAGGATCGTTTTTCGCTACCAATGTCGCGTCTGGCATTGTCATGCTGGAAACTCTTCGGAAATATGGAATTCGTAAATTTGTTTTTTCGTCTTCCGCAGCTGTCTATGGCTCGCCGAAAGTGGTTCCTATTCCCGAAGATCACGAAAAAGAGCCCACGAACGCATATGGGGAAAGCAAGTTAATTTTCGAGCAGGTTCTCAAGTGGTATGCCTCCGCTTACCAGTGGAGCATAGTCGCGTTTCGATACTTCAATGCCTGCGGCGGAGGAGCAGATTGGGGCGAACGACATGATCCAGAGACGCACATCATCCCCTTACTATTGCAGGTGGCTTCAGGCCGACGAGAGTTTTTCGAGATCTATGGAACTGACTACCCAACTCCCGACCGAACATGCCTGCGTGACTACGTAAACGTGATGGACATTGCGGAGGCACACATTCTGGCTTTGCAGAAGTTAGGTTCACCGGGCTTTCACGCTTACAACATCGGTACCGGCACCAGTTATTCCGTCAAGGAGATCTGGGACGTAGCATCCAGTGTCACTGGGAGAAGAATTGAGTTACGAGCTGCGCTACGACGTCTGGGTGATCCGGCGGTATTGTGCGCCAGTCCGAAGAAGCTCAATACCGCCGGATCACCCAGACGTCGTA
>Ga0209473_1001341_pt1 | contig 13802 bp, 10 predicted proteins | sample GraSoiAngelo_133_FD_185890 | JGI IMG/M metagenome (GOLD analysis project Ga0209473, IMG submission 185890) | Grasslands soil microbial communities from the Angelo Coastal Reserve, California, USA - 14_0929_05_20cm (SPAdes) (version 2) | ecosystem: Environmental > Terrestrial > Soil > Grasslands ...
GATGATAAATGGATCGCGGAAACTGTTGAACTGGGCTGCGAGCACAAGAAAAATCAGCACAATTGCGAGCCCAAAAACCATGCCGAACTTGCTGCCTTCAAGTCTGAGCTGGCGCGATCCACCCGTATAATCGATGACGTAACCCGCAGGGAGAACTTTGTGGGCCTCGTCTTCCAGAAACTTTAAAGCGGTGTCGACCGAACCTGCGGGCACGCCGCTAATCGTCACGGCGTTGAGTTGCTGCATACGGTTGAGCGAACGCGCCACTGTGGCGTGTTTAAGCGATGCAACGGTACTAAGTGGTATAAGCTGACTGTTCGGACCCGTTACGTAAATGTTCTTCAACTGCTCCGGATTCAATCGGTCGACCCGTTTGATCTGCGGGATCACTTTGTAACTCAGGCCCTCCATATTGAATCGATTCACAAAATTACCGCCGATGCTGGCGGAAAGGTCGGCCCCGACTTGTTGCATATCGAGACCGAGGGAGGCCACCTTGTCGTGATCGAAAGCGATCTGCGCTTGCGGTTGATCGATCTTGGTGTCGATGTCGCCAAATTGAAAGACATGGGCCTGCATCGCTTTCAGAAAGATCTGTTTCGCTAACTCCAGAATGCGTTCCTGGCTGGCGGTGGAAGCGATAACGAAGCTGACCGGAAAATTATCGCTGCCAGGAAGCGCTTCCGGCATGATCGGAAACATTTGGATTCCCGGAATGGCGGCTAATTTTTGCTGCACGACCGGCAAATAATCTTTTGTTGGAGTTTTGCGCGTGCCCCAAGGCTTCAACACCATCCCACCAAATCCGCTGCTGGGGTTCGTAATCTGAAAAGTAAAACGGGTATCGGGTATATCCTGGAAAACTTTGCCGGCGGCATCGGCGTAACGAATCGTATCGTCGATCGTGGCATTCGCCGGGGCAGTGATGATGCCAAAAATGACTCCCTGATCTTCCTTCGGCGCCAATTCTTTCGTCGCCACTTTCGGGATTGCCATGAACATCAAAATGGTGAGGAGCGAGATGCCGGCCCAGATCACATAAACTGCCGGACGCGCCTGCAACGTTCGATCCAGATGACTGCCGTACCAATTGCGGAAGCGGTCGAAGGTGCGATTAACCAAGCCGCTGAATCCGGTATCGACGTGCTCGGCGCGTAATAAATGCGCCGACATCATGGGCGACAAGACCAAGGCGACGACGCCGGAAATAAAAACGGCGCCGGCCAGGGTGAGCGCGAATTCGCGAAAAAGCGCGCCGGTCAATCCGCCTTGCAATGCAATCGGCGTATAAACAGCGGCCAGCGTAATTGTCATCGCAATGATGGGGGCAATGAGTTCGCGCGCTCCTACCAGCGCCGCGTTCATGCGTGACAAGCCTTCGCGCATGTGGCGCTCGACATTCTCAACAACGACAATCGCGTCGTCTACGACCAACCCAACCGAAAGTACAATCGCGAGCAGTGTAAGCAGGTTGAGGGTGAAGCCGAACAACTGCATCAAAAACAACGCGCCGATAAGTGAGATCGGAATCGCGACAATCGGGACAAGAACCGATCGGAATGATCCGAGGAAGAGGAAGATCACCAGCATCACGATGAGTAATGTGTCGATCAACGTCTTAACAACTTCGTGGATGGCATCGTTGATATAGGCGGTGGCGTCGTAGGCCATCTCGGCGGTCATGCCGGTGGGGAGTTCCTTCTTGATCTGGTCCAGTTCGACGCGCACGCGTTTGATTACGTCGACCGAGTTTGCATTCGGCAGAACCCAAATGCCCATGAAGACGGCCTTTTGGCCAGAGAACCGCACTTCGGTGTTGTAATCTTCGGCGCCAAGAACAACGTCGGCGATATCTCCGAGCCTGACGAGTGTGCCTTTGTCCTGGCGGACCACGAGTTGCTTGAACTGCTCCACCGTGTGCAAATCCGTGTTCGCAGTCAGGTTCACTTGCAGCAATGAACCTTTGGTGCTGCCAACCGCGGCCAAATAATTGTTTCGAGAAAGGGCGTCCCGGACATCGGCCGGGCTGATGTTCAATGCCGCCATCCGTTCAGGCTTCATCCAGATGCGCATGGCGAAAGTGCGGCCGCCAAGAATGTCTGCCTTTTGTACACCGCCGACCGCTGTCAGTCTAGGTTGAACGAGACGAACCATGTAATCGGTCACCTCGTTAGGCTCCAGAATATTGGAAGTGAAACTCAGATAAGCGGAAGCAAATTGGGAGTCGGCCGCTTGAATTGCGATTACTGGAATCTCGGACTCGGGCGGCAGATCGCGCCGGATGGCGTCGACTTTTGAGCTAATGTCGGACAGAGCTTTGTTTGCATCGTAGTTCAGCTTCAGACGCACAGTGATGATCGATACGCCTTGCTCACTTTGCGATTGGATGTAATCGATCCCGTCCGCCGCGGCGATCGCGCGCTCCAGCGGGGTCGTGATAAATCCCCTGACGAGGTCCGCGTCCGCGCCCACGTAAACCGTTGTCACCGTGATCGCGGCGATGTCGCTGCGGGGGTATTGGCGGACATTGATCGTCTTCATCGCCTGCAAACCGGCGATGAGAATGACGAAGCTCACCACCAACGCCAACACCGGGCGTTTGATAAAAAGATCGGTAAACGACTTCATTCTCCTTACGAATCCGCCGGCGTCGGGTTCATCTCCGGTTTGGGCGCGAGATCGTTATTAATCGTTACGGCCATGCCGTTGCGCAGTTTGAAAACACCCGTGCCCACCACCGTCTCGCCCGCTTTTAATCCAGCAGCGATCGAAACAAAATCCCCGCGGGCGTCACCGACGCGAATGAATTGCTGACGGATGACCTGGGATTCCTGGCCGGTCTTTTCGTCCTTCTTTTTATCGATCACATAAACCGAATCGCCGAATGGCGCGTACGAAACCGCACTTCCCGGAATTACCAGGGTCTTGTGTTTTTGGGGAAGGATCACATCCACCTTTGCGAACATGCCCGGCCGTAACGAGTGATCAGGATTTTGCAGCGTCGCTTGCAACGAGACATTCCGCGTCGACACGTCTACCATGGAATTAATCGCACTTAGTTTGCCGGTGAATTCGCGGCCCGGCAGGGCATCTGTTCGCACCCGCACTTCCAATCCCTGCTTCAGTTGCGAGAGGTCTTGCTGCGGCAAGGCAAAATCTACAAACACTTGATCGAGCATTTGCAGCGGCACCACTTGCTGACCCGGATTAATCATTTGTCCCACATTCACTCCCCGGATGCCGACCTGTCCGTCGAATGGCGCGCGCACTTCCTTCTTTGCGATCATCGACCGCATTTGGTCAACGCTGGCCGCTGCATCGGCCTCGGCTTTTGAAATTACGTGATTTGCCGCGAGTCCGTTGGAACGCTCCAGATCGGCTTTCGCTAACTCTAAGTCTGCCTCGGCCGAGTGTAACTGGGCTTCTTCCGCTGAAGCATCCAGCCTCATCAAAACATCACCTTTCTTTGCCGCGCTCCCGTTCTCAAACTTAATTTCACTTACGACCCCGCCAAGCTCGGTCGCCACCACCGCTCCTTGGACCGGCGAAATACTCCCGACTGACGAAAATACCGGCGCCCAATCTTCTTCCTTGACCAATGCGCTCGTTACCGCCGTTACCGGCATCGGCTGCGAAGTCTTTGCCATTTTGACTATTTGCAGCACCTTGATTCCAACGACCACGACGATCAGGGCGATCACGCTGGCGATAGCAATTCCCAGAACTCCGCGGTTCGATTTCATCTTTGCTTTGGTCGAAATGGGTCGGGCTACGTCATGCATAAACTGGTTCGGTTTCTAGTTTAAACAACAACCGCCAAAGTCTCCGCGTCACTTCCAACTGACGCGTGCGTCTTTCCGCTTCGGTCATCTCCTGCGGTTGCAAAACGTCTCGCATCAGCATTCCGCGAGCGACTGCAAATATTAGTTCCGACAATTCGTTGGGGCTGAGGCCGCCCGCGGCATTTTTCCCTTCCGGCGAACGTGCAATTAAATCGGTCACGCCGTCCATCGAGGTTTGCAAAACGTCGCGCACCAGATTCGCCACCTGTGGATTACGAGAGGCTTCGGCGTAAAGATCGACGACGAAGGCCGAGAGCACCTTCGGCGAATTTTCACAGCAATGCGCGGTGAACAAAATTTCGAGCGATTCTAGTAAGCTGGGCGCTTGCCGGGCGCGTTCCAGGACGTCCTGGATTTCGTTTTTGTGCCGGTCGGCCATGGCGGAAATGACTGCCTCCTTGTTGGCGAAATAGCGATAAATCAGGCCGACGCTAATGCCCGCCTCTGCGCTGATATCGTGCATACTGGTCTGGTGAAAGCCACGTTGGGCGAAACAAACCAAGGCTGCGTCGAGGATTTGGGCTCGGCGATCGAGGGTAGGTTCGAGCTGGGGTTGGGACATGGGACCGAAAGATGAATGAACGTTCATTCATTGTCAAATCCGACTCCTGATTCCGGGAAAGTGGCCACGGACAGACCTAGCCTGGCGAAACCGCTCGCAGGATTTTCCGGGTAGCCGCGCGTCTCGCGTGCTGGTTTCGGCGTTTCGCCGAAACAATCTTTTGCGGGGAAGTCCGCGATCGCGAGGACGCGATCGCCGACACGCGGGCTGCGTGCGCTACCCGGCAGCAACTCCGCATTTGAGCGTTGGACGTCGAACGTCGAGCGTTGGACGTTTGCTTCGTGAAAACGCGCCAAGTTCCGCCCCTGCTGGACGGAACAAAGCTCCTTCGCGACTTCCCGCAGTCCAACCGCTACCTGATCGGCGTCTCCGGCGGCCGCGATTCAATCGCACTACTGCATTTCCTGGTCGACTTAGGCTACAAGAAATTGGTCGTCTGCCATCTGAATCATCAACTGCGCGGCCCAGAATCTCGGGGGGACGCGCGTTTCGTGGAGAAGATCGCGCGAGACCTCCAGCTCGACTGCGAGATTGGGTCGACTGATGTCAGCGCGTTGGCCAAGCGATCGAAATTATCGATTGAAACCGCGGCCCGTTTTGCGCGCTTTGCTTTTTTTGTCGAGGCCGCCCGCCGCCGCCGTTGTTCCAGAATATTGCTGGCCCATCATGCCGATGATCTGGTCGAAACCGCGTTGCTGAATCTTTTTCGCGGAGCCAGTCCTGGGGGCATGGCCGCGATGCGCAAAATCTCAGTTCATCGCATCGGCAAAATCAAGTTAACGATCCTTAGACCGTTGCTGGGAGTAAGGCGGAGCGAGATTGACTCATACGTCAGCCAGCGCCATCTGGAATTTCGCGACGACGTGACGAACGCCGTGCTGCATTCATCGCGAAACAAGATTCGTCATCGCATTCTTCCCGACATCGAAAAACAATTCGGCCGCGATGTGCGCAAGACGATCTGGCGGGCAGCGCAAATCTGGAGCGAAGAAGAAGCCGTGCTCGATTCGCTCGTCCCAACCCCAATCATTTCGGGCGCGCATCTCGCGGTCGCGGCGCTGCGGAAAATGCCGATCGCGTTGCAACGGCGAACTATCCTTCGCTGGCTGCGCGCACACGGAATTTCCAATGTTGGTTTTGACGTTGTGGAAAATGTCCGGTCGCTCATCGACCCCGGAACGAAAATCGCGAAAATAAATCTCCCGCGCGATCAGCATGTGCGCCGGCGGGCGGGAAAGATTTTCATCGAACGATCGTCATCCCGAGCGACGTCGAGGGGTCCGGTTGCGAAAGCTTTAAGGTAATACCGCGGGATCCCTCGACTGCGCTCGGGTTGACGTTTGCGAGAAGCTGTCTTAACCCGCGCAAATGGAACACAGACTTTTAAGTCTGTGCGCCCAGCGGACATTCTGTCTGCTCTTCAGCGTAGGGAAACATCAGCGGAGTGGCACTCCGCTGGGCGCACAGGCGACAGGCCTGTGTTCCGGCGCAGTTGGTGGAGTAGTGGAGTAATGAGTAGCGGAGCAACGAAACAGATGCATTACTCCATTGTCTAATGGCACCCCAAGTTCGTGTCCGCTTTGCCCCGTCGCCTACCGGTTATCTCCACATCGGCGGCGCCCGCACGGCGCTGTTTAACTGGCTCTTTGCCCGACATCACGGCGGCAAATTCGTTTTGCGGGTCGAGGATACCGACCGTGCGCGTAACACCGAAGAAGCCGCCGCCGCAATCTACGTAGGTCTGCAATGGCTGGGATTGAATTGGGATGAAGGACCGCATGTTGGGGGAGATTTTGGGCCCTATTTTCAAAGCCAGCGCAACGAAATCTATGAACGCTATCTCAAAAAATTACGGGATGGCGGACACATCTTTGAAGACCAGGGTGCGCTGCGTTTTCGTTCACCGCGGGAACACGTGATTGTCGACGACTTGGTTGCCGGCAAAATCGATTTCGATCTTTCGAACGAACAAACCCATCCCGACATGACCATTCGCCGTCCGGACGGCTCATGGATTTTTCATTTCGTCAACGTGATCGACGACCTCGAGATGAAGATTTCGCATGTCATTCGCGGCGAAGATCATCTTTCGAACACACCGAAACACATCGAACTTTTTCGCGCTCTTGGCGTCGAACCGCCGCATTATGCGCACATCCCCCTTATCCTTAACCGGGACGGCTCGAAAATGAGCAAGCGCGATCAGGGTGCGAGCGTAGACTATTATATTAAGAGGGGCTTTTTGCCGGAGGCGGTTCGCAATTACCTTTGCCTGCTCGGTTGGTCGCCGAAAGACAACCGCGAGAAAATTCCAATCGAAGAAATAATTCCGCTTTTCGATCTGAACAAGGTCGTGCGCGGTCACGCCACATTCGACCCGGACAAATTGCACTGGCTCAATGGCGAATACGCCCGTGAGTTACCCGATGACAAGTTTCAACAGCTGGCCCGGGATGCTTTGCGGGCAAATGGGGTAAAGCTGGAGAATTTTCCGGACGATTATATTCGGGCCGCGCTCGAGACCTGCGAAGGCAAGATCAATACTTTTGATGAACTGTCGGCTTACTGCGGTTTCTACTTTGACGATAATTTTGAATACAACCAGGAAGGGGTCGCCAAAAATTTCACGCTGGAGAACAAGCAGCGACTGCAAACCGTGCGTGAAGCTTTCGTTAGAATCGACAATTTTTCAGCCAGCGAAATTGAAGCTGCAATGAAATCGACCGCGAAAGAGCTTGGGGTAAAGGTTGGCGCGATTGTCCATCCAACCCGTTTCGCGGTTACTGGGAGCAACGCTGGCCCAAGCCTCTATCATTTGCTCGAAGTTCTCGGGCAAGAAAAGGTGCTCGCGCGAATTGATCGCGCGCTGACCGCCTTTTGAGGGAGGGACGACCTCTGTGTCGTCCCAAATAATTAGGGACGGGACGGCGCACGTCCCTCCATTTTCGCCCAGGTATCTTTCAGCGTCACCGTCCGGTTCCACACTTGTTTCGCCGCGGTGGAATCAGAATCGAGCGTGAAGTAGCCAAGGCGCTCGAATTGATAACGCTTCTCCGGCGTCGCCTCGGCCAGCGCTGGTTCGCATTTCGCGGTAACTACTTCAAGCGAATGGGGATTGATGAAAGATTTGAAATCACCCGTTGCGTCCGGCTCGGGGGCGGTAAAAAGCCGATCGTAAAGTCGAACTTCTGCGTCGCGGGCGTGGGCCGCGCTCACCCAATGGATGGTACCCTTTACTTTACGATTGGCGGTTGCCCCCCCTGACTTACTCTCCAGATCGACCGTACACAGAAGTTCGGTCACATTGCCTGAGCTATCGTTTACTACCTCGTCACACTTGATGATGTAGGCATACTTCAGCCGCACTTCGCCGCCCGGTTTCAAGCGGAAGTATTTCGGCGGTGGTGTTTCCATGAAATCAGCCGCATCAATGAATAGCTCACGGCTGAAGGGGACCTTGCGTTTTCCGGCAGTCTGATCTTCAGGGTTGTTCACCGCTTCCAGCCCTTCCACTTTTCCGTCAGGATAATTCGTTAGCACTACCTTGAGCGGGCGAAGAACGACGAGGCGCCGCTCGGCGGTTCGATTGAACTCATCGCGAATGGTATGATCGAGGACTGCCATATCAGTCATGCTCGGATACTTCGTGATCCCGATATTGTAGGCGAACGATCGCAGTGCGCTGGCAGTAACACCGCGTCGCCGCAGTCCGGCGATCGTTATCATGCGTGGATCATCCCAGCCGTTGACCAACTTCTCGTTAACCAGCTGGATCAACTTTCGCTTGCTCATCAGCGTATAAGTAAGATTGAGCCGGGCGAATTCGTATTGATGCGGAACTGGCGGCGGCAATTCCAGCGCTTGCAAAATCCAGTCGTAAAGCGGCCGATGCACTTCGAACTCGAGCGTGCAAACCGAATGAGTGATGCCTTCGATGTAATCACTCAGGGTATGGGCCCAGTCGTACATCGGATAAATGGACCATTTATCCCCGGTATGGTGATGAGAGGCGTGCCGAATGCGATAAAGCACCGGGTCGCGCAGCCAGAGATTTGGCGCGTTGACGTCGATCTTTGCTCGCAACGTGCGCGTGCCGTCAGGGAACTCGCCCGCTTTCATTCGCTCAAACAGATCGCGATTTTCTTCGATGGAACGGTTGCGAAAGCGGCTTTCCTTTCCGAGACGGCGAAACTCGTCCGTCTCCTCCGGCGTCATGTCATCCACGTAGGCCTTGCCTTTATCAACGAGCTCCACCGCGAATTGGTAAAGGCGATCAAAATAGTCCGAGGTATAAAGCGGCGCGCCACCAAGATTCTTGTCCGCCCAGCCGTCGATCAACCAATGCACGTCATCCATGATAGAATCGACGTACTCCGTTTCTTCTTTCGTTGGGTTAGTGTCGTCCATTCGGACGTTGCAGACGCCAACGAACTCATGCGCGATTCCGAAATTCAGGCAGATCGATTTAGCGTGACCAATATGAAGATAACCGTTTGGTTCCGGCGGAAAGCGAGTCACGATTCTGGTCTGTTTCCCGGTCCGCAAATCCTCCGCCACAACCTCGCGGATGAAATCGGTTGGAGCTGGAGCAACAGCCAGTTCGGTCATTGTAATTGTACGACAGTAGCAGACGAAAGCGCAGATCGACAACTTTTGCGCTGATAGCTTAAATGCTAATGCGTGTCATCCTGAGTGAAGCGAAGGATCCCCGCTTAGCTCATTGATCACGCTAGTTGGATTGTGTGACGAATCAGCGGTGGCGAGGTCCCTCACTCCGTTCGGGATGACATGAAGAAGAAGCGCGCGAGAGAAGTTTATACGCTGGCTGATTTGCGAAAGTGGGAGAGTACCGATCCCCCGATTCGCCTCGGGGTCTTTGGTGATCCAGTGGCGCATTCGCTTTCCCCGCAAATGCAGAACGCCGCCTTAAAGACATGCAAGATCGACATGCAGTATGCGCGCTTTCAAATTTCGCCCGAAGAATTGCAAAGCGGGCTCGACCTCATCCGCGAACTGAAGTTCATCGGGTTGAATTTAACAACGCCGCATAAAATCGCCGCCTCCAAATTGATGCACGAAATTGATGACAACGCGAGGCGCGTCGGCGCGATCAATACTATAAAGGTCGATAATGGAAAACTTCGTGGCTACAATACCGATGGCAAAGGATTCGTCCGCGCCATTCGACAGGAATTCGCGGTCGATCTTCGCGATTTGCGGGTGATGATTCTGGGCGGTGGTGGCGCAGCACGGGCAATCGCCTTGCAGTGTGCTCGCGAAAATTGCGAGCGGCTCGTAATTACCAACCGCACGTTCGCTACCGCCCAGAAGCTGGCGGATGAACTGCGAGAATATTTTACCGGTCCCAGGGTCTTGGGTCCCGTCCCAAGATTGCAGGCGATTCCGTGGGAAGAAGCAGCCATCCGATTCCAAATCGCACATCTCGATCTGATTGTGAACACCACGCCGCTTGGATTGAACCGGAGCGATCCATCACCAATTCCGGCGCGATTACTTGCGCCGCACCTAATGGTTTACGACACAGTTTATCGCGAAAGTCGCGCGTCCTTTGTCTCAGCCGCGATCGAAGCTGGCGCCCGCGCCGCCGATGGATTGGCGATGCTGCTGTATCAAGGCGCGCTCGCATTTGAGATTTGGTTTGAACGCGAAGCGCCGATCGAGGCGATGCGGGAAGCCTTGTAAAGCGACTTTGTCATCCCGAGCGTAAGTCGAGGGACTCCGATGAAGTTACCTTAAAGGTTTCGCACCGGGATCCTTCGACGTCGCTCAGGATGACGTAAACTCGCGTGCCATTTCCTGGCCGCGTTTTGTCGCGGCTTCTACCGCCTCCGCCAGCGCGGCGGCGAGGGAGCGTTCTTCCATCACGCGCAGTCCAGCGGCAGTCGTCCCGCCTGGCGTCACCACCATCTTAATCAACGCATCCGGAGATTTTCCGCTCGTTATCATCATTTCGGCCGCGCCGAGCGCAGTTTGGGCGGCAAGTTGCAGCGCCGCCCGTCTGCTCAATCCCATTTTTTCGCCACCGCGTGCCAGCGCTTCGATCATGGCATAGACAAAGGCCGGTCCGCTGCCGGCCAGCCCCGTCACCGCGTCGATTTGTTCGTCATCGACTTCCAGCACGAGGCCAATGGCCCCGAACATCATTCGAATTTTCTCCCGATCTTGATCTGTCGCGCGCGGGCCGCTGGCAAACGCGCTCGCCGCCCGTCCGATCGCGCTAGGTGTGTTTGTGAGCACACGCATGATTCGCGCGGGCGTCACCTCCTCCATCTGCGCGATGCGAATGCTGGCCGCGAACGATACGACGAGTTTGTTCGCGATCGCGTCGCCGAGTTCGCGCAAAACCGGCAGCACCATTTGCGGTTTCACACCGAGGAAAACAATTTCCGCTTTCGCAGCGATTTCATTGTTCTCTGTCGCTAACGAAATGCCGAGCTCATTTTCTAATTGCGCGCGCGTCTCGAGATTTGGTTCGCTCGCCAGGATCGCGTCCGGCGTACAAAAATTCTTTAAGAGGAGTCCATGAATGACCGAGCCCGCGAGTTTCCCCGCACCAATAAAACCAAGTCGATAAAGGGGGGCGCTCATTTGTGCATCGAATCCGAAGGGCGATATTAATCAGTGGTTACGGCAGGTGTAAACTACGGGCTGGATTTGGCGGCGGACATTGCGGAATTGAAGCGCGAACGCAACGCCGTCATCCTCGCGCACAATTATCAGGTCCGGGAGATTCAGGAAGTGGCCGATTTCGTCGGCGATTCTCTCGGGCTCAGCTATCAGGCGGCCAAGACCGATGCCGAGGTGATTCTTTTTTGCGGGGTTCATTTCATGGCGGAGACGGCCAAGATTATCAACCCTACCAAGCGCGTCATTCTGCCCGATCTCGACGCCGGTTGCTCCCTTTCGGAATCCTGTCCGCCACCTGCGCTGGCCGCGTTTTTGAAAAAGAATGCGGACAAAAATTATTACGTCATCGCTTACATCAATTGCAGCGCGGGGGTGAAAGCGCTCAGCGACGTTATCTGCACTAGCGGTAACGCCGAGAAAATCGTCAGGGCCGCCCCGCCCGATCGGAACATTCTTTTTGTGCCTGACCAAAATCTTGGTGCCTGGGTAATGGAAAGAACGGGACGCAAGATGGATCTATGGCGGGGCACTTGTTATGTGCACGTCGAATTTACTGCCCGCAGCATTCGGAAAATTCGGGAGCAATATCCCGGCGCTCCGCTCGTGGCTCATCCGGAGTGCACCGCCGCGGTGCGTATGCTGGCCGACGAAGTTTGCTCGACTGAAAAGATGGTCACGTTTTGCAAGGAATCACCGGCGCGAGACATCATCATCGTGACCGAAGCCGGCATGCTTCACCGCTTGCGACGGGAAATTCCACGCAAGAATTTTATCCCCGGCCCGACGGAACATTGCGCCTGCGCCGAATGCCGGTTCATGAAAATGAATACGTTGGAGAAAGCATTTAACGCACTGCGCGATCTCCAGCCCGAAATTATTTTGCCCGAGCCGTTGCGTGGCCGCGCGGAATTGCCAATCCGGCGAATGCTGGAGCTGAGCCGCTGAGCAGACTCTTTTCCCGAAAACAGAATTCCGCCTTCCGCGTCTGCGTGCTAGGCACGCCCCGCGAAAGGCGGATACTCCCTACGCTAGCCAATCTTAATCTTCGTCGAGGATAACGCGATCAACCATCATGTCGTCGCCCGAGCCCACATAGTGGACATGAACGGGCACGCCGACTTTGATGCGTGTCCTGACCGTATCTTCGTCGAGCGTTTTACCGCTCTTGGTCACATAGGTAACGGTCTTGCCGAAGCGATAACGGCGCGGGCCACTGGTTTCTTTCAAAACAATGGCGCTGCCGGGTGTAAACTCGGTGACTGTTCCGCCGCCTTCCGTCGTTGTGGTTGTTGAGGTCGTTGTTTCCGAGACCTGGGCCCACGCAAACGGAGCAGCCGCGGCCACCGCAATGCTCAGTAGTAGTTTCTTCATTCTTTTGGCTTTCTCTTTTGGTTTGCGAGCAGGCGCACTACGCCCCGCGGAAACGGAGATAGCTGGCCGCTCTAATTATCATAAGAGTATCGCGACGCTCCCGATTGGCGGCTGTGTCTCACGGAAAACGAAAAATCATATTTCGCTGAATAAAATTGCGATCACTTCCGTCCTCGCGACTTTCCGTTTTCCATCGCGACTTGCTGGCGGCATATTGACCAATGGAACCAACCATCGGAGATCGAGCCGAGGAGTTGCTTCAGACCTACACCGAAGATGGCGGCATTAATTATCTCGCCGCCGCCGCCATGCTGCCCTCGCGCTCTTTCATCGACGACGCCTGCGCCGAGTTGATGAGCCTGATGTTCCCCGGTTTTCGCGGCGAACCGCTGGTGGATTCGAGCGATCTGCCGCAAGTGACCAAAAGCCGACTGCGGAATTTGCAGTCGCGGTTGAAACCGGAGTTCTGCAAAAGCCTCGGTAAATATCCTCCGGACACTACCGTAGAAAGACACGCCGATGAATTGCTGGCGAGATTTTTTTCTCAATTGCCGGCATTGCGCAAGATGCTTTGGACCGATATCGATGCGGCATACGAGGGCGATCCGGCGGCGAAAAGCTACGAAGAAATCATCCTGGCCTATCCCGCGCTCGAGGCCATCACCATCCAACGCATGGCGCACGAACTTTACCTACAGGAATTGCCTCTCATCCCTCGCATTATGACCGAGTGGGCCCACAGCCGTACCGGCATCGATATTCATCCTGGCGCGAAAATCGGATCGCACTTCTTTATCGATCACGGAACCGGTGTGGTGATCGGCGAGACCTGCGAAATCGGGACGCGGGTGAAGTTATACCATGGTGTGACGCTCGGGGCGCGCAGCTTTCAGAAGGATGAAGACGGCAAAATCAAAAAAGGCGGCAAACGTCATCCAACGGTGGAAGATGACGTGACCATTTATCCGAACTCGACGGTGCTTGGGGGCGAGACGGTCATTGGGGCGCGAAGTACGATTGGTGGAAACGTTTTTTTGGTGCAAAGCGTGCCGGCGGATTCGCTCGTTTCTTACGAGGAAACACAATTGCATATTGTGCAAAAGCGCCCTCGTCTGCGCGGGCAAACCAACGGCAGTTTCAACGGGTGATTTATCTCGATTATAACGCGACCACGCCGCTGTGTGAGCCTGCTCGCACGGCCATGCTGCCGTTCCTCGGAGAGAAATTTGGCAATCCCTCGAGCGTTCATGCCGCTGGACGCGAAGCGCGCGCTGCGATTGACGACGCGCGCGATCGACTCGCGGATTTGCTGGGCGCAAAAGCGCACGAGTTGATTTTTACGAGCGGGGGGACGGAAGCGAATAATCTTGCGATCCTTG
>Ga0209473_1001342_pt1 | contig 13799 bp, 9 predicted proteins | sample GraSoiAngelo_133_FD_185890 | JGI IMG/M metagenome (GOLD analysis project Ga0209473, IMG submission 185890) | Grasslands soil microbial communities from the Angelo Coastal Reserve, California, USA - 14_0929_05_20cm (SPAdes) (version 2) | ecosystem: Environmental > Terrestrial > Soil > Grasslands ...
TTGCAGACGTCGTACGGAAGCAGCGGCTGCTCGCCGCACGGGTTCGTGGCCTCGTAGCTGCCGAGGTGCGGGACCGGGTTGTAGTGGTTCGCCCGATCGATGAAGTACACGCCCGGCTCACCGGTCTTCCACGCGCCGTGCACGACCTTGCGGAACACCTCGCGGGCGTCGAGCTGCCCGACCGCCTTGCCGCTGCGGGGATGGATCAGATCGTAGGCCGCCCCCTCCTCCAACGCCCGCATGAAAGCATCGGTGACCGCCACGGAAATGTTGAAGTTCGTCACCTGCGTGAGATCGTCCTTGCAGGTGATGAACTCGAGGATGTCCGGGTGATCGACGCGCAGAATGCCCATGTTGGCGCCGCGGCGGGTGCCGCCCTGCTTCACCACGTCGGTGGACGCGTCGTACAGCTTCATGAACGACACCGGGCCCGACGCCACGCCCATGGTGGAGCGGACCACGTCGTTCTTGGGGCGCAGCCGCGAGAACGAGAACCCCGTTCCGCCGCCCGACTGGTGCACCAGGGCCATCGCCCGCAGCGTGTCGTAAATGCCGCTCTGACCGTTCGACAGGCAGTCGTCCACCGGCAGCACGAAGCACGCCGACAGCTGACCGAGGGGGCGACCGGCGTTCATCAACGTCGGAGAGTTGGGCATCCAGGCCCGCGTGGCCATCAGCTCGAAGAAGGTCTCGGCCAGCCCCTCGACCGCTTTGTCGGAGGCACCGTAGCGCCGATCCGGCTCCGCGACCGTGCGGGCCACGCGCCAGAACAGGTCCTCGGGCCGCTCCGCGGGCTGGCCTTGATCATCCTTCACCAGGTAGCGCCGCTCCAGCACGGTGATGGCATTGGGGCTCAAGTCGAGCGTACCCAGACGGGTCGAAGCGGTCATGCGGGCTCGTCCCTTTCGGTGAGAGCGTCCGAGAGCGTGGTGATGTGTTGAAATTTAACCGGGCGCCGGCTCAAAAAGCGCGGAAGGTCAAGGTAGGCGCGGCGAGCAAGCCGGGCAAGATGCGCGGACGGCCTCACCCCTGCATGGGGTTTCGCGAATTCACATCACAAACTTGGTCGGGCCGCCGGGAACTGTCCCGCCCGATGCCGCTCGGCCTGCGTCACATAATGCTCCCACGTGTGGCGAATCCGCTCTCGCAGCGCGTCGTCCACCGCCCGCGTCACACGAGCCGGCACGCCCACCACCAGCGACCCGGGCGGCACCCGGGTCCCCTCGGGGACGACCGCCCCCGCCGCCACGACACTGCCCGTTCCGATATGCGCCCCGTTGAGCAGCACGCTCCCCATGCCGATCAGGCAGTCGTCCTCGACCGTGCAGCCGTGCAGGATCGCGCGGTGTCCCACGCCGACGCGGGCGCCGATGCGCACCGGGGCGCCCTCGTCCACATGCACGATCGTGCCGTCCTGCAGGTTGGTCGCCTCGCCGATCACGATCGCGTCCATGTCGCCGCGCAGCACGGCGCCGTACCACACGCTGGCGCGCGCGCCGAGCGTCACGTCCCCCAGCACGACCGCGCCCGGGGCGATGAAGGCCGTCGGATGGATGCGGATTACTGCCTCATCGGCTGGAACGGCCACTTGACCCACGCATCGACCGGCTCGCCGTTTTTCTGAGCAGGGTTCCAACGCAGCGTCTTCGCCATGTCCAGCGCTTCGTTGTTGAACGTCTCCAGATTGGAGGGATCCCACACCCGAGCCTCGAGCGTCGAACCGTCCTTGGAGACGTGGATGAGGAGGATACTCTGGCGCGGAAAGACCGTCGCATCCGCGGGCACCGGGATACGGGTGGCCGACAGGGGCAGCGGGCGGGTGTCGAAGCAGAGGTTGTCCTGGTTGTACGCCGGGCCGGGCTGATCGCAGGGGCCGGCGTTGGCGTCGTCGCCAGCCAACGCTCGGAGCTCCACGCGCACCGTGGACGGGGCGCCGGGCGTGACGACCACCTGGCGCGTGAACAGCTCGAACCCGGCTGCGCGAACCGCGAGCTGGTAGGTCCCCGGCGGGACGTCGACCTGCGTGCCGCGCAGGAGTTGCCCGTTGAGGGTCACCTGCGCCCCCCGGGGCAGTCCCTGGAGCGTGAGACGCCCCGGCGTGCCGGGGGCGACTGTTGGGGGCACCCTGGCGGCAACCTGTGCCGTCGTGTCGACACGGGGAGGAGGAGTTCCGGTGTCGGCGAGCAGGCGCTGGGCGAGGGTGTCCTGCCGCAGCGCCGCCGTCGAGTCGTGCGGCGCGGCCCGCGCGAAGAACAGCAGCCCCTTCTTGTAGGCATACAGGCCCGGCGCGCCCAGACCGATGGCGAGCACCATCACCCACAAGGCGATCCCAGCGCCCACGGACCGCTTGTGGTGCTCCGCCGGCTTTCCCGGCACGCGCGGCAATGGGGTAGTGGGCGCGCCCGCGAGCCGCGCGCCCGCGAGCGACGGGATGGCCTTGGTCGCCGCGCTGGCGAGGCCCACCGCGGCGAACCCGCCGCCCGCCTCGAGCGCTTGTACCAAATCATCCGCGGTCTGAAACCGGTCGTCGGGCGACTTCGACATCATCCGCTTGGTGATCTCGAACAACGTGCGCTGATCGTAGGTCTCGAGCGGCGGCGTCGGGATCTCGTCCATGATGTGCTTGTAGCCGATCGAGAACGAGTCCTCGCCGTCGAACGGGACGTGTCCCACGAGGCACTGGAAGGCCACCACGCCGAGCGAATACAGATCGGAGCGCCCGTCGAGGGATTGGGCGCGGGCCTGCTCGGGGCTCATGTAATGGGGCGTCCCGATCGACATCCCCGTGCCGGTGAGCTTGCCCCCCGACGCGGCCTTGGCGATCCCGAAGTCGGTGACCACGGCCTGGCCGTGCTCGTCGAACATGATGTTGTCGGGCTTGATGTCGCGGTGCACGATGCCGCCCTTGTGCGCGTAGGCGAGGGCGCGGGCGACCTGCAGCAGGATCATGCGGATTTCGGAGGGGGGCAGCGTGCCGCGCGCGGCGAGCACGCTGGAAAGCGGCTTGCCGCGCAGGAATTTCATCACGAAGTAGATCACGCGGCCGGACTTGCCGACGCGATAAATCGGGATGATCCCCGGATGCTCGAGCTTGGCGGACGTGCGGGCCTCGCGCTGGAACCGCTCGACGAACTCCTTGTCGAACGCGAGGGAGAACGGCAGCACCTTGATGGCGACGTCGCGCTCGAGCTGCTTCTCGCGGGCCCTGAAGACGATCGCCATGCCGCCCCGGCCCAGCTCCTCGAGGATCTCGTACTCGTCCTTCAGCTGGTCGCGCACCATGTCGAGATCGGTCATCTCGGGCGCCGGCTCGCGCCCGCCGGCGATCGGCGTAGCCGCCAGGTCCAGCCCGCAGGACCGGCAGAACTTGCTGGCGTCGTCGTTCTGGGTGCCGCAGCGGGGACAGTACATCAATGCTCCGAGGAGTCGGGGAAACTTAGAGATTCGTCGGAGCGGGTGTCAACTCGACACAGGCGATGCCCACTCAAAAGTCGGAGCCCAGCGCGGCGTAGAACTGCGGTCGACGGACGACGCCCGACGGCGCGGTGACGAGCGGCTGCGCCACGCCGAGCCGCACCGCGAGCCGAAAGTCGTAGCTCAGCGCGACGTCGCCCGCCAACTCGAGACCGGTCGAGCGCAGACGCGTGAGCCGGGGTGCGGTGCCCGCCGCCCACGCGTCGCCCGCGTCGGCGAACGCGTTGACCCACAGCTTGTCGACGCCGACGGGGAGATGGCCGAGCGCGCGACCCACCAGCGCGAGCGGGACGCGGTATTCGACGCTGCCCACGGCCGCGCGCTCCCCGGCGAGCTCCCCCGCACGATAGCCGCGGATCGGAAAGGCGCGCGTCGCGGAGAGCGACGGCGCGAAGTAGACGCTCATACCCTGCGGCGCGACGCCGCCGACGCGGAACAGCGTCCCGAGCGGCCCGCTCGAGCCGCCGGCCGCCACCCGCACCGCGAGCACCGAGTGGGCGAAGCCGCCGGGCCCCGGGGCGCGCACGTACCAGGCCAGGCGGGAGCGTAGCTCGTTCGACCAGCGCGAGGAGCTCGGCTCATCACGCCGGCGGTACGTCACGGACCACGCGACGCCCCGCTCGGGCGACACCGACAGCGCCCCGAGCACCAGGTGCGACAGCGTGAGCGTGACCGCGCCGCCGACGAGATTGTGCGTGGCGCACGCCGGGCACAGCGTCGCGAGCGCCGTGTCGGGCAGCGTGGCGAAGCTGGTGCGCTCGAGCTCCGCGGCCACGCGCACGCTCGCCGCACTGCGCCAGCGCCGCCCGACAAACGAGGCACCGAGCGCCGCGTACTCGTCCAGCTCGGAGAGCGTGACACCGGCGGCGCTCGCTGGCGGCAGCAGGTCGGCCCACGAGCTCCACGCCGAGAGGTCGAGGATCGGGTTGCCGAGCGCGGTGGAGACCAGCGCAAAATCGCCCGCGGCCCGGAACGGTCGCCCTGAGACGTACACGTCGGCGCCATACACGAAGCGACCCACCGCATCCGTTCCCGCGGTGAAAGCGCCGTAGAACCGCCCCGTCGGCCCCGCGTCCGCGTACACGGGAATCCAGAAATGCGGGCGTAGCGACGGCCACGACGCGTAGCCCGTCTCGCGCACCGCCACGACGGGCGCCGAGTCGAATGGCAGTGGCTCCGGGAAGGCGACCGGCGCGCCGCGGCCGGTGGCAACCGGTGCTCCGTGCCGCAGCTCCCAGCCGTGCGCCCCGAGCGTGACGTACACCAGTGTGCCGTCGGGAAGCGGCGCCGGCGCGCGCGCCCCCAGCGGCTCCGCGGTGAGCGCTTCCGCCCGCCCGGCCCTCCAGCGGTACACCTGGGGGAATCCCGTGGGCTCGGCCACAAACCAGAGCTCACCGGATGGCGTCCACACGGGATCGGCGATGCTGCCGCGCGTGTCCACGAGCACGGCGCCCGCGGCTGGCGAGTCGACCGGCCAGCGCACCAGGGCCCAGCGGCCACCGGCGCTGCGACTGCCGGCCACCCACCGGCCGTCGGGCGAGAGCGCCACATCCTCCCATACGGCGCCGCGCGGTCCGGGAGGCACGGGCAGCGTCGGTGTGGCGGTGGCAGGGCCGAGGGCGAGGGCCACGAGCCGGCCCCCGCCGCCCGCGGGGGCAACGAGCCGGGCGCCCCGCGTCGCGCGGCGCCACGATCCACCGGGCACCCAGCGATACAGGTCGCTGCGGATGCGCCACGGCGTGACGTAGTCGAGCTGCGCCACCACCAGCGTGTCTCCTACCCAGTCGTAGTCGACCGCGCCGGTCACGCGGTGCCGGGCAACGACGCGAAACGTGGCGGCATCCCGCACCCGGAGCTCGCTCGCGCCGTTCCCTGCGTCGCGCACGTAGGCGATGCGGCGTCCATCCGGCGACACCCGCGGCACGGGCTCGCTGCGGAGCAGGCTGTCGAGCAGCCGCGCCGGCGGCTGGCCCGCGTCGCTGCCGGGCGCCGGGCGCGTGCCGCGGATCCACTCGGTCGCGAGCGCACGCCCGGGCGCGACCCGGGCCACCTGCCGCCCCGCGCCGGCGGCTGGCCCGCGTCGCTGCCGGGCGCCGGGCGCGTGCCGCGGATCCACTCGGTCGCGAGCGCACGCCCGGGCGCGACCCGGGCCACCTGCCGCCCCACGCGGAACGGGATCAGCTGACCCGACGTCGCCTCTACGAAGCGTGGCACTACCGAGTCGCCCGCTACGCCGGCGAGCGACTGCAAGAAGCGGCTGCCGTACGCGTACGGGACCAGTCCGTCGGCCCAGCGCGTGAACAGCAACGCGTCCCACGGCGAGCGCGAGGCGCCGGCCGCGCGATCCGCGGCGAGCACCTGCGTGTGGAAGCTGCTCCGTACCCGGCCGCCGTTGGTGAATCGCGACTCGTAGTACGTCGCCAGTCCCTCGATCGCCCAGCTCGGCTGATACTCGTTGGGAAACAGGCCGGGAGCCCGGCCGAACACCTGCTGCAGCGCGCTCCAGATACCCTTCGTGCGGTCGAGGTGGAAGACATGCGTGAGCTCGTGCGTGGTGACGAGGCGCAGCCAGCTGTCGTAAAACAGGAGGCCGTGGTCGCCCGCCGGCGGCGTGGCGAAAATCGTGATGCGGCTCGTGGGAAACACCGTGGTGAAGCCGTTGGACGCGTCGACATCGTCGCCCAGGGTGAGATCCACGACGCCGCGCGGTGGGTGCAGCTCCCCGGCGAGCAAGGCGTACGACCGCTCCGCCTCGCGCGCCTCCAGCAGCGCCACATCGCGATACGCGGGCCGGAAGTGGATGCGGAAGTGGGCGGTGTGGAGGGTGCGCCAGGGGCCGGTCGGATCCACTTGGGCTGCGGCGCGCGGGGCTGGGCTGCGGCGCGCGGGGCGAGCAGCAGGAGTAAGAAAACGCGGAACGCGAAACGCGGAACGCGGAACATCAGGGGAAGGTCAAACCGCGAGGATGACCTTGCCCTGCTGTTCCGCGTTCCGACTTCCGCGTTCGCGTTCTCACGGCTCCTTCGCTCGTTCGCGCAGAAATTGCTCAATGCCACGCACAATCCCCCTGGCGTACCGCAGCTGTCCCTCTTCGCTCGCCAGCATCGCCTCCTGCTCCGGCAGCATGATGAACAGCCCTTCGGTGAGCGCCGCCGGCATCCAGGTCGGACGCACCAGGGCGTAGTCGCCCCGGCCCATGCCGAGGTCGCGGACGCCGAGCTCCGCCACGAGCGCGCGCTCCAGCGCCCGCGCCAGCGCGGCGCTGCGCGGCTGGAAGTAGTACACGCTGGTGCCGCTGTTGGTGAAGGGATTCACCCCGTCCGGGAGCGCGTTGGCGTGGATCGATACGAGCACGTCGGCGTCATGCTGCTCGGCGAAGCGGGTGCGCGGGTACAGCTCCAGCGGCGTCGAGTCCGTGCGGGTCAGGAGCACCGTGGCGCCCGCGTGCTCGAGCAGCGTCTTGGCTTTGCGGGCGACGGCCAGCGTCGCCACCGGCTCCCACAGGCCCGTCGGCCCGCGCGCGCCGAGCGGTGGGTGCCCGGGGTCGAGCACGATGATCCGTCCCGCGAGCGGTCGGGCGCGATCGATCCGCGGCGGTCGCCGGATCTCGAGCAGCAGATCGCGCCCCTCGAGCCGGGTGCGATAACCCCACAGGCGCCGCGACAGCTCGAGCGTAATGGTCAGTTCGTCGGCGGCCGGCTGGGCGTACCGCATGCGTCTGACCAGCGGGTCGGTGCCGCCGTACTGCATCCAATTGATGTCGGACGCGGCGCCATACAGACGCACGGTCACGCTCCGCTCCCGCTCGGTCACCAGGAACGGGAGTCGGGCGGGAAGCGGTACCCGCAGCGTCACGGACTTCGGTCCCGACGTGAGCCGCACGGAGCCCACCACTCCGCCGGGCGGCGGCGTGCCCGGCGCGAGCGCCACAACGTCGCTCGCGCTCACCCACGCGACCGCATCGCGCGACAGCTGCAGCCGCACTTGATCGCTCCAGCGGCCCGATTCGACCGCCACCGTCCCCGTGGGAAAGAACCAGTTGTAGGTGCCGTGGGGCACGGCCCGCCCGGGGGTGATGCTGTCGGTCGTCCCGGTGTGGGCCGTGTCGTCGTTCAGGACCACGACCTGTGGGAACGACAGGTCGACGGTGGCGATCGTCAGCGGCCAGCGCGCGGTCGCAGTGTCTCCCCCCGCGGCCACGACGAGGGTGGCGCAGGCGGTGCGGCCGTCGGCGCACAACGCCGCCGCGGGGAGCCACCCCAGGTAACGCCCCGCCGCGGGGGGCAGCCGGTACGCCGCCGTGTCGGCCACGAAGGCCCGCACGCTCCACGCGGGTTCCGCGGGCAGCGTGTCGGGCACGAGCGGCACGCTCGCTCCCCAGGGCAGGACCAGGCGCAGCGATGCCCCCGGCGCCGCCTGCACGCTGAGGAGCACGCCTTCGCCCGCGGGCAGAGCCAGCGTCCCCATCGGCATGAAGCTGGTCGTATCGATCCACGCGGCGCGGCCGGGGGGTGGACGGAAGCGCGGCGCGATGCGAGCGGTGACGACGGTGCGACTCGAGTCGGGCCCCGCGGTCGCGGCCAGCAGAAACGGCGCCACCGTGTCGTCGGGCAGCGGCAGCCAGGCGATCCAGCCGCCATCGGGGAGCACGGGCACCGTTTGCCCGTTGATGCCCAGGTGCACGGGGCCACGCGCGCCACGCACCGCGCCGAACAGAAACGCCGAGTCGTGTGACTGCAGCACATCGGTGGGCGCGGGATAGGCGACGGTGACGTGCAGCGACTCGGACGGTGCCGCCGGCGCGGCGGCCGGGACGGGCGCGCTGCCGGCGCGCGAGACCGCGCATCCGGCCACGACGCTCCAGAGTACCACGCCGACCGATCGCACAGGCGCGACAAGGTAGCATCGGCCCTTTCGACCCGCCAATTTGTCGAATAGATTGGCATTCCGTAACTTGTGCGCCCTGTGGGGTACCTCCGCCTGTGACCGCTTGCACCTACTGCGGCCGCGACAATGAGCCCGGCGCGCGAGCTTGCATGGATTGCGGTAAACCCATGGATCAGGGCACGAAGGGCGGGGCGACGTCGAATCCAGGAACGCGCCCGCTCGGGGCGGCGGCCGGGGTCACCACGGGCGAGTCCCTCTCCTGCCCGTTCTGCGGCGGTCGGGCCAGTGCGGCGCGGCCGTTCTGCCCCCACTGTGGCCGCCGCCTCAGTGCTCCGGGCTCCGGCCCGAGCTGCGCGCGCTGCGGCTCCGCCGTCGGAACGGCCACTCTGTTCTGCGCCACCTGCGGCGCTCCCGCCGGAGGTACCGGGTCGGCACGACCCGTCTCCCCCGGCGTGGGGCGGGCCGGGGGCAGCATCACGCTCGTGCTGCTCGACGACGCGGGCACGCCGGCGCAGCGCTTCGAGCGCGCCGGACGCGACACGACCATCGGCCGGCAAGACGGCGACATCCGGTTTCCCGAGGATGTATTTCTGTCCCCGCTGCACGCGAAGATCTCGTGGGAGCAGGACACGCTCGTGGTCCGCGACCTGGGCAGCCGCAACGGCACCTGGGTGTTCCTCGAGGCGCCGCACCGGCTGCTCGATGGTGATCTGCTGCTCATCGGCTCGCAGGTGATCCGGTTCCGCCGGCTGGGCTACCCGGGACCGCATCCTCCCGACGCCGATGCCACCCGGCGGATGGGCAGCCTGATCCCGAGCGCCGACATCGCGAGCCTGACGCAGCTGCGCTCGGACGGCAGCGCGCGCGACGTGCTGCAGCTCTCGCCCGGGCGCGATGTAATGATCGGCCGGGAGCAGGGAGATTGGATCTTTCCGTACGACCCCTCGATGAGCGCGCGGCACGCCGTAGTGCGCTCCGAGGACGCGGACTTCGTGGTGGTGGACGCCGACAGCCGCAACGGCGTCGCCCTGGCGGCGCGCGGCGACATGCCGCTGCGCCACAACTCGCGCGTCCTGGTGGGCGACAAGCTCCTGCGCGTCGAGCTCTCCGCGTGAAGATCTGTCCTGTCTGCTCGACCGAATACGCCGACGACCTGCGCTTTTGCCCCAACGACGGGCAGACACTGCGCTCGTCGTCGCCCGGGACCGACCTCGTCGGGCAGGTGCTGGCCGACCGCTACCACGTGGTCCGCAAGCTCGGCGAGGGAGGCATGGGGCAGGTATACCTCGCCGAGCATGTGAAGATGGGGCGCAAGAGCGCCATCAAGGTGATGAGCCCGTCGATGACGCACGATCCCGACGCCGTAGCGCGCTTCAATCGCGAGGCCGCCAACGCCAGCCGCATCAGCCATCCCAACGTGTGCGCGGTCTACGATTTCGGGGAAACCCCCGAGGGCCTGATCTACCTCGCCATGGAGTTCATCGAGGGCGAGCCCCTCACCGCGCTGCTGGCGCGCGAGGGCGAGCTGCCGGTGGCGCGGGCGGGCGCGATCTTTCTCCAGGTGGCGGACGCGCTCCAGGCGGCGCACGACCTCGGCATCGTGCACCGCGATCTGAAGCCCGACAACGTCATGCTGTCGCGCGGTCGCGACGGCACGGACGTAGTCAAGGTGGTCGATTTCGGCATCGCGAAGATGGTGGGCGGCCGTGACACCCAAAAAGTCACGAAGACGGGCCTAGTGGTCGGGACGCCCGAGTTCATGAGTCCCGAGCAGCTGGCGGGGGACCCGGTCGACGGTCGCAGCGACCTGTACGCGCTCGCCCTCGTGTTCTTCAAGATGCTCACCGGCGAGCTGCCCTTTGCGGGCACCACGGCGCAGGACACCATGGTCCAGCGTCTCACCGACGAGCCCGCCACGCTGGCCGAGGTGCGCCCCGACCTGCGCTTCCCCACGGGGCTCCAGGCGGCGCTCGACACCGCCCTCGCGCGCAGCCCGGGCGATCGCTATCAGTCGACCGCCAAGTTTGCGAACGACGTCGCCGCGGTGCTCGGTCTGCAGCGCGGCGCCCGTCTGAGCCCGGTCCCGCCGACCCGCCGGGACTCGGAGCACGACGCCAAGACCGAGCTGCTACGCCGGTCCGCGGCCATGCCCTCCGCCCGGAGGGCGCCGCCGCGGCGCAAGCGCCGGTTGGCGCCGATCGTGGCCGGTGCGGTGGTGGTGCTGGGAGGGGTCGGGGCGGCGCTGGCGTTGCGCGGCGGAAGCAAAGCGGTCGACACGCGCCCGCGCGCCGACACGACGCCTCGAGGGGCGGTCATCCCGGCGCGCGACACCACGGCGTCCCCCCCCACGGCGCCGCCCCCCGCCGCCCCCCCGCCCTCGCGCGTCGCTCCGAGCTCCCCGCCACGTCGGGTGGTGAAGCCGCCCACTGGATCGAAGCCAAACATCGACGTGCGGCGCGCCGGCGAGCTGCTCGACAACATGTATCTCTACCGGCTGGCCCCCAGTACGGCTCGCTGGATAAAGGACTCGGCTTTCCACCTGTTCAACGCGCCCGGGATCAGTCGAGAAGACAGGGCGTACGCCGCCTTCGTGTACGGCATGGCCCTCGCCCAGATGAACGATCGTGCCGGGGGATGTGAATGGATTCGGAAGGCGGTGACCATGGCGCCGGCCGATACGACCTATCCCAAGATCGCCGCTCAGTGCGAACGCTGACCATGTTCGGGCGCTCCCCCTCCAAGGCGATCAAGGTCGAGGTCTTCGCGAAGACCGATCTGGGCCGCACGCGCGACCACAACGAGGATCATTTTCTCGTCGCGGACCTGACACGCCGCGACGCCTCGCTCAAGCCGGCCGTGCGCGCGCACGAGATCGGCGAGCGCGGCTCGCTGTTCGTGGTCGCCGATGGCATGGGCGGCGCCGCGGCGGGCGAGGTGGCGAGCGAGATGGCGACCGAGACGATCTACGAGCAGATGCTGAACGCCTGGGGGAGCGAGCGCGAGCTGACGCCGCAGCGGTTCGCCTACCGGCTGCGGGAGGCCGTCGAAGCGGCGAACCGCCAGATCCATACGTACGCCGCGGCGCACCCCGAAGTCCGCGGCATGGGCACGACCACGACCGCCGTGGGTGTCCTGGGCGACCGCTTCTTCCTGTCGCAGGTGGGCGACAGCCGCGCCTACTTGATTCGCCAGGGCCAGGCCGTCCAGCTCACCAAGGACCAGTCCCTGATGCAGCGCCTGGTCGAGGCGGGTGAGCTGACCGAAGAAGAAGCCGCCAAGAGCGAGCGCCGCAACATCATCCTCCAGGCGCTCGGGCCCGACGCGCGCGTGAAGGTGGATCTCACGCATCAGGAGGTCCGCCGGGGCGACATTCTCGTGCTCTGCTCCGACGGGCTCTCCGGCTCAGTAAAGAAGGAAGAGATGGCCGAGTTCGCCACGCGCGAGCGCGACCTGCAGGCCGCGTGCGACCGGCTGATCGGGCTCGCGAACGAGCGCGGCGGGCCCGACAACATCACCGTGATCCTGGCGCGCTTCGACGGTGAAGGGCTGCGCCCGCCGGAAGCGAGCGCCGAGGTCGGGCACCAGGTGTATCCCCTCATCGACACCGAGACCAGCACCGAGCCCGTCCCCGTGTACAAGGGCAGCCGCCCGCCGGAGCCCACGGCCCGGGCGCGCTGGCGGCTGCTCGCGCTCACGCTCGCCGCGCTCGCCGCGGCCGTCGCGCTCTATCTGGTCAAGCGGAGCCCGTGAACGCCCGGTTCACGTTCCTCTCGGGCGCACGCGTCGGGCAGGTCGAGATCTTCCACAAGTCTTACATCGGGCTGGGCCGTCATCCCCTCTCCGACGTGCGCTTCGACCCGGACCGCGACATCGATGTCTCCGCCCGGCACGCGAGCATCGTGCGTCAGGGCGAGAGCTTCCTGTTGCGCGACCTGGGCAGCACCAACGGCACGTTCGTCAACGGCACGCGCATCGCGGGCGACGTGACCCTCAAGGACGGCGACGTGATCACATTCGGGCAGAACGGCCCGGGCGTGGAATTCCGCGTGGACACCGGGGAGCCGGGCGGCGACGCGGTGTCCGACGCGGTGCGCCAGGCGGCGGAGCGCGCGTCCTCGCCTCGCGCCGCGTATCCGGCCGCCCGGCGGACCAGCACGGCGGTGCGGATCGCCGCGGAGGTGGCGCGCCAGACGCTCCACCTGCGCCGCACCACCAAGCTGTTGATCGTTCTGCTCGCGGCGACGCTGGTGGCGTTCGGCTGGGTCCAGCGAAACAGTGCCCGGGAGGCGACGGATCTCGCGCGGTTCCAATCCGAGCTCGTGGGCCTGCGCGAGGCCCTGCGGCAGTCGCGGGCGGAGGTGGCGCGTTTGCGCGCAGCGCTCGTGGGGGCGAGCTCGGCCCATGACGCCGCGACGCTCGCCCGGCTGCGCGCGCAGCTCGACTCCGCCGAGGCCCGCCAGCGCGGGCTGGCCGGAGCCGCGGCCGTCGACTACCGCGTCATCGCGCAACAGAACCAGGACGCCGTGGCCCTGCTCGTCGTCGCCTTCTCCGAGCGGGAGATCTTCTCCGGCACCGCGTTCGCGGTCGATTCCCAGGGCACCCTCGTCACCAACAAACACGTGCTCGTGGGAGAGGACGGCGCCCGGCGGCCGGAGCGGATCGCGGTCAAGTTCTCGGGGAGCCGGCAGTGGTTCCCGGGCCGCCTGGTGGGCGTCGCGGATTCCGCGGACGTCGGCGTGGTGCGCGTCGACATCCGGGGCGGCACGCCGCGAGTGGCGGGATTCGCCCGCGCACCCGGCTCCCTGACGCGCGGTGATCCAGTGGCCATCATCGGCTACCCCCTGGGCGAAGACCTCCCGATGGAGCGCCTGGGCGAGGGCGACGTCGTGGCCGACCCCACGCTGACTGTGGGCACCGTCAGCAAGGTGCTCGCCGGCCTGGTGCAGGTCGACGGATACGGCGCGCCCGGCTCCTCGGGCAGTCCGATGTTCGATCGCGCAGGGCGGGTGGCCGCGGTGTTGTACGGCGGAGAACCAAATTCGGCGGGGAAGGTCATCTACGCCGTTCCTGCCGGGCTTGTCATTGACTACCTGACCAGTCTCGGAATCCGGCGGTAATAGGCCAGGGAACGGGGAAGGGGCCCTTCCCCCTTCCCCCGCTTTTCACGGGCTGTTCACGGGCCTCTCACCGGGCTTTCTCGACGACCCATCGCGCGGCCGCCCGCTGCATCAACGGTTGCCCGTGCCAACAGAGCAGGATCGGCGCCGTCCCCGGGATCTGGGCCGCGAGCCGGGGATGGCCGAACAGCACCACGAGCTGCGCGCCGGGGACCAGACGCCGCAGCGCGGTACGCGAGCGCGGGCCGAGATCGGCGCGCCCTTTCCAGGACCGCGGTTCCGAATACACCAGAACGACCCGTTTCCCGTTTCCCGTTTCCC
>Ga0209473_1001344_pt1 | contig 13788 bp, 12 predicted proteins | sample GraSoiAngelo_133_FD_185890 | JGI IMG/M metagenome (GOLD analysis project Ga0209473, IMG submission 185890) | Grasslands soil microbial communities from the Angelo Coastal Reserve, California, USA - 14_0929_05_20cm (SPAdes) (version 2) | ecosystem: Environmental > Terrestrial > Soil > Grasslands ...
AAATTGCTGGCCGATCCCGACGCGAAAGTCTCGACCGAATATGGATCGGTCATGGATTACAAAGGAGCAACGCTCGCGGCGCGCAATACTTTCATCGTTAATCCAAAAGGCGAGATCGCCAAGGTGTACACCGGCGTGAAACCGGCCGACCACAGCGAGCAAGTGCTTAAAGATTTAGCCGAGTTAAAGAAGAGTTAATCAAATGGAGGTCACAATGGCAGGTCAAAGAAAATCGATTGATTGCAGGGATTACCCGAGCGAGAAAAATTGCTCGCTGAAAATGTCCGGCACGGAAGAAGAAGTGCTCGACGCCGCGGTGCAGCATGCTGTTTCGGCGCATGGGCATGCGAATAGTCCGGAGCTTCGCAATCAGATCAAGTCGATGCTCAAAGACGAAGCCGCTTGAGCTTCCTGAAAGTTTTGGGAGAACTGCAGGGCGGCGCCAGCCGCCCTGGCAGCGGAAGCTTGTTGCTCGTCTCTTCTGTCTCCAGTTAATAAATCCGTTCCGTTAGCTGGGGAATGGCAAGTCCATGCGCAAGACGCGCATCGTGCTCGCATTTGTTGCTGCGTATCTCATTTTGATTCTCTTCAGCCATCTGCCCGATCATTTAATTCTCTTTCCGACGAAGGCACCGCTCGATGCTGGCGAGGCGGCCCGCAAAATGGTTCCGTTTCAGAATGGCGAATTGGAAGTTTGGACGGCAAAGTCGTATCGAGCGAAGCAACAGGCCGGCGCGGACATTTACGTTTTGCGCTTCTACGGCAATGCTGATCGCGCGGACCGCTGGGTCGCAGCCGAGGCGGAAGAATGGAATGGGCGAGCTGTCGAGATTTGGGGAATGAATTATCCTGGATTTGGTAGGAGCACCGGACCGGCGCGGCTTTCCCGGATCGGACCAGCAGCGATCACCGCGTTTGATGAACTCAAACGCCACGCAGCTGGACGACCAATTGTGGTCTACGGAGCGAGCCTGGGCAGCGCGGCTGCGCTCCATGTCGCCGCGCAACGGCCTGTCGCCGGATTGATTTTGCATAATCCTTTGCCGCTGCGCCAAATGATCTTGCGTCGTTTTGGCTGGTGGAATCTCTGGCTGCTTGCGGGGCCTATCGCGTTGCAGATTCCGCAAGAGCTCGACAGCATTTCGAATGCAAAGGCAATTCAGACACCGGCAATCTTCCTCCTCGCGGAAAAAGATGAAATAGTTCCCCCTCGCTATCACCGGCTCGTGGTTGACGCATACGCCGGACAAAAGCGTGTTGTCACGCTCCGCGACGCCTATCACAACACGCCAGTAGAAGGCGCGGGATTGGCGGATCTGTACCGAGCTCTTGATTGGCTGTTGCCCCGAAGCGCAAGCCACTGAAGGACGACGCCAATTGACGAAGTTCTATCCCAGAGGGGAGGAAACGCGCTGAGGAGAATCGGCAAAACTAGCCGATCCTTTACCACGGGGATCCTGCGAGACCTTGGATCGTTTTCTCTACGCCACTGACGACCAGAGCAAAACGCGCATAATCGAGCTTCTCCGGAGTATCACTAACGGCGTGATAATCAGGATAGCGAAACAGTGCTGTGTCGGTAATCATAATGCCAGGATAGCCGTGTTCCCAAAATGACCATTGATCCGACCACGCGACACCGGGAATGAAGGACGGGAGAGCCGCACCCTCGGAGGGAAGTTTTCCCTGGTCACGAAAAAGCGCGATTGCGCGTCGGAGCAAGGCCCGTGAATGCAAGTTGCTTACAAATCCAATGAAGTTACCCGTCCGCGGATAAAATGCGCCGATTGCTGGAATCGGATAAGTTTGCGATCTCGGCGCGTCCGAAAAATAACCAATCGTTTCGAGACTGATCATGGCGGAGATCTGATCGCCGCGAGCTTTGCAACGTCCGGCGTAAACAAAACTGCCCATCTCCGCTGTTTTGAAATAGGGCGGTTCTTCGTTCACAAACGCGACGAAGCGTAGCGTGCATGATGTCGATCTTGCGGCAAATCGGCGCGCCAGCGCGAGCAGCGCAGCCACTCCACTGCCGTTATCATTTGCACCCGGCGCACCAAAAACCGAATCGTAATGTGCGCCGATGAGAACAATCTGCGGATAGGCGCCGCGAATTTCGACTTCGATGTTGTCGCACGACAAGCTGTTCACCTGGTAGGTATCCCGCCGCGGTTGCAATCCGGCTCGGAGAAACGAACTCTCGATAAAGTCGGCAGCCGCTTTCAGCCGCGGGTATCTCGGAACATTTCTTTCGCCAATCTCGCCGGCAAGCGTTCGCACATCGGCGATCAACTCGTCGCGTAAGTCGATCTCGGCCGGCGATAGTTCCACCGCGTTCGCAATGTTCTTTCCGGGCATTTTGAGGAGGAACCACCATCCTGCGGTGCCGGCCGCGGCAAGAGAAATAATAAACACGAACATGCGACGCCACGAACCGATCAACTTCACTTTAGCGGCGCTTTGCGCTTTTCATTCGGCGCATTTGCACTTGCGCTTCGGTCTCTAGTTCCGCCAGCAATTGTTGGGCGATGTTCGAAAGCTTGCCTGACCAGGCCGCGCCGACGACGACGGGCGGAAAGTGAGGCAGCGGCAGAGTGCGGACTTGCGGCGACGGTTTGAATCCCGGCACCGCGACGGCTAAACCGATCCCGTAGCCGCTCGCGACGTAACGCTCGATCAATCGCGCCGAGTTGACCTCGATTCCGCAGAACCATTCCACCCCGAGACGCTCAAGCCCGTTCTGGAAATGGAGGTGAACGGGGTCCATGCGTGGAAAAGTGATCAGCGTTTCCTCGATTTTGTCCCGGCTCCACAACTCATCGGCGCGAGCCAGCCTGGACTTTTTGTGGACAAGCAGAATCAATGGCAGCTCGAGTAACGGCCGCGCTTGAATCCCGCCACGCGATTTTTTCTCGATGAGCGTGATGGCAAGATCGACATCTTGGGCCAGAAGCAATCTTTCAGCTTCGGTGCGCGCCGCTTCGTGCAGATAAAGCCGAAACGTTGGAAACTTCGCGCGAAGTTTTTGCAACAACTCCGGAACGTAATCGTGCAGGACAATCGACGGCGCGGCGATGCGCAATTGTGGCAAACTGTTCTGGCGCATTTTTTCCGCGACGATGTCGATGTTATCGAAGAACGGTCTGATGAAGTCGAATAGCTCCGCGCCCCCAGACGAGAGTGCGAATGGCCTCCGCTGAAATAGTTTTGTGCCGAGCGATTCCTCCAGTTTCGCGATCTGCCCACTCACCGCCGGTTGCTGGATGCCATAGGGAATGTTTCGCACTGCCGCGGCGATGCCGCCGTGCTTCGCGACAAAATAAAATAGCTCGAGGTGATGAACGTTCATGATCGAAAGAGTCGATGAATTCCCAAATTTTTATCGATTAACAATCGACGAGCATAGCGCGTATCATCCTGACCAAACCCGGAATACGCGGCCAAGTCCAACAAACAAATGGAACCCCTGATCCTCCTTCTCATCGCTTTTTCGATCTTAATCGTAGTGCTGCCGTTCGTCGCGATTGCCAAAGCGAATGCGGCAAAGCGCACCGTTGACGACTTGCTCGCGCGGCTCTCATCCGTTGAAGACGACCTGCGCACCCTGCGGCAAAGCGCTTCTCTCGCGAAACCGGGAGCGCCCGTATCGACTTCGCCAGCGATACCACCACCGTTGCCCGTCACTGCAGCCGCTGCGGTTCGGGAAGCGTCCAAAGAATCGGAGCCGCCGCCAATTCCCCAAGAACTCATCGACGCAAAAGCACGGCAAGCCGCGATTCCGATCAGACCGCCGATCGATTGGGAGCAATTCATGGGCGCAAAACTTTTCGCGTGGATCGGCGGTCTCGCGCTTTTCCTCGGCGTGGCTTTTTTCGTGAAGTATTCCTTCGAGCACAACCTCATTCCACCGGAACTGCGCGTTGCGATCGGCTTCGTTGTCGGCTTGAGCCTTCTCGTTGGCGGCGTGCTGCTCAAACGCGAGGAAAACGCGGTCACTGCGCAAACGCTTTGCGCCACCGGGATACTTGTGCTCTACACCGTAACGTTTGCCTGCCGCTCGTATTATCACTTCGCGTTCTTCGGTCTTTTCCCAACGCTTTTGTTGATGACGCTGATCACCGCGGTCGCGTTTCTGCTCGCGGTGCGGCTCAGTGCAATCGTGGTCGCCATTCTCGGTCTTGCGGGGGGCTTTCTCACCCCGGTTTTGCTTTCGACCGGCCAAGATCATCCGCTGGGACTCTTCGTTTACATCGCGTTGCTCGACGTCGGTCTGCTCGCGATCGCGCAACGGCAACAGTGGAATGCGCTGCCGATTCTGGGTGCGGCTGGAACTGCGTTGATGCAGATCGGCTGGATCGGAGCATTCTTCGTTCCCGAAAAATATTTCGCCGGCAACAAAGTGCTCGTTGTCATGGCGGTGTTCGCGGGATTTCAAGCCTTGTTTCTCGCGGCGGTGGCTTGGGCGAAGCGCACTGGAAAAATGAACCGCGAGCTGTCCTCATCTGCACTTGGGCTCGCCGCGGTCGCTGTGTTCTCAGCGTTTTACTTGTTGCCGTTCCAAACACTCGGGCAGCGGCCAGCTCTGTTGTTCAGTTACATTTTTCTTGTCGATCTTGGCCTGCTCGCGCTCACTCTGCTCGACGCCAAACTTGTTGTCGTTGAAGCCCTCGCGGGCCTTGCGGCGTTCATCTTTCTGGGCGCGTGGACCGGCAATTATCTCACCGGCCAGCATCTTTATACCGCGCTGGCGTTCTATTTTGTGTTCGCGCTGTTTCATGCAGCGACGCCGCTCGCGCTGCAACGTCTGCGCAAGATCACTCTGCCGTGGTGGTGCCATGCATTCCCCGCGCTCGCGCTCGTACTGGTGTTAATGCCGATCTTCAGGCTGACTGAGCTTTCGATTCTCGTCTGGCCGTTCGTACTAGTTGTCGATCTTCTCGCTCTTGTTCTCGCAGTGATGACGGCGACGCTGCTGCCGATTCTCGCCGTGCTTCTGCTCACACTCCTCGCGCTAGGCGCATGGTTGTTTCACATTCCGACCGAACTCACGGGTTTGGCGACGGCGCTGTTTTTGCTTGGCGGTTTCGCGATTTTTTTTCTCGTGGCAGCGGCCTGGGCTTGCCGTCGATTGCTGGCCGCGCCGGGCGCCGCCACAGCACACGCGCCAAGTCTTTTCGGCAACATCGCCGATCCGGCAAATCTCTCTGTTCAACTTCCTGCTTTGTCGGCCACGCTACCGTTTCTTCTTCTCATCATGGTGACTCTGCGGCTGCCGCTCGCGAATCCCTCGGCGGTTTTCGGTCTCGCGCTGTTGCTAACCGTCCTGCTTTTTGGCATGACAAAAATTTTCTCGCTCGACGTGCTGCCTGCGGTGGGACTGGTTTCAGTACTGGCGCTGGAATACACGTGGCATTTTCAACATTTCGATCCGGCGCGTGCCATGCTGCCGCTGATTTGGTACCTCGTATTTTATGTCGTGTTCAGTGTGTTTCCGTTTATTTTTCATCGGGAATTCGCGGGAAAAACAACGCCGTGGACGACGGCGGCGCTCGCCGGACCGTTGCATTTTTATCTGGTCTATCAGCTCATTCGCGCTGCGCATCCGAACGGCGTCCTCGGTCTTGTGCCCGCGGCATTTGCGCTGCCGTCGCTCATCGGACTTCTCATGCTGCTCAAACGAACACCGCTCGACACCCCGGCGCGCAATGCGCAACTCGCGCTCTTCGGTGGCGCCACATTATTTTTCATTACTCTGATTTTTCCGGTCCAATTCGACCGTCAATGGATCACCGTCGGTTGGGCACTGGAAGGCGCGGCCCTTTGCTGGCTCTTTCATCGAGTGCCGCATCCGGGATTGCGCATCGCCGGCGTCGCCTTGCTCGTTGTGGTATTCGCGCGCCTGGCGCTCAATCCGGCCGTACTCAGCTATCATCCGCGCGCGACGGCTCCGATTTTCAACTGGTATCTCTATACCTACGGCCTCGCCACTGTTTGTCTTTTTGCCGCCGCGCGATTACTCGCACAGCCGCGCCACCTCGTATTCGGTCGCAATTCCCTCCCGTTGCTTTACACACTGGGCACGGTCCTGGCTTTCCTGCTCGTGAACATCGAGATCGCCGATTACTTCAGTGCACCCGGCGCAGCTGCGCTGACCTTTCAATTCTCGGGAAATTTCGCTCGCGACATGAGTTACAGCATTGCGTGGGGCATGTTTGCATTGCTGCTGCTCATTGTCGGAATCCGGAAAAAAACAGCGCCGGTGCGATATGCGAGTCTCGGATTGTTGGGCGTCACCGTGCTAAAACTTTTTTTTCACGACCTTTCGCAGCTCGACCAACTTTACCGTATCGGCGCATTCATCGTCGTCGCCGTAATCGCCATCGTCGCTTCGTTTCTGTATCAGCGGTTCCTCGCTGCTGTGGACAAAAATAATGAAGCCAAATCCACGATTCCACCGACATCGTAAACTCTGCGGCCTCGCCGCGTGTATTACGTTGCTCTGTACGACATCCCTTCTGGCGTTTGAGCCAAACGAATGGCGTCAGACGCAGATGCTCAATGTTCCTGCGCCTGGACTGGTGCGAGTAAATCTTCCAGCGGCAACGTTGAACGCCGCGCAGCCAGGACTCGAAGACCTGCGAATTGTGGATACGGCGGGCAATCAAGTGCCTTATCTGATCGAGCGCCTTGCGCCCAACCCGGGGTCGATGCTGCGGCCAAAAGAATTTCGCAGCACAATCGAAGCGGGCGCAACGCGACTTATATTGGAAACGGGAACAACTGCGCCAATCGCCGGCGTGAGTCTCGAAACGCCCGCCTCGCAATTCGTCAAAGCCGTCCAGGTCGAAGGATCGCACAACGGCGCGAATTGGAAGAAACTCGCTGCCGGGGAGCCGATTTTCCAGTTGTCCAGCGGCGTCGCGAACCTGCGTATATCATTCGCAGACGCCGCCTGGGAATTTTTGCGACTCACCATCGACGACCGGCGTTCGGAACCGGTGCCGTTGACTGGTGCGCAACTGCACAGGCCGCGCTCTGCCGCGCCTGCGGAAACGCTTCCCATTACGATCAAATCGCGCGATGACAGCCTCGGCATTACCCGGCTCGCGCTCGACCTCGGCGCGGCGAACTTGACAGTGGCGTCGCTGCACATCGACACGAGCGAGCCATTGTTTACACCTACCGTCACTCTCGCCGTTCCCGAAATTGCAGGAGATGGCATCCGCGAACGGACGCTCGGCGAAGCAGCCGTTTATCGCGTTGGTGTCGATGGAAGAAGCGAGGCGCGTCTCGATATCCCGATCGAGCAACAAATCCACGCGCGCGAGTTACTCCTCCTGATCCGGAATCAAGACAGTCCGCCGCTCTCGATCAGCGCCGTGCACGGCGACCGTCGGCTCGTGCGTCTGATCTTTTTCGCACATGAACCAGGTCATTACTCGCTCCTTTCCGGCAACGACCAATGCACTGCCCCGCGCTACGATCTTTCCGCGTTAAGCGAACAACTTAAGAATGCAGCGGCAATGGAAGTGGAGCCGTCATCGCTCGCTCCCAATCCGAAATACAAAGTGCCCGAAGCGCTTGCGACGCTCACTTTGACCGGAGCGAAGATCGACATCGCAAAGTGGAAATTCCGCAAGCCCGTCCCACTGACCCAAAGCGGCGCGCAACAAATCGAGCTTGATCCCCACCTGCTCGCCCACGCGTTGCGCGATCAACGCGACGTGCGTCTCGTCCGCGAGGAGCGGCAGATTCCGTTTCTGTTGGAACGAACATCCATATCACGCGCGATCCAGTTAAACGCCACGCCGGCCAATGATTCGAAGAAACCCGCACTCTCGCGCTGGTCGCTTAAAACGCCGCAAGCAGCATTGCCGATCACGCGGCTTGTCTGCACGGCTGCTTCACCACTTTTCCACCGGGAAATGCGAGTATGGGAAGAAGTCACTGACGAGCGCGGCGACAAATTTCCACGCGAGCTCGGTCACGCCGCGTGGGACCAGGTGCCAACGAAAGTAACGCGCGATCTTGTAATTCAACTCGACGCGCAACCGCTAGGCGACACGCTCTTTCTCGAAACCGATAACGGCGACAATCCCCCAATCGAACTGCGCGAATTCCGCTGTTATTATCCGGTCACGCGCGTTGTCTTCAAAGCTGCGCCCGATTCGATCCAGCCAGTCTGGCTCTACTACGGCAATCGCGAAGCGAGCGCACCACACTACGATCTCAGTCTCGTGGCCGGCGAGCTCTTGCGCGCGGAGCGCTCGACTGTCATTTCCGGTAGCGAAGAAAACCTTTCCCCGAAAGCCGAGCGGGTTGGCGAAACGCTCACTGGATCTGCCCGCTACATTTTTTGGGGCGCGCTTGGTCTCGTCGTTGTCGCTTTATTGACTCTGATTTCGCGTTTCTTGCCCAAACCGGAGCAATGATTAGCCGATCTTTTTCCGAAAGCGCAGGGCGCAGAGAGCGAAGAGCAAGATCGACATCGCGATCAAAATGGCGAGGTGTGGCCAGTATTCGAAAAAATGCGCGCCGCGCAGAATGATCGCGCGCATAAGCGAGATGAAATAAGTGGTCGGGAAAAGCGCGCCAAGCGCATAAAAGATCCAGGGCATGGTTTCGCGCGGGAAAATGAAGCCGGAAAAGAAAACGCTGGGCAACAGGAAGACCATCGACATCTGCAGCGCTTGCATTTGGTTATCGGCCTTCGTCCCGACGAGAAGACCAAGACTCAGGAGCGCGAAAACGTAAACCAAAGTTGAAAACATCATTGCCACGATGTTGCCCTCGATGGGGACGAAAAACACAAACCGCATGATGAGAAAGAGGATCACGGCCATGGCCATTCCGATACACAAATACGGAACGAGCTTGCCGAGCATGAGACCACTGCGGCTCAACGGACTAACGAGTAATTGCTCGAGCGTGCCGCGTTCCCGTTCGCGTACAAGCGCCATGGCCGCAGCGACTGTCGTCCCAATTTGCAAGACGACGCCGATCACTCCCGGCACATAAAAGTTCGGGGCACGCATTGCCGGGTTGTAAAGCATCTGCGGCCGAACATCGATCGGCACGCCGTGCCGACCGGTTTCACGTAAAAGCGACTCCACCGACTGAGTCAACGCCACGCCGAGCCCGGTATTGAGAGCTTGAAGGGCGGTGGTGGAATTGGATCCGTCGACAAGCAGTTGCACTTGCGCAGAGTGACCTGCATTAAGGTCGCGGGTAAAGTTCGGCGGGATGTCCAATGCGGCGTAGGCGCGGCCTTTACGCATTTCGCTCTTCAATTGATCGAGGCTTTGCACTTCGCCAACTACGCGAAAGGTCTCTGTGTTAACGAAGCGATCGATCAACTGACGGCTCTCAACCGTCCGATCTTCATTCAGAACAAGCATTGCCATGTGTTTGATGTCGTTATCCAGCGCATAGCCGAACGCGACCATTTCGATCAGCGGCGGGAAGAAAAAGAAGAAGAGCGTCAGCGGATCACGCCAGACGACGATGAATTCTTTAAAGAGAATTGCGCCGAGGCCGCGAAAAGGTTTGTGTTTCATGACATCTCTCGCGCGGTCATCCCGAGCGAAGCGAGGGACCTCGCATATGTTGAAAAAGCATTGGCGATAAATCCGCCCAGTTCGGTTTCATCCTCTCCACCAATGCGTTTTTCTTACTGCGCCGCCAGCCTTTGATTTCTTTTTCCCGTGCAATCGCGTCTCGAGGCTCATTGAAGCGTTCGTAATAGATCAGTCGGTTAACCCTGTAAGTCTTGGTGAAACCTTCTATTTCGCCGTTCTGATGTTGCCAGACTCGTCTCATTAAACTGTTTGTTATTCCAGTATAGAGAACGACTCGGCTGCGATTGGTCATCATGTAGGCGTAGAACGCCTTCATCAATTTGTGAGGTGCTTCGCTCCGCTCAGCATGACAAGCATCTCATGCCGCTTTCTGTTGTTCGCTCGCATGTTTCGCCGAAAGCTCGACAAAGACGTCTTCGAGCGAAGGACCCATCTCGTGAATCTCGGCATGACTGACGCCGACTTTACGTAGTTGTTCGTCAATCTGGGCGCGTTTGACGCTTTCATCGACCAGTAAATGCATTGACTGGCCGAACACAGTGGCGCTGCGCACCCCGCGCATCTCGTGCATGGCATGCAATGCCGTGGTCACATGATCGCAAGTCACATCGAGCCGGCGCGTTCCAGGCGGATTTACCTCCGGCAATCTTTTTAAGTCGTCCGGTTCACCGCACACGATCAATTTCGACATGTAAATGTAGCCAACATGATCGCATCGCTCCGCTTCATCCATGTAATGTGTCGTCACAAAAAGCGTCATGCCTTTGCCGGCGAATTCGAAGAGCAAATCCCAAAGCTCGCGCCGAGCGACCGGGTCGATTCCGGCGGTTGGCTCATCGAGAAAAAGCACTGTGGGCCTGTGCATGAGCGAGCACGCCATGGCGAGACGTTGCCGCCAACCACCGGAAAGCTGCGAGGCACGCCTGTTGATATACGGCTCAAGATGCGTGGTAGCGATCATCTCGTCGCGCCGCTGATTCAATTCGCTGCCACTCAAGCCATAAAGTTTGCCGGCGAAAATGAGATTCTCATTTACGGTTAGCTCATCGTAAAGTGAGAATTGCTGTGACATGTAGCCAATCATTTCCTTGATCGGCTCTAGGTCTCGGACAATGTCGTGGCCACCGATCTTGGCAGTCCCCTCGCTCGGCTCCAGAATTCCACACAGCATCCGGATGACCGTGGATTTGCCGGAGCCATTTGGACCGAGAAAACCGAAGATCGACCCTTTTCCGACGGAAAAGGAAACGTGATCGACCGCGGTGAATGTGCCGAAGCGTTTTGTCAGCCCCTCACACTGAATCATTGCCTCACTCATTTTGTCGTCCTAAGCGATTTCGTCTTCGTTCGTTGGTTTGGGCTCGGCTCATTTTATATTTGGAAAATAAACGTCAGCTGCCATCCCAGCGCGCAATCGGTTATCGTTGCTAGGTAGCCGGACCTTGACGCCGAAAACCTGCCGAATTCGATCTGACACTGTTTGCACGTTGCGCGGCGTAAATTCGGCCTGGCGGCTAATCTGTTCGACCGTTCCCTCAAAATCCTTACCGCGGAAAGAGTCAACGCGAACGCGCACTGGATCGCCCACCTTTATTAAACCGAGCCATGGCTCCGGCACATACACCCGCACCCACAGATGATTTGTAAGAAGCAGCGTCGCGACTTCGCGATTGGCGGGCAATACGTCCCCTACCTTCACGCTGAGCACCTCCAGAACCGAATCGGCCGGCGCGGTAACTTGCATTTCGGCAAGCTGCGCATCGATATCGGCAAGCTGGGCGCGCGCCTGCGTGACGCGCATCTTGGCTGCCGCGACATTTTTTTCCTGGGCTCGCGCCGAGCTCCCTGCGCGCTCGGCGTCATTTGGCGAAACGACCTTGCGTTTGAGCAAATCTTGCTGGCGTCGGGCATCGTCGCGCAGAAATTCCAGTTGCGCCGCCTGGGAATCGGCGTCGTGAATCGCGGTATTAATCTGCGCTTCGGCAAGATCGCGTCGTGCGTGCAGTTCGGAAGCATCCAGTTCCACGATGGGTTGTCCGGCCCGCAGGGTGTCGCCTTCCCAGGCAAAAATCTTTTCGACCCGACCGCCGCTGCGCGGACCTACATGCACTTCGTCCACCTCGATTGTTCCGGAGACGGAATTGTTCCGATGGCCGCAAGCCGAGGCGAAGAGCGACAACGCAAACAATGCTGCGCCGCAAACACAATTGTTGATCTTTCTTCGCACGAACGTCGCTACGAAACCGGATTTCGCCCTTCTGCGCAAGCAATTGAACCCTGCCTCTGCCCGTTGTAGCTGGCATCGGTGATGCCGGTTCCGTTGCGGTCCTAGTCGGACTCCTATGGTTTTGGGTAGATTCGGCGGGTGGTAAAACCCAGCCGGGGTCACCGCCCCCGACTACAACTTCGAACTGAGGGCTTGGCCTGATTTGGTGCTTTCCCCTGGCCTGTTGCTTCGTCTTACGTACGTTTCGAGTAACTGCCAACCACAAAATGAAAACGCGTTGCTTCGATCACATCGATTTACGGGTGAAAGACATGAAAGTCGCAAGAAAGTTTTACGCGAAGTTTTTGCCCCAGCTCGGATTCGTCCACGAAAGTCCAGGACGAAAATACCATACTTTTTATTCCGCCGGCGGGGACAAGCCTTCGGAATTTTTTGGTTTCACACAAGACAAAGGACATCAGCCAAACGGAACACGCATCGCATTCTGGGCGGACACGCGCAAGGAAGTGGACCGGATTGCGGATCTTGTGCGAGAAGCGGGCGGGAAAACTCTCGAAGGCCCGGAAGTGTGTCGCGACTACAGTCCGGGCTACTACGCATTTTTCTTCGAGGACCCCGACGGGAACAAGTTGGAGATTTGCTGCCGGGAAAGTCCGATCATTGCGAAATGAACGAACTTCGGCGAAGAGTTGGACAATGAGTAATCCGGCGCACGTTCCTGCGATTCTGCAGGAACCGCGTCGCCATCGTTATCTCAAGCTGATCGCGCTCTTCAAAATAGGCAAAGGCGTCCTGCTCCTTTTGCTGGGCGTTTCACTGCTGTTTCTGAACGCCCGTACCCGCTGGATGGATTTCCTATCGAATTGGGCCGCGGACGAAATTCTGCTGGAGCACAGCAAGGCCATCCACTACCTGCTCAACAAACTGCAAGCTGTGCTCCAAGGCGGCGTATTGCGCGCCACCGGTTTTTTGGCCCTCTTTTACACGGCTGTTCTTTTTACTGAGGGAATTGGCGTTTATTTGCAACAGCGCTGGGCGGAACTACTGATGATTTTTGCAACTGGCGCACTGATTCCAATCGAGGTGCGTCATATTTGGCACCGCCCAGGCCTGGTGGGCGTGCTCATCTTGCTGGCAAACTGTTTCATCGTTTGGTTCCTCTATCGCGTGCTCAAACGCGACAAACCGAAAGCGCAGGTCCCGCAACCGCGCGAATTAGTACAGACGCGTTAGGAGAATCTAAGGTGGGCGCGAGCCGGTTCAATCCAGCGGGCTCTTAACACCGGTTCCCGGCCTGTTCAAGACATGCGTGTAAATCATCCACGTAAAGACTTTGTCCACGTGGTCTAGCATGAAACTGCGGCCCAGGCTGCAAGGCTAAGTTGAACTCGTCGCGATGGATCTGATCGGATTTTCCGAAGATAATGCGCTAGCTGAGCTTTGAGAAACCTTCTCCCGGCGCCACTCTTGAGATATTTCTCGCGGCCTAGTGCGTCAGCCTGCTCCAGATAAGCTTCGTAATAGATCAACTTCCAAGGACCGCGGTACGAAGTTGCAAATGAACCGCCTTGAACATGCTCCTTAAATCGTTTCCGCAAATTCGCGGAATATCCAATGTAGAATCCGTCATCACTTACGGAGCGAAGTACATATACGTAATACATTAGTTGGATGTCACTCCTGGCGCGTGAGCGAAGCTTTTACGCGCTGGTCGAGCAATTTAGGTTTGTTTTTCGTCGGCGTGCTGACTACCGTCCCCTGCATGACGCCGATTCTGCCGTCTTCAATCCTGAACTCAAGCCGGATTAGGCCCAAAAAATGGGCATTTCTCTTGAAAGACCCATTTTTGGACCGAATTCTCGTTAGGCGGACGCGCAGCGCCTAAGCTATATGTTAAATAGAAAAGTTTAGAAGTTTTGGAAGTGCCAATGCAATTAGCCGCCAGTAGTAAAGAAGGGCTCGCGCGTCCACCTAACAGAACGG
>Ga0209473_1001345_pt1 | contig 13776 bp, 10 predicted proteins | sample GraSoiAngelo_133_FD_185890 | JGI IMG/M metagenome (GOLD analysis project Ga0209473, IMG submission 185890) | Grasslands soil microbial communities from the Angelo Coastal Reserve, California, USA - 14_0929_05_20cm (SPAdes) (version 2) | ecosystem: Environmental > Terrestrial > Soil > Grasslands ...
CGAGGTCCTGGGAAAACCCCATGACCGGTGAGCGCGTCACGATTCTAGAGCTTCCCCACCAGAACCCCGAGCGCCGCGCGGTCGCCGAACTACTCGCGCTTGTCGGGGCGCGGGTCGTCGGCGAACACCGCCATCCAGCACTCGTCGAGCGTTTCACCGTACTCGAAGGTGAACTGACCATGAAGCGCGGCGGACAGACGAGCACTCTTCGCCAAGAGGAGACCGCCACTATCGAGCCGAATGTATGGCACGACTGGTGGAATGCGAGTGACCGAGACGCCCGTGTCCGCGTGGAGGTGACGCCCGGTGAGCGCTTCGGCCCTATGATCGAACCTTGTATGGCCTCGCGCGGCTTGGGCATACCGACCGGAAGGGTATGCCGAATCTGTTGCAGCTCGCACTGGTCGCACGGGAGTTCAGCGATGTGATCGTTTTCCGTTCGCCGCCATTGGTAGCGCAGCGCGCGCTCTTTGGCGTTCTGGCCCCGATCGCGCTCTGGCGCGGCTATCGCGCGACGTACCCTCAGCTTTCCCGCACGGTGCTGGCGCCTCGAACGTAGGCGTCGGTATTGCAATAAGATGTGTGACGAGGAGAATCCCCTAATAGACTTAGCCGGAATGTCTGTTCCTGTGAAGGGTTTCGAATGCCGGCCGCGTGTTCGGCGGCCGGCATCCGAAAGCCTCAACGGAGGAAACCGCGCTGGGGGAAGGTAAGGCGGTGCCGCGCGCCTGATCTAAGTCGGGCTCGAACGCGTGCAACCTTGAGACGATCGCACGAGTCGCTAAAGGGGTTAATGTTTCGCACCACCTGTCGTTTCAATAGTTTGCCCGTAGCAGAAATGGCACACCCGACAACCCCGAGGTGAGCCGTCGATGATATCTGAATCTCATCAGGCGACCGATCCCTAGCGACCTGAAAAGCCCCTAGCTATGTGAGCCGACTGTTTCGAACTGCTCGTCAATACCTTCAGCGCAGTTGTGAGTGTGCTTGCGTCGAGATTCCTGGACTGGGTGTAATCAGCGCGACGTGCCCACAACCATGCAGGAGAATGCCCCGGTGCGAGTTGGACTTTTGCATGTGCAACGTTTGGTGTTTCAGCCACGAACTTGCGGATCAGCATGTCTTCGATCGTGCGCCGGCGCAATTGTCTGGAATCAAAATCCGGCCTTTCCGAGGGCTTGTCTTCGTCGTACGATGCGTCCTCCTGAAAGCTCGGGATGAAATGAGGCGGCGCGAATACCTCGGCGCGCAGTGGCGGCGCGTTCCGTGCCACTGATGCTGAGTCGATCTGCAGGGCCGTTGTCCGGCCAAACATGCGGTTCGTGGAGACGAAGACGCCTGAATAGCAAGGCTGCCTGATGCTCCATCGCACGCGCCATCTCTTCGTCCGTCAGCAGACTGCGGTGATCAATTCGATCTGAGCGCATCTTGCCGAGTTTTGGATTGTCGCACCGGTCGGACGTAGGGGTGTCGATCAACCGCTTGCTAATCGGGAAAGTAGCGATCTTTGATCTTTATCAAGGAGATCAAAAGGTCACTTATGGTGGATGATCCAACTGCCTAGTCCAGGCGTCGACGATGTCCGATCCACGATCACTAACGCCGGAGATAGATTTCCGCCGAGGCATTAGCTATGCCGGCGGTCTGGTCTCAATTGGAGTGATCTATTTCGCCCTGGCAAAAGGTGGCCTTGCTCTCGCCTCTATTCATCCCAGTGCAACGCCAATTTGGCCACCGACGGGTCTCGCGCTAGCGGCGGTGCTGTTGTGGGGATATCGGAGTTGGCCCGCAATTTTCACGGCGGCGGTGATCGCCAATGCGACGACCGCCGGCTCGGTTGCCACCGCAATTGCGATTGCGACCGGTAACTCGCTTGAAGCGGTTGTTGGCGCTTACCTGATCAATCGATGCTCGAGGGGATGTAATACGTTTTCGACGCCAGATTCTGTCGCGAAGTTTGCTCTGATTTGCGTCGTGATCGCGACACCGATCAGCGCCAGCATTGGACTGACTAGCCTGGCGACCGCCGGGTACATCGAACGGACGAATTTCGCCAACGCCTGGGTCACATGGTGGCTGGGAGATGTGACCGGCGCGCTGGTCGTTGCCCCCGTCATCGTGCTTTGGGCATCAAGCCACTACCATGCTTTCAACCGCAACGAATTCTTGGAGACGGTCGGCGTCCTCGCAACAGCGGCGGCTGTTGGACTCATTGCTTTCAGCCCCCTGATCGAGCAAACGCCGAGTCGAGATCCACTGGGTTTTCTTGCGATCCTGCCAATGTTGTGGGCGGCGCTGCGCCGCGGTCCACGTGACACCGCAACGGTTGCGCTGGTGCTTGCGGGCATCACGATTTGGGGGACGCTCACGGGCGGCGGACCCTTCACGACCGCGGATCTCAACGCTTCATTCCTGCTGGTGTTGATGTTCTTGATCAGTATTACCGTTCCAAGCTTGTTACTGAGCGCCGACGTCGAGGTGCGCAAGAAAGCGGAGGAAAGTCTGCGCCGCGCGCAAATCGAACTCGAACGGAAGGTCGCAGAACGTACGCAAGAGCTGGAGCTCGCCAATGCAGCAAAATCGCGTTTTTTCGCCATGGCAAGCCATGATTTGCGGCAGCCGTTACATGCACTAGGCCTGTTCGTTGCACAGCTGCGCACGCCGCTCAAATCGGGAGAAAGGACAAAGACGATCGAGCTGGTCGATGCAACGCGCAAAGAAATGGATGAAATGTTCAATTCGCTCCTGGATATTTCCAGGCTCGATGCTGGGATCCTTACACCCAAAATTACCGAATTCCCGATCGCGCGCCTGTTGCAAAAAATTGAGACGAGGTTTGATCAGGCAACGCGAGAAAAAGGCTTGCGTCTACGCGTTAGGCGAAGTGACGCCTGGGTGCGGAGCGACGCCATGCTGCTCGAACGCATACTGCTCAATCTGGTATCCAATGCTGTGCGCTATACATTGCGGGGCGGGATCATCGTCGGATGTCGTCGGCTCGGTGAAATGTTGCGTATCGAAGTATGGGATAGCGGTCCCGGCATTCCCGAGGATCAGAAGCGGAATATCTTTGGCGAGTTTTTTCAACTTCCTGCCCCAGAACGGAACCGGTACGGCGGCCTGGGGCTCGGCCTGGCCATTGTCGACAGGCTTCGCGTACTTCTCAACCATCAAATCGACTTAGCTTCGACCGTGGGCCGAGGTTCGCGATTCGCAATCCGCGTTCCGATGGCCGATGAATGCGTCACGTCTACCGAGCCCGTCGACTCACCTCACCCGGCAACCTTCGCGGTCGAAGGCAAGGTAATTCTCGTTATTGCCGACGCTCCAATTGTGCTGGAGGGAACGGGCGGATTGCTTGGCAAATGGGGATACTCCGTCCTTACCGCCGGATCCGACGAAGCTGCGCTTATCCGACTTGCCGAGCGCCAACAACGCCCCGATCTTATAATCTCGGATTATCATCTTGCGAGCGGAAAGACCGGGATCCGAGCAATTGAACAAATCAATGCGGCGTTTGGTTCATCAATTCCGGCTATTCTCATCAGCGGCGATACGGCACCTGAACCATTACGTGACGCCAAGGATAGAGGATACATTTTGCTGCACAAGCCTGTCGACCCAATGCGGCTCCGCGCTGTCATGCAAGAGTTCTTTAGGGATCATGACGATAGGAGAGACACCGGGACGGCTTTATGACTCGGATTTCGGCGGCAATTCCCAGCCCATTTTTCCTACTTTTATTACTGCCTCGGTGCGGCTCGTTACGTTGAGCGCCTTGAGAACGACCGTGATGTGGTTCTTCACTGTCGGCACGGCCATATTGAGGGTCTTGGCAATGATCTTGTTGCTTTTTCCCTTCATCAGGAGCGCAAGCACTTCAACCTGCCGATCGGTCAACCCGAGACCCTTAGGAGAGTCGCGCGTCGCTAGCTTATTTGTAAGCCGCGGAGACGTTGTTTCCTCAAGAATCTCCGAGGGAATGTAAACTCCGCCGGAGAACACTAACTTAATAGCGTTGAGCATGATCTCACGTTCGGTAGTTTTCGGGATGAAACCCAGAGCGCCAAGCTCGAAAGCGCGCTTGACTGTGTCTTGATCATCCGAGGACGAGAGAATGATGATAGCAATGGTCGCATCGCGGTCACGCAGTTCGCGGAGGACAGAGAAGCCATCTCGATCAGGCAAATTGATATCAAGCAAAATGAGGCTGATGTCGGGATTTTCCTCGACTATGTGCATTGCCTGATGGCCGTTCGAAGCTTCAAATATGACGGCTTCTCGCTTCAGTTGTTTCAGAACAGCGTGCAACGCCTCGCGAATTAATGCATGATCGTCGACAATAAGAACTTTCATAAAGAGCTCTCCGTCATCCCATTGCACGGAGATCCAATGAAAAAAACATACACCCACCTTCGGGTCTTTGGCGAGGAAGAAGCTGGCGGAAGACTGGCTCCCGAAACCGTCCATGCTCCGTCCTTGGCCCAACCAGCGGTTCACCGTCAGGCACTCAAGGTAGGAGCCGAATGCCGTTGTGCGCTGTAATTGTAATCACCTCACAGTAGGACACCGAAAAAGCGAGTGCGGACCACGAGAGTCGCGGGACTCAGAGTCTCCTTCGCCCATGCGCAATGGTGAAATGTCCATGATGCGTCTGACAGACGTCAAATGGATGCCGAGATCTGTACGGTACCTTGATCATAGGACCTAGAAACCTCTCTGTGTGGACCTCCGGCTGATTTACGCGCTGTGCCGTTGAACTATGATCGTCAACGGACAGCCTCACGCGCTGGGAGGTTCTACCAAGCGCCGCCATATGATCGTTATCGCATTAGCTTTCGTGGCCGGGTTCGGCGTGAAGAAGCTCTAGACTGCGGCGTTGTCACGATCCGGCAGTGCGCCGGCGATATTTTTTGTCAAATTCGGTCCCTCTTGAAGCGTGCTCGCACGCCGGATGGGGCAACCAGATGCATGATCGAACTGCCACCCCGAAGCCATTGGTCGGCGAGCTGCCGGAGCTGAAAGGCCAGGGCCGCGACCTGCGAATAGATGCCTGCCGCGGCATCGCGCTCTGGTGCATCTTTCTTGACCATGTCCCCAACAACATCGGGAGCTGGCTGACGCTGCGGAACTACGGCTTCAGCGATGCCGCGGAAGTGTTCATGTTCGTCTCGGGCGTAACCTGCGCGCTGGCCTACGGCAAGGCATGGCGGTGCGGGAGCTGGACCGGCGTGATCGGCCGGACGCTGTGGCGAAGCTGGGATATTTATGTCGCATTTCTGCTGCTCACGCTCGCCTGCGCCATCATGGTTCACCTCGCAGACGGCGGCCATCTTGCCGACGAGAGCAATACGCGCATTCTATTGGAACGGCCGGGCGTGACGCTCGCACACGCGGCGATCCTGCAATACCGCCCCGTCAACACCGACGTCTTGCCGCTCTTCGTGCTTTATCACCTTTTGTTCGCGCCGCTGCTGTGGCTGCTGCTGCGAGCGCCGAACGCAACGCTCGGCGCGTCACTGTTGCTTTACGCACTGGTGCACGTCTTCGGCTGGACCATCCCGGCATGGCCGAACGGCCACTGGGCCTTCAATCCGTTGGCCTGGCAGCTGCTGGTCGTGCTTGGCGCGTGGTGGATGATCGAAGACAAGAGAGCCCGGCTGTGGATGACCTCACGCACCGCGCTTGTGGCTGCCGTTCTCTATCTGGTGTTCAGCCTTATCATCGCATTGAGCTGGAGCATCAAACCGCTGGAAGCGCTGGTCCCGCAGGCGCTGCTGACGCTGCTTTACCCGATGGAGAAATCGAATCTCGATCCATTGCGACTGCTGCATTTTTTGGCCCTTGCGGTTTTGGTGGTATGGTTGGTGCCTCGCAATTGGCGAGGGCTGACGACGGCGGTGATGCGCGGCGCCATTCTCTGTGGCCAGAATTCGCTGCCAATCTACTGCCTCGGCGTTCTGCTGACGTTCGCCAGCCACCTGGCGCTGCTCGACATCTCGGAGGGGCTGACGATGCAGATCGCGCTCAGTGTTGGTGGCGTCCTGGTGATGATCGTGGCGGCGACACTGCTGAACTTGATCAAGATCAAACCCAGGCAGCGGCCGCACGCGAAGCCCCCCGACCTGCCCGTCGAGCGGCCGACCAAGTTTGAGCTGGTCATCAATCTCAAGACAGCCAAGGCGCTCGGCGTTGACATTCCGCCCACGCTGCCCGCCTCGTGCCGACGAGGTGATCGAATAAAGATGCTGTTTGCTCCGGTGCGCGAGTCCGGCTGCGGCGCTGATCCAGTGCCAGCAATCGCGCACGCCTTCGGGCCACCAGCGAAAACTGTGGGTCAGGATGTGAACTAGATCACAAGGACTGCGGAGCCTGCCCTTTATTTTTCCGGCCATCGTACAGGAGCTAAGGCCATGATTTCCCATCCAAGGACCCACAAGCGAGCGGTGCTGATCGCGGCGTGCGTGATGTTTGCCTGCGTAGCGGCATTACTGTCGGTCAACCTGACATCACCCACCAGCGCCGCGCTCGGCACCGACTGGCAGTCCGCGCTCGGCGCTGACTGGCAGTGCAGCCGGTTTGCGCTCGTTCTCACGACCTGCACCCAGAGGCGTGCACACGAGACCGTTTCAACTGGCGTGGGCAAGCGGACCTAGTACACGACAAACCGGACACCATGCTGCGAATGTCAGCTGAAATCAGCGGAACACCCTCTGCGAGGGCTCCGTTCCTAATTTTAGTCGGGCTGCCGATACGCTCGGCCAACTCCAACAGCTGCTCGGTCTGGCGCTCGGTTGCAAACTTCGGCGGACGATATGCCATCTTGGTCAGGTATTCCTGGAACCAAACGATCCGATGCGTGGCCGCACCGATCATGAGAACGCATCTTTGGCGCGGTGCATGGCCGGCGACTTCGGGTTCTTCACCTTGATCCAACGCGGTGATCAGCCAGCCCGATCAGGCCGATCCCGGTGCTTGGAGACCAAGTTCAATGTCTGCTACTGCTCGGGTCCAATTGCCCGAACGATCCCTGCAAACCATTGAAATCGCAGCAAATGCGACCGCCCTCCGACGCGTCACCAAAGACATGAGTCATTGATACGAAAATAGTTTTCGCGATTGTCTGCTTGTTATTCACAGCGAGCGTGAGTTTTTGTTCCCCATAATCTTCCCCATTTGATCTCACACGTCTTGGTCCAGTGCTTGCTCTTGCGGTCGTCGCATCTTTATTTGAACCAACGTCCCGCGAAAACCACCATCCGCTCACGAGAGGGTAGTGGCGTAGCCCAGCATAGAAATCGGCGGGCTCGTACTCTCATCCCTGCTACGCGGTCTCCCGAGCTGCGTGCCATCGAGCGATACGTGGGCAGGGTGCCGTCGGCGCATTGCCTGACTACCTCCTTGAGCACGCCCGCTGCCTCATGCCGATGTCGCTCTATGACAGCCAAGTCGGCGTCGTATGAGGGTTACGGCAATGGACCGGCGCGCTTGTTGTCACGCAGTTTCGGTAGCCAAGTGTCAGTCTTGGTGTTCTTTAGCTCCCAAAGGATTTGCCGGAGCGGCAGCGACCGAAGCAGGCTGTTGTTCGACAAGTGCAGGTGACGAATTCAATTCGTAGCCCTCTTGGCGGCCTTGAGGGGATTGTTGACCGAGTTAAAGTGGCAAATTCCACGGCCTTGGCCGGCCAACTGACGGTTACCTGAATGCGGGAACTCCTGTTCTTCGTCGCGTCGAGCTTCTGGGCGGGCGCCGCGCATGCGGCGACGCCGGGTCACGGCAAGACGATCGCGGCCGCCTACATCGTTGGCGCGCGCGGCAAGCCGATCGACGCAGTGATTCTAGGAATTTTCGTCACGTTGTCCCACACCAGCGGCATCGTGCTGGTTGGTGTGCTCGCCTCGCTCGGCTCGACCTGGCTGCGACCGCAGCGCATCGAAGCCTACCTCGCGGTCGCGGTGGGCATCCTGGTGATCGTGCTCGGCCTATGGATGCTGTGGGTGCAGCGCGAGCTTGTCGCGCTCGCCATGGGCGAAGCCGGCGAGCCGCGCGATGGCACTAATCGGGCGGATGCCCACGCGCGCAATCACGCTCACGACCATACTCACGACCACCCGGAGAGCCATGGGCACGGCGGGGCCGTGGCCTGGCACAGTCACGGATTCGGCAAGGTCCACTCCCACCGGCTTGACGTCGCGACCGAGAACCGCCCGAAACTGCCGGTGCTGCTGGCGCTGGGCATTGCGGGCGGCCTGCTCCCCGACCCAGCCGCGCTGGCGCTGCTGCTCGGCGCGCTGTCGAGCGGAAAAGTCCTGCTCGGCCTGGTCACCGTCGTGGTGTTCAGTCTCGGCTTCGCGGCAACGCTGGTGGTGGTCGGCATTGTTGCCGCGAAGGTGGGCGAAAAGGTGCTCGACTGGCTGGCCAGCATCTGGTTGATCCGCCTACAGATCGCCATCAGCCTGCTGATCGTCGGCATGGGCGTGGTACTGACCATCCGCGCGGTGTCCGAGCTGGCGGCGTTGCCGGCAGGCTAAATTTCTAGTGCTCCAATTCCGAAGCTCGCACCACCTAGCGGCTCCTACGTTAGCCGCCAGTGCCATAGGAACTTCAAATCCACCGCACTGGCTACCGCGCACCCGCATGCCTGGCGGGCAGCATGCCGACAAATCCGCTGATGTCGGCGTACCAAACATTGCCATCGCGATCGACGGCGACGCTGAATGGCCGGGCATTGTCGCGGGGAAGCGCAAAGACCGTGATGTGGCCGTTGCGCAGCCGCCCGAGACTCGCGCGGCGCATCATGCCGAACCAGACATCGTCATTGGGGGCTACGGCAATGCCGCTGAGACCGGCATTTTCCCGACCCGCCTCGACGTCCGAGAATTGTCCATCCTTGAAACGCCCGATTCGATTGGCGCGGAACTGCAGGAACCAAACCGAACTATCGGAGCCAGCCGCGACGTCAGTCGGCACGGCGCCGCCACGCGGAAGGTCGAATGTCCTGCTGGTCCCGTCGGCTGCGAGGCGGAGCAGTTGGTTGCCGCTTTGCAGCGTCGCCCATATGGCGCCATCGGCCGTCACCGCGACCCCGTAGGGGCCGCCGCGCGCGGACTCGATCTGATAGCGGGTAAAAACTCCGTCCTTCAGCCTGGTCATGCAATAGCCGGTCGGGTCGGCGAACCAGGCGGCGCCGTCGGGCGCGATCGCCAGCCGTCCGAGGCGAGCGATCGGAGTGTCGAGCGGAAACCGTGAGATCTCGCCGGCGCTGTTGACGCGTGCAATGGCGCGCGCGGCGAGGTCCGTGTACCAGGCGCTGCCGTCGGCCGCGACCGCGAGCCCGAGCGGCTCGAAGTTGCGGCTGGACGTGGGCAGCCGTTCGATACGGCCGTTGCGCAGACGGCCGATCGCATCGGCATGGTCGATGGTGAACCAGATGCTGCCGTCGGTGCCCGCCGCAATCGCGATCGGCGCTTCCTGCGGCTCGGCCATGCGATACTCGATGAATTTTTCTTCCGGGGTGGCGCGCACCAGCAGAAGCGCGCCTCCCGCCAGCACCGCGATGCCCAGTGCCGCGGCCGGCATCGCTAGCGGCCGTGCGCGGATCATCGCGGCGCCGCGCGCCGGCGTGACAGGTGCCGCGCCGCAAGGCTGCCGCCGATCAGCACCAGCACACAGAACGAGAGGCCACCGGCGAGGCTGATCGGATCGATGCGCGCCAGGAGGTTGCCGCCGTCGATGGCCATGCGCCAGACTTCCGCATAGGGCATCAGCGAGAAGACCGCGTAGACGACGCCCGCATCCTTCGGATCGCGGGCGAGAGGGCCAGCCTCGATATGAACCGGAAGGTTGTCTTCTTTTGGCGCCCACGTTTCTCCGCCGTCCTCGCTTCGATAGATGCCGCGATCGGAGGAGACCACCAGGGTCGTCGCGTCTGCGCTCGCCGCGATACCGCGCACCCTGGCTTTCGGCTCTGGCAACGAGCGTCCGGCGGAATGCCAACCGGAGCCGAGATCGTCGCTGACCACGATCCGGCCGCCCCCCGCCGCCCAGATCCGTTGCGGCCGCGCAGCGTCGGTCGCGATCGTGTCGACCGGCGCATCTGCGCCGCCAAAACCGGCGTTCCGCCAGGTGCGCCCCCCATCATGGCTGATCGTCGCCCGGCCGTCGATCACCGCCGCCAGAGTGTCAGCCGATCCCGCGACCGCCGCCAGCGCCGTCATCTCGCTCATCTGCGGGAGCCCCGGCACGACCACATAGCTGCGGCTGCCGTCTTCGCTGGAGAACAGCCGGCTCCGGCCGAGCAGATAGAAACGACCGGTCGCCGGCCCGACGACCAGCGCTCGCGCCGGGATTGCGGACTCCGGGGCCTCGGCGCGCAGCCAGCCGTCCCGGTCCCGACGAAACACGCCGCTTGCCGCCGCGCACACGGCCAACTCGCCGTCCGGCGAGAAGGCGAGCGCAAATACCGCACCGATGATGAGATCGCGCGCCTCCGGCACCCAACTCCGCCCGCCATTGTGCGAACTCAGGATTCCGAGATCGGTGCCGACCAACAGGTGGGACGAATCGCGTGGGTCGACTGCGACGACAAGTGCCGCATTGAGAAACAGGCCGACATCCGCATTCAACCAGGCGGCACCAAGATCACGGGAGCGAAACACGCCGCCATAGCTGCTCGCGTCATGCGCGGACGCGCTGCCGGCCAAAAGGAACACCACGCAGGCAAGCCAAAAAGTCAGCCGACGCACGCCGATTTGTTCTCTTCTCATCCCAAGATGAAGCGGTCGAGATGGGACGACCGGTCCCACCCCGAAAACACCTCTCATGGCTTGCGCGATTTTTCACCCGGCGCCAGCGTGAGCTCGGCCATGCGTCCGCCGTTCAACGCCACCCAGGAATTCTTCGTCAGCGGATATTTGTCCGTGTAGCTCAGCGGCTCGTGCGCGGAGACGCAGTTGTTGTAACCCCCGGTGATCTTGTAGCACTTCTCGTAGGCGAGAAACTGCTGGACCGTATCGGTCTGCTGCACGTTCGCCGTCATCCAATCGCGGATACCCTCGTAGGACGAGAAGGCGTCCGAGCCGAACACCAGCTTGCCGATGCTGGTCGGCACCTCCAGCAACTGCGAGCCGGCTGTATGGGCGCGAAACGCCGGATGAATCCGCACACCCGGCAGAATCTCCGCCTCGCCGTCGACGATCACGGCCTTGCCCTTCAGCACCTTGCCGTAGACCTCCTCCATGGTGAGTGGCATGTAGCCGCAAGCAGGCGTACGATTGCAGCTGCCCGGATCGGAGTTGATCGCCCGGATGTGCGGCTCGGGATAGTTGAGCGCCCACTCGATCGCCTTGAGCTCCTCGCGTTGGACGTAGAGCACTGCGTTGGGCAGGTCGGACAATTGGCCGGCGTGATCCCAGTGAGCGTGGCCGATCACCACCTTGGTGACATCGGCAGCGTTGAAGCCCAGAGCCTTCAGCTGGTCCGCGAGTGGGGCCCAGTGGTCCGACCCGGTCATCTTCAGATAATCCTGCTGCTTCCAGCCGGTATCGTAGAGGATCAACTCACTTCCGCACTTGATCACACCGACGTTCACCGGCAGATCGACGCTCGGGATGTTGCTCTCCGGCTTGGTGCTGCCGGGCACGAACGTGCGGTCCGGCATGAAGGATCCGAACGGCACGTTCATGAAACGGCTGCTCTCGATCAGCCATGCCGAGCAGATCGGTTGCTGGGCCTGAGCCGCTGCGCCGAACAGGCATGCGAGCGCCGCGATCCCTGCGGTCAACGCAAACGGACGAATTCGTAATGCACGTTTTCTCATTGCGTCCTCCCTTACAACTAGATTGAGTTTTCCGAGTGAGATCGGATTCGCTTGTCTCTTCTCCTGCGATTCGATTTGCCCGCTAATGCGGCTTGTATTGTCCCGGCCAAAGCACTTCGCCGACGCGCAGCATGTCTTCAGACGCCCTCACATCCATCTCGTGTGCGACGCCGAGTCGCTGCGAGTCGCCATCCTCGGTGAATTTCAGCATCTCGGCCGCAGCGCCGGCGTAGAGCGCCATCGCGCCGACGTACTGCACTTGCGTCTTCGAGAGCGAGGGCGGCGCGCTCATGGCGCGGACCTGCATTTCGGCATCGTGAAAGAATTTCGCCAGCGGCTCGATCTTTCGTGCAAGCGCCCGTGCGTCCCGATCCTCGGCCTGATAGGTGATGCCGGCAAAGCTCATCGTCACCGCCGACCGGGTGGCCTCCCGGTGGACCGCCCACAAGGCCGTCGCGAAGCGTTCCTCGTCCGCCGTCAATGCCGGCGGCTGGAGTTTCCCGGCTTGCGGGCTGACAGTTTGCGCCGCTGATTGTACCACCGATCCCGGCCGCGCTTCGTGCAGCCAAGCGGCACCGGTGATCGCCGCGAGCGTCGAAACGACGCCGGCTAGCAACAACGACCGACCACCGGGCATGCCGATCGTCTGAATGGCGCATCCTCCATTTATAGTTGCGGTACTCTATCCCTCGGTTTCCGCGTCGGTCAACCGACGCGGAGGTGAAACAGACCCGCCCGCACGCATGGCTTGCTGTTGCCCGCGAGCCGCATGCGTGGTCAACGGGGCGCCCAGGTCGGCGCGCCGGTGAACAGGCCGCCCTCGGCAAAGCCGATGCCGTAGACCAGGACCACCCCGAAGACGAAGCTGACCAGGCCCGACGCCCACGCGGAGCCGCCAATTGAATTTCGGCAGATTGACGGCCGTGAACACAAACGGCGCCGATAGGATCAGCGTGATCAGCATCATTCCGACGATAGTGCCGAGCCCAAACAGCAGCAGATAGCCGAGCGCGGCGAAAGGCTCGCGGATGATGGACAGGACCATCAGTGCGACGGCGGCCGATCCTGCGAGGCCGTGAACAAGGCCGACCGCAAACGGTCGTAGCCAGTCATAGAACGCGAGCCGGCGGAGCCCACTGCGGTCGAGTCGCGCCAGCGGGGTGTGCTCCTCGGCATGCCCGTGCGCATCGAGGCCGTGACCGTGCGGGTGCCGATGCAGGTAGTCGCCGTGCGCATGCAGGTGATCGTGGAGGTCGAGCGCATGTCCGGCTGGGTCACCCTCATGGACGTGGGCCGCGCTGACCGCGCGGCCCATCCCTGTTAAGGTGAAAACCCCCAGCAGGACCAGCATGATACCGACGGCGAATTCCATCGACAGACCGAGCTGTGGCGGGATGACGACGCCGAACACGATGATCGCCGCGCCGACCGCCATGACCGTGATGGTGTGTCCGACGCCCCATGCGGCACCGATCAGCGCCGAGCCCCCCAGGCTGCGCTCGCGACTGACGATCGTTGCAATGGCGACCACATGGTCGGCGTCGGTCGCATGACGCATCCCGAGGAAGAAGCCAAGAAACAGGAAGGACATGACGCTCAAGGCGGCTCCGGTCATTGCGCACGTACCAAGGTGGCTATCCCCCCAGCCGTCATTATGCAGCGTTTCGACGCCACGCCAATTCCCATATGCACGTGCACCCATGGCACGGCCGCGGTGCGGGGCATGGCAGGCCGGCCCGCGAGCTATTGGAACGGTGTTTGCCGGCCATGTCCGCTCATGGCAGCACATCGCTGACATACCGGGTGCCGCCTCCGATGTCTGTCGCCGGGGGATAAGATGGGGTAATCGGCCGGTCCAGCTTGTGGATAGCTGAAGATTTTTGGGTGCTGCGCTTCAGGCTGATGGTGAAACGAGGTCCGTGGTTACGGCCTCAAGCATCAGAAGGAGAAGCGCAGCA
>Ga0209473_1001348_pt1 | contig 13763 bp, 11 predicted proteins | sample GraSoiAngelo_133_FD_185890 | JGI IMG/M metagenome (GOLD analysis project Ga0209473, IMG submission 185890) | Grasslands soil microbial communities from the Angelo Coastal Reserve, California, USA - 14_0929_05_20cm (SPAdes) (version 2) | ecosystem: Environmental > Terrestrial > Soil > Grasslands ...
CAAACTGTTTCACTCCAACCGCCACTCCGCGTTTTTGTGATCGCCTCACATTCTTGCGGCTTTCCTGCGGCAGCTTCTCCCACCACTCCTTAAAGCTAGTAGTGCGAACGGCGGCAATGCTATCCCGCCCCATGGAGTACTTGTATTTGGGGCTTGTTGCGGGTAGTTTCTGCGCGAATGTGAAAATATCAGCGCGCACACCCTGCGACCTATGCTCCTTCAAGGTTTTCATGCAAAGTTCAGGATCTTCAATTTCGTGCTCCAACCATTCCTCATCATGAATGGCGGCTACCTTAAGCCATCTTCCCCCCACAACTATTGTGTTTCCATTAACGTCCAGCGCAGGGACACTCACCCACCTCCCCTTAACGCTGATCTCGAAGTTATTGGCTATCATGATCTGGGTCTGTTTTGGAGTGAGTGATAACTTAAGGGTGCCAAGGAGCGTGCAAAAGTAGCCTTCTATACCTCATTTGGTCAAAGGCGCATCCAAGCGCAACAGGTGCTGCGCTGGAACCGTTGCATGACCTTCTTCCATCTGGACAAATATAGCGTCCATGATCCTGGCTGTCAAAAGAATTTCCCGATATGGGATAGGTGCTGGAGCATTTTCAATGATCGAGTCGTAAAAGGATTGGATCAAATACCTCATCCCCGACTTCATGTGAAGATCGCGGGTGACGAAAGCGCGCAGGTTAGTAGCCACGTTTCCAAGATACTGTTTTGCCAGCATTACCGCGGGCACGAAATTCTCGGCATAGCTTTTGAATCTAGCTCCGCGAAGTGTTATTAGCGTCTCTTGATCATGATCAAGAACCAGTCCATTCTTCGTACCATAGATTCGAAACTGGTGGATGGACGGACGCATTTGAGAAGAGAAAGTAAAATAGGCACTTACGCGCTCCTCTTCACAAATGATGACTCGTAGTTCATCAATGACATCGTTTTCACCCATCCTTTTAAGAAACGGGCTCACAAAGCCGTACGCGATTACCTGCGGCGAATCGTTGGTGAGAAATTCCGCAATCCGTGCGATGCCATGGCTGATTACGTTGTGCAACAACTTCCCCGGTAATCTGCGCACCCAATGCCGCGCGTCTCCGAGGAGTGCCCGGGCGTATGCCTGTCCGAGCTCATAGCAGTAATAACTCTCCATATGCACCAGACCGTCGCCCAGAAAACCGCTGTGCACAAGAGTTCGCATACGCCGCGCTGCGTGGTTGAACTGAGCGTCATGGCCTACTGTCAGCTTGAGGCTTCTTTCATTCGCGAGTGCGATCAGTTTTTGGGCCTCCTCCTCGCAAACTGTGAATGGCTTCTCTACATAGACATGGCATCCTGATTCCAGGCAAAACTTTGCAATACCGAAATGGCTTTCCGGCGGGGTCGTAATGTGAACAACGTCTGGTTCAGTCTGCCAGAGGAGTTCTTCAAGGTCGCCAAAATGTTGTTTGACCGGGAACCGCTCGTATAGCTGGCGGGCCATCAGCGGCTCACTGTCACATACGCCGACAATCTCGCATCCCTTGATCGTCTGGATCAGGGACGCATGCATGTCCGCGATCTTGCCACATCCCACAATTGCGATTCTAAGCATGTGATCCCTGGCGCGCGCAGCTCTCGAAGTATCGTCTGAGCCCCTCTGCCGTCGTCACTTTGGGCGCCCAGCCCACGGTCGATTTCAATTTTTGGTTGCTGTAACGTGTGTTCTTCCAGTAGGCATGCCATCTGTCGCGGTTGAAGGCCGGCGGCAGTTGTCCCTGCGACCATTCTGAGTACCTCTCCCACAGGTAACACAGGACATAACTCGCAACGTGGGGAATATATAATGAGGGAAATCGCCTTACATTCTTTTTATATAAGCGCAAAAACCGGCGACTTGAAGGCAGATCGTCATCTACAATATTGAATACGTTGCCGTCGACGCCTTCCTTCAATCCTGCCAATGCAATCGCATCCGAACAGTTATCCACGTAGGTGAATGGTAGTGTGTTTGAACCGCCAAGATGAAGAAAGATACCGAAAGTGTCGATGCCTACCCGGCCAGTTAGGACCTGCTTGCCCGGTCCATAAACATATCCTGGTCTGACGATAACGTGTGGGATCTCGTACTTTTCACAATACTCATTCGCGATCTGCTCCTGTTTCACCTTTGCAAAACAGTAAGATTCGCCCCGAAGGTGGGGATGCGGTTCGACTGGACAGGACTCATCCAGCATCCGCCAGCGAGCCTTCTGCTTGTTGCTATAAACTGAAAACGAGCTCACAGTAACGAACCGCCGCAGGCATCGGTTCCGATGGGCTGCTTCAAGAAGATTGCGCGTCGTGACCACCGAGTTCATGAACGCGTCAGGAAACGACTTCTGGCCTGTTCCTGCAGCCAAATGATAGATAACAGCCGCATCCTTTGTTGCCGCGTTGCAATCTTCACGTGAGAGGAGATTGCCAACAATCAGTTGCACACGGGCGTCATTCGGGTGGTGGCCAGAAAGGGCCTTAAGCCTAGCGATCTCACTGGACGGCCTGACGAAACAGCGCAAGTTGCGAAAGCCTCGACCGACCAAATTCTCTACCAGACTGGAGCCAATAAATCCGTTGGCTCCCGTCACAAGGATCGGGTCGTCCTGCCCAATTATGAAGACATCTCGTCCCATTCGGATCGGATCCAGAGCTTAGTCAGTTACGTATTGCTGCTTGACCGGGCTGATTCCCAGAAGTGCCAAGAGCTTGCCTAAATGGTCGAAAAGTTTGACCAGGAGACTCATAAATCTGTGATGCCCTAGGACCAATACGAAGGGCAGAGCGAGAATATACGCCGGAACGGCGACAACCGATTTTGCTATGTCGAACATCCCGAAGGCCGGATGGATCACAGCAGCTCTTCCACAGAGCAGCGCTCTGCGTAACATGAAGTTGCGTTGCCAGCGGACCGGGGAAACAACTTCGTATGCCACCGCCTCATTGCACCAAATGAAAACGTGGCCCCGTGCGATCATTCTTCGGAAGAAATCCTGGTCCTCTCCGGTCAGGAATTCCGGCCTGAATGCCGGTTCGCCAACCGGGAAAATGCGCTTTTTGAGTAACAGGTTGCCTGTGCGGCCTTTCCTACCATCAATAACCAAGCCGGTCGGATAAGTGGGACGGTCATAGAACCTGCCTCTGATAACCCACTTTGGCACTTCGGTGTCGTACTGCGGCTTCACCGGTCCCAGCACCCCATCCACGTTGTATTCGTGGCAGGCCCTGAACAAAGTGGCCAGCCAGCCCTTTGTGGGGAACTCGTCGTCGTCAATAAAGGCGATGAAGTCGCCCTGAGCGTTCTCCACGGCCATGTTCCGCGCTAGCGCGATATTTTGCCGAGGCTCGACGCAATAGCTGACAGAAATTGTCGAATCGGCTGCAAGCTCAGATACCACGGTTTGGGCAGAGCACAATTTATCGTTGTCAACCACCACGATGGAATATGTGAATGCTACACCGGTATCCTGCCGGAAAAGATCGTTCAATAAGCGCCTGAGGAACTCTGGCCGCTTATAAGTGCAAATGCACACGCTGATGTGGCTTGTTGTGCTGGGTATCGCGGCTGAAGATTCAGGAAGCATATATCGCGCAGGCAAATGAACGCTGAGAGTCACTCCACCTTGTGTCGAGAGGAGGCTGATGGCCAACCGGCAGCTCATCCCGCACCCTGCAAGGTTCGATCAACCTCACTATTGTTTTACCAGGCCCAAATCGGAACGTTAGGATTGGTCACAGCCGCGCTGTTGCCGGAGTCTGCCTTGCTGGGCGCTTCAGACGATGGCGCAAGACTCTCTTCAATCTCTGCATTTGGTCTCTGCGACGAAGCCGCATCAGCTCCTCAGGCATGGTTCGTTCAACACGGCGGCACATGGCCCAGACGTACCCGAGGAGCATCAGAAATCCTCCGATAATATAGGGATTGCTCCTCATCTGGTGAGCGCTTCGAAAAATCTCAAAGAAAGGATGGCTGCCAAGGAGGTAGTCTTTCCTTCCCAGATTTAATAGTCTTCGAAAAGTCCCGGCATACTCGCCGCTTCCCACGTTCCGATGGTGCCGGCACACTTTCTCGTCAAATCTCTTGGTTTGCCAACCCTTTGCCTGGGCACTGAGCAACGCAATCAGATCGATCCCGCCAGATTGTACAGCCATGTAACCGCCGATCTGCTCAAAACATTCGCGCCGGAACATCTGGCAAGCGCCGGACACATGGTCCGGGCTCTTAAATCGCTCGTCATGCATCATGTTCTCCTCGAGATAGGGTGTACCCACCACCCCCAAGTCGGGACTCTCGGCGAACTTGCTGACTAGAAACGCAAGGTAGTCTTCCTCGAACGACACATCAGCATCCAGATTGCCGATAACGTCATAGTCCAGTTCTGCGACTCTGGTATATCCCGCATTGAAGGCAAGCACTTTGCCAGCGAAATTCCTTTGAGAACGTTCGGGTAGCCTCACTAATTCGATCCAATCGTGTTGCTCCGCATAGTTTTTGACGATTTCATCCGTGCCGTCGGTCGAGCCGTCACTAACAATGACCCACTTTTTCGGACGGACCGTTTGTGCAATTACCGACCTTAGAGTCAGTTCTATGAACTGTGACTCGTTCCTGGCTGGCGTAATGAGCACGTAATTGGGCGTGATTAACATCTACGTCTGTCTCTAGGAGGATCGTGATGGATTGCTATGACCGATAGCGGAGAACGGGAGAGGTTACTCGACAACAGCTGCCGTTCCAGCGGTTTGCGACTTTTCTGTCGCCGCGTGCCCTAACGGGCCAACCATGTCTTCGATCAGCATCAAGTAACGTTCTTTCATCACATCCCAGCGGATGGGAGCGTATTCTTCTTTGGCCTTGGCCGCCAGCCGGGCACGCCATTCGCTATCCTGATAAAGACCTACCATCTGCCTGGCTAGGTCTGCGGAGTCATTCGGCTCAAAATAAGCCAGCGCATCCTCGCTGAAGTAGTGACCGATCGTCTTCAGGCGGGAGATGGCCACCGCTTTGCCCATGATGATGAATTCCGATAATTTATTGGGAGTGGCGAACTCGAGGAGTGCGTCGCGGCGCATTGGCAGAATCCCCACGTCGCATTTGTTCAGCCATGCAGGAATTTCAGACGGCGGAACCACTCCAAACAACCTGACCTTTGAGGCCAACCCGCGTTGTTGCACGAGGCTTTCCAGCCAATCCGAATCCCGCCCTTCGTTGCCTAAGATCCAGAACTGTGCTCCGGGCATTTCCTTCTGCGCCAACGCAAAAGCTTCAATGGCAATATCGAGCCCGTAAATCCCCGTAATCGTTCCGTGGTACATCATTACAAATGATGCTGGAACCGCTGCTGCTTCCACCGCAGCTGAGGATCGCGAGAAGGAAGAGAAGCGCGCCTCATCCACCGAATTCATGATCACAGTCGACTTCGCCCGGGGCAGCCCGCGTTTGCCCAGCAGCTCCTCAATGGGCTCATTAATCGTGATGACATGGTCGGCAAAGTCAAAGCTTATCTTCTCCAGGTACGCCAGCAGCCGAACTGCCCATGAATGCTCCGCGATCCCATATTTCGATATATAGAACTCAGGGGTGATTTCATGCATGTCCAGGACGATCTTGGCCCCCATCAATTTCGCAAATGCTGGAGCAAACGCAAGGAAGTCGGGAAGCGTGTTTACATCGATCACAGCATATCGCCGCCGCGGCATCTGGAACGTCACCCAGAGGAAGGTCCACAAAAAGAAAGCCATGTACTCAAATGCATACCGTGCTAAAGAACCGCGTTTTTTGCCCAGCGCCAGCGTGTGCACTCTTACGCCTTCAAGTGTGTAGGTCTTCTGCGCTCTGGTGCCCCGCAAAGCGAGCACGTCGACCGAATATCCCGCGGCGACCAGGGCTTCCGCCTTCCGCCTGACCCGCATATCGACGTCATATTGATTCTGCAGCAACATACAAATGGATTTCATGCGAGAGAGCGGCTGTCCTTTCAAACAGAGCGCTGTTATCAATTAGCCAGTTCAGCGCGAACTGGTTCAGAAGGGCCCAGAAAAATGTTTTGCAGCAATTGCTCTGGTTCGTCGCGGCTCACGCCATTCCACGGGATGTCCACAAAGCCGGATGCGGCCGGGGAAGACACCGTTGAGCCGTTCACTTCCTGGCATGGGCGATGAAACCTAATATTTAGAGGCGGTACTACTTCCTCTCCCTCATAGCAGGGGCAAGCCCGAGCGCTGCCGTCCTCAGTTTCCATCAGCTCGAAGCGAACCTCGCGCCTCTTTCGAAACCAGTCAACCGCCTGGCTGGCAGTACCGAACCAGCAGTCAGTAGCCCTCAGCGTTTGCACCAATCTGATATAGAAGTCGCCCCAGTGGCGCTCCGGCGCGTGGCTGCGATCGTGCCAGAGAAGCGTGAGCGCGCCGCCGAACTTGCCGGCATTCTCAATCAGAGCACGGCAGCGCTTTTCAGCTTCTGCCTCCGGCAAATCGAGCCTCTGCGGATAGAACAGCGCGCCATCCTGGACATGCAAAGGGAGCTCAAGTAACGCGTTTGCACCCAGGGGGCGAAACACTTGACCGGTGCCTGCGCGATACCCGACAGTCTCGTTGTAACCAAAAGTGGAATCGTAAGCGTAACCTGCTTGCTCCAACACTGCAGGGGTACTCGCGTCCCCCAGCAGCCAGTGCATGCGGATGCCGATGCTGGTGTCGCCCGTAACGGCCGCAATTCTCGCCAGCTCGGACTTGCCTCTGTCGGCACTGTGCCAGGAATCGATTCCGTGGACACCTAGTTCGCAACCTCGCTTAAGCAGAGTTGTTGTCTGCTCCGAAAGGTCGCTGACATCATAGGCAGCAGCACGACGCGACGCATCTCCCCCAGGTACTTTTTCACCGGAACGCCGTTTGAAAGGGATCAGAAAGTATGTTGCTGGAAGACCCGCTTCCACCTCGGAATACCATTCAAACGGTTCCCAGAAGTCTTTGACCCACCCTGCATATACGAATGGTAGCGATCCAACAGCAAACCAATTCTGGAGCAGGTTCCCGAGTGAGAGCCTCCCGCGAACGAAATTGCGCACCGCCCCAACTGTCGCCCGGTAGACGAATCCCCACATAGTGTGATCGAACTTATGGTTTCGAATCCCGACAAAATCAATGTCGTGAGTCAGGCAAACCACAAAGCTGTGGCCGGCAGGAGTGGGAGGAATTTCAATGAGAGGAATGCCCGCCTCAAGAATCCATTGCCGCAACATCCTGATGTGGACCTCCAGCGTAGGGACGTGAGCATTCTCGATAGGTTGTCCAGCGGAAAGCAGAAACTCGACCTCATCGAACAAGTCGTACCCCAGCCGTATCACCGTGGAATCAGAGGAGCCGGTCCTGATACCTGCCACTTCAGAACCCGCGGCCACACAAGCGGTTCCGTTGCTGTGATCTGCGAAGGTCACCATCTCCCGGTAAATTGGAAGCGGAGTGTCTCGTGCAGTCAGGACCGCTCCTTCAAGCCGCCGATGAACGGAGGCTCCGATTCGTGGGTCAATATTATTTTCGGAGGGGCCGTACACAAGAAGCAGTCTGGGGCTCACTTCCGGGGTCTCGTGTGCGGTGACGATGATGACGTCATACACGCGGTCCGGACGGTACACCTCCCAGGGAGTTTTGAAGAGTTCAAAGAACTCCTTAGCCACTCCGGCTTGCTCGGGTTTGGAAATGACTCCGATCAAGAGATTTACTCCAGCGCGGCCTGCGACTGAGCGCCGGCCAGGGCCGAGACTGCCTGGAATGACGCGGCGGGGCGGGGCGGATCGATGCCGAGAAATTCGCAAATGCAGCCGACTACGAACTGTGCCTGGGCATCCGTGAGTTCGGGATAAACCGGCAGCGCGAGGGTCTCTTTGGCCGCCCGCTCACTCTCGTGGAATGAGCCCGCTGTATACCCGAGATAGGCAAAGCACTCTTGCAGGTGGAGCGGCACGGGGTAGTACACCTCCGTCCCTACACCGTTCCTCTTAAGGTGGGCTTGTAATTGATCACGCTCTGAAACGCGGATCACGTATTGATTGAAGATGTGCCGGTCAGTAACAACAGCCGGAAGGCTAACCGGTAAGCCGGCCTCGCCCAAGAGCTGATCGTATCTTTTCGCATTGCGCTGGCGAGCGGTTGTCCAACCGTCCAAGTGCGGCAATTTGGCAGAAATAACCGCCGCCTGGAGGGCATCGAGGCGGAAGTTGCCTCCAACAATCTTGTGATAGTACTTCGGCTTGGACCCATGAGATCGCAGGCAGCGCAGCTTCTCCGCCCGCTGGGCCTCGTTGGTGACGACCATTCCCGCATCGCCGGCGGCTCCAAGATTCTTCGAGGGAAAGAACGAAAGGCATCCGTAATGGCCGATCGAGCCAGCCCGGCGGCCTTTGTACTCGGCCCCGATTGCCTGTGCGGCGTCTTCAATGACCACCAAGCCATGCTGGTCTGCCACGCGCATCACAGCGTCCATGTCCGCCATCTGCCCGTACAAATGCACAGGGATAATCGCGCGAGTCTTGTCTGTAATCCTCGAGCGGATCTGGGACGCATCGATGTTGTAGGTTGCCGGATCAATGTCGACAAAAACAGGCGTTGCGCCCAGCCGGGCGATCGCGCCAGCGGTTGCAAAGAAACTGTAAGGAGTGGTAACGACCTCATCGCCCGGACCAATGCCCTCAGCCATCAGGCAAGCAAGCAGGGCATCGCTGCCGGAAGAAAATCCGATGGCGTGGGAGCACTTCGAGTACGCGGCAATCGCCTTCTCGCACTGTTCCACCTTCGGTCCCAGAATGAAATGCTGGGATTCAAGCACTTCCGCGATCGCCGCCTCCACTTCGGTCTTGATGGCCGCGTATTGCGCCTTAAGGTCGAGCAGCGGAACATTCATAGTTCGCTTCCTCTTTCACTTGCCGGTATGATTTCGTCCCCACGCTCAATTCGGCTGGCAATGCAGCTTCTTCGTCCAGGTCGAGGCATCGTAGGACACCAGGTTCCTCTTCTTTATAGCGATAGCCGGTTTCCGGGCATCGCATGACCCCGTACAAGTCGGGGGAATCGAGGCGATGGCCATGACGGCTCATCCAGCCCGCCTGGCGCGCCGGATTTCCCACCACCAGCGCAAAGTCCGAAACGTCCTTGGTCACGACCGCCCCGGCTCCAACAAACGCATAGCGTCCGATGGTGACTCCGCAAACAATGGTCGCATTGGCGCCAATCGTACATCCACGTTTCAAACAGGTCGTTTCATATAACGCATGCCGGCTCACTTGCGAGCGAGGATTTGTGACATTTGTTAGAACGCACGAAGGTCCAAGGAAGACGTCGTCTTCAATCACCGCGCCGGTGTAGACGGAAACGTTGTTTTGGATTTTGACATTGTTTCCGATGAGGGTCCCGCCATCGATATTCACATTCTGCCCGATGACGCAGCGCTCGCCGATCCGCGCCCCTTTCATGACATGTGAGAAATGCCATATTTTGGTGCGAGCACCGATCTCGGCGCCCTCGTCGACATAGGCGGATTCGTGGACGAAGTATGTAGGCTCCGGCTCTGCGCGTTTCGCGCTGAAGTCTTCCAGAACAATTCCACCGTTATGCAGCGCGCGCTGACAGGCATCCAACACCCGCAACACTCTGAGGCCCTCTTCGCCATTGCTAACCGGAGAGGTTCTGGATTCCACGCAATCGAGAAAGTGCTGGCATTCGGCCTTCAGCGGCTCGCGATCTTCGAGCTCAACGATTTCGCCGTCAGCCTTCACCGCGGCCGGCACCCGGTTGCGCCATTCGACCTTGTGGGGATACAACACCAGCTTGTGCTCGGCGGTGTCATCAAAAACCGCCATCTTCTCCGATCCGACCACAACCAGCCGTTGCTCCTTGAAGGGATGCAGCCAGCTCACGAAAATATGCCCTTGCACCCCGCTGGGGAATTCGAAGTGGCTCAAGGTCACATCCGATACGTCGCGATTCAGGTAGGCGCTTCCCCGGCAGGACACGCGCGTCGGCATCTCGTTAAGCAGAGACAGCATGACCGAGATGTCATGCGGAGCGAAGCTCCACAAAATATTTTCCTCTGTCCGTATCTTGCCGATGTTCAGCCGATTCGAGTATAGATAGTTGATTTTTCCCAACGTACCGTTCTGAATGAGTTGCTGCAGTTTTAAGATTGCGGGATGGTAGCGGAGGATGTGGCCAACCATCAAAATCCGACTTTTTGCGCCAGCGAGGCGGACTAGCTCTTCTCCGTGCTTCACATCGATGGCCAGCGGCTTTTCGACCAGAATGTCCTTTCCTGCCTCCAAAGCAGCCTTCGTCATTTCGTAGTGAGTCACCGCCGGGGTAGCTAAAGCCACCGCGTTGATGGAAGTATCCGCCAGCACTGAACGGAAGTCGCGGCTGAATCTGACGCTTGTGTACCGTTGCCGATACGTTTCTTCGACTGCTCCGTCCGCGTCACAAAGCATGGCCAGGGCGCCCAGTTCGTGGAAGTTTCGCACCAGGTTCTTGCCCCAATAGCCGACTCCAACCACGGCAACCTTCGCTTTGGTATTTTCGAGGGCTACGTTTTCCATAAATGCTCTCCGTATGGAACGCGATGTGGTCCGAGTACGAAAGAAATAATCAGCAGCAGTTCAGCCGAGGAGATTGACGCAGTTCACGCTTGCATTTCCGTCGCCATACAAGGTTGGGTGTGAGCCGTTTGGCGTAAACGAGCGCACGGCTTCGACGATTCTCTCGGAATCAGATCCGGCTAGCGTGTTCCAACCTGCTTCCACGGTTTCCACCCATTCTGTCTCGTTTCGCATGGTTACGCAGGGAACGCCAAGCCAGTAGGCTTCTTTCTGCAGTCCGCCAGAGTCGGTCAGAATCATCCGCGCGGCGCGAGCTAAAGCCATCATGTCTATGTAGCCGACGGGATCGATCAATCGCACGTGGCTCTCGACGGTCAAGCCTGTCCCAGTGATCGCCTTTTGGGTGCGAGGATGTACCGGAAATATGACTGGCTCGTCCAGCAAATTGAACGCGGTCAATATCTGAGCGAGGCGACTCAAGTTGTCGGTGTTCTCGCTGCGGTGCACTGTGGCGAGAACATAGCGCTGCTTTGCCAAACCTAGCTGGTCCAGAATCCTTGGCGTTTCAGAAAGGCGCTGCTTGGCCCAATTCAGGACGTCGAGCATGACATCGCCGACGAGGTGGACGTTTCGTGTGACCCCCTCGGCGGCCAGATTGCGCACTGCGGTATCGCTGGGGCACAACAGCAGCTCTGATAGGTGATCGGCGATCAGGCGGTTAACCTCTTCCGGCATGCTGCGATTGAAGCTGCGCAGCCCAGCTTCTACATGGGCTACCGGAACAGACAATTTTGAGGCCGCCAGCGCTCCCGCCAGGGTAGAGTTCGTATCGCCGTAAATCAAAAGGTAGTCTGGGCGTTCATCCAGCAGGACCTGTTCGATGCCCTTGAGCATGGCGGCAGTTTGAGTGCCGTGCGAGCCCGAGCCCACGCCCAAGTTCACATCGGGACGAGGAATATCGAGCCCTTCAAAGAAAATGTCTGACATTTCGTAGTCATAATGCTGACCAGTATGCACTGAGACTTCGCGGTGCCGCTTTCGCAATTCCCGGCTCACCGCAGCGGCCTTAATAAACTGCGGCCGTGCTCCCACAATCGAGACAACCTTCACTGCTTTCCATCTTCAATATGGCCTGGTTTTTTCGCCGCGGCTGCCGCAATACCGCAGAGGTGACCTGAAACCGCGCCGCTCACGCGGTCTGCTCCAACGCAAGTGGCAACGCAAGTGGCTCGGGCGCCCGCATGGCCACGCCTCGGCTCGCCACAAAATTCCGGATTTCCTCCGCCACACGCGCTTGCTGCTGCTCCGTAAGCTGGGGAAACATCGGCAACGAAACGATTTCGGCCGCGACCTTTTCCGCTTTCGGGAAATCCCCGCGAGCGTAACCCAGGTGCTTGTACGCCTTTTGCAGGTGCAGCGGGATGGGATAGTGAATCCCGGTGTAAATGTCGGCCTGCTTGAGATGAGCGATCAGTCCCTGCTGGTCTTCCACACGAACCACATAAAGATGATAGATCGCCCGCGACCAGGCCGGTTCGAAGGGTGTAGTCACATCTTCTGCGCTGGCGAGCAAACGATTGTATTCGGCGGCACGTTCGCGGCGCTGCTCGTTCCACTTCGCTAAGTGCGCCAATTTAACCAGCAAGAGTCCGGCTTGGATTGCATCCAGCCTGCCGTTATAGCCCTCGACGTCGTGGTAATACTTCATGGCCTGGCCGTGATCGCGGATCATCTTGATCTTCTGCGCCAGATCCGCATCATTCGTCGTGACTGCACCTGCCTCTCCGCACGCGCCCAGATTCTTCCCAGGATAAAAACTGAATGCCGCGGCCCGGCCCATGGAACCAGCTTTCATCCAGCTATTGCGCTTGCGGGAAAAATATTCAGCGCAGTGGGCCTGGCAGGCGTCCTCAATCACGATGAGATCGTACTGCTCCGCAATCTCCAGGATCGCGTCCATGTCGGCAATCTGGCCATAAAGATGGACAGGAACTATCGCCGTTACAGGCCGGCCACTTCTCTTGCTGACCAGCTTGCCAGCAGCATTTGGCAGGCATCGAGTCTCGAGGTAATTCCGCAGCTCTTGCGGATCCAGGTTGTACGTGCGCTCGTCGATGTCGACAAACTCAGGCAGAGCGCCCGCCTGGACGATGGCCTCGGTCGTGGCAATAAAGGTATGCGGAACCGTAAGGACAACATCGCCGGGCCGCACGCCTGCAGCCATGATCGCGAAACGCAGAGCATCGGTTCCGCTGCTCACCGCGACCGAATGCTGGGTCTCACAAGCCGTCGCGAAAGCCTTCTCGAACTCCTCCACCATAGGCCCACCGATGAAGCCGGCAGTCTTCAGAGCCCGATGGAACACCTCGGTCAGTTGTGGCTCCAATTCAACGTGCGGGGTGATGAGGTCAAGAAAGGGAATGATCTTCGAGCTGTTCATTGGTTAGCCTCTTTCCACCGTTTGATCCGTATAGCGCAACAGTTTCGCGGGATTCCCCGCGACGATGCTGTTTGCAGGCACGTCCCTCGTGATCACGCTGCCTGCTCCAACCATTGCGTTCTCCCCAATCGTGGTGTTTGAGAGAATGGTTACTCCGGAGCCGATCGAGGCTCCGTTCTTAACTACGGTCCGCTCAACTTTCCAGTCATCTTCAGTTTGAAGATTCCCGCCCTCCGTGGTCGCGCGCGGGTAGCTATCGTTAATGAAAATCACTCCGTGCCCGATGAAGACGTTGTCCTCGATCGTGACCCCTTCGCAGATGAACGTGTGGCTTGAGATCTTGCAGCGCTTGCCAATCCTGGCGTTCTTTTGGATTTCAACAAAGGCGCCGATCTTCGTTTCATCGCCGACTTCGCAGCCGTAGAGGTTGATGAACTTGGAGAGCTTCACATTCTGCCCCAGCTTCACATCGGGCGCGATGCACAGGTAAGAGTCCATGAGAGCTTATTTAATTAGGGAGGATCGCCGCCGGGAGTGGAGACTTGCTCAAACGTTTTCTGCAGCGGGCCGCTGAGGCCCGTAAAACCAGCTAACCGGCCGGCTCAAAGGTTTCTCAGGCGCAGGACTTACCGAGTCAGCCTGTTTCTCAGCCGCAGGACCTACTGACTCAGCGCGTCCCAGATCGAATTCCCGGTGAGAAGTGACTAGCGCTGCTTTCACAT
>Ga0209473_1001351_pt1 | contig 13710 bp, 14 predicted proteins | sample GraSoiAngelo_133_FD_185890 | JGI IMG/M metagenome (GOLD analysis project Ga0209473, IMG submission 185890) | Grasslands soil microbial communities from the Angelo Coastal Reserve, California, USA - 14_0929_05_20cm (SPAdes) (version 2) | ecosystem: Environmental > Terrestrial > Soil > Grasslands ...
CGCGGGCACGGCGCTGGCCGCGCGTCGCTGGAACGCAGGAGTGAAGGATCCGAGCACGGCGCGCTGGACCGCGCGGGGTGCAGAGCTGCTCTGGGTGCTGTGCGGGGCGGCGGTGTTCGCGGGTGGATCGGTCGAGCTGCAACGCTATTTCGGGCGGCGCGCTCCCCTGGCCGGGGACCTCGCCTTGAGCGTCTTCTGGCTGGCCTACGCGGGCGCCCTGGTCCGGCTCGGGTTCCAGCTCGACCGCAAGGACGTGCGCTCGGCGGGGCTCGCGGTGGCCGCGGGGGCGGGACTCAAGATCGTGCTGTACGACCTCTCGAACCTCGATGCGCTGTACCGCATCGCGTCGTTCTTCGCGCTCGCGCTGATCGCACTCGCAGTGGCTTATACGTACAACAAAAAAGCGACGACGTCGAAGGAGACCGTGGAGTAGAACCGTGGAGGGACAACGTAGAAGGACCGCGTACGTCGTTCCTCTACGCCATCCCTCCACGTTTCCCCTCAACACACTTAGAGTTTTGGAAGTGTAATTCCGGTCTGCGCCTGATACTTGCCTTTCTTGTCTTTATAGCTGATCTCGCATTCGTCTCCGTCGTCGGCCGTAAAGAACAGCACCTGGGCAATCCCCTCGTTGGCGTAGATCCGCGCGGGCAGGGGCGTCGTGTTCGAGATCTCGAGCGTGACGAAGCCTTCCCACTCGGGCTCGAACGGCGTCACGTTGGTGATGATGCCGCAGCGGGCGTAGGTGCTCTTCCCCACGCAGATCGTCAGGACGTTCCGGGGAATGCGGAAGTACTCGACCGACCGGGCGAGGGCGAAGGAATTCGGCGGCACGATGCACACGTCGCCCGTGAACTCGACGAACGATTTCGGATCGAAACGCTTGGGGTCCACCACCGCCGAGAGCGCGTTGGTGAAGATCTTGAACTCGGGCGCGACGCGCATGTCGTATCCGTACGACGAAACGCCATACGAAATGACGCCCGCACGTGCCTGGTTTTCCGCAAACGGCTCGATCATGCGGCGCTCAGTCGCCATCCGGCGGATCCAGCGGTCGGACTTGATGGACATGGGGCGGCAATATATCGGCGGCATCGACACTTACGCCACTCGATTCGGTTGACAAGCCCGCCGTGGTCGGATACGTTTCGGCGGGTCAAGTGAATTTTTTCACGAACTCACATGAACCAGCCCTATCTCGCCTTCCTCCTCCTGCTTGGCTTCGTGGCGTTCAACGCGGCACTGTTGATCGGGCTCTCGCATCTCCTCGCACCCCATAAGCCCAACGCCATCAAGGACAGCCCGTACGAGAGCGGCATGCCGCCGCTCGGCAGCGCGCGCGACCGGTTTTCGGTCAAGTTCTACCTGGTCGCCATGCTGTTCATCATTTTCGACATCGAGACGGTGTTCCTTATTCCTTGGGGAACGATTTACTTCGGGGGCGCAACCGGCAGCACCGGGGGGCCGAGCATGGGGTTCCTGCTCGTCGAAATGCTGGTGTTCATGTTCATTTTGGCCGTCGGGTACGTGTACGTCTGGAAGCGCGGGGCGCTCGAATGGGATTGACGACATTAACGACGTGGAGGGGAACCGTGAAGGGAGGACGTGCAAGAGAGGCGTTGAGGGACGACGTCATGACCTTACGCGTCTCCTACACGCTGTTCCCGCACGTCGTTCCTCCACGTCGTTCCTCAACGAGGTTGTCGACGTGAAGCGAGTGATCGAAACCAAGGAAGTCTCCGGGCAGAGCCCGAACTACCTGCTCGCCAAGTTCCAGGATCTGGTGGACTGGGCGGTGAACTCGTCGCGCGCCAACTCGCTCTGGCCGATGCCGTTCGGGACCGCGTGCTGCGCCATCGAGTTCATGGCCACCGCGGCCAGCCGCTACGACTTCGCTCGCTTCGGCATGGAACGGCAGGCGTTCTCGCCTCGACAGGCGGACGTCCTGATCTGCGCCGGCCGGCTGCCCTTCAAGCTGGCCCCGGTCATCCGGCGGATCTACGATCAGATGCCCCAGCCCAAATGGGTGATCTCGATGGGCGCCTGCGCGTCCACCGGCGGCATCTTCGACAACTACGCGATGGTGCAGGGCATCGACACCATCGTCCCCGTGGACGTCTACGTCCCCGGGTGCCCGCCGCGGCCGGAAGGGCTGTTGTACGGCGTGCTCCTGCTGCACAAGAAGATCAAAGGCGAGTCGCTGTTCGACCGCGTCCCACGCCGCGAGGAGCAGCTGCTCGACGAGCGCGGTCTGCGACTCCCCCCCGAGCAGATCGACGAGATCTCCGAGCCGTTCGGCAACTCCGTCCACCAGTTCCGCTCGGCGTGAACCCGACCGTCGACGCCCTGCGAGCGACCTTCGGCAGCGCGATCGGCCGCGGGCTCGAGTCCTGCGGCGACACCATCGTGTACGTCGCGCGCGCAGCCCTGCTCGACGCCATGACCTGGCTGCGCGACACGCCACAGCAGGGCTATGACTACCTGGTCGATGTCACGGCGGTCGAATACCGGGACCGCGAGCGACCGCTCGAAGTGGTCTACTTCCTGCGCTCCCTCGCGCGCCGCGCCGACCTGCGAGTCAAGGTCGAGCTCGACCAGCGCGGGGATCTGAGCGTGGACTCCGTCGTGCCGCTGTGGCGCGGCGCCGATTGGCTGGAGCGGGAGACGTACGACATGTTCGGCGTCAGCTTCCGCGGTCACCCCGACCTGCGAGTCAAGGTCGAGCTCGACCCGCGCGGGGATCTGAGCGTGGACTCCGTCGTGCCGCTGTGGCGCGGCGCCGATTGGCTGGAGCGGGAGACGTACGACATGTTCGGCGTCAGCTTCCGCGGTCACCCCGACCTGCGTCGCATCCTCATGTGGGAGACCTACGCCGAAGGCTACCCGCTCCGGAAGGACTTCCCCCTGCGGGGCCGCTTCAGCCGCGCCGAGCAGGTACGGCAGGCCCTGGGTGCCAACCCCGAGGCGCACTACTCGATGGAGGAGTTGTCCATCGCCGAGGCGTACGACGAGCTTCCCGCCGACATGAAGGAGCGGCTGCGCCGCGGTGAGCGCGGCAAGCTCCCCGACTCCGAATGAGCAAGCGCACCGTCGAGCTCGAGCTGGCGACCCCCGGCCTGGACGCCCGGGGTCAGCCGGTCCGCGTGCCGCTCGGTGTCGCGGCCGCTCCCGGCACCAGCGACGTCGCGCCGCCGGAGCCGGACCTTCCGGGCGAGCACATGTTGATCAACCTCGGGCCGCAGCACCCCGCGACCCACGGTGTGCTGCGGCTCGTGGTCGAGCTCGACGGCGAGACCGTAGTTCGGGTGATCCCCCACCTCGGCTATCTCCACTCCGGCTTCGAGAAACTCGGGGAGTACCGGCACTACAACCAGATCATCCCGCTCACCGACCGCACCGACTATCTGTCGCCGATGGCGAACAACGTCGGCTTCGCGCTCGCGGCCGAGAAGCTGATGGGCATCGAGATCACGCCGCGCTGTAAGGTGCTGCGGGTGATGGCGTGCGAGATGAGCCGGATCATCTCCCACATGGTCTGGCTCGGCACCACGTCGATCGACCTCGGCGCGTTCACCCCGTTTCTCTGGGCGTTCCAGGAGCGCGAGCGCATCTACAATCTCCAGGAGATGTGGACCGGCGCCCGGCTCACCACCAGCGTGACGCGCGTCGGCGGCCTGATGGCCGACGTACCCGACGACTTCGTCGCCGGGCTGCGCGAATTCACCCAGACCTTTCCCCGGACGTTGAGCGAGATCGATCGCGTCCTGACTCGGAACGGCGTGTGGGTCGGCCGCACCCAGGGCGTCGGCGCGCTCACCGCCGCGGAGGCGACCAACCACTCGCTCTCGGGTCCGATGCTGCGCGCCTCGGGCGTCCCCTACGACGTGCGCAAGGACAAGCCGTACCTGGACTACGACACATACGACTTCGACGTCGTGGTGGGCGAGCACGGCGATGTCTACGACCGCTACCTCGTACGCCTCGAGGAATGCTCCCAGTCGAACCGCATCCTGCAGCAAGCGCTCGTCCGTCTGCCCGATGGCCCCGTCAACGTGGCCGACCCGCGGGTGATCCTCCCTCCAAAGTCGCGTGCCATGAACGACATGGAGGCGATGATCTACCATTTCAAGCAGGTCATGGAAGGCGTGAAGGCACCGGTGGGCGAGGCCTACGTGGGGATCGAAAACCCGAAAGGCGAGCTCGGCAACTACCTGGTGTCGGACGGCACGGCCAAGCCGGTGCGGTGGCGCATCCGGCCGCCGTCGTTCATCAACCTCTCGGCCCTCCCGAAAATGGCGGAGGGACACCTGTTGAGCGACCTGATCGCGATCAACGCGTCGGTCGACATCGTCATGGGTGAGGTGGATCGATGAGTGTCAGCGCGCATCCGACACCGCAGCCGGGCACGGAAGAGTACCATCCGGTCTTCGTGGGCAAGACCCTCGAGCAGCTGGGCGAGATCCTGACGCGTTATCCCACCAAGCAGGCGGCCCTGCTACCGGCGTTGTGGCTCGTGCAGGAGGCGCGCGGCTGGATTTCCGATCGCAACATGGCGGAGGTGGCCGAGGTGCTGGGGTTGACGCCCGCGTACGTGAAGGGCGTGGTGACGTTCTACACCATGTATCACCAGCACCCGGTGGGGAAGCACTTCGTGCAGGTGTGCACCACGTCGCCGTGCAATGTCTGCGGCGCCGAGGCCGTCGTGAAGGCGTTGCTCGACGCGACCGGCGCCAAGGAGCTCGGCGCTACCAGCCCCGACGGCAAGTGGACGGTGATCGAGGTGGAGTGCCTGGGGGCCTGCGGATTCGCGACTCCGGTGCTCGTGGACGACGATTTCGTCGAAGGCGTCAGCGCGGAAAAGGTGCCCGACCTCGTGAAGCGGTACAAGTAAAATGGGGTACCCGCACAAGCCGCACCCCAAGGAGACGGTCGTCCTCTCCAAGCATTTCGGCGAGGCCGACGCCCGCACGCACAAGGGCTGGGTGAAGCGGGGCGGCTACGAGAGTCTCGCGCAGGCCCTCACCATGGAGCCCGCCCGGGTCATCGACATCGTGAAGGAATCGGGGCTGCGCGGACGGGGCGGTGCCGGCTTTCCGACGGGGCTCAAGTGGTCCTTCATGCCCAAGGAAAAGAAGAAGCCGCACTACCTGTGCGTGAACGCGGACGAATCCGAGCCCGGGACATTCAAAGACCGCGAGATCATGCGGTGGACACCGCACGCATTGCTCGAGGGCGCCGCCATCGCGGCGCACGCGATCCAGGCCGAAGTGGTCTACATCTACATCCGCGGCGAGTTCACCGAGCCCTGGGCGGTCATGGAGAAGGCCCTCGCCGAGGCGACGGCCGCGGGCGTGTTCGGCGTCATCAAGCTCTATCTCCACCGGGGCGCGGGCGCCTACATCTGCGGTGAAGAGACGGCGCTCATGAACTCGATCGAGGGCAAGCGGGGCAATCCCCGAATCAAGCCGCCGTTCCCGGCCGCCGCGGGCGTGTTCGGCATGCCGACGACCATCAACAACGTGGAGACGCTCGCCGCCGTGCCGCTCGTCCTCAAGAAGGGAGCGGCCTGGTACAAGGGACTGTCGCTCTCGTCTCCGAAAAGCACCGGCACCAAGCTGTTCTCCGTCTGCGGCCACGTGCAGAAGCCGGGCAACTACGAAGTCACGATGGGCTTCCCGCTCAAAGACCTGCTCTACGACTTGTGCGGGGGGATGCCCCCGGGCCGGACGCTCAAGGCGTGTATCCCCGGGGGCTCGTCGGTGCCGATCCTGAACCGCGAGGAGACCGAGGGCTGTCTCCTCGACTACGAGGGCGTAGTCGAGAAAGGCTCGATGCTCGGGTCCGGCGGCGTGATCGTGTTCGACGATTCGACCGACATGGTCTACCAGATCATGCGACTCGCCCGGTTCTACGCGCACGAGTCGTGCGCCCAATGCACGCAGTGTCGCGAAGGCACCGCGTGGACCACGAAGATTCTCGAGCGGATCCTGTCGGGGCAGGGGAAGACGGCCGACCTGGATCTGCTGCTCGACCTCGCCGACAACATGACCGGGAAGACGATCTGTGTGCTGTCGGATTCCTGCGCCGCCCCAGTCGTGTCCGGAATCAAGAAGTTCAAGAAGGAATTCGAAGACTATATCGCGGGGCGCCGGAAGCCCGTCTCGGTCGCCTGATGGCCGACGAGCTCGTCAACCTCACGATCGACGGCGTGCCCGTGGGCGTTCCCAAAGGGACGCTCGTGATCGAGGCCGCCAAGCAGGCGGGGGTGCTCGTGCCGCACTACTGCTACCACCCGGGACTGCCGGTGGCCGGCGTGTGCCGCATGTGCCTCGTGGACATCGAGAAGGCCCCGAAGCTCCAGATCGCCTGCGCCACGCAGGTGGCGGAGGGCATGGTGGTGCGCACGCAGTCGCCGCAGGCGAAAAGCGGCCGCATGGGCGTGCTCGAGCTGCTGCTCATCAATCATCCGCTCGATTGTCCCATCTGTGACCAATCAGGCGAGTGCGAGCTGCAGGATTTCACGTTCCAGGAAGGTCGTCCCGCCACGCGCTACAGCCCCGACTACGCCAAGCGCTTCAACCCGGTCGAGGACTTCGGCCCCGATGTGCTGTACGTCCCGAACCGCTGCATCCTGTGCACGCGCTGCGTCCGATTCATGGAGGACGTGGCGCAGGAGCCCGTCCTCAACGTGTCCGAGCGGGGCGACCGCGCCTTCATCGGGATCCATTCCGAGGGGCGCCTCGATCACCCCTGGGCGGGCAACGTCGTCGATCTGTGCCCGGTCGGCTCCCTCTTGTCCAAGGACTTCCTGCACAAGGCGCGCGCGTGGGAGCTCGACAAGGCGGCGTCCATCTGCACCGGCTGCTCGCAGGGGTGCAACGTCACCCTGGACACCCGCGAAAATGTCGTCGTGCGCGTGCGGCCGCGCCCGAATCTCGACGTGAACCGCTATTTCATCTGCGACCACGGGCGGATGAACTACCGCTGGATGAACCGCGGCGACCGGATCGAAGCCCCGTTGGTGCGGCGCGACGGCGAGCTGCACGCCACGGACTGGGACGAGGCGCTCGACGTGGTGGCGAGCCGGCTGCGCGGTGCGGGCGGCGCGGCGGTCGCCCTGGTATCGCCCAGAGTCTCGACGGAGGCGCTGTTTTTCGCCCGCGAGCTGTTCCGCGGGCACGAGTGGAGCGGCGCCTTCCAGGTCGTCATGGGTGAGGAAGCCCCGCTCGCGGGCGTTCCGAACCTCGCGCTCCGCGCCGAGCGGGCGCCGAACGGCCGGGGCGCCGAGCTGCTCGGGTACCACCGGGACTATGCCTCGGCGCTCGCGGCGGCCGAGACCGCGGCCGTGGTGCTGGTGCTGGACGAGCCGGACATCGCCGTCCGCACGGCGGGGAAGCTCGTGTACGTCGGGACGGTGCTCCCCGAGCGCGCCCGCGACGCGGAGGTGGTGCTGCCGATCGCGAACGTGGCGGAGGAGGAAGGGACGTTCGTGAACCGGGACGGGCGCGTGCAACGCTACTTCCAGGCGAAGCCCGCGCCGGGAATGGCGCGGCCGGCGTGGTGGGTGTTTGCCGAGCTGGTCGCGACGCTGCAGGGCGGCGGGCATGTCGCGACCGCCGCCGACGCGTTCGACCGGCTGGCGGCGTCCATAGAAGCGTTTCGCGGGCTCTCCTACCCACAACTCGGCTTCGCGGGACCGCGGTGACCTTCTTCCTCATCAGCTCGATCGTCAAGATCCTCGCGGTCTTCACCGCCATCATGGTCGGCGTGGCGCTGCTCACGCTGGCGGAGCGCCGCATTTGCGCGTGGATGCAGGACCGGCTCGGCCCGAACCGGGTCGGCCCGCAGGGTTTGCTGCAACCGGCGGCGGACGGGCTGAAGAACCTGCTCAAGGAGGAAACGCTCCCCGCCCGAGCCGACAAGATCCTGTTCATGCTCGCGCCGGCGATGTCCTTCATCCCGGCGCTCCTGACGTTCGCCGTGATCCCGTTCGCCACGCCGCTCCCCACACCCTGGGGCGAGGTGGAGATGGTCGTGGCGAACCTGCCGGTGGGATTCCTCTACATTCTGGCGTTCGGCTCGCTCGGCGTGTACGGCATCGTGCTGGCCGGGTGGTCGTCGAACAACAAGTACTCGCTCTTGGGCGGCCTGCGCGCGAGCGCTCAGATGATCTCGTACGAGATCGCCCTGGGCATGAGCACGGTGGCGGTGCTGCTGCTCGGGGGGAACGTGACGCTGACGGACGTGATCGCGAAGCAGTCGCAGTCGCTGTTCACGTGGAACGTGTTCCCGCTGTTCCTCGCGTTGTTCATTTTTATCGTGGCCGCATTCGCCGAGACGAATCGGCTGCCGTTCGACCTGCCCGAGGCAGAAGGCGAGCTGATCGCCGGCTACCACACCGAGTACAGCGCGATGAAGTTCTCGATGTTTTACATCGCAGAGTACTCGAACATGGTGACGGCGTCGGCGCTCGTGACGACCCTGTTCTTCGGCGGGTACGACATTCCGTTCACGCACTGGGACAACGCGCCACCCTGGACCGTGGTGAAGCTGCTGGCCACGCTCGCGATGTTCTCGCTCAAGGTCGGTTTCTTCCTGTTCCTCTTCATCTGGGTGCGCTGGACCCTGCCGCGCTTCCGCTACGATCAGCTGATGGCGTTGGGCTGGAAGGTCATGCTGCCCCTCGCGCTGGGCTATGTGACGGTCATCGCAACCGCGATCTGGTTCCTGCACGACCAGCTCGGCTGGACGTACGACACCCGGTTCGCCCTCGCGCTGTTCGGGCTGAACCTGTTGCTCGCGGTCCCGCTGTTCTTCGTGCTCGACCGCGGTCACATCATCGCCGGCTCGGTGGTGGAAGAAGGGGGACGGGCCTGATGGCGATCGGGGTGAAGGTGATGAAGCGGCCTGGGGCGGAGGTCTCCTATCTGCGCGCCACACTCAAGGGCATGGCGCTCACGTTGAGCCACCTGTGGCGGCCCAAGGTGACCATGCAGTATCCGGAGGAAAAGAGCAGCAAGGACTGGACGCTCGCGCCGCGCTGGCGCGGCACGCACCGCATGCTCACCGATGCGCAAGGACGGGCCAAGTGCGTCGCGTGCGGCCTGTGCCCCCAGATCTGCCCGGCGAACTGCATCAAGCTCGTGCCGGGCGAAGACGAGCAGGGCAACCGCTATCCGCTGATCTACGAGATCGACGAGTTCCGCTGCGTGTTTTGCGGCTACTGCCAGGAGGTATGCCCCGAGGAGGCGATCCACGTGGGCGTGCACTACGAGAACTCGGAGTACTCGCGGGACCGGTTCGTGTACGACCTCGAGCGGCTGTGCGCGCAAACGCACCCCGTCTCGACCCTGTGGGATCCCTCCGACCCGAAGGGCGAGTAGGCCGTGGACGGGACCCTGGTCATCTTCTGGGCGTTCGCCGGACTGGCCATCCTGAGCGCCCTGTCCTGCATCACGCGTCGCAGTCCCGTGGCCAGCGCCCTGTGGCTGGTCGTCACGCTGTTCTCGCTCGCGGCGCTGTTCGTCCTGCTCGATGCGCAGTTCATCGCCGTGCTCCAGGTGCTGGTGTACGCCGGCGCCATCATGGTGCTGTTCCTGTTCGTGATCATGCTGCTCAATCTCGGCCGGCCGGGACCCACGGACCTGAAGGGTCCGGCGGGCCTCGGGGTAGGCGTGCTGCTCGCCGGGCTCCTCCTCGTGCAGCTGCTCGGGCTGCGCCGGGTGGCGCCGCCCCCGGGGATGGCGCTCGCGCCGGGGGCCGTGGCGCGCGCCGCGGCGGAGCAGGGGATGGTGCCGGCCGTGGCGCGGCCGTTGTTCGGCGCCTACCTCGTGCCCTTCGAGATCACGAGCATCCTGCTGCTCGCCGCGATCGTCGGCGCCGTCGTGCTCGCCAAGCGGAAGCTGTGATGCTCCTCGGGCCGTCGCTGGCGGTGTCGGCCGTGCTGTTCGCGCTGGGGGTCGCCGGCGTGCTGCTGCGGCGCAACGCCATCGTCATCTTCATGTGCGTCGAGCTGATGCTCAATGCCGTGAACCTGACGTTCGTCGCGCTGGCCCAGCAGCTCGGCGTGGCGGGTCAGATCTTCGTCTTCTTCGTGATGGCCGTAGCGGCGGCCGAGGCGGGCGTCGGGCTCGCGATCATGCTCGCGATCTACCGCCACCGGCAGACGGTCAATCTGCAGAACATCAACCTGCTCAAGGGCTGATGCCCGCGCCGCCCCTGTCCCTGCTTTGGGTGGTGCCGGCGCTGCCGCTCGCGGGCTTCGTCGTGAACGGCGCCCTCGCGCTCACCCGGCCGACGGCCAAGCGCGCGGTGTCGATCGTGGGCGTCGGCACGCTCGCGCTGGCGTTCGCCGCGGCCGCCCTGGCGGTGGCCGAGCTCGCGCGCCAACACGCGACGGCGCCGCTCGTGTTCCACTACTGGGAATGGCTCCCGGTGGGCGACCTGCAGGTCGGGTTCGCGCTCCAGCTCGATCAGCTCGCGGCCGTGATGATCCTCGTCGTGACCGGCGTCGGCGCCTTGATCCACGTCTTCAGCGTCGGCTACATGTACGACGACCCGGGGTACGCGCGCTACTTCGCCTACTTGAACCTGTTCGTGTTCTTCATGCTGATGCTGGTGCTGGGCGCGAGCTTCCCGGTGATGTTCGTCGGCTGGGAAGGGGTCGGGCTCTGCTCCTATCTGCTCATCGGCTTCTGGTTCAACGAGCAGATCAACGCCGACGCGGGCAAGAAGGCGTTCATCGTCAACCGGATCGGGGACTTCGGGTTCCTGGTGGCGATGTTCCTCATCTTCACGCACCTGGGATCGCTCGACTTCGAGACGGTCTTCACCAAGGCGCCCGCCGCTCTCCTGCCCGGTGGGGCGGCGGCCACCGCGATCACACTCTTCTTGTTCCTCGGCTGCACCGGTAAATCGGCCCAGATCCCTCTGTATATCTGGCTCCCCGACGCCATGCAGGGCCCGACTCCCGTCTCGGCACTGATCCACGCGGCCACCATGGTGACGGCGGGCGTTTATCTGGTGGCGCGGTGTGGCGTGCTGTTCGCGCTCTCGCCGCTCGGCAGCGCGGTCGTCGCCGGGATCGGCGCGCTCACCGCGCTGTTCGCGGCCACGATCGCGCTCAAGCAGTGGGACATCAAACGGGTGCTCGCGTACTCCACGGTCTCCCAGCTCGGCTACATGTTCGTCGCCGTCGGCACCGGCGCGTATGCGGCCGGCATGTTCCACCTCGTCACCCACGCCTTCTTCAAGGCGCTGCTGTTCCTCGGCTCGGGAAGCGTGATCCACGCCGTCCATCACGCCTTGCATGCGACCCATACGCACGAGGACGCACAGGACATGCGCAACATGGGCGGGCTGGCCCGCTACATGCCGTGGACCGCGGCGCTCATGTGGATTGCCACGCTCGCGATCGCGGGGATTCCGCCGTTCGCCGGATTCTTTTCCAAGGACGAAATTCTCGGAGCGGCGTTCGCCGAAGCGGCCGTGCACCCCCTGTGGTATGCCTTCTGGGCCATGGGCATCGCGGCCGCCCTCCTCACGGCGTTCTACATGACCCGGCTGATGCTCTACACCTTCCACGGCCCGAACCGCACCGGCGAGCACGCGCGCGACCACCTGCACGAGGCGCCGCCCGTCATGACGGGACCGCTGGTCGTGCTCGGGCTGCTGACCGTGACCGGCGGCGCCCTCAACGTCCCGCAGCTGTTCGGCGGCCACGCCTTCCTCGAGCACTGGCTCGAACCGGTGACGAGCGTCGCCCAACGCCTTCGGCCCGTGGTCGAGCTCGCGTCGTCAACCGAGTGGGCCCTGGTAGCAGGCGCGGTCCTGGTCGCTGCGTTGGGCATCTTCGGCGCGTTCCGCCTGCTCAAGCCGGAAGCACTCGTGCCGGCGCGACTCGCGCCGCCCGAGACCGGCCTGGCCCGACTGCTCTGGAAGAAGTGGTACGTGGACGAGCTGTACGACGCGATCATCGTGCGACCGGTGATGTGGCTCTCGCGTGAAGTGCTCTGGAAGATCGTCGACGCGCGAATCGTGGACGGCCTGCTCGTGAACGGTACCGCCGCCGCATCGCGGGCCGTCGGGTGGTTGGGGAGCCGGCTGCAGACGGGCGAAGTGGGTGTGTACGTGGTCTTGTTCGTCATCGGCGTCCTGGCCGTGGTCGGCGCGGCGGTGCGGTAGCCCATGTACCGCCAATGGGTGCTCACCGCGCTGCTCGCGTGGCCCGCGCTCGCCGCCCTCGTCGTGATGGTCGCGCCGGCGCGCTGGGCCAAGCACGTCGCGCTCGCGGCCAGCCTGGTCGAGTTCGCGATCTCGGTGCCCGATGCGTCGTGGATCCCGAGCTGGGGAATTCGCTACACGGTCGGCGTGGACGGGATCTCGCTGTTTATGGTCCTGCTGACGACGTTCTTGGTCCCGCTGTCGGTGCTCGGCAGCTACGCCTACATCACGACGCGCGAGCGTGGCTTTTATGCGCTGATGCTCGTGCTCACAACGGGCATGATCGGGGTGTTCGTGGCCCTCGACCTGTTCCTCTTTTACGTGATGTGGGAAGTCATGCTCATTCCCATGTACTTCATCATCGGGGTGTGGGGCGGGGAGCGCCGTCTGTACGCGGCCATCAAGTTCTTCGTGTACACCTTCTTTGGCTCGCTCCTCATGCTGGTGGCGATCCTCGCGCTCGTCTCGATCGTTGGCCAGCGCACCGGGGTGTACTCGTTTTCCTACACCCACCTGACGACGCACAGCGGCGGACTCGGGCCCCTCGCGTTCTGGCTGTTCGGCGCCTTCTTCCTCGCGTTCGCGATCAAGGTGCCGATGTTCCCGTTCCACACCTGGCTTCCCGACGCACACGTGGAAGCGCCCACGGCCGGGTCGGTGTTGCTCGCGGGCGTCCTGCTCAAGATGGGGACCTACGGGTTCCTGCGGTTTGCGCTGCCCCTGTTCCCGGCCGTGGCCCTGCATCCGGCGGTGCAACGGGTCATCGTGGCGCTTTCGCTGATCGGCATCCTGTACGGCGGCGTGGTGGCGATGGTTCAGCCCGATTTCAAGAAGCTGATCGCGTACTCATCGGTCGCGCACCTCGGCTTCGTGATGCTCGGCATCTGGGCCCTGACGCTCCAGAGCGTGCAGGGCGCGCTCCTGGTGATGATCAACCACGGCATCTCGACCGGCGCGCTGTTCTTCCTGGCCGGCATGCTGTACGAGCGGCGCCATTCGCGCCTCATCGAAGCGTTCGGCGGCATCGCGAAGGTCGTGCCCCTGCTCGCGGCGGTGCTCACGATCGTCTCGCTGTCCTCGATCGGACTGCCGGCCACGAACGGGTTCGTCGGCGAATTCCTGGTGCTGCTCGGGACGTTCCGGACGTATCCCGTCGCGGCCACGATCGCGACGGCGGGCGTCATCGTCGCCGCGATGTACCTGCTCCCGGCGCTGCAGCGCGTGATTTTCAATCCACTCGACAAGAGCGTGAACGAGAAGCTCGCGGACCTGTCGCCGCGCGAGATCGCGGTGCTCGTGCCGTTGCTCGCCTGCATCATATGGATCGGGGTGTACCCGAAGCCCATCCTCCAGCGGATGGAGCCGAGCGCCCAGCAGCTGATTCAATCGGTGCGGGTCAACGCGGCTTCGTCCACGGCGGCCCGGTGAGCCTCGACCTCGCGAACACACGCGACCTGCTGCGGGCCTTACTGCCCGAGCTGACGCTCA
>Ga0209473_1001352_pt1 | contig 13709 bp, 9 predicted proteins | sample GraSoiAngelo_133_FD_185890 | JGI IMG/M metagenome (GOLD analysis project Ga0209473, IMG submission 185890) | Grasslands soil microbial communities from the Angelo Coastal Reserve, California, USA - 14_0929_05_20cm (SPAdes) (version 2) | ecosystem: Environmental > Terrestrial > Soil > Grasslands ...
CCGGACTGTGGCGTTCACTCCCGCGCAACCTCGCCGATGCGCTCGGTCCCGCCGTCTGCCGGAGGTGGCTCGCGTGATCGCTGCGCGTGTCCGGAAGACCGCTCGCATCATCCTCTGCGTCGCGGCCGCCGGGATGGTCGCCTTCTATCTGCGGCGGATGCCCTTCGCGGAGATAATGCGATCGCTTCGGAGCGCACAGCCGCTTCCGCTCGTGTTCGCGGCTCTCGTCTACCTGGGGCCGAACACCGCGGCGAAGGTCAGGCGCTGGGCGTCGCTTCTCGCCGCGCTCCCCCGGCGCGGCAAAGGGCTCGGGACGTTCGAGCTGGCCCGGGTCCTCTTCGCGAGCCAGGCGGCGAGCAACCTGCTTCCCGCGCGCGCGGGAGAAGCGGTGCGCATCGTCGAGTTGCACCGGCGCGGTTACGGGACGACCGGGCTCGTCGCCGCGCAGCTTTACGAGAAGGTGGTCGAGGCCGCGAGCCTGTGCTTGCTGGGAGGTATCGCGGCGGTCCTCGCCGGCATCGCCATCTTCCACGTACCGGCCTGGATGCCGGCGGTCGCGGGGCGACGCGGCTTGCGCGCCCTCTGCATTTCGCGCGGAGCGCGGCGTGGGCGCACAGCTTCCTCTGGTCGTGCGCGGCCGATCTCGCCGACGCGGCCGTGCTCGGCCTGTGCCTGCACGCGGTGGGAGCCGACCTCGCGCCCGGAGCGTGGCTCGTCGTCCTCCTCGCCATCAACGTGGCGATCCTCGTTCCTTCGACTCCCGGGCATGTTGGAGTCATGGAGGCGGCTGCGCTCGCCGCGCTTCTCGCCCTGGGCGTGCCGGCGGAGCGCGCGCTCGCGGGAGCGGTCCTCTACCACGCCATCCAGATCGTTCCCGGGACGGCAGTGGGCCTCCTCTCACTCCCGCGCCTCCGGAGGAGCCTCGCGTGAGGCTGCCTGGAGTTTCGCAAGGCTATCCAGAATGGATCGCACGCCATCGCCTCGGTATCGTCTGCGGCGCGGCCTTGGTTGCAGCCCTGGCCGCGATTGTGGCGCTCACGCTGCCGGTCCGGACGGAGTTCAGCCAGCTGTTGCCCGACCGTGAGCCTTCAGTGCTCGCGCTGCGCCGCCTCGCCGCGCGCAAGGTGAACACCGCGGTCATCGAAGTCGGGATCGCTTCCGCCGATCCGGAGGCGGCCCGCCGGTTCGCCGCGGCACTGGCGCCGGAATTGCGTCGGCTTCCGAAGGAGCTCGTCCGCGAGGTCGACGACGACGACATGCCGCTCCGGAGCTTTCTCTGGAAGCACCGCTTCCTCTACGCGCCCGAGGCGGACTTGCGAAAGGCGGTGGCGGCGGCGCGGGCGCTCTATGCGGCGCGGAACCCGCTCTACGTCCCGCTCGAGGATCCGGATCCGCGAGCGCTCGAAGAGTTCTCGGTGCGAATCGCCGATCTGCGCGCGCAGACCGTCGATCGGCCGCCGGGCTACGTCGGGGAGGAAGGCCGGCTGCGCATGATCGTCGTGCGCGCGCCGTTCAGCGACACGGAGCCGCGCAAGGCCGAGGTGCTCCTCGAGGCGCTGCGAGCGAAGGTTTCGCTGCTGCTTCCCGCGTATCCGGGGGTCGCAGTCGGTTATGCGGGCGATCCGGTGACCGCCGCGCTCGAGCATGCGCTCGTTCTGCGCGACGTCATCGTCACCGCGGCGCTGTGCTCGCTGCTCGTCGCCTCCGCGCTCTACTTCACCTTCCGATCCCCGCGCATCGTCCTCGCTCTCGTCGGCAATCTCCTCTGCGCGTGCGCACTGACTTTCGGCTGGGCCCGGCTCGCCATCGGGCAGCTCAATTCGGCCACCGCCTTCCTCGGGTCGGTGGTGGCGGGAAACGGCATCAACTTCGGAATCATCCTCGCCGCTCGCTACCAGGAGGAGCGCCGCCTGCGTTCCCACTCGCAGGCGCTGTTTCTGGCGATTGGCGAAACGGCACGCCCCACGTTGGTCGCGGCGATGGCCGCCGGAGCCGCCTATCTTTCGCTCGTCGTCACCGGGTTTCGCGGCTTCAGCGAGTTCGGCGCCATCGCGGGCGTCGGCATGCTCGTCTGCTGGATGACGACCTACCTGGTCCTGCCCGCGCTCCTGGAGTTTCTCCAGCCGGGGCCGGTAGGCCGCGCCAGGAGCGCGCCCGCGCCGATCCCCGCTCGGGTTCCCTCGATCGTCATCCTCCTGGCCGCCGCCGCATTGACCGTCGCCGGTACGCGCTTCTTGCGCGAGCCTTTCGAGGACGACCTCGGAGCGCTGCGCAGCCGCTCGCTTCCCTCGAGTGAGGTGGGGAAGTGGAGCCGCCGCCTCGACGCCTCCTTCGGCCGCGTCCGCTCGGGCGGATTCGTCCTCGCGGTGGAGCAACCCGAGGATGTTGCCCTCGTGCTCGACGCCTTGGAGCGAGCGGAAGACGGCGTGCCCGCCGAAGCACACGTCCTCGGCAAGATCGACGCGCTCGACCGCGTCCTCCCGGGCACGGCCGAGGAGCAGCGCCGCAAGATCGAGTTGCTGGGAGAGGCGCGGGATCTGGTGCGGCGCGCGCTGCCTCGTCTCGATCCCGCCGCCCGCGAGCGGAGCCGCCCGCTCCTCGACGATGGTCCGCTCCGGGTGCTCAGCGCCGCCGACCTGCCTCCCTTGCTCCGCGACGCCTTCACCGAGAGCGACGGCCGCGTAGGGCTGCTCATGGTCGTGCATCCGGGTCCCGCCTTCGAGGGATGGAGCCATCGCGGAATCCGGCGGGCGGTGGCGCTGGTCAGCCGGTTGCGATTCGAGCGGCCCTTGCGCGGTCCGCTCTACGTGGCGGGCCCCGAGGTGCTCTTCGTCGACATGATGCGCGCGGTGGAGCGCGACGCGCCCCGGGCGACCGCGGCCGCCGCCATATTGGTCGTCGCCTTGCTCGCCGCGGCCCTGGGCTTTGGCCGCGATCTGGCGGCTTCGCTCGTCGCGCTCGTTGCCGGCATGGGAATCCTGCTCGGCATGATGGCGATCTTCCACGTCCGCCTGAACTTCCTCAGCGTGGTGGCGATCCCCATCACCATCGGGATCGGCATCGACTATCCGTTCAACGTGATCGCGCGCCTCAAGACGGAGCGAGAGAGGGGCGGAGATACGGGCCGAGCGCTGCGGCAGACGGGAAGGGCGGTGGCGCTCTGCTCGGTGACGACGATGATCGGGTACTTCGTGCTGCTTTTTTCGGACACCGGAGCGATCCGGTCCTTCGGACTGGTTGCCGTCCTCGGCGAGCTGGCCTGTCTTCTGGCAGCGCTCCTGGTCGCACCGGCAGCGCTGGTGCTCCTCAGGTCGACTGTTCCCCGATCAAGTTGAAGCTTCAGCGCGCCGCCGTCTTCGCCTGGACCCCGGCGTGCTGCTCGAGGAAGCGCGCGGAGCGGGCGAGGAACTGGACCACGTTGTCCTTGCGGGAGAGCGAGTGGCCCTCGTTCTCGGCCACCATGTACTCGACGGGAACCTTGCGCTCGCGGAGCGCGTGGACGATGAGGTCCGATTCGGTGCGCGGCACGCGGGGATCGTTCGCGCCGGCGTAGACGAAGAGCGGCGCCGTGATCTTGCCCACGTCGCGAAGCGGCGAGATGGTCTCGAAGAAGGCAGCGTCCTTCTCCGGGTCGCCGAACTCGACCAGGAAGATCTCGCGGATGAGCCCGCTGGTGGTGGCCATGAAGGTCTTCATGTTGGCGACGCCGAAGAGATCCACGCCCGCGCACCACAGCTCGGGCATGCGAGTGAGGCCGACGAGGACGGTGTAGCCACCGTAGCTGCCGCCGAAGACGACGACGCGCTTCGGGTCGGCCCACGGCTGCGACGCCGCCCAGCGGCCGGTCTGCTCGATGTCCTTGAACGCCTCCAGACGGCGCGGCCCGTTGTCCGCTTCCTCGAAGGCGCGGCCGAATCCGCCCGAGCCGCGGACGTTGGGCTCGACCCAGGCGTAACCCTGGGCGACGAAGAAGGCGGTGAACGCCGACCAGCGGATGCGCGAGCTGCCGGCCGGGCCGCCGTGATACGAGACGATGACGGGGAGCTTTTCCGATTGCGTCTTCGGCAGGAAGACGTTGATCGGGAGCGCGAGGCCGTCGTTGGCCTTCACCTCCGTGATGCTGACGTCCATGGCCGGCACTGCGCGCAGCGACGGCCGGTCCTCCTTGCGCAGCGGCTCCGCCTTGCCCGTCGCGGCGTCGATCGACCACGCGTCGGTCGGCGAGGAGGGCGTCGACCAGACCGCAACGAGCTTCGTGCCATCCTCGGAGAAGGCGGAAACGGCGCCCTGTCCCAGCGGCATCGACACCTTGGCCCGCGGCTGCAGCGTCCCGCTGTCGAGGATCCGGATCTCGCTCCGATTGCCCGCATCGATGGTGAGCGCGACCGCGCCGCCCTTCTTGGCGACGTCGATCCCGGAGATGAGCGCGATGGGTGGATCGCGTTCGACGTAACGCGCCTTCTCCTTGCCGGAGTCGGCATCGAGGGCGAGAAGCCAGGCCTGCTCGCCGCCGCCGTCGGTGGCGACGTACACGGTGCGTCCGTCGGGCGAGAACTGCGCGTCCTCGATCGACACCTTCCCGCTGCCCGGATAGAGCTCCTTCGTCTTTCCCGAGGCCAGATCGATCCGGAGGAGATGGTTCTCGGACCGCGAGGGATAGCGCAGGAAGAGCCCTTGCTTGCCGTCGCGGCTGACCGCGGTGAGGAACCCCGGCTTTGCGTCCCGGTACACCTCGCGCGCCGGGCCAGCCGCGGTGGCGGACGCGGCGAGCACGGTGGAGCCTACGTCGCTGATGCGGCGGGCGCTGAAATAGATTGTGTCGGGCGCCAGATCGGCGACGCGCACGCGGTCGCGCTGCATCCTCTCGCCCGTGGTCAGCTCGACCGGCGCGGAGCCGTTGAGGCCGGCCCGGAAGACAGACCACTTCTCGTCGGCGCCGCGATCGCTGCGGAAGAGAATCGACTTGCCGTCGGGCGTCGTCTCGTCGAGCGTGACGCGCTCCTTCGACTCGAGGAGGCGCTTCGCTGGCGAGTCGGGCCGGGCCGCGTCGGCCAGGTAGATCTGCGGAAGGCCGTCGCGGTTCGAGACGAGGACCACTTGCTTTCCGTCGCGGGTGAGAAGCGCCTCCGAGTTCAAGAACGCGTCGACCAGCGGCTGCGCTTTCCCGGCGAGCTCCGCGACGCGCGCGGCATTGGCGCCAGCCGGCGAGTCGGGCTTCTCCAGGGCCGGCTTCGCGGCGGCTGCGGTTGCGGCGCTCGGCGCGTTGGAAGCGCTGCCCTCGGCGCAAGCAAAGGCGGCGGCGAGGAAGAGAAGCGGGAGACGGAATCGGTTCTGGATCCGCATGGCGACGCACCATACTGCGCGCGGCCCGTCGAGACGATGTCCACCGCTCCGAATCAGGGATTGCTAGCCGTTCGCGCCGGCGCGCACGGCGAGCCGGCGTCCTGCCAGGTCTTGAAGGCCCGGACGAACTCGTCGTGCGGGACCTGCACCGGCTTGCGCCCGTATCCGGGGTTCCATCCCCACAGCGTGATCGCGTCCTCCGACATGTGATGGAAGAGCGCCGGACCGTCCTTGCCGCCGTTCTGCTTGGTGTCTTTCAGCTGCTCGCAGAGGTCGTGGGAGGACACGCCGGCGAAGACCATCCGGTGCTCGGGCGGCGGCAACTTCCATTCGCTCGCGACGCCGGGCGGCATGTGCTCGCCGTAGCTGGGCGGCGGATTCGCCTTCCCATGGCAGGTGGCGCAGTGGAGGCCCGCCACGCCGCGACCCTCCGGACCGCGCTGCACGAACTGGAGATGCACGTGGCTGTCGTCGCCTTGCAGGGGCTGGTCGCCGGCCGGGTGGCAATTCACGCAGCGCGGGCTTTGCAGGACGCCTTTGACGGTCTCGAAGGCGGCGAGCGCGTCGGGGCGAACGGACTTCCCCGAGTCGGCGCTCGAGACGGCCGCCGGCTCCTGGGCGTGCGAGCACGATGCCGCGGCGAGGGCCGCGGCGGCGAGCAGGGAACGAGCGATTTGCATGCCTGGATTCCTCGTCAAGCAAGGCGCAGCGGCAAGGAGCGCAGCCGCTGCTTGGTCAATGCATAGACCGCGTTGGCCACCGCTGCGGAGAGCGGCGCCACCGCCGGCTCGCCGATTCCGCCCATCTTCGCGTCGCTCTCGAGGATCTGCACGGTCACTTCCGGCATGTCCGGCGCCCGGGCGACCTTGTAGTCGTGGAAGTTGCTCTGCTCGACGCGACCGTCCTTGAGCGTCACCTCGCTGTAGAGGACGGCGGAGAGGCTGAAGGCGATCGCGCCCTGGACCTGCGCCTCGATCCCGAGGGGATTCACCGCCGTGCCGCAGTCGACCGCGCAGCTGACCTTGTGCACGCGGATGCTCTTGTCCTCGTCGACGGAGACCTCCGCGGCCTGCGCGATGATGCTGCCGAACGATTCGTGCATCGCGAGACCGAGGGCGCGTCCTTTCGGAAGCGCCTTCCCCCAGCCGGCCTTCTCCGCGGCCGTCTTGAGCGCGCGCAAGTGGCGAGGCTTGTCCTCGAGCAGCGCGGCGCGGAACTCGAGCGGATCGCGGCCGGCCGCCCAGGCAAGCTCGTCGACCATGCTCTCCATGGCGAACGCGGTGTGCGTGTTGCCGACCGACCGCCACCACAGCACCGTGACCGGGGTCCTTGGCGAGTGCAGCGTGACGAGGCGATGGGGCACGTTCTCGAGGTATGGCGAATCCGACACGCCTTCGACGGAAGTGCTGTCGATGCCGTTCTTCACCAGCATCGGCTCGAACGGCGTACCGGCCAGGATCGACTGGCCCACGATGGTGTGCTTCCAACCCGCGGGCCGGCCCTTTCCATCGAGCGAAGCCTCGATGCGATGGAGGAACTGCGGGCGGTAATAGCCGCCGCGGATGTCGTCCTCGCGCGTCCACACCGTCTTGACCGGAACGCCCGCCACCTTGGCGACGTGAACCGCCTCGGCAACGAAGTCGGAGGTGGGATTCGCGCGCCGGCCGAACCCGCCGCCCAGGAACTGCGTGTGGATGAGGACGTTCTGCGGCGGGATGCCGGCGATTTTCGATGCGATCATCTGGTCCATGGTCTGGAACTGCGTGCCGGCCCAGATCTCGCAGCGTTCGCCTTCGAGCTTCACGGTGGCGTTGAGCGGCTCCATCGGCGCGTGGGCCAGGTAGGGCACGTCGTACTCGGCGAGCAGCTTTTTGCCCTTCGCGAGCGCGGCATCCGCGTCGCCCTTTTCCACGACGACGGCGCCTTTGGTCTTCGCCTTCTCGCGGTAATCGGCGAGAAGCTGCGTCGTGTCTAGCGAGGCGCCGAGGCCAAGGTCCCAATCGACCTTCAGGGCATCCCGCCCGACCTTCGCGCTCCAGAAATTGGCGGCGACCACCGCGACGCCGCTCGGCACCTGCACCACCTGCTCGACGCCCTTTACGGCCTTCGCCGCGCTCGCGTCGAACGACTTCACCTTGCCGCCGAAGACCGGAGAGCGGGCGATGACCGCCGTGCGCAGGCCGGGGAACTTCACGTCCATGGCGAACTGCGCCTTCCCGGTGATCTTCTCCGGCGAGTCGAGCCGTCGGGTCGGCTTGCCGATGATCTTCCAGTCCTTGCGATCCTTGAGCTTGACGCTCTTCGGCGGCTTTTCGGATTGCGCCGCGACGGCGAGGTCGCCGTAGGAGAGGCGCTTGCCGCCGGAGACGACGAACCCGTTCTCGGTGTGGAGCTTGCGCGCGTCGGTCTTCCACTCGTTCGCCGCGGCGCTCACCAGCATCGCCCGGGCCATCGCCCCGGCGGTACGGTACCGCTCGAACTCCGACCAGGTGCTCGACGAGCCTCCGGTCATCTGCATACCGAACGCGGGATGTGCGTAAACGGGCGCGGCGGGAGCGTGCTCGACCTTGATCTTCGACCAGTCGCAGTCGAGCTCCTCGGCGACGAGCATGGCGAGGCCGGTCCAGATTCCCTGGCCCATCTCCGAGTGGGCGAGGAGGATGGTGGTGGACCCGTCGGGCGCTACGCGCACGAAGGCGTTGGGATCGGGCGGCGCCTTCTTCGCCGCGGGCTCCGGAGCGGCCCGCGCCACCTTGCGGGGAACGTGGAAGGCGATGAAGAGGCCCGCGCCCGAGAGCACCGAGGCGCGGAGCAGGTCGCGGCGGCCGAGGGCGTTCATCGGTCGGCCCTCCTCTGCGAGGCGGCCTTGCGCACCGCTTCGCGGATGCGCTGGTAGGTCCCGCAGCGGCAGATGTTGCCCGCCATCGCGAGATCGATGTCCTCGTCGCTCGGGTCGGGCTTGTGCGCGAGGAGCGCCGCCGCCGACATGATCTGCCCGGGCTGGCAATACCCGCACTGGACGACGTCGAGCTGGGTCCAGGCTTGCTGGACCGGGTGGCCGCCGTCCGGAGAAAGGCCTTCGATGGTGGTGATCTTTCGTTCGCCGACCGCGGAGACCGGAAGCACGCAGGAGCGGACTGCCTCGCCGTCGAGGTGGACGGTACAGGCGCCACATTGCGCCATCCCGCACCCGAACTTCGTCCCGGTAAGCCCGAGGACATCTCGCAAGACCCAGAGAAGAGGCATGTCGCCCGGCGCGTCGACCTCTCGGGGCGTCCCGTTCACGGTGATCTGCATGGCACCTCCGAAGGCGTGGCTCGCCTCGATTCTGCGAAAGATGCGCGAGTTGTTCGCGCGGTTCGCGCTCCGCGTCAACCGGCCAGCGCGAGCCCGCGGAGGAGGCTCTCGGTCTCCGGGTCGGCGGGGTGGAACGATTCGATGTGCAATTCTTGTAGCGTGATGTCCTGCGCCGTCCCGAGCGTGGTGATGGTGCTGAAGAGCCGCCCGCGCGCCTCTCCCAGACGAAGGTCTACGGTGATGACGAGGCGCGGGGAAGCGTCCGCTCTCGGCCGCCGCCATTCCTCGGGCACGGATTGCAGACACTCCTCGAGGATCTGCCGGCGCGCCGGATCGCGGTCGGAGGCGGCCTCGCGCTGCGCTCGCTCGAGGACCTCGCGCGCCACCTCTTCCCAGTTCACCACCATCGGGCGGAAGGGGCCGCACAGGAGCCGCAGGAGATTGAGCCGCGGCGGCGCAAGGACTCGATGGGGCTCGAGCGCGCCGCCTCCCGCCAGCGCCAGGAAGCGCGACCAGGGCGTGTTGCACATCACGATGTCCCAGCGGCGGTCGAGCGCGACGGCCAGGAACGGCTCGTTCTGGCGCAAGAGCAGGCCCAACGCGTGCCGCATGTCGGCCATCTTCGGGTCGTCGAGGTTCGTCTCGCGGTAGAGCGGGGCATAGCCCGCGGCGGTCAGCATCGCGTTGCGGTCGCGCACCGGTACCTCCAGCGCCTTCGCCAGGATGAGCACCATCTCGCGGCTAGGCACCGCGCGGCCCGTCTCCACGAAGCTCAGGTGCCGCGGCGAGACCTCCGCGGCCATCGCCAGATCGAGCTGGCTCATCCGGCGCACGCCGCGCCATTCGCGCAGGAGGGATCCGACGACGCTCGTGTGACCCATCATGGAGGAGACGATACTTCGGCGCGGGAGCGATTCCATTACCTGTGAGGGAATCGATCCGCGTCGCCGCCGCGCGCATCCTCCGCCGCGAACTTCCACTTCGGAGGAGCTCATGGACCGCACCGCACTGCTTCGCACCACCTATCGCGTCAACGCCGTCGCAACCTTCGCCTGCGCCGCCGCGCTGCTCGGAGCCGGCCATCTGCTCGCGCCGCTCTTCGCCGTGCCGGTCGCTTTCGTCTGGGGACTTGGCGCCTTCTTCGTTCCGTTCGCCGCCTGGATCTGGGCCATCTCGCGCCGCCCGCAGCTCTACTGGGGGGAAGCGCTCGCCGCGGGGATCCTCGACGAAGGCTACGCGCTCGCGAGCTTCCTTCTGCTCGCGGAGTTCTGGCCGCGCATGACCCCGGAGCTGCGCTTCGCGGTCGCCTTCGTGGCGGCGCCGGTGGCGATCTTCGCCGCCGTCGAGCTGTCCTCGGCGCTGGTTCTGCGGAGGTCGCCGGCTACCGCGTGAGCTCAGTCCCTGCGCGACCAGGTGCTCCCGTTCCAGCCCCAGAGCTGGAGCGCCCCGCCCGGGGTGATCTCGTAGAGCAGGGGCGAGGCGCCCACCGCGTCGTAGGTCAATTCCGCGGTGGGCGCCGTCGGGCCTTGGCCTTGGGTACGCGACCAGACCCGGGCGCTGCGCTGCCAGGTTTCGCCCGCGCCGTACAGGACGAGCGCCTGCCGCGCCGGATCGTAGGTCATGTTCACGTGGTCGCGGGCGGCAGGGCCCGCAGCCGATTGTTGCCAGGCGATCCCATCCCATTCCCAGGTGTCTACGAGCGTGTTCGCGCCGTCGAACCCGCCGAACAGCACCGTGCGCTGGAGCGATTCGTCGTACGCCATCGCCTGCAGGAACCGGCCGGAAGGACCAGCCGCGCTCGATTGCGACCATTGCGAGCCATTCCACTCCCAGGTCGCGGCCGGGAACGTCGATCCGCCGCTCGAGCCGCCGAAGAGCACGGTTCTCGAGCGGCGCCGATCGTAGGCCAGTCGATGGAAGGAGCGCGGATCGGGTCCAGCGGTTGCCATTTGCGTCCACGCGCTTCCGTCCCATTCCCAGGTGTCGGAGAGCCGTGCCGTGCCGCTGTCGCCGCCGAAGAGGACGATGCGCGCCCGGCCACTGTCATAAACGGCGGCTGACCCGGTGCGCGCAGGAGGACCCGATCGCGCCGCGAGAGTCCATTTCGTCCCGTCCCAGGTCCAGGTCTCGCCGGACAGGCCGGCGGTGGATTGCCCGCCGAAGACGACCAGACGGCTTCGCGCCTCGTCATAGACGACGCTCGCCTGCGAGGCAGCGGGCGGGCGGAGAGCATCGCTCCCCGAGCATCCCGCGAGAAAGATGCCGGCTTGTACTGCGCAGATCGCGCGGAGCATGGGCGATCCCTCCGGCCGACGTGCTACGCCGCCAGCTCGCCGCAGCTCAAATCCGGGCAGGCCATTTCGCAGCGGCTGGGACGCCGTTCGGCGAGCCGTGCACAGCGTTCGCTGCAGGAACGGCACGGTTCGCTGCATCGATTCCCGCCGCGCCTTGCACCCGTCCGGTCTTCCGGCCAAGACTCCGCGCATGAGGGCGGGAACGCGGCGCATCCTGACGATCTCCGGGCTCGTCGTGTTCGCCGTAGCTCTCGCGTTCGTCGAAAGCGTTCAGGACCATCTCGCGAGCGCGGGTTTTCGCGGCCGCGATCCCTTCGGCTTCCGGCTCGCCCATATGCTGCCGCCCTGGCTCATCGTCGCTGCCCTGGCGCCGGCCATCGTGGCCTTCGTCCGGCGGCGGCCGCTTGCCTTCGAAGCGCGGGCGCTCCTCTCGCACGGTCTTGCCGCCGCCCTGTTCGCGGTGGCGCACATGACGCTGCTCGCCGCCATCGATTCCTTCCGTCCGGGTGCGCGGCCGATCGCGACCACGATCCGCGTCCTGCTCGGCTTCCATTTCGTCTTCGACCTGCTGCTCTATTTGGCCATCGCCGGTGCGGTGCAGGCGCTGGAGAGTGCGCGGGCCTTGCGCAAGCGCGAGGCGGACGCGCTCAAGCTCGAGGCGAGCCTTCTGGAAGCGCGCCTCGCGGCGCTGCGCTCCCAATTGAATCCGCACTTTCTTTTCAACGTCCTCAACACGGCAGCCATGCTCGCGAGGGAAGGCAGGAGCGAGGACACGGTGGCCGTGCTGGCGCGGCTCTCCGAGCTTCTCCGCTACGTCCTCCGCGAAGGCCGCTCCGGGATGGCGACGCTCGGCGACGAGCTGCAATTCCTGCGCGGGTACCTCGAGCTCGAGCAGGTGCGCTTCGCGGACCGCCTCCAGGTGAGCTTCGACGCCGATCCGTCGCTCGCGCCGGTGCGCCTGCCCTCGCTCCTGTTGCAGCCGCTGGTGGAGAACGCCGTGCGGCACGGCATCGCGCGACGCCCTGGGGCGGGACGGATCGAGATTCGCGCCCAGCGCGATGGGTCGAAGATCCGCCTCGAGGTATGCGACGACGGGAATCGGCGTGCGCAACACGCGCGAGCGACTCCTGCACCGGTACGGAGCGGAGGCGGCGCTAGTCCTCGGGACCGCCCCCGACGGAGGCACGTCCGCCGTCGTGACCCTGCCCTGGGAGGCGCCGGCATGACCGCCATCCGTGCCCTGGTCGCCGACGACGAGCCGCTCGCGCGGGCTGGAATGGCCCGGCTCGTCCGTGCGACGGCGGGATTCGAGGTGGCCGGTGAGGCGCGCGACGGCGAGGAGGCGATTTCGGCCATCGAGGCGCTGCGGCCGGACCTGGTCCTCCTCGACGTGCAGATGCCGGGGCGCGACGGATTCGAGGTCATCCGCGCCGTGGGACCGGCACGCATGCCGCGGGTCGTGTTCGTTACCGCCTACGACGCCTTCGCGGTGCGCGCCTTCGAAGTGCAGGCGCTCGACTACGTCTTGAAACCCTTCGAGGATCGCCGCCTGCGCGAGGCGCTGGGCCGGGCCGCGCGCGCCACTCCGTCGGAGCTGGCCCGGCGACTCGAAGCGCTCGTGGTGCGGTCCGAGCCGCGCTTCGAAGTCCGCCTCGGCAAGCGCATCCAGCTCCTCTCCTGCGCGGAGATCGATTGGGTCGAGGGCGCGAGCTACTACACCGTGCTCCACGCGGGAAGCGAGACGCATCTGGTGCGCGAGCCGCTTCGCGACATCGAGGCCCGCCTCGATCCCACGCGCTTCGCGCGCGTCCACCGTTCCTCCATCGTCCAGCTCGATCGCGTCCGCGAGTTGCGGCCCGCGGAATGCGCCTTGGTGCTCCGCGACGGTACCCGGGTCCAGGCGAGCCGGACGCGCTGGCCGCGGCTCCTCGAAGCGCTGCGCGGGATTGCTTGAAACGGCACCTTCTCGTCCTGGTCGCCTGCCTCGCCTGTGCCCGGCAGGGTCGCGAGGCGCAGCCGCCCGGGCCGGTGACCATCGTGCTCGAGCACCAGCCGCTGTGGGGCGATCCGGCGGCGTTCCACGCATCGCTCGAGCGGTTCCAGCAGGAGAACCCCGGGGTCGTGGTCCGCACCCAGACGCTGCCGAATGCCTCGGACGTGGCTCGCGAGATGTTCCTCACCGCCCTGGAAGGCGGCGCGGACGACTTCGACGTCTTCGCCATCGACGTGGTCTGGGCTCCTGAGTTCGCGCGGGCAGGGTGGCTCGCCGATCTGACCTCCGCCTTCCCGCCGGAACGGCTGCGCGCGCAATACCTCGCTTCCACCATCGAGGCCGTGACCCTCGATGGGAAGATCTACGCAGTGCCCTGGTTCCTCGACGTCGGGCTCCTCTACTACCGGACCGATCTCGTTCCGCGCGCGCCGAAGACCTACGCGGAGCTGCAATCGTTCGCGCGCGCCGCCATGGCGAGAAACCCGGGCCTCGCCGGGTATCTCTGGCAGGGCCGCCAGTACGAGGGGCTCAACTGCAACGTGTTCGAAGCGATCTGGGGTCACGGTGGCGATCTGCTGCGCGACGGCCGCATCGCCCTCGACACGGACGCCGCCCGTGCGGGGCTCGGTTTCTTGCGCGAAGCGATCGCCAGCGGCCTTTCGCCGCGCTCCGTCGTCGCCTCCGCGGAGGAGGAGACGCGCCGGGCTTTCCAGGACGGCCGCGCCGTCTTCCTGCGCAACTGGCCCTATGTCTGGGCCGAGGTGCAGAAGCCCGGCTCGCCC
>Ga0209473_1001353_pt1 | contig 13698 bp, 13 predicted proteins | sample GraSoiAngelo_133_FD_185890 | JGI IMG/M metagenome (GOLD analysis project Ga0209473, IMG submission 185890) | Grasslands soil microbial communities from the Angelo Coastal Reserve, California, USA - 14_0929_05_20cm (SPAdes) (version 2) | ecosystem: Environmental > Terrestrial > Soil > Grasslands ...
CGCCGACGGTGTCGAAATCGGTGTCGGAGAACTTCGCCCCGAAGGCTCGATTGAAATCGGCGATTTCCGTCTGTGCCTTGACGCGGTAGTGTCCCCCTTGCTCGGGTACGATGTTGTCCTCCGAATCGTCGAAGTCGTATTCGTCCTCGATGTCGCCGACGATCTGCTCGAGCACGTCCTCGATGGTCACCAGGCCCGCCACGCCGCCGTACTCGTCGACCACGATCGCCATGTGGTTGCGGTTCGCGCGGAATTCGCGCAGCAGCACGTTCAGGCGCTTGGACTCGGGCACGAAGACGGCGGGTCTGAGCATGTCGCGCACCTTGAACTCTTCCTCCCCCGCGTAGTAGCGCAGCAGGTCCTTGGCGAGCAGAACGCCGATGACGTCGTCGCGATTCTTGTCGATGACGGGGAAGCGCGAGTGCGCCGTGGCGATCACCTGCGGAATGAATTTGTCGGGAGTCTCGCTCACGTCGATCATGTCCATTTGTGAGCGCGGCACCATGATGTCGCGCACTTGCATCTCGGAGACCTGCAGCGCGCCCTCGATCATCGACAGGGCGTCGCCGTCGAGGAGGTTTCTCTCGAAGGCCGAGTGCAGCAGCTTGAGCAGCTGCTCCCGGTCCTCGGGCTCGCGCATGAGCAGGGCGGAAAGCCGTTCGAGCAGCGAAGGTTTGTTCGATTCGTCCATATTTGCCGCGGGGCCTGGCGACAAGAGGTCGCTCATCCAGGCCTGGGAGTCCTCACCCGGAAGCGTCGTAGGGATCAGGATAACCGAGTTTGGCGAGGAGCTTCTTTTCCAGCGCTTCCATGCGTGCAGCGTCACGCTGGCGAAGGTGATCGTAGCCCTGAAGGTGCAGAAGCGCGTGAACCGTCAGGTGCGCGAGATGCGCTTCCACGGTCTTGCCTTGGACGAGCGCCTCTCGGGCGATCACCGGGGCGCAAAGGACGATGTCGCCCTGCAGCAAGCCGCGTCGCCGCGCATAGGGAAAACTCAGCACGTTGGCGGCATAGTCGCGGCCCCGGTAGCGGCGGTTGAGAATGCGGGCTTCGGCGGCTCCGACTAACCTCACGGTGATCTCTGCCGGACCTTTGAGCGCCGTGCGCGCCCATCGGCGCACCTGCGCGAAAGCGGGCGCCGGCGCGGCGCGCGAGACGACCTGAAGATGGAGCGCGAGGCGCGGCTTTCGGGAGCGCCCCGATCGTGCGGGCCGGGCTGCGCCCGACGAGCCGCCGGCCCGCATGACGGCTACTCGTCCCCGTAACGCTCGTAGGCATCCACGATGCGTTGCACCAGAGGATGGCGAACGACGTCCTCGCTCTTGAACGCGGTGAACGCGATACCCCGCACCTGAGCGAGTATTTTCTGGACCGCCACCATGCCGCTCTTCTGCCCGCGCGCCAGGTCGATCTGCGTGATGTCACCGGTCACCACTGCCTTCGAGCCGAAGCCGATGCGCGTGAGGAACATTTTCATCTGCTCGGGGGTGGTGTTCTGGGCCTCGTCGAGAATGACGAACGAGTGGTTCAGCGTGCGGCCGCGCATGTAGGCGAGCGGAGCGAGTTCGATTGCACCGCGCTCGAAGAGCTTGCCCGCCTTGTCGAAACCGAGCAGGTCGTAGAGCGCGTCGTAGAGCGGCCGCAAGTACGGATCGACCTTCTGAGCGAGGTCGCCGGGCAGGAACCCCAGGCGCTCGCCCGCCTCGACTGCGGGCCGCACCAACACGATGCGCTTCACGGCATCGCGCTCCAGCGCGTCCACCGCGCACGCCACCGCGAGATAGGTCTTGCCGGTCCCCGCGGGACCGATCGCGAAGGTGATGTCGTGCTCGAGGATGTTCTGGATGTAGTTCCGCTGCCTGGGCGTGCGGCCGCGCAGGTCCGCCCGCCGCGTGAGCAGGGGCGTGTCCTCCTTCGCGCGGCCGCGGGAGCGGACTTCGATCAGGCCGAGCTGAATGTCGTCCAGGGTGAGACCGCGTTTGGCGTCGTCGTAGAATTTCTGCAGCACGTCTGCCGCCTGGGCGGCATGCGCTCCGCGGACGGTGAAACGCTCGCCGCGGCGCGCGATCGTGACGTCCAGCGCGGTCTCGATTTGCCTGAGGTTCTCGTCCAGCGTCCCGCACAGATTGGCGAGGCGCTGGTTGTCGACAGGCGTGAGGACGAGTTCCAGAGGACCGGTCTTCAAAGGCCTACGCCGCAACGCGGACCTCGCCGCGCAGCGTATGCGCCTTCGCCGCGGTGACGGTTACCTCGACGAACTGGCCCACGAGCCCCCGGGGACCGCGAAAGTTGACGACGCGGTTGTCTCCCGCGCGGCCCGAAAGCTCCCCGGAGTCCCTGCGCGAGGCGCCTTCGACGAGAATGCGCTGGCGCGTGCCGATCAGGCTTTCGCTGATCCTGCTCGCATGCGCATCGATTTTCCGCTGAAGCCGGGCAAGCCGGGCGCGCTTCACCTCCTGCGGAGTATGATCGGGAAGCTCCGCTGCAGGGGTTCCCGGCCGCCGGCTGTAGACGAACGAAAACGAGCCGTCGAATCCGATTTCGTCCACCAGTCTCAGGGTCGCCTCGAAATCCTGCTCGGTCTCCGCGGGGAAACCCACGATGAAATCCGACGAGATGCTGATGCCGGGTTTCGCGGCGCGCAGCCTCCGCACGATCGATTTGTATTCGAGGGCGGTGTACCCGCGCTTCATCGCCGAGAGCACGCGGTCCGAGCCGGACTGCACCGGAAGGTGCACCTGCGGAGCGAGCTTATCGATCCTCGCGTGCGCAGCGATCAGACGCTGGGTGAATTCCTTCGGATGCGAAGTGGTGTAACGGACGCGCCCGATGCCGGGAATCTCCGCGACGTACTCGAGGAGGAGGGCAAAATCCGCAATGACGCCGTCCGCCATCCTGCCGCGGTAGGCGTTGACGTTCTGACCGAGCAGAGTCACTTCCTTGACGCCTTGTTCGGCGAGATCCGCGACCTCGGTCAGGACGTCGTCGAAGGGGCGGGACACTTCCTCCCCGCGGGTGTAGGGAACGACGCAGAAGCTGCAGTACTTGCTGCAGCCTTCCATGATCGATACGAAGGCGCTCGGCCCTTGGACCCGAGCCGGTGGAAGCCTGTCGAACTTCTCGATCTCCGGGAAGGAGACGTCCACCTGAGGCTCGCCGGAACGTTGGCGAGCGTCGATCAATTCGGGGAGCCGGTGCAGCGTCTGCGGGCCGAACACGACATCGACGTAGGGCGCGCGCGCCACGATGGCCGCGCCTTCCTGGCTCGCGACGCAGCCGCCCACGCCGATGAGAAGGTCGCGCCGCGCCTGCTTCAGGTGTTTCACGCGCCCGAGGTCGTGAAATACCTTTTCCTGCGCCCGCTCGCGCACCGAGCAGGTGTTGAACAGGATCAGGTCCGCATTTTCAGGCTGGTCGGTGATCTCGAAACCCTTCTCGACGCACAGGAGATCGGCCATCTTGTCCGAGTCGTACTCGTTCATCTGGCAGCCGAACGTCCGGATGAAGAGCTTTTTCGTCATGTCATCCGCCTTCGGGGCTAAGGCCGCGCGAGCTCGTCGGGTGTCAGCAGCCACACGCGAAAAATCTGGCCGTCGCGATTCAGGTTGTACGCGGCCCAGGCTCCCTCGCGCGGAAGGGTCACGGGCACGATGATCAGGTTCTGCTGATTGCGGATGATCGCGCCTGCAGCGAGCTCCATCGCTTTATCGTCCACGGTTACGGCCATCTCTTGGACGTGCCGGATGTAGCCTCGTTTGGAGTCCTGCGGGATCGGGCTTGGCCGCGTCTGAGCGAGACCCGATACGGCCCAAAGGAGGGCCGACAGGAGCGCAAGGCAGGCTGCTCGGCGTGGGGCCATGGTCGCTCCCTCGAGGAGAAATGGTGGCGAATCAGGGACTCGAACCCCGGACCTGCGGATTATGATTCCGTCGCTCTAACCAGCTGAGCTAATTCGCCACGGAAAACCGGAAATTATCCTTTTTGCCTTCAATGGTTGTCAAGGAAGACTCCCTCCGCGGGTACAATCCACCAATGGATTTCGACATCGTCATCGTCGGTGGAGGGCTTGCCGGGGCGGGTCTGGCGGCGGCGCTCGCCAATAGTGGCCTCACGCTCGCCCTCGTCGAGCGCAAGGCGCCGCCTTCGCCGGGTGCGGACTGGGATTCGCGAGTCTACGCGCTGACTCCGGCGAGCACGGCGTTTCTCGAGCGCATCGGTGCGTGGCGGCGCCTCGACGCCGGGCGCGTCACGCCGATTTACGACATGCGGGTCTTCGGTGATGACGGGCGCTCGCGCCTGGATTTTTCCGCCTACGAGTCAGGGACGCCGCAGCTCGCTGTGACCGTCGAATCGAGCCGGCTTCACCATGTGCTGTGGGAGGGCTTGGAGCATCAGGGAAATTTATCGCTGCTGTGTCCGGCGGTGCCCTCGGAGCTGCGCCGCGCCGGGAATTGCGTCGAAGTCGGTCTCGAAGACGGCACCGTGGTCACAGCGAAACTGGCGGTCGGCGCCGATGGAGCGGAATCGTGGACGCGGCGCGCCGCGCGCATCGATGCGCGAAGCCGGAGCTACGCGCAGCTCGGCGTCGTCGCCAATTTCGCCTGCGCGCAGCCCCATCGCAATATCGCGTATCAATGGTTTCGCGGCGACGGCGTACTCGCCTACCTGCCCTTGCCCGACCGGCGCGTGTCGATCGTCTGGTCCGCACCGGAGGCGCGCGCCACCGATTTGCTCGGCCTCGCGCCCGCCGCGTTTTGCGCTCGCGTGAGCGAAGCGGGCGACGCAGCTCTAGGTGCCCTGGAGCCGCTCACCCCGCCGGCCGCCTTTCCCTTGAGCCGCATGGTTGCCGATCGGATGGCACAGGGAAGGATAGCGCTCATCGGCGACGCCGCGCACGTCTTGCACCCGCTCGCCGGGCAGGGAGTCAATCTGGGATTGGGTGACGCGCACGCACTCGCCGACCTCGTTCGCGGAGCCCCCGACCCGGGAGATCGCCTCCTGCTGCGACGCTATGAGCGCGCCCGTGCCGAGGATATACTCGCATTGCGCTGGGTCACCGACGGGTTGTTCCGGCTATTCGATGCGAACCACCGAGTAGCCGCGCGGATCCGGAACTTTGGATTGAACCTGACGAACTCCAATCCGGTCGTGAAGACGCTGCTTGCGCGCCGCGCGATGGGGATAGGCGGGGGCATTCATCACGGGGAACCATCATGAGCTTGCGACTGTCGGCTCTATTTCTCGCTGCGGTCTTTACGGCGACGGCGCTCGCCGACGAGGCTTCGGTGAGGCGAGGCGTCGAGGCCCGCTTCGACGGCATCAAGGTGGACAGCGTGACCAAGACCTCCTATGGCGGCCTGTATGAGATCGTGGTCGGGGAGACGCTGTTCTATACCGACGAGAACGTGAACTTCGTGTTCAAGGGCGAGATCATCGACGCCCGTTCTCAGAAGAATCTCACCGAGGAGCGCCAGCAAAAACTTACGGCGATCAAGTTCGATGATCTGCCGCTCGATCTCGCGATCAAGCAGGTGCGCGGCAACGGCAAGCGCGTGGTGGCGATTTTCGCCGATCCCTTCTGCCCCTATTGCAAGAGCCTCGACCGCGCGCTGTTGCGGCAGGACGACATCACGATCTACACGTTTCTCTACCCCATTCTTCGGCCCGAGTCGCCGGACAAGGCGCGCACCATCTGGTGCGCGCCCGACCGGGCCAAGGCGTACTACGATTTCATGTTGAACGGCCGGGAGCCGGCGGCGGCTCCCGCCTGCAACGCGCCGGTCGATAAGTGGCTTGCCCTCGGTCAGAAAATCGGCGTGCGTGCCACGCCGACCAGCTTCACGACGAATGGGGAGAGAATCCTCGGCGCTCGACCCGAAGAACTGGTCAAACTGATCGGCGAGGCCAAGAAATAGACTTTGGGCGGGCTACCCGGGTTCAGGGCGTCACAGCGCCGGCTGGAGCGGGCTTCAGGTCCTTTGGGAGGAGGGTCCACATCCTCCCCTGTTGCCGCATGCGGCCCGCTTGGGCGCCCGCTTCGGGACCGAACCCCCAGAAGAAATCCGCGCGCACCGGATTGCGGATCGCACCTCCCGCATCCTGAGCAAGGACCAGGCGCGTGAGCGCAGTCGTGCTTGCCGGAAACGTCGTCGCGAGAAATACCGGAGCGCCAAGCGGAACGTAGCGCGGATCGACCGCGATTGAGCGGCCCGGCGCGAGCGGAACGCCGAGCGCGCCGACGGGGCCGCTCGCCGGGTCGGCGAGCGGCAGTTCACGAAAAAACACGAAGCTCGGGTTCTGGTTGAGGAGCTCCTCGAGACGCTTCGGATTCGCCGCCGCCCAGGCCTTGATTGCAGGCATCGAAGCTTCGCTGAGCTGGAGTTCACCGCGCTCGACGAGGTAGCGCCCGATCGATTGAAAGGGATGGCCGTTCTGGTCGGCGTAGCCGAGACGCAGCGTCTCGCCGCCCTCGAGCTGGATCCTTCCGGAACCCTGGATCTGGAGGAAAAAGGCCTCGATCGGATCGTCGACCCATAGAATCTCCTTTCCGGCGACGGGCGCGGCACCGCGAGCTTCGCGCCCGCGCAAGCGCATGCCGCGAAGCTCCGGGTTGGTCGCAGAAAGGTCGATCGTTAGCAGGTCGTCCGGAGGACCGTAAAGGGGATAAAGAAACGGTGCGGCCTTGGCGCGGCTGCCGCGCAGGAGCGGTTCGTAGTAACCCGTGATCAGCCCCTCGGTCGCGCCGTCCGGGTTGGCGAGACGCCACGGCGTGAAATTTTCTTCCAGGAAACGCCTCGCCTCCTCGTCGCCCGGTGAGCGCAGCTCCATCGCCCGCGCACACACTCCGCGCCACGCCTCGCGCCACCGCAATGCCTGGCAGGATGCGAGGAAAGCGGGCCAGGCGGCCGCCTGCTCGCCCTCCTTCCAGCCCGTCAACGCTCCGAAATCGACGGGCTCGAGCGCGTTGATGCGAGGAGCGACAGGAGGCGGCCCGGGACACGGGCAAGCTCCGTCCGGCAGCGGCAGCAGAACGCAGCCTGCAATCAAGGCCGCGGCCGCGACCAAGCACCAGCGCAAGTGCTCTATCATCGGTTTCCTTGGGCTTAGAGAGGGCGTCGCCAAGTGAGTTCCGGATTGTGGATCATCGTGCTCGAGGCGGGGCTCGCCCTCGCGCTTGTCGCGTTCCTCGTGTGGTGGACGCTGCCGCGCAGGCGGGAAAACGAAGACCGCGATCGGCACTAGTGCAACACGCGGGGTACGGACAGCGTGAACTCGGGAATCGGTGCGTCGAACTGCGTGCCGTCTTCGGCCACCATCTGGTAGCTGCCTCGCATCGTCCCGACCGGCGTCGCGATCGCGGTGCCGCTCGTGTACTCGAAGCTTTCCCCGGGTTTGAGCAGCGGCTGAGCGCCGACCACGCCCAGCCCCCGCACTTCCTGCACCTGGTTGCGGCCGTCGGTGATGATCCAGTGCCGAGAGATCAGTTGAGCGGGGAGGTTTCCGTCGTTGCGTATCGTGATCGTATAGGCGAAGACGAAGCGGGCGTTCTCCTCGTCGGACTGTTCCGGGATGTACTGCGTCTGCGAGGAAACCGTGACCTCGTATTTGTTCTCCGCGACCATTCGGTCATTCCACACGAAATCGCGCGGACTGACAAGGGCGGGATGATCGCCGTTTCATGCGGCCCGGGGCGAATCCAAGTAGAATTTCCCGAGATGGCTGCGCGTACGTTCCGAATCGCACCGAGCATCCTGTCGGCAAACTTCGCGCGGCTCGGCGATGAAGTGGCTGCGGTCGTCGCAGCCGGAGCCGACATGATTCACTTCGACGTGATGGACAATCATTACGTCCCGAACCTCACCGTGGGACCTGTCGTGTGCGAGGCAATCCGCCCGCTTACCGAGAGCGTAATCGACGTACACTTGATGGTCCGGCCCGTCGATCGGATCATCCCGGATTTCGCGCGCTCTGGAGCCAACATCATCAGCTTCCACCCGGAGGCGAGCGAGCACGTCGACCGCACCGTCGGCTTGATCCACGACTCGGGGTGCAAGGCCGGCCTCGCGTTGAACCCCGCGACACCGTTGTCCTGCCTCGATCACGTCCTGCACAAACTCGACCTGGTCCTCATCATGTCGGTGAATCCCGGATTTGGCGGGCAGCAATTCATCCCTCACGCCCTGGAGAAGTTGCGCGACGCGCGCAGGAAAATCGAGGACACGGGGCGCACGATCATGCTGGAAGTGGACGGCGGCGTGAACGCCGGAAACATCGCCGGAATCGCGCGCGCCGGGGCAGATACCTTTGTCGCGGGCTCCGCGATTTTCGGCTCGAAGGACTATCGAGCGACGATCTCGCGGATGCGGGATGCGCTCAAGTCGGTCGGTTAAAGACGGGTATCGCGAAGCACCGCGCGGCCGCGCCGAGGGGCCGAATTGAGATCGCTCATCGAGGAAATCCAGGCCATAGTCGGATCGGCGGGGCTGATCACCTCGCCGATTGAGGTCGTGCCCTACGCGACAGACTGGCGAAAGCGCTACCTCGGTAAACCGGCGGCCGTCGTCAGGCCTGCGTCCACCGCCGAGGTGGCCGGGGTGGTGCGCGCGTGCGCCGACTCGCGTACGGCGATCGTCCCTCAAGGGGGAAACACGGGCCTTTGCGGCGCGGCGACCCCGGACGCGAGCGGTACGCAGATCGTCCTCAATCTGTCGCGCATGAACCGGATCCGCGAAGTCGATGCGCGCAACAACACGATGACCGCCGAAGCCGGGTGTGTGTTGGCCAAGCTGCAGAAGGCCGCCGAAGAAGCGGGGCGCCTCTTCCCCTTGAGCCTTGCGGCCGAAGGCAGTTGCGAAATCGGCGGCAATCTTTCAACCAATGCGGGCGGCACTGCGGTACTGCGCTACGGCAACGCCCGCGAGCTCGTGCTGGGGCTCGAGGTCGTGCTGCCCTCCGGGGAGGTATGGGAGGGATTGCGCGGCCTGCGCAAGGACAACACCGGCTATGATCTAAAGCAGCTTTTCATCGGTGCCGAAGGAACGCTCGGCGTAATCACAGCTGCGGTCCTGAAGCTCTTTCCCCTGCCCAAGTCTCGTGCGACCGCAGTGGTGGCGCTGCGAAGTCCGGAAAAGGCTCTGGCACTGCTGGAGCGGGCTTTGGAGGCCTGCGGCGAGAGGCTCACGGGATTCGAGCTATTCTCCGATTTTTGCCTCGCTCTCGTGCTGAAGCACTTCAGGGATACTGCCGCGCCTTTCCCGCGCCGCTTCCCTCACTATGTGCTGATGGAACTCTCGGACACGCAGTCGGGTGAAGGCGTCAGGGCCTTGGTCGAAAGCATGCTCGAAGCGGCTCTGGAGGAGAAGAACATTCTCGACGCGGCGGTCGCGCAGAGTGAAACACAGGCCCGCGCTTTCTGGAAGCTGCGTGAATTTATCTCCGAGGCGCAGGCGCACGAGGGCCAGAACATCAAGCACGACGTGTCTATTCCCATCTCGAGTATCGCCGATTTCATTTCGGCGACAGACCAGGACCTCACACGCGCTCATGCGGGCGTGCGCATGGTGACGTTCGGACACCTCGGCGACGGGAACCTTCACTACAACGTATCGGCTCCCGAAGGGGTTGCGGCGGATGTTTTTGTCAGGAATACGCCGGCGATCAATCGCATCGTGCACGACAACGTGGCGCGCTTCGGCGGCTCGATCAGCGCTGAGCACGGGCTCGGTCAGCTGAAACGCGATGAGATCCAGCGCTACAAGTCGCCGCTCGAACTGGAACTGATGCGCAAACTGAAGAGCGCTCTCGACCCACGCGGCATCATGAATCCTGGCAAAGTGCTTTAGCTGCTGGTGTCAAAACCCGCAAGCTGGACAAGCCGCGCAGGGGTGTTATAGAGTAGGCGCTCTGAACGAGACGCAAGGTAAGTCAACCGTGCTCTTCGAAAACGCCGGGAAACGGGTGCAATCGCGCAGCTGGCGCTGGTGGCGCAGCTAGCCTGCAGTCGCATGCGCGCGCTGCGCGCGCCCGCAGTACCCCGCAACGTTTTCGTGGAGCAGTCATGACCGAAGCAGAATTCCAGCGGCTTGCCGCTCAAGGTTTCAACCGCGTTCCGCTCCTCGCCGAGACCTTCGCCGATCTCGAGACGCCGCTGTCGCTATATCTGAAGCTTGCCAATCGTTCCAACAGCTATCTGCTTGAGTCCGTAGTGGGCGGAGAGCGCTTCGGGCGCTATTCGTTCATCGGACTGGCAGCTGCGGTAAGGTTGCGGGCCGTCGGGAGCTTGGTGACGGTGATGCATGGAGACGCTATCGCGGAAAAATCCCAGGCGGCCGATCCGCTCGTTTTCGTGCGCGAATTTCTTTCGCGCTATCGCGTCGCGGAACTCCCTGGCTTGCCCCGGTTCTGCGGAGGCCTGGTCGGATATTTCGGATACGACACGGTGCGCTGGATCGAGCCGCGGCTCGCCGGAGGATGGCTCAAGCCCGATGCGCTCGGTTGCCCGGACATGCTGTTGCTCGTATCCGAGGAGCTCGCCGTCATCGACAATCTCTCGGGCAAGCTCTATCTCGTCGTCTACGCGAATCCGGCCAAGCCGCGCGCTTGGCACGACGCGCAAGCGCGTCTGCGCGAACTGCTGGGCGCGCTTAGACTGCCTTTGTCACCGCCTTCCGAGACGCGTGTCGCGGAGACGGAGGTCGCATCGAATTTCGACGCGGACAGCTTCCGTGCCGCGGTCGACCGTGCAATCCGGTACATTCACGACGGGGACATCATGCAGGTCGTGCTGTCGCAGCGTTTGTCGCGTCCGTTTGCCGGATCGTCGCTCTCTCTGTATCGGGCTTTGCGCTCGATCAATCCGTCGCCGTACATGTTCTATTTCGATTTCGGCGACTTCCAAGTGGTCAGCGCCTCACCCGAAATCCTGGTGCGTCTGGAGCGCGGTACGGTCACGGTGCGCCCGATCGCCGGAACGCGCCGCCGCGGGGGGACGCAAGATGAGGACGTCGCATTGGAGCGCGAATTGCTCGCCGATCCGAAGGAGCGCGCGGAGCACGTGATGCTGGCCGACCTGGGCCGCAACGACGTCGGGCGCGTGGCCGCGACGGGGACGGTCCGGCTCACCGAAACGATGACTGTCGAGCGCTACTCGCACGTGATGCACATCGTCTCGAACGTGGAAGGAAGGCTGCGGGACGGGCTGGATTGCGTCGACGTGTTCCGCGCGGCATTTCCTGCCGGAACGGTGAGCGGCGCGCCCAAGGTACGTGCCATGGAGATTATCGACGAGCTCGAGCCTGACAAGCGGGGCGTCTACGCGGGTGCCGCTGGCTATCTGGGATTCAACGGCGATATGGACCTCGCTATTGCGATCCGCACGGCTGTTGTGAAAAATGGGCAGATGCACGTGCAGGCGGGCGCCGGGATCGTCGCGGACTCGGTACCCGAAAGCGAATTGCAGGAAACCCGCGCCAAGGCGCGGGCGGTGCTGCGCGCTGCGGAGATCGCCTCGAGCGGAATGGACAGGCGCGCATGATCCTGATGATCGACAACTACGATTCCTTCACCTGGAATCTGGTGCAGTATCTGGGCGAGCTGGGCGCTGCGGCGGACATCGCTACGATGACACCGAGAGGCATCGTCATCTCACCGGGCCCCTGCACTCCCGCTGAAGCGGGGATCTCGCTCGCGGCCATACGCGAGTTTGCCGGCCAGATCCCGATACTGGGCGTGTGCCTCGGCCATCAGGCGATCGGCCAGGCTTTCGGCGGCGAGGTCGTGCATGCGGGTACAGTCGTGCACGGAAAAACCTCGGCGATCAGCCATTCGGGCCTCGGTGTGTTTCGCGGACTGCCGAGTCCCTTCGTGGCGACCCGCTATCATTCGCTTGCGATTCGTCGGGCGACCCTGCCCGGGTGCCTGGAGGTCACGGCGGAGTCCGAAGACGGCGAGATCATGGGCGTGCGCCACCGCGAGTTCCCCGTGGAGGGCGTGCAGTTCCACCCCGAGTCCTTTCTCACCGAGCACGGACACGCGCTCTTGAAAAATTTCCTGCAACGGGAGGCGGCATGAGCATCACGGTCCAGGAGGCGTTGACGCGGACCATCGAGCACCGCGAGATATTCCACGACGAAATGCTCGACCTGATGCGGCAGATCATGAGTGGACAGATTTCGCCGGTGATGATCGCGGCGATCATCGTGGGGTTGCGGGTGAAGAAGGAAACGATCGGCGAGATCACTGCCGCGGCGCAGGTGATGCGCGAGCTCGCGACTCGGGTTACGGTGAAGGATCCGGACAACTTGGTGGACATCGTGGGCACGGGAGGGGACGGCGCGCACACCTTCAATATCTCGACCGCGTCCATGTTCGTTTGCGCCGCGGCGGGGGGTCGCGTCGCCAAGCACGGCAACCGGGCCGTGTCTTCGCAGTCGGGCAGCGCGGACGTGCTGGAGGCGTTGGGCGCAAACATCAACCTGAAGCCCGAACAAGTGAGCCGCTGCATCGACGAGATCGGGCTGGGCTTCATGTTTGCGCCGGCGCACCACGCGGCGATGAAGCACGCCGCCGCAGTGAGGCGGGAGCTTGGGGTGCGCACCCTGTTCAACATTCTGGGGCCGCTCACCAATCCGGCGGGCGCGTCGACGCAGTTGATGGGAGTTTTTCATCCCGATCTGGTCGGAATCCAGGTCCGGGTTCTGCAGCGACTCGGGGCGCGCCACGCAATGGCCGTCTACGGCTTGGAAGGCTTGGACGAGATCTCGGTGAGCGGCCAGACGATGATCGGAGAGTTGAGAAACGGTAAGGTTCTCGAGTACGCGATTCACCCCGAAAGGTTCGGCTTGCCCGTGCACGATCCGAAAGCGCTTCGGGTGACTACGGTGGAAGAGTCGCGAAACGTAGTCGTGGCGGTGCTCGAAAACAAGGCCGGAGCCGCGCGTGACGTCGTCGCGCTCAATGCCGGAGCCGCAATCTACGTTGCCGGCAAGGCGGCGAGTCTTGAGGACGGCGTGGAGAAGGCGTTCGAGTTGCTCAAGAGCGGTGCCGCGCGTTCCAAGCTCGACGCATTCGTGAAATTCACCCAGCAGCTCGCGCGTGGCTGACATCCTGGATAGGATCCTCGCGGTCAAGCTCGAGGAAATCGCAAAGGCGAAGAAAACCCTGGGCGCGGCCGCCGCGCGGCGCCGGGCGGAAGCTGCGGGAAAGCCGCGGGATTTTATCGGCGCCCTGCGCGCGAAAATCGCCGCCGGGAAGCCGGCGGTGATCGCCGAGATCAAGAAGGCGAGTCCGAGCAAGGGCGTTCTTCGCGCGCGGTTCGATCCGGCGGCGATCGCCCGCTCCTATGCGCGGCACGGTGCAGCGTGCCTCTCGGTGCTCACCGACGAACGCTTCTTTCAAGGCAGTGCCGAGGACCTTGCTGCAGCGCGCGCGGCTTGCGACCTTCCGGCCTTGCGCAAGGATTTCGTGATCGATCCCTATCAAGTGTACGAGTCGCGCGCCATGGGTGCCGATTGCATTCTGCTCATCGTGGCGGCGCTTGAGCCGTCGCAAATGCGCGATCTCGAAGCTGCGGCGGCCGCGCTCGGCATGGCGGTGCTCGCCGAAGCGCACGATCGCGCGGAGCTCGACCTCGCCCTAGCGCTCGCGACCCCGCTGATCGGCATCAACAACCGCGACCTGCACAGCTTCGAGACCCGGCTC
>Ga0209473_1001354_pt1 | contig 13697 bp, 11 predicted proteins | sample GraSoiAngelo_133_FD_185890 | JGI IMG/M metagenome (GOLD analysis project Ga0209473, IMG submission 185890) | Grasslands soil microbial communities from the Angelo Coastal Reserve, California, USA - 14_0929_05_20cm (SPAdes) (version 2) | ecosystem: Environmental > Terrestrial > Soil > Grasslands ...
CCTTCGCTTTGGGCGATGAGGGTCCCCCCATGCGCTTGCGCCAGAGATTTTGAGATGGCCAAGCCCAGACCGAGCCCGCCAAAGCGGCGCTCAAACGAGCGGTTGCCCTGTTCGAACGGATCAAAAATCCGTTGCATGACTTCGGACTCCATCCCAACACCAGTATCGCGCACGCTGATTGTCAGAACTTTCGGCGATGGGTTTGACGACGAGATGGCAATTTCTCCGGCTTCGGGCGTGAACTTGATCGCGTTCTTCAGGAGGTTCCAGATAATTTGTTGGAACTTCGCCGTATCCGCGGCTACGTGGCGCGTGTTCGCGCGCAAGTTAAGATGCACCCGAAGCCTCCGCGAGTCGGCTTCGGCGTGGCAGATTTCGACCACGTTAGAGATCGCGAGATGCGCATCGACCGGAGTGAATCTCAATTGCAATTTGTCTTTCGCAATCCGTGTGAAGTCGAGCAGATCATCGATCAGCTGGGTTTCAAGTTCGATATTGCGGCGGATCATGGCTAGGGCCGCTTTTGAATCTTCAGTTTGTGTTGGTTCCGTCTCGAGTGTCTCCAACGCGGAAATCACCGGAGTGAGCGGTGTGCGCAGTTCGTGTGAAAGCATCGCTAGGAAATGATCTTTGGTCCGGTCGGCTGCTTCAACGATGGCCTTTTGTTGCTGGAGCGCCTCCTCAGCTCGCCTGCGTTGCGCCATGCCAGCCGAAAGCGCCATCGCAGTAATGGTGAGCACAGCCGTCCAGGATTGCAGAGCGAGAAGGGACTGGTTTTCCGTTTCCCTGACGAATGGCCCGAACCCATGCAGCGTGCCCCAAATCGCGACGGCTGAAAGAATGAAAATGCCGGTAGATGTTTCACGCTGGGTGAAGCGGAAGGCCGTCCAAATCACAATCGGCCCGCAAATGAATGCGATCGGATAATTCCTCGCCGAAATTGTAAGCCATCCGCCGAAGACCGCTTCGCTGAGGACGAACAACAGCAGCAAGAGAATGCCGACTTCCGCTGCTTCCCTCCTGTGCCAATGCCGCTTTGATGGGACGCTCCAGAGAATGATTAATGGAGCGATCAAAAGATCGCCTGTTGTGTCGCCCAGCCACCACGTCAACCAGATCGCGCCATAATTCGTCCAATCCGCGAAGCCAGCAAGTGCAAGACTGGTGACACCAAAGGCTGGGCCGATAATTGTGCTAGATACTGCTGCAAGCGCGAATTTAAAAACGCCCTGCGGACGATCGAAAACGGTTGTGCCGCCGACGAACCGATTCACCAGCCAGGCACCGCATATGGCCTCAAGTGTGTTACCGCTCGCGATGGCGAGCGATGTGGCGACATTGCCAGCAGTCGTCAGGTTCACCAAAAATGCGCCGACAAAAATGGCAGGCCAGACCCGGTAACCGAGCACGAGCAATGCCGCGAGCGCAATTCCCGCTGCTGGCCACACCGGCGATGCACTCGCGTGCAGAGATGCCAGCATCAATCCGAGCTTGCCGGCAATGAAATAGACAACTGTTAAAATGCCAATGGCCGGTAGCCCGGAAAAACGTCGCGATTGCATCGCCTGACCGCCTCAGCGTGTCGCCGTATCTGTACGTCGCCGCTCAACGGCGTCAACTGCAGAAGACTAATCGCTGTCCGGATTCCGTCATCCGACAGACCCGACACCGTCTCTCTCACGATAGGCAGGCACGCCTATCCTTCCTAATAATCCCGCACGTAGGGATATTTCGATTCGTTGCCGAGCTCGGGCGGAAATTCTGAATAGCCGGCGTGAATCCATGGAATATCGCTCGGCAGCAGTGGGTAATAACTTTCGCGCCATGCAGGAAACGGCGCGAGCACAGCCTCAAGAAAGCCAGCAACGTGTCTTGTGGCTGAGCGGCCGATTCCGCGCACCATGCCATAACCGAACGCCGCGGCGTTGCCGTCATATGTGTTGACTGTTGTAACGGTCACGAAAACTTCAGCCGGCGCCAGGAAAAAATTAGAAAGGCCACGACCGAGTTTGCGGGTCGGCCCATAATCGTTCGCAGGCGGATCCTGGATGTCCCCGAATAAGCTTCCAGCAAGTCCGAGGGTTAGCGCGATGACAATCAGGTTCTTCATAAAGCGTCCTTTCCTATAGCTAAACAGATTTTGAACGATGAAAGCAACACTTTATTTTCGATTGCCGGCCGCGGCACGCCGCTCTGTCACGATCATCGAAATTGTGATTGTCACGGCCAGGACGAGCACAATAACACCCAACGAGATCCAGTTAGAAATCGGGTAATAATCCGCGACGATCATTTTGATTCCCACGAAGCCGAGGATGAACGCGAGCCCCGTTTGTAGGTAGATGAAACGATCTATCAAACGCGCGAGCAGAAAGTAGAGCGATCGCAAACCGATGATCGCGCAAATGTTTGAAGTATAGACAATAAATGGGTCCTGTGTGATGGCGAAGACTGCGGGAATCGAATCGACCGCGAAGACGAGATCCATGATGTCGATCGCGATCAGCGCCAGGGCCAGCGGGGTCAGCATCCAGCGGCCATCCACGCGCGCTTTGAAGTGCTCGTTGTAGAATTCGTTCGTAATCGGAAACACGCGGCGGCATACCCGGATCACCCAACTTTCCCCGAAATCGCGCCGTTCATATTTGCCGAAAAACATTCGCAACGCAGTGATCAGGAGGAACAGGCCGAACAGATAGAGAACAAAATGAAACCGTTGCACCAAAGCGATACCGCACAAGATCATAATTCCGCGCATGACAAGAGCACCGACGATTCCCCAGACCAGAACGCGATGTTGCGCGCGCGGCGGCACGCGAAAATAAGCAAAAATCAACACAAAAACGAAGATGTTATCGACGCTCAGTGAATATTCGATGAGGTAGCCCGTGAGAAAATCGACGCTGTGCTGCGGTCCCTTCAACCGCCAGACGACCACACTGAAACAAAGCGAAAGGATTACCCATAGAACGCTTCGTTGCGCGGCCGCGCGCATGCTCAGTTCACGATCGCGCCGCTTAAAGCTGACAAGATCGATAATCAGCGCGATGAAGACGCCGACGTGAAAGGCGATCCAAAACCAAATGCTTGTGGTCACGGCGCGCTAGCGTTTCACGGGCTACGCTTTATCGCAATCGCAAACGCGATTCTCGCGCTAGTTTCCTCTCGCCAAGATCGACGTCAGTCGTAGCTTGTGCGACTCGCATGGAAACGGACCTGGAAAAACTCGTCGAATCGGGAAAGCTGACTTCAAAAGGCGCCGAGCAGCTGGAAAAATTGAAGCCCGGCACGTTTTGTTTGCACAAGAGTTGGGGATTCGGTCGCGTGGTCGAATGGAACCTTCTCCTCAATCAGATCATAATCGACTTTGCAGGCAAGAAATTGCATCCCATGCAGGCCCAGTACGCGGCGGAAAATCTTACGTCACTCTCATCCGAACATTTCCTGGTCCGTAAGGCAAACGACCTGGTATCGATCAAGAAACTCGCTGCGGAAGATCCCGTGGCGGTGGTCCGCAACATTGTCGAGAGTTTCAGCGGACAGGCGACGGTCGCACAAATCAGCGAATGGCTGATTGGCGACGTTTTCACCGAAGCAGAATGGAAACGCTGGTGGGAATCCACGAAGAAATTGCTCAAAGCAAGCGGCGCTTTCTCGGTTCCTGCGAAAAAGACCGACTTAATCCAACTGCGCGGCGAAGGTGTGTCGCACACTGACGAGCTAATTGCTTCTTTTACCAAAGCGCGGCAGCCGAAAGAGCAAATCACGGCGCTCGAGCAAATCATAAAATTTCACCAGCAATTCAAAGGTTCCGAAAAACAACTGCAGCTGATCGTCACGTCGATCGAGAACGTGGCGGCGCGCAACCAGAAAATGCATCCCGGGCTCGCCTTCGAGCTAATCATCGCGCGCGACGATTTACTCGAGCGCTTTCCCCTACTTCACACAACACACATCGGTTTAACACTTTCAAAATTGATCCTTGATGAAGAGAAGCGTTTGATGTCGATCTTGCCGAAATTACCGGCGGCAAAAGAGAAAAAGGTTTTGCAAGCGCTACCAGCCGTGCTCGGCCCTCGCTGGACTGAGCGCGCTTTGCAATTTATGCAGGGAAGTCACGGTCGCATGATTGCGCAAATAGCGCGCGTGTTTGGCGACGCGGGGCAACACGCGGAACTGAAAATAATGCTTGAACGCAGTATTCGCGAACATTCCGCCACGAGCGAGATATTGGTTTGGTTATGTAGCGAACGGGAGCGCTGGAGCGACCTGATCAAGCCGGAATTACTTGGCGCGATTTTGGCGGCACTGGAACGCGAACAATACAATGCCCCTAGTCGTGGCAGCAAGTTGCATCGCGCGCTTGTCGAAGATCGACAATTGGTTGGAGAGATTTTTGCAAATGGCGATATCGGAGTCGCCCGCGATACCATGCGGCGGCTTCAGCTCAGCCCATTGTTTGACGAGCTAACGAAACGCTCGCTTCTGGGGCGAATCGTCAAAGTTTATCCAGGACTGGAAGGCATGATCACCGCCACCCAAGCACAAGAAAAGACTGCGCCTCTAATCGTTTCGTGGAGCAGCCTCGAAAGACGTAAAGGTGAATACGAAGCGCTCGTGAAAACCAAAATTCCAGAGAACAGCAAGGAAATCGCGATCGCAAGATCCTATGGCGATCTCAGCGAAAATTTTGAATTCAAAGCAGCGAAACAAATGCAAAGCGTGTTGATGCGCCGCAAAGCCGAACTCGAACAAATGCTGCATAACGCGCGGGGGACCTCTTTTGAAAAGGTGGATACATCGCTCGTCTCGATCGGCACGGTCGTCACGTTGCGCTCTTCCGATTCGAGCAAAGAGGAGACCTACACGATCCTAGGCGCGTGGGATGGCGACCCCGATCGACACATTATTTCGTACCAAACAGCGATCGCTCAGACGTTGCTCGGGCACAAGCTCGGCGAAGTCATCTCCCTCAACACCGATCGCGGCACAGCTCAATTTGCAATTGTGTCAATCAAACCCGCGCCGCCAGACAAGACCGAGCCAACCGCGGCTGTTGGCGAAACGCCTGCCGTCGAAGTCGCGATCAGCGAATGATTTCGCTGAGTAGGTCGGTGCACCGAAGATTATGCCAATTCTTCGCGGAAGAGCCACTACATTAGCAATTCGTAGGAGAGAACGCTCAGACAATAAATGGCGGCGGTTTCCACTCGTAGAATAATCGGTCCCAATGTGATGGGGTAGCAGTCATGGCGGCGGGCGAGCGTAAGCTCCGCCGGCGTGAAATCGCCTTCCGGCCCGACAAGCATTAATACGCTCTCGGGAAGGTGTCGATGTTCGCTAGAGTAATCAGCGAGGATTCTTTTCAAATGTTGCGCACCAGGCTGAAGCGAGCCGACCAAGTGCAGATCGAATATCGCAGAGGTCGCAAAAAACTCGCCGAGCCTGCGTGGTGCGTGAACGCGCGGCAGCCAATTCTGCCCGCATTGCTTGGCTGCCTCGATCGCAATCTGTTGCCATTTCGCCTGTTTCTGCCCGGCGCTTTCCAGATCGACCCGTACGATCGTGCGATCGGAAATGATCGGCGCAATCTCGGCTGCCCCGATCTCGACCGCCTTCTGCACAATCAACTCCATGTTTTTTCCCTTTGGAATCGCTTGCCCGAGAATGATTCGACGGCGCAACGGCGGCGTCTCCGTCTCGTGTAATTTGCGCAATTGAATTTCATCGCCGCTAGAATCGATAATCTCAGCAGTGATTTCGTGCCCGAGTCCGTTGAAGAGAACGAGCTTCTCGCCGTGCTTCGTCCGGAGGACATCGCGGGCGTGGTGCGCTTCTGATCCGCTCAACGCGAGCGCGTCAGGATTCCAATTCTCCGGCGAGACATAGAAGCGGTGCATGGCGGCGGGTTTTAGAATTCAGTCTTTAGGGTCCAGAAAAGACATCGATGCGCTAGGAATCTTGAAACAGTGTGTCGGAGGCTTTATTGCGTGTCTTCGCGCTCGTACTTGGCGGAGATCTCCGCATTTATCGCCAGCACGCTTTCCAGCTCTTTGCCTATCGGCAGCGCCACGCCACGTTTTTTAAGCGCCTCGATCACGCTTTCCGTCGCAATATTCCCAACCAGCGCATCCTGTGCGAACGGACATCCGCCGAGGCCACCGATGGCCGAATCAATGCGGCGACAACCGGCGTCGTAAGCAGCAATTACTTTGGTTGAAGCATCGCGGCGTGTGCTGTGCATGTGGACGCCGATGTCATACCCGCCGTAGTCGGCCATCACTGAACGAACCACTCGACCGATCAGGTTTGAGGTGGCGAGGCCAACGGTATCTGCGAGCGAGATGGATCGGATCTCGAGCTTGGCTATTTCCTCCATTGCCTGGCGCACCTTCTCTTCACCCCACGGATCGCCGTACGGATTCCCGAAGGCCATGGAGATATAGACCACCATGTGACATCCCGATGCGTCAGCTTTCTCTTTGATCCACTTCAGAATTTTGTAGCTCTCCTTGCGCGACCGGTTCTGGTTCTTGCGCAGAAACGTCTCAGAGATCGAATGGGGATAACCGAGCGTTGTCACGGTCCCGGTTGCGATGGCGCGCTCCGCGCCCTTCTCATTTACTACAATGCCGATGATTTCGACATCGTCGGGCGGATTGAGTCGCTCCAGCACCTTTTCGCTGTCGGCCATCTGTGGCACGGCGCTCGGAGAGACAAAGCTTACGGCGTCGATATGCTTGAATCCAGTCTCGATAAGCGCGTGCAAATACTGTGCCTTCACTTCCGTAGGGATTAGTCTCTTGAGACCCTGCCATGCATCGCGAGGGCATTCGATCAGCTTTACGGTCTCGTTAGGCATCGTTGAAATACTTGTTAACTAAATGCCAGGCGAAGAATGGTCGGGCGATCTTCCACTCGTCTTTTTCCGCCCTTTATTTGAAGAATTCTTTTGCGCGTTCGAAGAAATTTTTGCGCATGGGCGTGTTTTCCTCACCGCAAAGCGCAGCGAATTCCTCGAGCTTGCGCCGTTGCTCCGCATTCAAGCGCGATGGCACCTCCACGAGTAACCGCACGAGCAAGTCGCCCCGATCAGCTCCATTGAGGTGGACGATACCTTTACCGCGCAGCTTGAATATTTGTCCGCTTTGGGTGCCGGCGGGCACCTTTAAATGCGCTTTACCTTCCAGCGTCGGCACGTCGACCTGACCCCCCAACGCCGCGACCGAAAACGGAATCGGAACTTCGCAATAAAGATTGTCGTCTTCACGCCCGAAGATCTTGTGTTCCCTGATGTGAACAACAACGTAAAGATCACCCTGCGGGGCACCGCGAATACCAGCCTCGCCGTTGTGTGAGGAGCGCAGCCGTGCGCCCTCGCTGATTCCAGCCGGGATCTTTAATTTAACGCGACCCAGTTTCTCCACGCGCCCTTCACCGTGGCATCGCCGGCATGGCTTTTCGATTATCTGGCCGGCGCCGCGGCAGCGGGGACAGGTTTGCGAAACCTGAAAAAAGCCGCGCGAGCTGATCACCTGACCGCGCCCGCCACACGTGGGGCAGCTAATCGTGCGGGAACCGGGCTCAGCGCCGTTACCCTGGCATTTATCGCAGGTGTCGAGTTTCGCGATTTCAATCTCTTTTTCGACGCCGAACGCCGCCTCCTCAAGCTTGATCTCCATGTCGTAACGCAAATCGGAGCCACGTTGTCGATCTTCGGCACGTCCACCGCCGCCGAAGAACGTCTCGAAAATTCCGCCGCCGATTCCGCCTCCGCCAAAGACTTCACGGAAAATGTCGAATGGATCGTGAAAATCGCCACCGCCGAAGCCGGCACCTTGCGCAAAGGCCGCGTGCCCGAATCGATCGTAGGCCGCGTGTTTATCCGGATCAATGAGAACATCGTATGCCTCGCCGAGTTCCTTGAACCTTTCCTCGGCATGAGGGTCGTCGGGATTTTTATCTGGATGAAACTTGACCGCGAGCTTGCGATACGCGCGCTTAATCTCCTCCTCAGAGGCGTTGCGCGCCACGCCCAGAACTTCGTAATAATCGCGTTTGGCCGTGGCCATTTTCTCTCAACCGCAGATTACGCGCCGCGCGAAGATCTCCGGATAATCCTTACTCTTATTCGCCTTCATGGTCTTGCTCATTATCGGGAAAATCGACAATAACAATGAGAGATTCCTCGACTGCGCTCCGAATGACAACCTGATGCCTTTAGGAAACCGGGCCTGATGAAACGACAACGCTCGACGGCCGCAATAAGCGGTCCTTGAATCGATAACCGCGGCGGGTCTGGCGGACAACGGTTCCTTCCGAGAACCTGCTCGGTTCATGCGCAATCGCTTCGTGCAGATTTGGATCGAATTTTTTTCCCTCGGCTTCGATTGCCTGCAATCCATTTTCAGCGAGGAAATCGCGGAGTTGTTTCAGAACCAGAGTCATTCCGGAATAAATTGGAGACTGTTCGCTTTCGTCCCGGGCGGCTTCCAGACCGAGTTCGAAGTTATCGACGATCGCCACCAGCCGTTCCAGCAATGAGCTATTCGCATATTTGACTGCGTCTTCCTTTTCGCGCGCACACCGCTTCTTGTAATTCTCAAAGTCGGCCTGGCTGCGCAGCGCCAGATCGCGGAACCGGTCTAGGTCAGCTTGCAAACCGGTCATCGGATCCCCTGATTCGCTTCGTTGCGCGGCTGTGGCGGATGAAGGTGTCGATCCTAGCGATATCGTTTTTTCCGACTCTTGAGCCTGTTCAGTCACGGGAACCTTTTTCATATTTTGCGGATGGCAATCAAAGTGATGTCGTCGTTTTGGGGATTCGAACCGGTAAAATTACGCACGTCATCGATGACTCGCTTTACAATCGCTTGGGCGCCATCGGTCGCGCTGGCGCGGACGGCCTCGATCGTGCGCTCAAGACCGAATTCGTCCCCTTCCGTATTGAGCGCTTCCGTCACGCCGTCGGTGTAAAGGACGAGGCAATCATCGCGCTCGAGCGGCACGCCGAAATCAGCAGTAAGCCTATCAAACACATTTCCGCTGTCAATTCCAAGGACCATTCCAGGCGATTTTACCGGCGTAACATTTTGCAACTGTCGCTTGTAGAGCAATGGCGCATCGTGTCCACCGCGCGCGAGAGTGACGCCATCGCGCTCGTGGTCCAGGATGAGATATGCCATGCTGATAAACATGTCTTCCTTGATGTCGGGATAAAGTTGCCGGTTTACCTTACGCAAAACATCGGCTGGGGAAGGATTCCCTGCCGCCTCGGCGCGCAATACGCTGCGGCAAATCGCCATGATCAGCGATGCTGGAACCCCTTTACCGGAAACATCGGCAATTGCAACACCAAGCCGGCCTTCATCGACACGAATGTAATCGAAATAATCGCCACTTACTTGGCGCGCAGGCACATTGATGCCGCTGATTTGAAATCCGTTAATGGCCGGCGCTTCTGCTGGAAGCAGAATTCGTTGAATGTCCCGCGCAATCTCGAGGTCGTGATCGAGCCGCTTTTTTTCATTTGCCATTGAGTAGATGATTGCGTTGTAGAGAGCAAAGGCGGACTGCTCCGCAATCGATTTGAAAACGACGAAATCGCCTTGCGAAAACGGTGCGCCCATTGGGCCATTGGCGACGGCGAGGACACCTAGATCTTGTTTTCCGTAGGAGAGCGATGCCGCCATGACCGACGCGGTGCCAAAAGCGCTGTCGCGCAATTTTGCCAACTCCGGCGCCTGGGAGAGTTCATTGAAGCAGACAGACTGTGCTGTCTGCCAGACGTGACCGATGATCCCCTCTCCCGGAACAATCGAGTGCATCCGCAGATAACTCTCGAGCGCGATCGGGGTGGCGGCCGCTTCCTGCAAAATGTCCGGTGGAACAGCTACCAACGGCGGGCAGCCTTTCGAAATAAAAGTTGGGGTGAGCTTTCCGCCCGTGCGATCAGTCACGTAAAGCGCGCCGCCGTGTGCATCGAGAATACGCGTCGCACCCTCGACGATAAGCCGGTGCAGCTCGTTAGGCTGAATGGTATCGCTGAAAGCTTCTCCCAGCCCGTGGAGGAAATCGAAAACAAGAGTTTCTTCGACCTGAATTTCCTCATGAGAGCGCTCCAGCACTCGAATCCGCCGCATCTGAGAATAGGCCGTTAAAATCCACCCGGCAACAGACGCTGAAAACAGTCCGAAGAGAAGAATCGCCCACATGATGGAGGGCCAGCTTACTTCGAAGGCGTTTCGTGATGAAGGTCTTGCTTTAGATAATCGAGAACGTCCTTGAAGCGAAAGAGATTTTCCGGCGCCGCTTCGCACAGAGCCTCGTGCGCCTCGAGAATCGTTCGAGTTTGATCCTGTTTTTTTCCGTTTGCCGATCCCTGATTAGAAGGGCGCGACAACGCCTCACATTCAGGCGCCGTCGTTCCATCGGCCTGAATATCGAAGATCTGATCAAGACCCAGCCCAGAGAGGAGTTCCCGGCTTCGGTTCCTGCAGTGGACGATGTGAAGATGTCCACGACCCAGTTCCTTCAAGCGCAACGCCACGCTGGCCATTGTGCCCATAAAAGTGGAATCCATCATCGCGCAATCTGCCAGATCAATCACAAATTCGCGATAGCCGCGGTTCAACATCTCGCGAGCGAACTCTTTCAGATTCCCACTGTTCAGGAAGCTGCCCTTCCCCTCCACTTTCACCCACACGGCTGGACCGTTTACCCCTACTTGAATTGATGACTCCACGTTTACTCAACAAATAATACAGGACTGAGACACATGCTGTCAAACCCGGTGAGAGCGGGTAGTGGTCCAGTTTCCAAACTGGACCACTACCAAGACCAGAGAAAGGTCCGAGGAACTGACCAAAACCCAGAAACCTATATGTTCAAAAGCGGGCCGGTCGCGTTACTCCCACATGTAGGAGCGGTTCTCCGCGACAATTCGCCCGTTTTCTACCAATAGGCATCGCCAGGCAATCACTCGCCCGTCATCAAAGTAATCATCACCAATGACCTTGAATTCCGTCTTACGAGTGCCGTGGACGTTGCGATATGAAATCTCCTGTGCCTGGACGTGTTCGTGCAACTTCTCCTGACGATACTCCAAACGCACCGTGATATCGGCCGGCCTTTTGGCACGCCAAAAGAAATCGAAGTAATCGCCGAAGCGTTGGCGTTGATCAAGCGCGGTAACGGCCCCGAAGAGACGGTATTGCCGCTCAAATGTGATAGGCACATCTTGAAGCGTCAGCGTCTTCTGGCTCGGCGAAGTGCCAGAAAGCGACTTCCCGCTAAGTGTGCTCGTCGTCTGCCGCCCGGTCTCACTTGCCTTCGGTGCTTTCTCGCTCAAATAGAAAAGCTTCGTTTTTCGAAACTGGAAGTCCCTGCTCAACGCCACCGGGAGTGGCGTCACTTTTTCGACAATCTTGGGCTCTTCGACGGCGCCCATGCTGAAATCGCTCAAGACAGAAAACAGACCAAATGCTGCAGCGGCAAACCTCATTGATGCAATAAAACCGGATCTTGAGTGCGGTGTCAATCCGCTGCAGCCCGGATCAAGGGATTGGATAGATTTCGCTCCTGGCCCAAAACTCGTTTTCTCTCCCCGAATTCACGCATAAATTTGATGATGATCGACATTCGTTATGAGCGCGGTGTTTATTTGCCGCAGCAGGATGTCTGGCTCGACCCGCGGGATGCAAAGCGCTTCGCCTTCGTTTCGCACGCGCATAGCGACCACATCGCGCTGCATGATGAGATCCTCGTCTCCGAGCGCACTGCGCGTTTGATGCAAACCCGACTGCCGGGTACCCGCATTGAGCATGTGCTGCCATTTGGTGAAAGACGACGCGTCCATGACCTTGACCTCATCCTGTTGCCCGCCGGTCACATCTTTGGTTCGGCACAACTTTGCCTTTTCACCGGGGACGACACCCTGCTTTACACCGGCGATTTCAAACTGCGCCCGGGGAAATCCGCGGAGCACGTGAAATGGCGGCAAGCCGACACACTCATCATGGAGACGACTTTTGGTCGGCCGTGCTACCGATTCCCGCCAGCGGAGCAGGTCATTAATCAAGTAGTCACTTTCTGCCGCGAAACGATCGATGATGGAGAGGTGCCGGTCCTGCTCGGTTATTCGTTAGGGAAAGCGCAGGAAATTCTTTGCGGGCTCGAGGGAGCTGAGCTGATACCGATGCTCCACGGGTCCGTCTACCAAATGACGCGGATTTACGAAGAGTTTGGTCAATCGTTTTGCAAATTTGTCCGCTACGACCCAAATGATGTTGGGGGGAAGGTTCTCATCTGCCCGCCAAGTGCAAATCGGTCGAGCATGCTGGAAAAAATTCCACGTAAAAGGGTCGCGATGATCACCGGCTGGGCAGTCGATCCGAATGCAGTTTATCGCTACCAAGTTGACGCTGCGTTTCCGCTCTCGGATCACGCTGACTACAACGACCTTATTCGCTATGTCGATCTTGTGCAGCCTAAACGCGTATTTACTCTCCACGGGTTCGCGGCCGAATTTGCGCGCGACCTGCGGGATCAGGGTGTGGAGGCATGGGCCCTTACTGAAGAAAATCAAATGGATCTCGCGCTGCCGAAAAGAACTGTAGCAACAGGCATATCGCGCGCCTCCAATGGAATCGTGGTAAGCTCCGCTCACTCTACAGAAGAGCGACAACTGCAGATCGATTCGGAATTTCGTGAGTTTGCTGAAGTCGGTGAAGCGATTACCGCGGCGCCGGCGAAGCTCGAAAAGATTCGGCTCCTCGCAGGTTATTTAGGAACGCTCAACCGGGATCAACTTCCGATTGCGACGACTTATTTTACCGGGAGAACCTTTGCCCAGAGCGATGCCCGCACGCTACAAGTAGGCGGATCGATTATTTATCGGGCAATCATGGGGGCGGCGAAACTGAGCGAGCCGGAATTTCGCCGAATTTCACAGAGCCACAACGACGCGGGGAAAACCGCGTTCGATGCACTCGACGATCGGACAAAGTCCGAACCATTCAGTCTCGCGCAATCGCACGATTTCTTCGAGAGCTTACATAGGATGCGCGGGCCGATCGCGAAAACGAAATTGTTGCAATCATGCCTGGCCAGACTTTCCGCCCGTGAAGGCCAGTACGTGGTCAAAATTCTCACAGGAGACTTGCGCATCGGTTTGCGCGAGGGACTCGTAGAAGAAGCAATCGCTCGCGCATTCTTGGAACCGCTGGATCGGGTAAAGGAGGCAAACATGCTGCTGGGCGATATTGGCGCAACCGCAGCGCTCGCTTTGCGAAAGAAATTGGATGGGGCGGAATTATCGATCTTTCGTCCGATCAAGTGCATGCTGGCAACTCCAGAGCCAACGGCAGAAGCAGTTTGGAAAAGGTTTGTTCATGAAGGATCGACACGCGACGCCCTTGGGGCGACGACGGCCGTGTATGTCGAAGATAAATTTGACGGTATTCGCGCGCAGCTTCACCGCAGTGCGCAGCGCGTCGAAATTTTTTCACGCGATTTACGGCGTATAACCGATCAATTTCCGGAACTGGCAGAGCAAGCGCGGAGGTTCGAACACGATTTGATTATCGATGGCGAAATTGTTGCCTTTGACGAAGGTCGGAGGCTTACGTTCTTCGATTTGCAGAAACGACTCGGTCGTAAGAGCGATGGCGGGGATCTATTCGAGGGCGCTGCGGCGG
>Ga0209473_1001355_pt1 | contig 13682 bp, 11 predicted proteins | sample GraSoiAngelo_133_FD_185890 | JGI IMG/M metagenome (GOLD analysis project Ga0209473, IMG submission 185890) | Grasslands soil microbial communities from the Angelo Coastal Reserve, California, USA - 14_0929_05_20cm (SPAdes) (version 2) | ecosystem: Environmental > Terrestrial > Soil > Grasslands ...
GGAGGATCTGGTGATTGCTGATAATGCGTCCGACCTGTCGAAGAAAGCGCGCGCGATTTTACCTGATGCCGTCGTTGGCAAAATTCATTCTGCGGATCGGATCATTGATCCGGCGGCGGATCGATACGAGATCGGGCGCGAACACGTCGCGATCGCGATCGACATGGAAACGGAAACGATTGCACGTCTCTGCGCAGCGAGATCAATTCCGGTGTTGGCGTTGCGCGTAGTAAGCGACTCGCCGGCCGCGCCATTTCCAATGCCTCCAAGTGTGCTTTTCGATATTGAAAAACAGCGCGTGAACTTTTTCCTGCTTTTCAGTTATATCGCGCGCAATCCCACGTCTGTGATTCATTTGACGCAATTTGCGAGGCAAATCGCACGCGCGAAAACCAAGCTGGCAGCCGCGCTTTGTGCAGTCCTTGCTGAATTGTAGGTGCCGCTGTCTCCAGCGGCAGACTCCACAAATATTTCTGCCGCCGCTGATGGCAGCGGCAGCGACATCGAAGTCGGCGGTCATAGACCGCCGCTGCAGCTACGGATTCGCCGGTTCAATGTGCACCAGCACGTCGGCGATGCGTGGATCTGTGGCGCGGATCGCATCTTTTACCCGATGCGCCAGCTTGTGTCCTTCGTGAACGGAAATGCTGCCATTCACGAGCACGTGCAGATCGACGTAGTAGGAGACCCCCATTTTGCGAACGAAACATTTATCGAGATCGATTACGCCAGGGACTGAACGTGCAGCGCGCCGAATACTCTCGCTAATTTCACCGCGCGGCGCAGTATCGAGAATTTCGCGTAAAGCCGGGCCGAGTAAACGCGCCCCGGTGGTAGCGATGACGGCACAGGCGAACAGGGCGGCATAATCATCCGCGCGTTGCCATTTTTCGCCGCCCACGAGCGCAATGGATATCCCGAGGGCTGCGGCCATCGAAATAATGGCGTCGACGCGATGATGCCAGGCGTCGGTAGTGATCGCGGTGCTGTCGATGGCGCGGCCGAGTCGGCTGACCGAGCGAAACAGCGATTCCTTAACAATGACGGCGATGATCAGCACGAAGAGGGTGAATGGCGCGGGTCCATGATGCGGCAAAAAAATTTCGCGAACGCTCGCAACTGCCAGAACAACGGCGGCCGCGAGAACGCCAAGGGCAACAATCACGGCGGCGAGCGGTTCCGCTTTGCCATGGCCATACGGATGGGTGGCATCCGGTGGACGCGCGGCAAATCGCAGTCCGCCCCAAATGACGATCGAGCCCGCGGCGTCGAGCGCGGATTCGATACCATCAGCGATGAGCGCGTAGGCATTTCCAAAAACGCCGGCTGCGATTTTGATGAATGCAAACGCCACATTGACCGCGAGCCCGACCAGAGCCAGTCGGGCGCCGGATTGCAGATTGCTCGCGGCAGCGTCACCGGTAGGATGAGCATTCATGCAGAAGGAAACGATTAGCGTAGCGGTTTACTCCGCGCACGGAAATCCTGCGGATGTTTTGCGTGTTGAATCTCGGCCGTGGCCAAGGCCGGAACCCGACGAAGTGGTGGTGGAAATGCGGGCCGCGCCAATCAATCCGGCGGATTTGAATGCAATCGAAGGAAAATATCCGGGGAAACGCGAGGTGCCAGCGGTGCCAGGATTCGAGGGATCAGGAATTGTTTCGGAAACGGGGCGGAACGTTAGCAAGCTAACCGTGGGTTCGCTGGTGCTCTTGCCGCACGATATTGGAACGTGGCGGGAAGCGTGTGCAGTCGAGGTGGAACAGCTAGTGATCGTTCCGCCGGAAGTCGATCCCGTCCAGGCGGCAATGTTAAAGATCAATCCGCTGACGGCATGGCGACTCTTGCACGGTTACGTGGAACTAACGGCCAGCGATTGGGTAATTCAAAACGCCGCGAATTCGGCGGCGGGCCGCTCCGTAATACAAATCGCGCACGCGCTCGGATACAAAACCGTGAACGTGGTTCGGCGTGAAGAGCTGATCGAGGAATTACGTACCGAGGGCGGCGACGTTGTCCTGATGGATGGCGAAAATCTTCGCGATGAAGTGAAGAAGGCGACTGGGGGTGCCCCGATTCATTTGGGATTGAACGCCGTCGGTGGCGAAAGCGCACTGCGTCTGATGAATTGTTTGGCCGCGAGCGGCACGCTGGTAACTTTCGGCGCGATGAGTTTGCAGCCGTTAAAAATTCCGAACGGGCTGCTTATTTTCAAAGATTTGCGTTTCCGCGGAATTTGGATCAACAAATGGTACGACAACGCCACGCCAGCGGAGCGAATGGCAGCGTTTAACCCGATTTTCGAAATGACCGGGCGCGGTTTGCTGCAAACGAAAGTCGAAAAAACATACCCGCTGAGCGAATTAAAAGCGGCAGTTGAGCATGCCGCCCGCGCGCAGCGCCGCGGCAAAATCATATTCGAATTTGGCGTCCACTAAAGACATGGAATGCGACAGAGCGGCGAAGCCGTCACTACGATAAACGTTCGTCTCCGGTTGCGCTTCTTGTCATTCCGAGCGCAGTCGAGGAATCTCAAATTTTTAACAGAGGAATAGCAAGAGACGTCTCGGTCCGAGCCGGACTGGCATATTCGCTCGACATGACAAAGTAAGGGCCAGCAGCATGATGCTTTATTTTGCGTTCTTTGGCGTGTTTAGCGGCATGTTCTGTGTCGGATGAAGAAGCAAAGGACAATCGTTGTCGGTGCCGGAATTAATGGCGTTGTTGCTGCGATTGAATTGCGAAAACGCGGACACGAAGTGGTCCTGATCGATCCCGGCCCGTTACCACATCCCCTCGCCGCTTCTACCGATATCAGTAAGGCGGTGCGGGCAGCCTACGGCGCGGATGAAGATTATACGAAACTCGCGGAGCGCTCGATCAACTTGTGGCGGCAGTGGAACGTGGAATTTGGCGTCGAATTGTATCACGAGATCGGATTCCTTTTCATGCGCCAGCGCCCGATGCAGCGGGGTGATTTTGAATACGAGAGTTTCAAGCTCCTCGAGCAACGTGGGCACCGGATCGAGCGGATCAGTTCAAAACAGCTGCGCGAGCGTTATCCGGCCTGGAATGCGGAACGTTACCCCGATGGTTTCCTCGATTTGGAAGCCGGATACGCCGAAAGCGGACGGGTTGTTGCCACACTAATCCAGCGGGCGAAGTCGCGTGGCGTGGAATTGCGCCAAACTTCAAAGTTCCGGGACCTGAATGAGACGGGCAGTCGCGTCAAAGGGATCTCGTTAGAAAATGGCGAAAAAATCGCAGCGTGTGCAGTTGTGATGGCGGTTGGGGCGTGGACCCCGTACGCGTTACCATTCACCCACAATTTTTTTCGCGCGAGCGGACAGCCGGTATTTCATCTCAAACCGGATAAGCCCGAACTTTTCACGCCGGAACATTTTCCAATTTTCGGTGCGGATATTTCGACTACCGGGTATTACGGTTTTCCACTCAATCGCGACGGCGTGGTGAAAATCGCGAATCATGGGCAAGGACGCGAGATGTCGCCAGATTCTCCCGAGCGCGCGGTTACGAAAGAGGAAGAGGACAAAATGCGCCAATTCTTGTCCAACTCGTTTCCGGCGCTGGCGAATTCCCCAATCGTATTCACGCGCATCTGCTTGTATTGCGATACCCATGATGGAAATTTCTGGATTGCTCCCGATCCGGATCGTCCCGGATTGATCATCGCGGCCGGCGATTGCGGCCATGGATTTAAGTTCGCGCCAGTCCTGGGTGAAATCATCGCCGACGCCGTGGAAGGCAAATCGAATCCATTGCTGGAAAAATTTCGGTGGCGTCCAGAAGTGAAAGCGGGCGAGGCGAAGGAAGCCGCGCGATTTCAAGTCAACCTGTAGCGGCGGTCTATGACCGCCGGTCTTGATGTAGTGCCGCTGTCGCTGGCGGCAGAAATAGTATTAGATCTCTGCCGCTGAAGACAGCGGCAGCTACATCCGAGGAGCAGATAAAAGATCGGCGGTCATAGACCGCCGCTACAGCTTACGTCTCATCGGCAGACCAGCGATGCGACGTGCTATTGCTTCTGCACGGCTTCCTTCTTCGGCTGGCGTTTCAGGAGCGTGATTTGTTTGATCCGCGCCGAATCGGACGGACTCCAGGTCGCGACATCGGGGTCGTCTTTGAAGGCGTTGTGAACGATGCGCCGTTGATAGGAATTCATCGGCTCGAGTTGCAGCGATCGTCCGGTGATGCGCACTCGCTCAGCCAGCTCGCGAACGCGTTGCACGATTCGATCTTCGCGCATGGAACGATAATGTTCGCAGTCAACAATGATCTTTTGGGCATCTTTGTTTTTCGCCTGCAACAATCGGTTGAGCAGAAATTGAATGGCGTCGAGCATTTCGCCGTCGCGACCGATGAGACGGCGGCTTTCCTCGGTGTAAATCTGCAGCGTCAGATTTCCGCTTTCGCTTTGCATTTCCGCGATTTCCACCACGAAACCGAGGTAGCCGAGCATGGTATCGAGCAACTCTTTAGGCGTCATCTTCGTGTTCGTTTCGGCGCGGCAACTTTCTCTAACGTTGGCATCGGTTGTTTCCGATTTTGATACAATTGCAGGATGCTGAAAAGGTTTTGCGCAGTGTAATACAAGGCGAGGGCAGCGGCAAAGTTATAGCAAAAGACGATAAAAATTATGGGCATGAACATCATCATCCGCTGCTGGGTTGGATCGCCGCTCTTCGGGGTCAGGTGAGTCATCCAAAAACTGGTCGCCGCCATGATGAGCGGAAGGATATTGATCGGCCAGCCGACAACCGGAAGATGCGCCACGGTATCAGGCTGCGAGAGGTCGTGAATCCAAAGAAAGTGGGCACCGCGCAACTCCACCGCCTGCCGCAGCATGGTGAACAGGCCGAAGAAGATGGGGATTTGGATGAGCATCGGTAAACAACCACCTACTGGGTTGATCCCATATTCCTTGTAAAGCTTCATCGTTTCCTGATTCATCCGCGTCGGATCGTCCTTGTATTTCTCGCGCAGCTCCTGGATTTTTGGTGACAGCGCCGACATTCGTCGCATTGAACTCGTCGCTTTATTTTGCAAGGGCCAGAGCGACAGCTTCACAATTGTCGTTAGCGCGAGAATGGCAGCAGCATAGTTACCGAGAAAACGGTGAAGCGTATTCAGGGAGTTGAGCAACGCCTGGCAGATGATCTTGAAGATGCCGAATTCCATGACTTCGGCTTCGTTGTGTTCGAGCCGGGCGAGCCGATGATAGAGTTTCGGGCCGAGGTAGAGTTGGAAGCGCGCGTTGTACCTTTGTCCAGCCTCCACGCGGAAGCCCGGTAAGTGCATCGCGCCCTCCAAACCGTAGGCCTTTTGCGCCGAATCGATCTCAAAGCGTGTCCCCCAAACCCCGTCCGCCTTCCCAGTCAGGGGGACCACTAAGCTAGTGAAAAATTGATTGCTCGCCGCCACCCACTCCGCGGCATTGACGTTCTGCGCGTAATAGGGACGCGGCGGATGCTGCCCCATGCCGAAGAAGCCGCCGCCCCCAGCGAACCAACCCACATCAATGCCCTTAGTGCCGCCACCGACCGACCAAACCAGCCGAGTGTAGCTCGGGTAGTCGTTGCGGTGAATCCGCGCCGCGGAGCCAATCCCAAGGAAATAACCGGGATTCGCGTACGGCGCGGCGCCGTTGTTCGCGAAATCGACATCCAATTTCACAACGAAATTATCCTTCTTCTCGTTAGTTGGCGGGAAGAAAAATTTCTTTCGAATCGTCACCTGCTCCGGCGTGACATATTCGAGTGCGACGATATCGGCTTCGCGAACGATTTTGTATTCCGGCAAAACTGGAGCCGCGGGATCGTCGACCATCGCGCCGATGGGAATTCGTACGGGCGAATTCAGCGTTACGCGTTCGCTTTCCCCTACCTCGGCAGGGTAGTTGAGCAAAATTGCTTCGCTGACTCCACCGCCGCGATTGGTAAGATGCAATTCGACGTCAGAGTTGCGAAGCGTTTCGGTTTTTTCTTCGAATTGCGCCGGCGTCGCGCCTTGGGCCGCTGTCGCCCCAGTCCCCGGTTGCGGCGGCGGCGTGGTTACGGCAGTGGTTGCCGACGCGAGCGGAGTGCCGCTCGCTAAAGGCGCGGCCGGCGAAGGCGCCGTTGCAATGGCTGGCGGCGGCAGTGGTTGCCGGGCAATCCAAATTTGCCAGGCAATAAGCCCTAGGACGCAAAGAGTGACGGCGATCCACGCGGTTCGATCCATAAATTAATTGCGCCTGCTTACTCGCAGACGCAGCTCCGCGCCAGTGAATCTGCCGCCGGCACCGGATCAAATCCGCTTCCCCCCCACGGATGACATCGGAGCAGGCGCTTCATTCCGAGAAAGCTCCCGCGCAAGACGCCATGCTCTTTGACCGCTCGCAAGAAATATTCGGAACACGTGGGCGAAAAACGGCAGCCGGAATTCGCTCCGCCGAGGAATGAGAGCACCGGTGAAATCGTTATCTGATAACCGCGAATGAGAATGCGAACGAGCGTGCGCATCAGAGGGGAAGGATAGAAGCGCGCCGTGCCAGGCGCAACCACTCATCTTCCAGCGCATGGGATGTCTCGCGCGCCGCTCGCGCCGAGGCGATCGTCACGATCCAAACTCCGCCGCTGATTTCGTGTTGATGTTTACGAAAAATCTCGCGCAAACGCCGGCGAATGCGATTGCGGATGACCGCTCTCCCTACGCGTCGGGAAGTAATGAAGCCAGCGCGAACGGGCGCCTTTGGTTCGGCACTCTTCAAAACGCCAAGTGTAAGCGTTCCTCCTCGGTAGGAGGTCCCGTCTGTCCGAACGCGTTGGAATTCCGAGCCCAGAGTGAGTCGGCGTGACTTCGGAAAACGAAGACGTTTTTGCATTGGAAGACCTTAATCCGCGCAAAAGCTCTGTCATTCCGAGCGACAGTCGAGGGATCCCGTGGCGAAAACTTTAAAGAAACTTCTCGGGATCCCTCGACTCCGCTCGGGATGACCGGAAAGCGGCATCCGTACAGCAAAAGTCTTCCCCGAATTCATTCGGGGAAGACTTCGCAAAGAACTTGCCTTGATTACGGTGTCGCCGAAGCAGCCGGCGAAGACGTAGTATTAATTGTCGTATTCGTCTCCGTCTTGTTTGTCGTAGTCGGCGAAGGATTCACTACTGTGGTGTTCGTTTCTTTCTTTTCCCCAGCCGGCGGATTCACTGTCTCGGTCTTTTGTTCGCAAGCCGCGAACAACGACGCGGCCCCAGCCAGAATGCAAATGTATTTCTTCATAAGGTTGTAGATGGAAACCCAATGTGGGTCATTTCATATTCGGCGCAAACGGGTGTTTCGGCCTTACCGCGGCGGCAATGTTCACCCGCCGAGCGAACCGAGGGCATCGCTTGAGAACATGGGAGCGTAGGCCAAACCATGTGCCTCAGAGACGGCCTGAATGGTAAGTTTTCCGTCGCGCGTGTTCACACCGCCAAGCAGGGCTGGCTGTTTATTGCATGCGCCTTCCAATCCGCGATCAGCCAGTAATTCGACATAGCGGCCAGTAATATTCGTCAGCGCCTGGGTAGCGGTGCGCGCATAAGCCGCTGGCATGTTGGCTACACAATAATGGGTGACGCCTTCCTCGACATAAACGGGATCGAGATGCGTCGTTGGTCGCGACGTTTCCGCGCAACCGCCCTGATCAATCGCAATGTCCACCACCACGCTGCCCGGTTTCATTTTTCGCAACATCGCGCGCGTAATTAGCTTCGGTGCTTTCGCTCCTGGGACCAGGACAGCGCCGATGAGCAGATCAGTCGTCGCCATCAATTCGTGGAGATGCGCCTCGCTGGAATATAGCGTGTGGGCGTTATCCATGGTGATGTCGAGAAAACGCATCCGTTCGAGATCGACTTCGAGAATGGTAACGTCGGCGCCCAGACCTGTGGCCATGCGCGCGGCATTCACGCCGGCGGTCCCGCCACCAAGCACTACCACGCGCCCCGGCAAGACCCCCGGAACGCCTCCGAGCAATACACCCGTGCCGCCGTTGTGTTTCGCCAAATAATACGCGCCCATTACAACCGACATCCGGCCCGCGATTTCGCTCATTGGTTCCAAAAGCGGAAGGCGATTTCCGATTTGAATCGTCTCGTAAGCAACACCGGTCACGCCAGAGTTGAGCAGCGCTTCTGTTAAAGCCTTGCTCGCCGCCAAGTGAAGATAAGTGAAAAGAATCTGTCCTCGACGCAGCAACGGCCACTCCGCCGGCAACGGTTCCTTCACTTTTACGATCATGTCCGCTCGCTGAAAAATTTCCTCTGCCGACTCGACGATCTGCGCACCGGCTTTGATGTATTCCTCATCCGGATAACCGGAACCGACGCCGGCATTTTTTTGCACAAGAACGGTATGCCCGTGGCCAACCAGTGTTTGCGCGGTGGATGGGAGCAAACCAACGCGTTGCTCTTGTTCTTTAATTTCCTTAGGAATGCCGATGGTCATGGCAGAGAGTGAATGGTGATACGTGATTTGTGAAGAGTGTTAAAGCTCAATCTGCGAAAACTATCCGCAATTTTATTTCGGCTCGTTTCCGCGGCGGCAGTTTATCGGGGGCATGTTTCGGATAAGTAGGGAAATCGCTCGCAAAAATATTTGAGCATAGCGCGATGTCATCCTGAGCCGCGTAAGACAACGCCAGTCCGGCCCGGGCCGAAGGATTCTCGCCAACGATCACGGGCGCCCCCTCGCTTGTGTGATGCTTGAGCGCATGAGCGGTCCCTCGCTCCGCTCAGGATGACAGAAGAGATAGAAGATCACGCTTTTTTTCAAAGGAGCCCCTTTATTCAACTGATTTGGAGGCACAGCCGACCCCCGCGCTTTCCTCTGATCGTGGGCCCCTGATTTAGAGATATGACCGTTTTAACAAATTTAACGGCACCAGGGTTCTTTTGCTCAATCCAACGCTCTGCCCTGCGATCAAATTTTTTCCGCCACAATTTCCACCACTAGCGGCGTAACCATCAGCGCATTCGCATTCTCCCCCGCATTAGCCAAGTCCGCGCGCACTTTGTCGGCGAAGATTTGATCGATCCGACCCATCTCGATCAAGCGTGGAAGATAGACTTCGATGAACGTTGCCGGCCACTGCCACATGTAGTTAGTCGGACGCACACAAAAAATATGCGGCGTGGCGGACCGAATGATAAACCCAGTTTGCGAGAGCAATGCCGGCAGATCTGCAGCGCCATCCGGTTCTCCGCCCGACTCGCGCCAGGTTGCCACCACGTGTTCGCGAAATTTTTCCTGGGTCGGAATCGGTGGAAGAAAACGCCAGGTTTCGTAGTACGCATACTCATGAAAAATGGAGATACTGCCTTTCGGCATCACATCGCCGAGTTTCTTGATCAACAACGCCTGATCGCTGACAAACGATAGGACCCACCGGCACCAGGAGAAATCGTAATTGCCTTTCGGCAAATTGCCGGTCATCAGATCCAATTCGTAAATTTTTGCATTGGTTAAACCGCGCCGGCGAAAGGACTCGCGCATCGCAGTAACGAAATTGCCTGACCGCTCCAGCGCCACGACTTCGCCAGACGGTCCCACAATTTCGGCGAGATCGAGAGCCGCATAACCGGGCCCGGCCCCAAGATCGAGGACGCGCTTACCGGTGGTAATGCCTGCCTTCTGCCAGCAGTCCAAAACTACCGGACGCCAGACTCGATGTTGCAGTCCGAGCCTCAACAATTCCTCATCATGCGTTCCGAGAACGTAGTCCTTCTCGCTCATGTTGGACCATCGCTCCACATCGTGCTCTCTTTCCACTCGATTCTTTTCAGGTGTCATCCGTGAACGAGAAGAAGCGCCGTCTGCCTTCGGGGCGTAGCATTGGCTTGCATAGGTGGATCGGGCGCACCGTCGGTCAATGCCGAAATAAAAGCAGCTTCGCCCCAATATTTTTACATTGAGGTCCGAGCCGGACATCCACTCGCGTACGGGCCAGAACATTCAATCGCCGAAGCGATAGTTAAATGTCTCGATGTCGACCTTGAACTTCTCTTCAATTATACTTTGTGTTTCCGGGGTATAGTATTCAGTGTAGTGCCGCGGCCGAGGGTTGGCGCGGGCATGAGGAAGCACCTCGCTTACTCCAAGCTTCTTCGCGACCACGGCCCAGTCTTCCTGCAACCGCTCGAATCGGCCAATAAAGTCCGCGAGCATCTTGCCGTTGGCGTCGACAAACCAATCAAGTTGGTAGCGATGAGGCGAGGAATGAATGCAGGTGCTACTACTATATTGAATCCAACGAACGAACTCCTCGAATGTCATCTCCTGACGCATTTGCACGGCTTCATTGCGCTCATAGAGTGAGACGACACGGTCCCAGGGATTGCGAACAAATCCGAACTTAAAGTAGCTCTCGAATTGTCGCCGCCCCCATTCTTTCCGACGCTCCGCCGGCAATGTAAGATAAAGCCATTCCAGGATTCGATTTTTTCTTCCCCCGCGCACAACCCAGTAGCTTTCCATCATCCTTTTGATCTCACACAGGTTTAGGTGCGGCTTAATCGGCTTTCCCAGCATGTAGCGTACGCTGGTCGAACCAGTTTTGGGAACCTCCACGAAGATGCACTTGTAGCGATGTGAGATCATGGCTTGTTTAGCCAGCCGCGGAGAGGGAGAATAGGCTCACCTTTTGATGAAAGCGATTGTTCTGAGCTTTGATCGACATCGCGCCATTACCCAGCACCTGATGCTGCAATACCAGCGTCTTTGGCCAGATCATCCGTTTCGGTTTCGCATCCCTTATCAACAGCTTCGCGGCCTGGACTCGGAACGCGCAGAGTATATCGAGTCGCCGCCTGAAATTCCCGCAACTGTCCTCCGCTTGATCGAGGACATCGAAGATCAGGAATGGGTTTACTGGTGCTCCGACGATAAGTATCCGATCCGTTTGATAGTAGAAAAAGTCAAAGACCTTCTTAATTATGCGCTGACTGCATCCGAAATAAGCGGTCTCCTTTTCTGCCGCACTCGAGTCACCTTGGATCGACCTGAACTGTCTTTGCATCCTAACCAACGCGTGACTCCGGCTGGCGACATTCTACTCGAGCGCAAAGCATGGTATCAAATCTGGATTCATCAGTTTCTTCGGGCAAGGGTTCTTCGTTTTCTCTTTTCTCAGCTGCCCGCGCACGTACCATCAGCCAAAGCACTGGATGCTTTAAAGAATTGCATCGAAAAACCCGAGGATTATCACCTGTTTGTCACCCAGCAAAACTTCGCTGTCTTCGGCGAAAGCACCAAACGAGGCGCGATCACTCGAAATTGTTTCGAGAGCATTGCTCGCACTGATATTGAGCTGCCGGAATGGTTTCGACGCTCAAATGGGGAGCGAATCACGATGGGACAATTACCGGAAAAGACCTACTGGGAAAAATTGCGCAGCCGCCTAGCGGGTCGCAACAATAAGACCGTGCGTTCTCAGCGAAACCTTTGAATGGGTGGCCAGGCTTTAGCGTCAAAGGCGCGATTGTCAGAACAGCCCGGGGCGTCGCCCCAGGACTGGAATTGCATTCTGAACGAGCGCTGACGGCGCGACTCAACGCGCCGAAATGAATCGCGCTTTCAGCGCTGGCCTTTTAACTTTGCACCAATTCCTAGGGCGCTGCCCCAGGCTAGGATGAACGCCGCGCCTTTGGCGCTAAAACATATTCTCCCGCACAGAGAAAGACGGTTCCTTCTCCCGGTGGGAGAAGGTTAGGATGAGGGCACTCTATCGGAATTTCTCGCTGGCATTAAATTTTGAGATGATCTTCGGTCGTTTCCTGCCAGCGATGAATCTCGTCTCTACCGCGCGCGATCACCGCATCATACTTCCCTATGTAATAAAGATTATGTGCTTCGATGGGATCAGCCTTTAAGTTGTATAGTTCATTCAAATCCTGATCTCTCAGGCAAAGCTTCCAGCCATCGCTCGTCACTACCGCGCGAGTCGATTCCCCCATCGCCCGTTTTGCTTGCCGGCGCGTTGACAGCGAACTTCGTTTGACCGTTTTCTCGCGGTTTGGCGACCACTCCATAAAGATGCTTTGTGGCGGCATCACTTCTCCCTTCAGCAGTGGAACTCGACTTCGCCCCGGACAATGAGGTGGTTTGGCCTGACCAAGCAACTCCAGCAGCGTCGGCAAAAAATCGATGTGACTGATCGGTTCATTGATTCTCATGCCGCGACGCTGCCCAGGCATCCGAATCAGATAAGGCACCCGCGCCGCTTCTTCGAACATCACTTCCTTTCCAAAAAGCTGATGTGCGCCGAGGCAATCACCATGGTCGCTCGTGTGCACGATAATCGTTTCGTCCATTAAGCCGAACTGTTCCAGACAGCCAAGGATAGCGGCGATGCTTCGATCAACCAGCGTTAGCAAGCCGAGGTATCGCTGTTTGATCCCGCGGTATTCTTCCGGAGTGATACCAGCATAGTAAAGTTGCGGTAGGCGCGCTCGATCAAGTATCGCGTGCGCGTGTTGTCGCTCGCGAATCAGACGATACCGTAATGGGACCTCATCGGTCGGAGGAGTTAGTGCAGTTTCATCCAGGTCCACTTCGGCGAGCGAATGTTCTTCGTTGAACGGTCCGTTATAAGGCGTGTGTGGTTCGACAAAAGCGACAAAAAGGACAAACGGATCATGACGATGCTGCTCGATAAACTGACAGGCGTGGTCTTCCAGAAATTTTGGCTTCGATAGCTCGAGGGGAAGCGTGCTAATGAAACGGCGCGAGAACGCGTTGTTTGGGCGATCGGGAGCTATTCCATGGCTGATAAGAAAACGGCTGTAGTCGCTTACATCTTCGGTAGAAACCCAATCACGGAAACCGCGTTGTGCGGAGACATCTCCGCCCAGATGCCACTTGCCCATGTAAGCGCAGTGGTGATCCTTATTCTCCAGTAGTTCGGCAAAGGTAGGAAAGCGGTGCTCCAATGGAATGCTGTTTCTGGTGCAACCGGTAGTATGTGGCCACAGACCACTAAGCAAAGACGCCCGCGAAGGGGTGCAAATTGGCTGGGTCACATAGGCGCGCTCGAAAATGACAGACTCGGAAGCCAGTTTGTTCAGTGCCGGAGCGTGAACCTTTGTTCCTCCATAGCAGGCTATCGTATCGGTTCTTTGCTGATCCGGGAGAAATACGAGCAGGTTAAGCGGGCGCATCGATTCTTTCGGCCAATCAAACATAGTTCATCGGGTTCGCTAGCCAGCAAAATCCTATTCAGGCCGGACTCCATCCGCTGGCGCCCTCAACGTCCCTCCTACAGGCACTTGGAGCACTTACGCGGGAAAGTAGAAGATGCGCACCCGTCGGTCACAACAGTTCGCCCAAGTGAAAAAGAAAATTCGGTGACCACTTCGTTGTGATAATTGCAACGAAATTGATTTCCGCGGAAACGCCGATTGTCGTTTCCCAGATCGATGGCGTTCCCGTGCCGGTCGCGGCGCATATTTTTGGACTGCGGTCGGAAGCGCAGCGCAACGCCGCTTTGCTCGCAGCATTTGGCTCGCCGATCACTAGTACGGCGATACCTCGAAATTATCCGGCACACTTAATCGATCTACTTTTTAGCCGCGAAGCTGAAAAGAAAGCGGTGTGGCGCTGCGCTTCCCACCGCACCCCCAAAATGCTGCCGCTTGTCGCGTTCA
>Ga0209473_1001358_pt1 | contig 13646 bp, 14 predicted proteins | sample GraSoiAngelo_133_FD_185890 | JGI IMG/M metagenome (GOLD analysis project Ga0209473, IMG submission 185890) | Grasslands soil microbial communities from the Angelo Coastal Reserve, California, USA - 14_0929_05_20cm (SPAdes) (version 2) | ecosystem: Environmental > Terrestrial > Soil > Grasslands ...
ATGGAAATCGCGCCAGTCGACGGCGCGATCAAGCGCCGCATCGACCAATATGGGGTAGTGGTGGGCGATATCCAATTCGAGAAACGCCGGTTCGAAAATACCGACTACGTCGTCACCGATCAGGAATGGTACCGGAACGGAATGCAAACCGATGAACCGCGCTGGTTTGATGTATTGGATCATCCGGTGGGATCGCGTCCGTCGATTGCATATGCGGGTCCGATCGACGTGTACCAGAAACGCCAAGGCGTTCTTGCAATCATCATCGAACACACGCGGTTCGCCCAGTTTCTTTCGCAGCTCTCGGTCGGAAAATCCGGAGCGGCCTTTATCTTGGGGCGCGATGGAACGACCATCGCCGCGCCCGATCCGGATGCCGACGAGCTGAATATGCAGCGGTCGGATCAATCGCTGTTGCCGATCGCACAGGGCGCGGTGAAGCGGGCCACCAGCTCTAACGACGACGGCGGAAAGGTTGCGGGCCAAGTCAGATTGCTGGCGGACGGAAATGCCTATGCGGTAGGTTTGACGCCGCTCGCCTTTCCGGGGTGGACGCTTGCAACCGTCATTCCGGAAGCGGAGTTTCTCGGTCCGATTGAACGGACCATACAACAACTGGTCATCGGGCTGGCAATTCTCATTGTTGCAGCCGGTATTGTTTCGGCGTGGCTTGCACGACGCGTTATCGCAACGCCGCTGATCATGGTGGTCGACGAGCTCAAACATGTCGCACGGTTCGACCTCGAAAAAGTGCGGCGCCACGCCTCGCGCCTGATCGAGCTTGAAAATCTATCGAATGCCATCGCCGATATGGCCGGCGGGCTTGCCGCATTTCGGAAATACATACCCTCCGATCTCGTGAAGACCCTGGTCAGCGAGGGTATCGAACCGAGGCCCGGCGGCTCGATCAAGACCCTGACGGTCTCGTTTGCGGATATTGCAGGCTTTACCGGGCTGTCTGAACGGCTGGGCGACCGGATCATCCCGCTGCTTTCCAGCTACCTCGACACCATGTCGCGCGAGGTCAGTGGCCACGGCGGCACGATCGATAAATTTATCGGCGATGCGGTGATGGCGTTCTGGGGGGCACCGGCCTCAAATGCCGATCACGCCATCGACGCCTGCAGAGCGGCGCTCGCTTGCCAGAATGCGCTTCGGGCGTCTGGACTGAAGGATGACAGCGGCCGACCGCTCAGAGTGCGCATCGGCGTCAATTCAGGTGAAATGCTTGTCGGCAATATCGGATCGGAATTCCGGCTCAATTACACGGTGATTGGCGACGCCGTAAACGTCGCCAGCCGGCTTGAAGGCGCGAACAAGGAATATGGCACGGAGATCATTATCGGAGAGGAAACGCGCCGCCTTGCCGGCGACAACATACATGTGCGCGAACTCGACCGGCTGATGGTCTATGGACGGGCGGGCGGAATCGCTATTTACGAACTTCTTGGTATTGCCGAATGCGGAGCCAAGCTTCCGGACTGGGTCTCGCGGTACGTTTCCGGCCTGGCCGCCTATCGCGCCCGCGATTTCACTGCCGCCATAAACCTCTTCCAACAGGCTCTGGAGGCGCGGCCATCCGACCAACCCGCGCGCATTATGCTCCAGCGATGCAGCCAGTACCTCAAATCCCCACCAGGGGAGGATTGGGAAGCGACGAACGCAATGAGAGCCAAGTAGAAAGCCAAGTAGCCCCGGCAAGTCTCGCAATTGGCGTACCGGGAGGCGACGGCTCAATCCTGCTTCCATCACACAATCGTGAGGGCTCGGCCCGTAATGAGAGGCGCCGACGTGCGTAACGTCTACGGCGGGCTAGCGAACCCTGCCATGTCGGCTTGTAGCACAGGCTGATAACGAAGACCTGTGTGTTCGTCCTCGACCCGCAATGCCGATGTTACCCGGAAAGGAAATTCCATGAATTCCAAGAACGTTATCGCCAACGCCACGATCGCCGGCTCCTTCGCCGCCGCCCTCGCCATGATCACTGCTCCGGCATTCTCTGCGCCAAAGCCGCCGCAGCCCACAATGGACAAATGCTACGGCATCGCAATGAAGGGCGACAACGATTGCGCCGCCGGCGCCGGCACGACCTGTGCTGGCACTGCAAGTGCAGACTATCAAGGCAACGCCTGGAAGTACGTAGCGAAAGGCACGTGCACGACAATAAAGACACCGAAGGGCACGGGCTCGCTCGAGCCAATCAAGTCTTGAGCCAAATGAGGCGCATGCCCCGCGGCGTGCGCCTCCAGCCAAGTCGGAGCGTAGATATGTTCATCGTTTCGAATCTACCCGCGTGTGCCGGCGTCGGCTTCAAGCCTGAGCATTTTCGGGACATTCTCGCCGCTCCGCAGCCGCTCGGATTCTTCGAGGTACACGCGGAAAACTACATGGGCGCCGGTGGACCACCGCACGCGCAGCTCGGCGCATTGCGCGAGCGATATACGCTATCGGTGCATGGCGTCGGACTTTCGATTGGCTCGATGGAGCCGCTCAATCGCGAGCATCTCATGCGGGTCAAATTGCTCTGCGAACGTTACCAACCGGAGAGTTTCTCGGAGCATCTTGCCTGGTCGTCGCATAACGATATCTACTTAAATGACCTTCTGCCCCTGCCCTACACGCCGCACACGCTGGCGCGGGTGACCGAGCACATTGATGAGGTTCAGACCGCGCTCGGACGCCAGATGCTGCTGGAAAATCCATCTACCTACATTCGTTTTTCCGAAAGCACCATTCCCGAGATCGACTTTCTCACGGAGGTATCGAAACGAACCGGATGCGGGTTGCTGCTCGACATCAACAACGTCTTCGTATCGGCGAAGAACCACGGTGCACAGCCTCTAGCATATCTGGATTCTTTTCCGTTCGATCGGGTGAAGGAAATCCATCTCGGCGGGCATGACGAGGAAGTGGATGAAGTAGGTGGGCCGCTTTTGATCGACACCCACGCATCCCCGATTGCGGAAGCTGTCTGGTCGCTTTACTCGCATGTCATCGCCCGCGCTGGCGCCCTTCCGACCCTGATCGAGTGGGACAACGACGTCCCCGATTGGCCGACACTGCGCCATGAAGCAACCCTGGCGCAGAATATCCTTTCTGATGCTTCATGCGCGTCGGCAGCATGAGCGCCATGCCCGCACAATTTGAAATGTCGTTTGCGGACGCGCTGCTAAACGCTGATCGGCCGGTTCCTTGCGGAATAACCGCCCACAATGCAGCCATTCCTACGCGACGCTTTGCAGTCTACCGCAATAATGTAGCGGTCGGCTTGAGGAAAGCGCTTCAGAGCCGTTTCCCGGTTGTTGAAAAAATCATAGGCGAAGAATTCTTTGCCGCGATGGCGCTGGTCTACGTAAGGGAGCAGCCGCCTCGCTCACCTCAACTCACAACATATGGCGACGAGCTTCCCACCTTCATCGCCGCGTTCGAACCGGCGCGTGAACTACCCTATCTTGCGGACGTAGCGCGGCTCGAGGCCGCGCGCACACGCTCCTATCACGCGGCCGATGCCACGCCCCTCGGCGCGGATCACTTTGCGGGGTTCGATACCGATGCTGTCGCGGGTATCCGCATCGATATGCACCCTTCGACCGAAATCGTTCGCTCGCCATATCCAATCGTTACGATCTGGGCGATGAACAGTGGCGAACAGGAGCTTGCGCCCATAGAGAATTGGCACGGCGAGGACGCGCTCATCTCTCGCCCGTCTCTGCAAGTGGAAATACGCGCGCTGCCGCCGGGTGGAGCAGCATTCCTGCTCGCGCTCGCCGCAGGCTTGCCGCTGGGCCGGGCCGCCGAAGCTGCACTCGCAGAAGAACCGAATTCCAACCTGACCGGCAACCTCGCAGGCCTCATCGGCTCGGGCCTCGTGCGGGATATCGTCTTTCCGCAGCCGAAGAAGTAAACACAGCCATGGCCAAAGCGCTCCCCGTTGCAGCGCACTCCGAATCGGTTCTAGTGCGGATAATTCAACTGGTGATCGCCGCGTTCGGTCGCATCCCCTACTGGTGCATCGCGCTTGCGGCTCGTTTGTTTCCGGCCGCAGTATTCTGGCAATCCGGTGAGACAAAGGTTGCAGGCTGGCACCTCAAAGCCAGCGCTATTTCGCTGTTCGCCAACGAATATCAACTTCCTCTGATCGATCCGACCGTCGCGGCTTACGTCTCGGCCTTTTCCGAGCATTTCTTTCCGATCCTGCTCGTGATCGGACTCGCAACGCGATTTTCGGCTTTGGCGCTGCTTTGCATGACGGCGGTGATCGAGGTTTTCGTCTATCCCGACGCCTGGCCGACCCATGGAGTGTGGGCAACGTGTTTTCTTGTCGTGATCGCGAGGGGCCCGGGCTGGTTATCGCTCGACCATCTAATCGCGCGCAAATACCGGTAAGCGCGGATTAGTGCCACTTGTAGCCATCAACGAAGCAGGCGGATTCGGAAAGACACCCTCCACCCCACTGAGGCAAAAAAAGCCCGTCCCTCGCGCCGGTGCTATCGCATGAGAACCGGCAGATTGAGCGGGCCGCGGAAACCGAATCCGTGCCACCTCACGCTGGCGGGATCAGGCAGGGTCATATTGGGGAAGCGCTCGAACAGCATGGGCAGCAGGATGTCGCCAACGGTTCGCCGCGACAGGTGCGCGCCCGCGCAATGATGCGGGCCGTTGCCAAAGGCTTGGTGAGGATTGGGCTCGCGAAGCGCGTGGTAGTTCTCGCCATCTTCGAAGAAGTCCTCGTCTCGGTTGGCCGACGCCTGGATCGTCATTACGGTGTCGCCCTTCGGGATGAAGCAGCCCCGAATCTCCGTATCCTCCATCACCAGCCGTGAACTCGCCTGGATCGGCGCCACCCACCGAACCCCTTCCTCGAAGGCGGCGCGCCATTTGCCGCGTGCGCGCACGGCTTCAAGCTGATGGGGATTGGTGAGCAGGCCGTAGAGGATCGTCAGCAGGGCGTCGCGCGGCTCGTTGATGCCGCCGCCGATCGCGATCTTTACATTGGCGATGATCTGGCTTTCTGGAATTGGATTCTTCGCGTTCACCATGAAGGAGAGCGCTGAGGAATCCGGCGCTGCCCGCACGCGTTCGGCATTGGCGCGGATACATTTGTCCATCTCGGCATTGGCGATGTCGGTCGCTTCGAAAGGCCCCGGCGTCCAGCCGAAATTTCCGGCGCCGTCGATCAGCGTCTGCGACCATCGCTGCATGTCCGCGTCGCTCGCGTCCGGCACACCCATCGCATGAGCCAGAATCCGCGCAGCAAGCGGTCCCGCGAGAGCGGGAAAGAGATCGACTGATTCCCCGCGCGGCAGCCGGTCAAGATAGGGCGCCGCCAATTCCGAATACAGCGGCGCCCAGACGGATTCGATGGTCTTCGGCATCAGGGCTGGCATCATCGCCATGCGTTCGGTCCGGTGCTCGTCGTGATCCTTACGCATCAGCGTGCGCGCAAGAAAGGCGCGCTTCATGGGCGTGTTCGGGTCATCGGAGCTGAACAACGCCGCGTTGTCCTTCACGTATTTGGTGTCGGCGGCCTTGGTGAGGAAGGTGCGGCCGACGGATCTGACCCGCAATACGGGCGCTTCGCGTCTCAATCGCTTGTAGATCGGATAGGGATCGCGCGTGAGATCCGCGATCGTGATGGTCTCGTCCATGGGGGCCAAGGCCGCAGTCGGCATGGGTGATCCTGCCAGTGTGTGCCGAGGCGGAGCATAATAGAGCAGGCGCGAAACAGCGCAATCCGGCATCGGCACGCTCCTCCTCCGCGGCGGCGGGCGGAATAAGCTCTCCTATCGGAAAAATCACCCTCTCCTCGCGTTAATCCCGGGCTTTCCGCTAAAGGCCCACCGCATTGCGCGCAATGACATTGCGATAGAAGGATGCGCTAAGCTTCGGGATCCGGAGCTGCGTTTCGAAATCTACCCGGTACAGCCCGAAGCGCTTTTCATATCCGTAGATCCATTCGAAATTGTCCATCAGGCTCCACAGGAAATATCCGCGCACAGGTACGCCCTCGGAAGTCGCACGCTGCAACTGCGCCAGGTAGTTGCGCAAATACATGATGCGGTCGATGTCATACACCGCTCCATCCGGCTCCATGACGTCGGCCGCGGAGGTGCCGTTCTCGCTGATGTAGATGGTGTCAATGTTCCAGATTTTCGCCGCAAGTCGCGGCACCCAATAAAGTGTCTCCGGGCCGATCCTCAACCAATCGACGTTCATATGAGGAAACGAAGCGGGAAAGGGCAGAACAGTGAACCCCGGCGCACGATCCGACGCGACCACGTAATACTGCGGCGCATAGATGTTCAAACCGACGAAATCGATCGGAGACCCGATTATCTTCAGCTCATCGGCGGTGTATCTGGGAGCATTCACGCCGGCATATTCGAGAAACGCGTCGGTGTATTTCCCCTCAAGGATCACGTTGAGGAAGCCGGCGTTCAATTCGCGCGTTGCGATTTCCGCCGCGCGAATATTCTCGGGTGTATCGATCGCCGGAACGCAAGCGGCGATGTTCTCGGCCGGCCCGACTTTGGTGCCTGCCCGTCCCAGCGCGCGGACCGCCTGCACGGCGAGCCCATGGCCCAATGCGACGTGATGACGGACCTGGTGCAGTTCTGCCTCAGGCAGTTTGAGACCAGGCGCGTCAATGCTCCATCCATAGCCGAAGTCCACGAATCTTCCAGCTTCGTTGAGCGTGAAGATATTCCTGACGCGATCGCTTATCCGCTCCGCCACGTACCCCGCATAATGCGCAAAGGCCTTGGAAGTCTCGCTGGACTGCCAGCCGCCGACCCTGTCCTGAAGTGATTGCGGCAAATCCCAATGATAGAGCGTCGCGTAGGGTTCGATGCCGTTGACCAGGAGCTCATCGATGACGCGGTTGTAGAAGTCGAGCCCCTTGGGATTCGGCGCACCGGTTCCGTCCGGAAATACGCGCGGCCACGCAATCGAAAAGCGATAAGCTTTGACGCCGAGCTCCTTTACCAAGCGAACCGCATTGCTGTGGTCGCCGATGTTGCCGGGCGTGTGCGCGAACGTATCCCAGATAGAGCGCCCTCGCCCGTCTTCATCGACGGCGCCTTCGATCTGATACGCCGAGGTGGCGGTACCCCACACAAAGCCGTGCGGAAATCCGCCGGCGGCGTGTCGCTCGATTGCCGGATCGACCTCCGCCTCCCCTGAGCGCGCAGGCATAGCCGCTGTTCCGAGAGCGGAAAAAGCCGCCGCCAGCTTCGCAAAATGCCGGCGCGAGAACCTGCCCAACATGGATTTCTCCGCTCAGACTTTCTTATATCGGCATGCGGCATTGAAGCGTTTTGAGAACGTGGGTGCCCATCTTCTTCGCCCTGTGTGCCTGGCTATAGATCTTGCCACCTGAGGTGTCGGCTTGAATTCGACAATCTCAGAGCAACCATAGACCAAAAGCAATAGTCAGAACCGTGAGTGGCGCACCTACCTTGAAATAGGCCCCAAACGTTAGTTCCACGCCTCGCGCCTTCGCACGCTGAGCGACAATGAGATTGGCAACAGAACCGACCAGCGTGAAATTCCCAGCCAACGTCGCCGCCATTGCGACTATAAGCCAGGCCCGTTGGGGATCCTGTAAATTCGGCACGAATGACTTGAGCAGAAGCACGGCCGGCACGTTGCTAACGAGGTTGGATAATAAAGCCGTAATGCCGGCCAGGGTTACCGGATTATCAAGGTGCTGGCCGGCGATCGCAGCGTTAACATCCGGCGTGATGACAGCTTTTTCCAGCCCGCCGACAACGACGAACAACCCAACGAACATCACCAGAAGCGGCCAGTCGATCTCGATATAAACCTTCTCAGGCCTCACACGCCGCGTGAGCAGCAGAAAAGCACCACCCACAATAGCCAGCTTGGTTACTGGTTGGCCGAAGAAGAACATCACGACCATAACCACCAATACAACAACGGACTTCGTCAACAGCGGTCCGTGGTAGCGGGCTGGAATGTCAATTTTGTCAAACTGATCACGGGTAAAGAATTCGCTGCGGTAGGAAAGCGCGATGAGAGCAAAAGCAGCCATCAGCCCGACCACCGCGACAGGCACGAGCGCGGCAGCGAAATCGCCGTAAGGAATACGGGAGAGGCTTCCAATTATGATGTTTTGCGGATTTCCAGTAATCGTCGCGACACTACCGATGTTTGATGCGGTCGCTACCGCCAACAGGTAGGGAACGGGATTTCGCCTTAGCCGGAACACGAGTTCGAGAACGAGCGGGGTCATCACCAGACAAATCGTATCATTGACCAGGAATGCTGAGAGAACTCCGGAGGAAAAGATTACCATCCCAAGCAATGTCAGCGGCCGGCTGACATAGCGCGCGATCCAATGGGTGATGACGCGAAAAAATCCTGAAAGCCGTAGGTTGGCGACGACGATCATCATGCCAAGCAGCAGCGCGACCGTATTGAAGTCGACGGCTCGATAGGCTTCATCCAGCGACAATACCCCGGTGGCGACCATCAAACTGCCGCCAAGCAGGGCCGCCCCAGCTCGGTCAATTCGATAGACAGGTATCTTGCCGAGCGCCACGACCGCGTAGGTCGCAAGAAAGATCAAGCAGGCAGCAGCAATCGTTAAATCAGGTATCCAGTTCATTTTGAACATCAACGCTAGCCCCCGCCAAATGCAAGCCATGCCTGGCGCGTCTTGCTGCACGCGGGCGAAATATAGAGGCGGACACCGTGTTGTGATTGAAATCACCCACCAGCAAAACGGTCGCAAAAAGTTGAGGCGGCGCTGCAGTTTTGCCGTCTAACCTCCATAATGTTGGTAGCAATGAGCTATCTTACCCTCCACCAAAAAATGCAGCGAACAAATGACAGCAAACGGCGGCTTGATCCAGGATGGCACGGTCATCAGCGTAGCATCGGATCCTGAGCATCGATTCAGCAAGACGACACGGGAAAACATCAATTTGATCGAAGGTCATGGCGTTGAGGGAGACGCGCACGCCGGTCGGAAGGTCAAGCAGAGATTCCTCGCCAGAACCAGGCCTTGGCTCGCCAATTTTCGTCAAATTCATCTCATGCCGTCCGAGCTGTTTGACGATCTTCGAGCAGATAACTTTTTCGTGGGCCCCGGGGAGCTTGGAGAGAACGTCACGACGGCAGGCGTTCACCTTGTGGCGCTCCCACTGGGAACGTTCGTGAGTCTTGGACAAACCGCGGTGGTTGAGATCACTGGCTTGCGTACTCCATGCGTCCTGATCGATCGGTTTCGAAAAGGGCTCAAGAAGAAGATGATCGGCCGGGAAAACGGAGACCCTGTCTTCAAGTGCGGAGTGCTTGGCGTTGTAAGGGCGGGAGGTCGAGTGGCGGCTGGGGATGTGATGAGGGCCGAGCTGCCGTGCAGGCCGTGGAAACCATTACCCAACTTGTGAACCAATATCTCGCGGACCTTCGAAAGCGAGTGGCCGTCTTATCGGTTCAGCCGCGATAGATCGGCGCGCCGCTCGGCGATGCGCTGGCGCCGCCGTCGACTAACAACTCCTGTCCCTGCACATGAGCTGAATCGTCCGAAGCCAGGAACAGCACGGCCTTGGAAATGTGATCCGGCTCACCAAGACCACGCAGAGGCGTGGCTTTGGCGATCCGCTCTTCCAACGCCTTCTCGGCTTCAGGCGTGGCAGTCGCGGCGCCCCAGATTGGCGTGCGGATCGCGCCGGGCGAGATCACATTGACCCGAATCCCGCGTGGCGAGAGCTCGGAGGCCATCACCCGCGCCATCGCCCGCACCCCTGCCTTGCTCGCTGCATAAGCTGAGTAGCCGGGACTGCCGAGCACCGAAATCACCGAACCATTGAGGATTATCGAGGCCCCATCGTTCAGATGGGCGATCGCCGCCTGCACCGTGAAGAACACGGCCGTCAAATTGGTCCGGATCACCCTCTCAAACGCTACAATTGTTGTCCCGCCCAGCGGGGTATTGCCGGCAACGCCGGCGTTCGCAAAGAGAATATCGAGCTTGCCAAAGTTGTTGACGGCCTGCTGGACCGCCGCTTCGGTCGCCGCGACATCAGTGATGTCGGCTGCGATCGCGATCGCGTTCCGTCCCAATTCCTGCGCCGCCGCATCCAGCGTCTTCTGATTTCGCCCAGTGATGGCTACCCGAGCGCCCTCGGCCACGAACAATCTGGCGGTCGCCAGGCCAATGCCGCTGTTTCCGCCGGTGATGAATGCAGTTTTATTTTCCAGCCTCATGATGTCCCCATGGTTTTATAATGGAACCGATTGCACACCTATGCCATTTGGTTTTATAATGCAACCACTAATGTATCTTTGAGATGTCACGGAGCTGCCATGGTGAAACGAACAAGCTTCGAAGGGGCGGAATGTCCGATCGCGCGATCGCTTGAGGTGATCGGAGACTGGTGGTCGCTGCTGATTATCCGGGACGCGCTGCTCGGGATGCGCCGCTTCGGTGAATTCCAAAAAAACTTGGGCCTTGCCAAAAACATCCTCGCGGTGCGGCTACGGGCCTTGGTCGATAGCGGTATCCTGAAGACCGTGCCTGCGTCCGACGGCAGCGCCTATAGGGAATATGCCCTGACGCCAAAGGGTCAGGGCATATTTCCGATACTGGTGGCGTTGCGGCAATGGAGCGAAGAATTCGATGACACGCCACAACAGATCGGAACGATCCTGGTGGACTTAAAAAAAGGAGAACCGGTGCGAAAGCTCGAACTCCGCTCGCAGGACGGACGCGTGCTCAGTTTGTCCGACACTGCGCTCAAACCGAGACGGAAGCGCCGCTAGATCTCTAGATGCGCGCTTTCCCGTTGCACGTTCCTGTCCTTCCTTGGCGCGTAACGCCTCCGCCAAAGTTTAAATCGGAGAAGACACTATGAAGGCATTCGTCGTCGACAAATACAAAAAGAAAGGCGCTCTGCGCTTGGCCAACGTGCCAGAGCCGGTGTTGCGGGACGACGATGTCCTGGTTCGAGTTCATGCAAGTGCTGTGAATCTTCTGGATTCCAAACTCCGCGACGGAGAATTCAAGCTGATACTGCCGTATCGTCCGCCCTTCGTTCTGGGGCACGATGTTGCCGGCATGGTCGTCAGGACTGGCTTCAAGATCACCCGCTTCAAGGTGGGCGACGAAGTTTATGCACGGCCACGCGATCATCGGATCGGAACATTCGCGGAATTCATTGCCATAAATGAAACCGACGTGGCGCTAAAGCCCAAGAACATCAGCATGGAAGAAGCCGCCTCCATCCCGCTGGTGGGGCTGACCGCCTGGCAGGCGCTGGTGGAGCTCGGCAAGGTGAAACCGGGTCAGAAGGTCTTCATTCAGGCCGGCTCCGGTGGTGTGGGGACTTTTGCCATACAACTCGCGAAGCATCTCGGCGCGAGAGTCGCCACGACAACGAGTACGAGAAATGTTGAGCTTGTCAAAAGTCTCGGCGCAGACGCGGTCGTTGATTACAAAACGCAGGACTTCGAGAAGGTTCTGTCAGGCTACGATCTCGTCCTGAACAGTCAGGACCCAAAGACGCTTGAGAAATCTCTTCGCGTGTTGAGGCCGGGTGGCCTGCTCATTTCGATTTCTGGTCCGCCCGACCCCACTTTCGCCAAGCAGTACGGGTTGAACCTGTTTCTGAGACTGGTGGTGTACCTGCTGAGCCGCGGCGTGAGGAAGAAAGCCAAAAGCCTTGGCGTACGCTATTCTTTCCTGTTCATGCGAGCGCAGGGGCAGCAGTTGAACGAGATCACTTCCCTGATCGAATCCGGCGCAATCCGTCCGATCGTCGACAAAGTTTTTCCGTTTGAGAAGACGGCGGATGCCTTGACCTACGTTGAAACTGGGCGTGCGAAGGGCAAGGTCGTCATCAGAGTGGGGAATGGGTCGGCCGATGGTTCGAACCAGTCTCCGCCGGGTTCCGTCGACTAGTTCCCTTGTTGTATCATTACGGTTGCTGGAGCCATCGAGCAGAACCATCAGAGCAGCCCAATATTCGCGCTCCTCTTTCACCGTTAAATCCGGAACGCGAAGGGCCCTGAATGGTTTTTGTGGGATGTTGCGCCGTTGACAGGCGTAACAGACGTGCGCTTTCAGGCGAGAAACTGGTCCGGATTGATTTGGTGACCATCGGTTTCGCCTCGGAAAGCGTCAATCAATAGCTTGGAGCCCGCTTTTCCACCACATGGAACCGAGAGGGTTCTGGATGACTCGATGAGGAGTAACCGATGCGAAAATTCACAATGGCAATCGTTGCCGGCACAGCGCTTGGGTGGGCACAATCCGCCATGGCCTATGAGGCTGACCCGATTTCGATGCAGATCGCCTTGAGAGTGGCGACCGACCTCGGTCTCTCAACCGTGTCCTATACTGAGCTCATCGGCGACCGATGGGAAATCCAGGGACGCGATACGTCCGGTCGGTACATGACGCTTTATATCGATGCGAAGACCGGCGAGGTGCGTAATCTCTACAGATAGGGTTCTTCATCCGGGAACTCGGCCCCGACCGCGTTCGCGCGCGTCAGGACAACTCAACTCGGACCGAAAAAGATCGATGGGTTTAGTTCGGTCCGCTTTTCTTTAAGCTCGCAATCTCCCGCACGATACAATTGCGAGTGTAGATGGTGGTGGGTGCAGTCTGCTGCGAACCAGTCTCCGCGCCGTTTAGACCTGTTATTCCGGAAAAATACCCCAATGAGCCCGAATGTGGGCGGCAGGATTGGAATCCTTCAACTATTGTGCGCGTTTACAGCTGTTTAGGTTTTTGAAGCGCTAAAAAAATAACAGGCTCTGAACAGGTCCATAACAGGTCGACTAACAGGTTCACATCTGGACGTGATCAGGGCCGCTAATTTTGTCGAGTGTGCGATCGCGATCGAAGAGCGATGCCCTAACCGAACAAAGATACAAACACCTCTATCTGATTGGCTGCCGCAACGATCAGCGCGTCGTAGTTGGTTTGCCCTTGCGCTGCCGCTTTTAAAATACACTCGGCAAAATATGCCTTCGCTGCCGGGGTTGAATGCTCCAACGGCACTCTAGTCATAATGTCCTCAAGGACCTTCTTCATGACTTTGATGAGCTCGGGGTCGAATTGGGGCATGGCCGTAGCTCCCGATGGCCGTCAACCACGGCTGGCTCCGCAATCCCTACATTTTGGGAGGCGGCGGTCGAGTCAACAATCCGAGATAGGTCATTCTCGACCGAATTGGGCTGCCTGCGTCAAGTGGCAGCAAGCCGAAAAAATGGCTCAGTCCGTGAGCGCGCGCTCTTAATGCTGAACTCTAGTAGTCCGCCACGAGTATCGGGGTCGCGACCTCAATCGTGCTCGCGTAGGTGATCTCGGAATCACAACCCCGTGACGCCACGTAACAACAAGCCGCTTCAATGAGAATAGAGAGATGCGAAAGCGGCTCCGGGGAAGGATCACGGACCGATGTTGCGAACGTTGTTCTTGGCATTCTCGTATCCAAGGAGTCGGCTCAAGCCGAGCAAACTGTAACTCCACACATGAGGTAACCAATGAATCGACGCACTTTTGTGAGCATGGTGGCTGCGGGCGCGGCAAGCACTCTCATCCGAGACGCGAACGCCGCTGCACCGCCGGCGCCGATTGCCCGAAACGTCGTCCTGGTGCACGGATTGTTCGC
>Ga0209473_1001370_pt1 | contig 13604 bp, 9 predicted proteins | sample GraSoiAngelo_133_FD_185890 | JGI IMG/M metagenome (GOLD analysis project Ga0209473, IMG submission 185890) | Grasslands soil microbial communities from the Angelo Coastal Reserve, California, USA - 14_0929_05_20cm (SPAdes) (version 2) | ecosystem: Environmental > Terrestrial > Soil > Grasslands ...
CGAACGTCACGGTGGTCAACGAGGCACTGGCCCGCAAGTACTTCCCGGGAAAGGACGCCGTGGGCAGACGGATCAAGTTCGGCCGTCCTCAGGACTCCGATCCGTGGATCACGATTGTCGGCGTCGTGGCCGACGCCAAGCAGGACGGGATGGACAAACCGGCGCGCCCCGAAGTGTACGTGCCGTTCGCCGCGAATGCTCAGAACCCGGCGACCTTCGTCGTCCGGTCGGATGTCGATGCCACGCCGATGGTGGCGGCGGCGCGGCAGACGGTTCGTGCGATCGATCGCGATCTGTTGCTGACGGAGGTGACGACTCTCGACGGTCTCGTCCGCGATTCGATGGGCGACGAGCGATTCCGCACGACGCTGTTGTCGGGCTTTGCAGGCGTCGCGCTGTTTCTCGCCGTGCTCGGGATCTACGGTGTGCTCGCCTACTTCGTGTCGCAGCGCTCGCGCGAGCTCGGGATTCGCGTGGCGCTCGGCGCCAGGCCGCGCGCGCTGTTTGCGATGGTGGTCGGCCAGGGGATGCGTCCCGTGGCCATCGGATCCGCAGCCGGACTCGCCGGTGCGATTGCCTTGACCGGCCTGATGGAGTCGCTGCTGTTCGGCGTCACGCCGCTGGATCCGATCACCTACGCCTCGTCAATCGGCGTGCTCGCGGCGAGCGCGCTCGGCGCGTGCGCGCTCCCGGCGCTGCGCGCCGCGCGCGTCGATCCGCTGATCGCGATTCGCGAGGAATGACGCGTGCGCGCATGGTTCCGGGTCGCCGCGTCGCGCGTCACGGCGCTTTTCACCTCGCGGAGCCTCGACGAGGACTTCGACGCGGAAGTTCGCACCCACATCGAGATGCTGACGGACGAACATGTCCGCCGCGGGATGGCGCGCGACGAGGCGCGCCGCGATCCTGCGCTTTGGAGGAGCCGCGATCTCGCGCTGTCCGATGTCACGACGCTCGAACGGGTCGGACGCCAATCGATCCGGCCCCACCCCACGCGCTGACGCCCTCGCGCCGTAGCGCAGCCCTTCCAACCTGCCTCAAGATGCCGCCAGTTCTTCTTCCAGCAGTTGCTTCTTGTGCAGCTCGGCGTACAACCCGTTCGCGCGCACGAGGTCGTCGTGAGTGCCGCGCTCGACGATGCGGCCCTGGTCGAGGACGAAGATGACGTCGGCATCGCGCACCGTCGAGATGCGGTGCGAGACGATGATCGACGTGCGCTCGCGCATGACGCCGCGCAGGCGCGACAGGATTTCTTCCTCGGTGTACGTGTCGACGGCCGACAGCGAATCGTCGAGGATCAGAATCCGCGGGTCGATGACGATCGCGCGCGCCAGCGCCGTCCGCTGTTTCTGGCCGCCCGAGAGAGTGATGCCCCGCTCGCCCACCATCGTGTCGTAGCCTTTCGGGAAATCGGCGACGTCCTTGTCGAGGCGCGCGACCGCAGCGGCGTCTTGAATTTTTCGATCTCGAGAGGCCGACCCACCTGACCCACCCGGCCCTTCGATCGCATCCAGCCCAAAGGCGATGTTGTCGGCGAGCGTGTCCGAGAACAGGAACGGCTCCTGCGGCACGAAGCCGATGGCGCCGCGCAGCACGGCAATCGGGAAATCGCGGACGTCGATGCCGTCGATGAACACCGATGCGGGCGGCGGATCGTGCAGCCGCGCCAGCAGCGAGATGAGCGTCGACTTGCCCGAACCGGTGACGCCGACGAGGGCCGCTGTCTGGCCTGCTTCGATTCGGGCCGAGACGTGATTCAGGACGGGCATGTCGCCGAATGCGAAGACGAGATCGCGAAATTCGATTGCGCCGCGGATCGCACGCGGATGGAACGCCGAGATCGCGGAATCCGCAGAGAAAACCTGGCTCGGCGCGCTCTGCGAGCTCCGTAATTGAATGGCGTCGCCGATGCTCGGCTCCGTCTCGAGCACCTCCAGCATCCGTTTCCACGACGCCATGCCGCGCTGCAGCATGTTCGTGACCCATCCGAATGCGATCATCGGCCAGCTCAACATCGTCAGGTACGAGTTGAACGCGACGAATTCGCCGAGCGTGATGCGTCCGCGAATCACTTCGCGACTCCCGAGCCACAGGACGATGAGCGCCCCGAGCCCGAGAAAGAACGACATGCTCGGAAAAAAGAATCCCTGGAGCGCGATCAGACGCCGATTGCGCAGCAGGTACTCCTGATTCGATCGCCGGAACCGTTCGAGCTCGGCGCTTTCCTGACGGTACGCGCGCACGACGCGGACCCCCGACAGCGCTTCCTGCGCGACCGCGCTGACCTCGGACAGCTGCGCCTGAATCTGCTCGAAGCGCCTGTGGATCGCGCTGCCGAAGAACTTCACCGAGATCGATACGAACGGCAGCGGGATCAGGGAAATGAGCGTCAGGCGCGCGTCGATGGCGATCATCATCGACAGCGCGACCACGAAGGTGAGCAGCGTGTTGGCGGAGTACATGATCGCCGGGCCGATCATCATGCGCACGGCGTTCAGATCGTTGGTCGCGCGCGACATCAGGTCGCCGGTGCGGTGGCTCTGGAAATACGCCAGCGGCAGCTTCTCGAGATGCGCGAAGAAGTCGTTCCGCATGTCGTACTCGATGTGCCGCGATGCGCCGGTCAGCAGCCGCCGCATGAAGAATCGGAAGACGCCGCCCACCAGTCCGATGGCGAGCAGCAGCGATCCGTACTCCAGCAATTTCGCGCGCGTCACGCCGCGCGTGAGGTCGTCGACGGCGTATTGGAGGATTTTGGGCGCCGCCAGCGCGATCCCGGTCGTGACGACCACGCAGCCGAGCCCGAGGAGAAAGTCGCGCCGGTAGCGAAGCACGTAGCCGAGGAGGCGTCGAAACGGAGGCACCAATCGAGTATAGTCCGCAGAATCGAAAAGTGGCTTACGACTAATTTACGACGCTGCTGAACCGCTGATAAAATCGCCGCTTATGCGTGCCCTGTACGTCATCATCCCGGTCCTCGGCATCCTCGTCATCGCATACCGTTACTACAGCGCCTTCATTGCGGCCCGGTTATGGGTCGTCGATGAAACTCGAATCACGCCGGCTCACGCCAAGTTCGACGGGTCGAACTACTTCCCCACGAGTCGCTGGGTCCTGTTCGGACATCATTTCGCGGCCATCGCCGGCTCCGGTCCGCTCATCGGTCCGGTACTGGCGGCGCAGTTCGGCTGGGCACCCGGACTGATGTGGCTCGTCGGCGGCGTCTGTCTGGCGGGCGCGGTACAGGATTCGTTCTGGCTCTGGGCATCGGCCCGCCGCGGCGGTCGATCGCTCGCCGACATCGCGCGCACCGACGTGAGTCCGCTCGCCGGCGCAACGGCGGCCATTGCCGTGCTCATCATCCTGATCATCGCGATGGCCGGCCTCGGCATCGCCGTCGTCAACGCGCTGGCCGACAGCGCGTGGGCGACGTTCACGATCTTCATCACGATTCCGCTCGCCGTGTTCATGGGCTTCTACATGTTCCGGTGGCGCACCGGGCGCACGCAGGAAGCGACGATCATCGGGGTGACGATTCTTTTCCTCGGCGTCGTGCTCGGCAAGAACGTCGCGGAGTCGTCGATCGGACACTGGTTCGTGCTGACGCATCATCAGGTGACGGCGGCTATGGCGCTGTATACCGTGGCGGCTGCGATTCTGCCGGTTTGGATGCTGCTCACCCCGCGCGCCTACCTCAGCACGTTCATGAAGGTCGGCACGATCGCCGCGCTCGTCGTCGGTGTCATGATCGTGAACCCGACGCTGCAGGCGCCGGCGTTCTCGCAATACCTCGGCGGCGGCGGGCCGATCTTTCCTGGTCCGGTGTTTCCGTTCGTCTTCATCACCATCGCGTGCGGCGCCATCTCGGGGTTCCACGCGCTCGTTTCGACCGGCACCACGTCGAAGATGCTCGACAACGAGCGCGACATCAGAACGGTCGGCTACGGCGCCATGCTCGTCGAAGGCGTCGTCGGCATCGTCGCGCTGATCACGGCCGCATCGCTGAACCCGAACGACTACTACGCCATCAACACCACGCCCGATGTCTTCCGGACGCTCGGCGTGCCGGTCGTGAATCTGCCGGATCTGCAGGCACAAGTCGGCGAAGTGGTCGCCGGACGGCCCGGTGGCGCGGTGTCCCTTGCGGTCGGCATGGCGCACATCTTCACCAACCTGCCGGGGATGCGCGGGCTGATGGCCTACTGGTACCACTTCGCCATCATGTTCGAAGCGGTGTTCATCCTCACCACGATCGATTCCGGGACGCGCATCGGCCGGTTCCTGCTGCAGGAATTCCTCGGCCGCGCCTGGAAACCATTCGCGCGCACCGACTGGCTGCCGGGAACAGTGGTCGCCACGATTCTGATCGTGTTCGCGTGGGCGTACTTCATCTGGACCGGCAGCATCAGCACGGTGTGGCCGCTCTTCGGCGTCGCGAACCAGCTGCTCGCGGTGGTGGCGCTCGCGGTCGCAACGACGATCGTGATCAATCTCGGGCGGACGAAGTACGCGTGGGTCACGTTCGTCCCCTGCTGCTTCGTGTCGGTGACGACGCTGACCGCGGGCTACCTCAACATCGTGACCAATTACTGGCCGCTCGCCATCGGTCCCGACGCGGCGATGCACGTGCAGGGATACGTCATGTCGATTTGCACCGGCGTGATCATGGCCTGCGCCGTCGTCATTCTCGGAGCGACGGCAAGGCGGTGCATCGAGGTACTCAGCGGCCGCGTTCCAGTGATGTCATTGGCCGAGGCGGAATTGCAGGTGTGAACTCTGCTGGTTGCTGGGGGTTGGATAAGGTCGCTTCATTGCGAGGAAACGCATGAAATCATTCGTAGTCGCCGCCGCATTCGTTCTCGCGACGCCGCTCGCCGCCGAACAAACCTTTACCGGGCAGATTAGCGACTCGCTGTGCAAGGCGAAGCATGAAGAAGCCGCCGAAGGCCAGGGCAAGATGGCCGACCACGATTGCACGGTCGCGTGCGTCAAGGGCGGATCCAAGTACGTGCTGCTCGCCGCGGACGGCAAGGTGTACGACATCGCCAATCAGGACTTCAAAGATCTCGAAGCTCGCGCCGGACAGAAGGTGAAAATGACCGGCGAGCTGAAAGCCGACGCTATTACCGTTTCGAAGATCGAGCTGCAGTAGGTAGCGCAGCCCTTCAGCGCTGCCAACCGTCTACAGGCGCCTAAAGGCCCGCCCTGCTTTCTTCCTGGCGTCGCCCAGTCTGCGGCAGCAACGTCGTTTCCTGGTGGCGCCGATGTTGTCGCAGCACGCCAATCAACCAGTACGCGCCCGCCATCGCGACGAGAACCATCGCCCATCGCATTGCGCTGACGAAAAACAGCGCGTCGATCTCAGGCCAGGCAATCCGGTACTGCCTCAGCACCTGGTACCGATCCGTCAGCCAGTGCCACGACGTGTGCGCGACGATCGCTGACAGGATGATCGTGCCGATTCGCTCGGCGATTGCGTACCTAAACGCCAGTTCGAGCGCCGGCAGCACGATCGCGAGCACGAGCAGCTGGCCCAGCTCGACGCCGATGTTGAACGAGAACAGCGACGTCAGCAGGTGCGATCCCGCAAACTGGAGCGTCTGCCGCAAAGCGAACGAGAAGCCGAATCCGTGCACCAGGCCAAAGCCGAACGTAATCAGCCAGCGGCGCTTTACGTTGGCGCCCACAATATTCTCCAGCGCCATGTAGACGATGGACGCCGCGATCAACGTTTCGATGAGCGGAGGAAACCAGAGCGCGTCAGGGGCGAAGTTGAAGGCCGAGGCGAACAACGTAATCGAATGCGCGACGGTGAACGACGTGACGACGGCGATGAGCGGTCTGACGCGGCGGAACGGAATAACCAGGCAGAACAGGAACAGCAAATGGTCGGTGCCGTCCAGGATGTGCTCGAATCCGAGCTTCACGAAGTGCCATACCGCCTGATGCCACCGTGGATCGAGACGCACCAGCCCGGGGTCGCCGACCAGCTCGAACGCGCGCTCGGCGCCGCCGGGCGGATCGAAGCGGACAACGGTGACGGTACGCAGTCCGAGGCGGGCGAACTTCGGATCGATCGAGAATCGCGAGCGGTCCGACTTGATCGAATACTCGAACAGAATGTCGAGCAGCCCCTGCGTCCACACGAGCTCGGTGTCGTCCGGCAGCCGCGGACCGGTGAGGTGCGCGAGCGCCTCGTCATAGGTCGCAAACGATCGATCGGACTCGAGCGACGCGCGGACCTCCGCCACGCGCGGGTACGCGAGCTTCGTGTCGCCTTCGAATACGTCCAGGCTGTCGGCCACCCATAGCGTCGCCGCATCGCGCAGCGTCGACTCGGCGCGGGCCATGTCGAGCAGGCCCGAGTTCCTGGCGCCGCGCCTCGGGTAGTCCATATCGCGCATCGCGGCGAGCGGCACGCGGACGAGCAGCCGCAGGCGCTGCCCTTCAGGCCTGACGAAGGTTTGAATCGTGACATCGTTTGGAATCTCGTGCGCCGACAGGACGCCCATCCCCGCGAGGAGGCAAACGGCGACAAACGTCAGAAATCGTGTAAGAAAAGAGCTGCTGAGCACTTACGGGTTCTCCCCGGAGATTGTATACTGGCGCCCTTTGCGGGGCCCCTACCGCGCGGAGTCTGCGCGGCGGGGTGCTTGATAGGGGGGCGTATGAGGTCGCAGCGTCATCTGCTGATTGCCGGCGCGTTCGTCACGCTCTTGACGGCACTGTTCATCGGACAGCTCGCGCTCGAGCGAACCGCTTCGGCGCAGGCCAAAGGCGGCGCGCAGGCGCCGCGCTTCGAAGTGGATCCGATGTGGCCGAAACCGCTTCCCAATCACTGGCTGCTCGGCTCGACGATCGGCGTGTCGGTCGACGCCCAGGATCACGTCTGGATCATCCATCGCAGCTCCGCCACGCTGAACGCCAACGAGCGCGGCGCGGAGCTCGATCCACCGACCGGTGAATGCTGCAAAGGCGCGCCGCCCGTGCTCGAGTTCGATCAGGCCGGCAACCTTCTGCGCTCGTGGGGCGGGCCCGGTCCCGGTCAAGACTACGAGTGGCCGCAGTCGAACCACGGCATCACGATCGACTACAAAGGCAACGTCTGGATCGGCGGCAACGGCGCCGACGACGGCCAGGTGCTGAAGTTCACGCAGGACGGCAAGTTCATCAAGCAGTTTGGCTTCGGCTATGCGAGCGCCGGCAGCACCGACACGTGGGCATTCCGCCAGGTGGCGAAGATCTTCGTCGACAAGCAGGCGAACGAAGCGTACATCGCCGACGGCTACGGCAACCATCGTGTCGCCGTGATCGACGCCGACACCGGACAGTTCAAGCGATTCTGGGGCGCGTACGGCAACACGCCGAACGACGAGAACCTCGGACGCTACAATCCCGACGCTCCGCCCGCGCAGCAATTCAGAAATCCCGTCCACTGCGCCGAGATGTCGGTCGATCGGCTGGTGTACGTCTGCGATCGCGTGAACGACCGCATCCAGGTCTTCACGCCGGAAGGCAAATTCGTCAAGGAACAGTTCATCGCGAAGCGGTCGCTCGCCGACGGCTCGGTATGGGACATCGCGTTCTCGAAAGACGCGCAGCAGAAATATCTGTATCTGGCGGACGGCCGCAATCAGAAGGTCTACATCATCGAGCGGCAGCCGCTGCAGCTGCTCACCAGCTTCGGCGACGGCGGGCGCCAGCCGGGTCAGTTCTTCGGCGCGCACAGCATCGCGGTCGACTCGAAAGGGAACATCTATATAACGGAGACCTACGAGGGCAAGCGCGTGCAGAAGTTCTCGTACAAAGGTCTCGGACCGGTCACGAAGGAAAATCAGGGCGTGGTCTGGCCGACGCGGACGAGCACGCACTGATCGCATGGCATGAGGTTGGCAACGCCGAGCGCGAGGAGTCGCAGAGAAGGATTTGCCCTGCGCGATCCGCAGTCCCGGCGTTGACGGCAGATCTTGTGGAGGATGAAACGATGAAACGGAACGTCATTATCGGCGGCAGCCTGCTGGCGCTCGTCGTCACGCTCGGCGTCGGACAGAACCTGCTGCAGCGGTCGGTCGACGCGCAGACCAACGGCAAGGTGCAGGCGCCGCGCTTCGAGGTCGATCCGATGTGGCCCAAGCCGATGCCGAACCACTGGCTGCTCGGCAACACGATTGGCGTCGGCGTCGACAATCAGGATCACGTCTACATCATTCACCGCGGTCCGTCGCTCGAGGCCAAGGAAGTGTATGCGACCGAGAATCCACCGGCGTCGGAGTGCTGCATTCCCGCGCCGCCGGTTCTCGAGTTCGATTCTGAAGGCAACCTCGAAGGCCTGGGGCGGACCGGGTGAGGGCTACGACTGGCCGGGCAGCAACCACGGCATCACGCCCGAATGCAAAGGCAACGTCTGGATCGGCGGCAACGGTCCCGACGACGGCCACATCCTCGTGTTCACGCGCGAGGGAAAGTTCGTGAAGCAGTTCGGCTTCCCGTACGCCAGCGCCGGCAGCAACGACATGTGGGCGTTCAACAAGGTCGCGAAGATCTCGCTCGACGAACAGGCGAACGAAGCGTACGTGGCTGACGGCTACGGCAACCACCGCGTCGCCGTCATCGACATGGCGACCGGCAAGATCAAACGCTACTGGGGCGCGTACGCGAACAAGCCGGACGACGAGAATCTCGGGCGCTACAACCCGACCGCGCCGCCGGCGAAACAGTTCAGGAACCCGGTGCACTGCGCCGTGCCGTCGAACGACGGTCTCGTGTACGTCTGCGATCGTCCGAACGACCGCATCCAGGTCTTCACGAAGGACGGCAAGTTCCAGAAGGAAACGTTCGTCGCCAAGACGACGCTCGGCGACGGATCGGTGTGGGACATCGCCTTCTCGCGCGACCCGCAGCAGAAGTACTTCTATCTGGCCGACGGCGCGAACGAGAAGATTCGCGTCTTCGATCGCCAATCGCTCACCGAGCTCACGAGCTTCGGCGATGGCGGCCGGCAGCCCGGCCAGTTCTACGCGGTGCACAGCATCGCGACCGATTCGAAGGGCAACCTCTACACGACGGAAACCTATCGCGGTCAGCGTCTGCAGAAGTTCGTGTACAAAGGTCTCGCGGCCGTCGCCAAGCCGAACCAGGGCACGGTGTGGCCGACGAAGACGAGCACTCACTGACGGTCTGACGCGTCAGGGGCAGGACGAAAAAATCGTCCTGCCCCTCCCGCGCAGCATTATTCCGATATTGGACTATTCGAAACCGGAGATCGCCTTACACGATTTTCACCCTCCTGCCTCTCCTGCGGGATTCGCGATTTGGGACTTGGGATTCGCTTGGAATTCGGAAACCGCTCTCGGAACGACGCCCGGCCCCAGAATCCCCACAAATCCCGAACCCCAAATCCCGAATCCCGAGATCTGACCCGCCGCGACTTTCTCGCCGCTTCACTTCTCGTCCCTGCCTTCGCTCGACAGACCTCGGAGGCGCGTCTCCTCGGAAGCGTTCCGCTCGGCAGTCCTGGCGCCACGCCGGCGGCGCCGCTCGAGCGGCTGCTCGGATCCGGTCTCGACGCGCGCCTCTTCACCAACCTCTCGACGATAGATCGACGCGATTCGAGCACGCTCATCACGCCGAACGACCGTTTCTACATCCGCACCGCGGCGCCCGCCTCCACCGGCGACAAGCCGGCCGGCTTCGAAGCCGCGCTCCAGCGCTCGTCGAAACGCGCCGGTCCCTACGTGATGGAATGCGCCGGCAACGCCGACCCCGCAAACTTCGGTCTCATCAGCGCGGCCACATGGGAAGGCGTGCCAATGAACGCGATGCTCGATCGCATGCGCGCGCCCGCGAACCGCCGTGTGCTCGTCAGCGGCGCCGACCATCCTGGTCCTTCGATGACGTCGGTTCCCGGCGCGAGCTGGATCTTCACTCGCGACCAGCTCGATCGGGCGCTGCTCGCGTCCCGCATGAACGACCGACCGCTTCCGCCGCATCACGGATCGCCGATCCGGCTGGTCGTCCCCGGCTGGTACGGCTGCGCGTGCATCAAGTGGGTGAACCTGGTTGCGATCGTTCTCGACGACGAGCCTGCGACGACGCAGATGCGCGAGTTCGCGATGCGGACGCATCAGGACGGCGAACCGCGCCTCGCGCGCGATTACGCCGCCGCGACGATCGATACCGCCGCGATACCGGTCCGCGCGGAGAAATGGATCGCCGGCGGCCGCATCGAATACCGTGTCACGGGAATCCTGTGGGGCGGGTCGAAGCCGACCAACGCCTTGTCGATCCGCTTCAGGACCGGCGGACCGTGGGTGAAGATCGACGACTGTCCGCTGCCGGAGTCGACGCTCACCTGGACCGTGTGGACGCACACGTGGCGGCCGACCGAACCGGGCCGCTATCAGATCGTGCTGCGCGTGGACGATCCGTCGATTCGAACGCGGCGATTGGACTTGTTCTACTACGTGCGTGAATTAGATATCGACGAGATCTGAGCGCAGTCGCGCCACGAAAAGCACGAAAACACGAAATGTGACGGTGCGTCAGCGCGCGATGACGCGTGCGTCCTTCAGCTCTGCGCGGTCGGCGTCGGCCGCGTGCCACATCTCGATGAACTCGCGCGCGGCCTTCACGGCAACCTCGCGCTGACCCGCGGTCTGCGCTGCGCGGGCGAGGCCGATGAGCGATGCGGCGCGGCGCGGCGTCCGCGCCAGCGACGCCTGGAACTGGCGCACCGCTTCGCCGGCGTTGCCGGAGAGGAGCAACGCCTCCGCGTAGACCTCGACGGCCGGCTTCACGGGATACGGGCGCGCGATCGGGCGCGGCAGCTGCGACTCGGCTCGCGCAGCCCCGGTGAGCGTCTGCATCGCCTCGGTCTTCTGTCCCCGTGCGAGCTGAATCAGGCCCGCCAGTTCCCCGCTCATGATCGACGCCAGGCGCTTGTTGTCGGGATCCGGCGCGGCAACACGAGCCTGCTGCAGCTGATCGAAGACAGCCTCGGCGCGCGCTTCGTCGCCGAGCTTGACGCTGGCGATGCCGAGCGCGAACAGCTCGTCGACGTTGTCGAACGACGAGCGTCCCTTCATCTCGTCCCAGCGGCCGCCCTCGAGCACGAGCCGCGCGCGCATCGACGCGAGCTCGCCTTTCAGCGACATCGGCCCGTATCCGCGGCCGATTTCGCTCTCGACGTGATGCATCGGTGTCTGGTGCCGTACGCTGTCCCCTGCTGCGAGCGCGTTCTCGACCGTCCTCATCGCTTCGCGCGCCTTCGCAAAGCGTCCCTGCTGCAGGTATTCGTACTGGAGCCAGCCAAGGCTGTGAAAGTCGGCCTGCGCCATCGACAGGCCGAGGCGTTTGACGCGATCGACCGACACGGCGAACGACGACTCGTCGGAGGCGGCGGCGTCGTCCCACATGCCGAGCGGCAGGAACACGTGCGACGGCATGTGGCGCGCGTGGCTGGAGGCCGGCGCGATTCTCGCGTACGTGCGCGCCGCCTCGAGCCCCATCGCCGCATGCTCCCCGTCGTCGAAGGCGTGCAGCGCGTAGTGCGCCGCGCCGGGGTGCTGCGGATTTCTTTTCAGAACCGCCAGCGCAATCGCGCCGGCCTTCTGCATCACGGACGTGTCGCGATCGGTTTCCGCACGCGCGCCGAGCAGCGCGAGCGCGTAGAACGCCGCCGCTTCGTCGTCGGTCGGAAACTGCCGCGACAGCTCCGCCATCCGTTCGGCGTAGGCGCGATTGCGCGATGCTTTGGCGTCGCTCAATCCGGGGCCCCCTCCCCGGCTGCTCGATCCGGCGCCGGCTCCGCGGACGTTGCCGAACATCCGCTCGACGGCGTCGAGGTAACCCTTCTCGCGCGCAGTCGGCGCCTTTGCCTGACGCGCGGCGGCGTCCGCCGCGAGCCTGCCGAGCGCCTGCCGCGCCTTGTCGACGTTCTCGTTGTACCAGAGCGGCTGGTTGTAGCACATCGCCTCGCCCCAGTACGCGAGCGCGAAGCCGGGATCGACCTGTTGCGCCTCACGGAACGCGGCGATGGCGTCGTCGTACTCGAAGCTGTGAAGGAGAAGCACGCCGCGGATGAATGCGGGCTGCGCGGCGGCGGATCCTGAGTTGGGAAACGAGATGTGACCGAGAAGAGCAGCCCTAAAAGGCTGCGCTGCAGAATCGGACGCGATGCCTTCGCCAGCGCAGGCCCTGACGCTTGCCGGGTCGGTAGCGCAGGCCTTCAGGCCTGCAAAGAAAAAAAGGCAGAGAAACGAAAAGCCACGAAGACCCGAACCCACAGAGCGAAGTTTAACTCTGCGTCTCCGTGTCTCCGTGGCCCAATTACTCCGTGTGCTCGACTATCTCTGTGTCGATGTCGAACAAACCGATCAGAACGAATACCGGAACATGATCTGCGTAATGCGCATGAACCCGGCCTGGATGTTCGTCTGGCCGAAGTTCGAGTTGCTGACGTTATTCGTCCCCTGAATCGCCCGCACGTTGACGCGGTTGAACAGGTTCAGCATCTCGATCTTCAGCTGCGCCGTGTGGGTGCCCGCGAGCCTGAAGTTCTTGATGAACACCGCGTCGGTGTTGTACTGGGGCGGCGTCCTGATGTCGGTGATGGTACGCGGCGCGTTGCCGAACGTGCCGGTCGGCGCCAGCGTGAACGCCAACGGATTGACCCACGTGGCGTTCGGATGATCGCTCGACGCCAGACGATCCTCGTAGCTGCCCGGCGTTTCGAGCGACTGGCCCGAGAGGTTGGGACGGTTCGCATTGGCACCGCCGAGGCGCGACTCGGCGTTCTGCTGGACGTTGATCGGGAAGCCGGCCTGCAGATTGACCGCCGTCGACAGCGTCCATCCGCCAATGATCAGATCGGCGGCGCGGCTGGTGCTCGCCCATCTCTTACCGTGCCCGAACGGCAGCTCGACGATCGGCGCGATGATGACCCGGTGCGGCACGTCCAGAACGCCGTAGCCGTACTCCGACGTCGGGTCGTAGCACGCGGTGGTGAACTGCTGCGCCGACTGGCACGCAGACGCGGAGGCGATGTAGTTGTAGTTGTTGATCGGCAGCGCCGGGTTCACGGCCGTGTAGAAGTTGCCTTCACCGAACTGATTGTCCTTCAGGATGCTGTACGTATAACTGATCCGCCCGCCCCACCCGTTCGTCACGCGCTTGGTCCATTCGAAGACAGCCGCGTTGTAACGGCTGTAGCCTTCGGTGACCTGGTACGCGTTCACCTGGTTGTACTGCGGGAACGGACGCAGCAGCCGCGCCCGCGACAGCGTTGCCGGCGTCGAGAGCGACCGCGGCACGTTGGGGTTGCCGAGAAACGGATTCGGAAGCTGCTGATCGAGCGCGGCGGATCCGAGGGCGAGGTATTTCGGATCGAGCTGGTTGATGTTGATCGACGCGTCACCGGTTCCGCCGAGGCCGAGATGATCGCCGCGCGAGCCGACATAGCTCACCGTGACCGCCATGGCGCCCGGCAGCTCGCGCTGCAGATCGACCGAGTACTGCTGCACGCGCGGCGCCCTGCGATTCTGGTCGACGTAGCCGATGTTGCTGTCGAGATTCGTCAACGCGCCGAGCGTGCTGCCCGAGGGCTG
>Ga0209473_1001380_pt1 | contig 13556 bp, 12 predicted proteins | sample GraSoiAngelo_133_FD_185890 | JGI IMG/M metagenome (GOLD analysis project Ga0209473, IMG submission 185890) | Grasslands soil microbial communities from the Angelo Coastal Reserve, California, USA - 14_0929_05_20cm (SPAdes) (version 2) | ecosystem: Environmental > Terrestrial > Soil > Grasslands ...
ATGAGCCAGGACGCGAGCAGACCAGCCACGAGCGCGAGCAACGCCGTGACCCAGAGGACGCGGCGCTTCGACTCGACGATCGTCTGCATCTGAGTGACGGCGCCCTGCACGCTGAGCTCGCGCGCCTGCCGGTAGATCTCACGGTTCATGCCGGCGAGTGCCGGCTGCAGCCGCTCGAGCAGCTCGCGCCGCGCGACGAGGGCGGCCTGGTCGCGCTGCCCGGCATCGTGCAGCTGGAAGACGCGAGCCGCGACCGCGCGGATGTCCGCTTCGATGCGGCGCACGCCGTCGGCGAGCTTGACCTCGTCGGGCGGCAGGTCGGCGGTCCAGTGATCGAGCCGGAAGTCCACCACCTGCCCGGTGAGCGGGAACTCCTGCTTGGCGGTGGGATCGCCGCCCAGGTAGCGCCAGATGACCTGCGTCTGGTTGAACATCCCGTCCTCGACGTCCGCATAGGTGCGCGAGCGCGCCAGGCGCTGGCCCAGGGTTTCCAGGGTGGCGCGCTCCAGGGCATTGGTGCGGATCGCCTGGACGCCGACGAACAGGGTCGGCACGACCATCAGGGCGAACCCCAACAGCAGCTTGCGTTGCAGGGTCACATGTCGAAGCTACTCCACACGGAGGTCCTTCGCTCACGCGCGTCCCGCGCACTCTTGTCCTCACCCCTTCGATCCCCTCTCCCTTCGGAGAAGGGAAACGCAATCTGTGCCGTCGTTCCCCCTCTCCGCGTATGGGGAGAGGGGGACAGGGGGTGAGGACTTCGCGAAGCGGGCGGGGCCTCCGCGCCGCGAGGTCAGAAAACCATGTGCGACTGAACCAGCTTGTACGTCTGATCGAGGAACATGAGCGGTGTCCATTGACCGGATTTGAAGTTCGGATCCTGGGCCACAAACCTGGTCGGCCCGACGGAATACGCATACACTCTGCGCCCCCTGCGGGTCACTCCCTCGAAATGATCGAAGAAGGTGACGATCTTGGAGCACGTACGACTGTCCGTGATGGGGGTGATCTGACTCGGTTGCACACGGGCGATGCCGAGAGTATCGCGCACTTGCGCAGAGGCCCGGCTGCTATCGGTAAGAACGGACGTCACATAGTGCACGATACGTGCCGACGTGTCATCGGGTGCGCGACAACCGCTCTGAGCTGAAAGCATCGAAGCGAAGACCAGAGCAAATACGACCGCAAGAGACAGATGGTCACGCATGTCCTACCCCCAGCGCAGAGCCGGCGTGCGCGAATCACTCACCACGAGGCGAGGCGCCCCAGAGTCAACCTTCGCAAACAGCCTCCCGCGAATTGGTTGCTCATCGTCGTCCAGGGAATTTCGGGAGATCGACTTCAGAACGGCATTCGGACGCGAGAGCGTGACGCAGTCGCTCTCGCAGTGGCAGCACACGGGAGCGGGACAGAAGCGAGTAGCAGAATGGCCAGTGTCATTGAGTTCGTAAAAATCGCGGAAGAGTAGTTCGGTACTAGGCTGCGAACTTCCATAGTACCGCAAACTTGGAGTTCATTACGATGTGAGCTTGAAACTCCGAGGCGGGCGAGGTAGGCCCTGGGATCCACACGACGTAGACGGTCCCGACCGCCACGACGTACGCGCTGGTGGGCGCTGGTGTTATTGATGGGATCGCCTGTTCATAGCTGATTAGGGCCCTGCTGCAAGTGTGAGCATTCGTCACAACCACGATCTTGTTGGGATTGACGACCGGGATGCCGTAGCGCTGTCGTTTCGATATGTGCTCGACGTCAGACGGTGGCGCCGTGACCAAGACCGTCATGTATTTGATCATGTTTGCGGTTTCGGCGTCGGCGCGACGGCACTGAGCAGGTGATGATACTACCTTGCCGAATGCAAGCAGCACGCTACTCGCGATCACCTGCGCGACCAGTCTCGGATCAGCGGCCATACGACCTCCACATCCCGTTCAGTGTAGTTTTGACCACGTGCAACTTGTCTTCCATGTGGCTCTCAATGTCGAGTCCCGCCACTTTAGGGAATCGGTGACCCTTGGATCCGTCCGATAGACCCGTAGCTTGTCAATGACGTATATCGACGTCTGCCAGTCAAGATTACTCGGACCGCCCCACGTGTCTGCATCGTACTCGAGTCCCGCTTGATTCCCACAATTCGAGGGGAGAACGTCACCAGGCGTCGTTTCGTTAGCTGGCGTGAACGGATGCACGTGAAAGACTCCCACGACGGTTGTGGGATTGTACGTAACGATACTGCTGCACGGGGTACTGCCGGGCTCAGTCGAAAACTCGGCCTGCAGGATGCCGTTCTGATCGTAGTACAGCCACCCACCGACCTCGCGGCGTATGCTAAGGGGCACGCTGTCAGCGAAGGATTTCTGCAGCGCGGCCGCTAGTGAGTCACGGAACCTCTGATTATCGAGCAGGGAGTCGCCTGTCGGCGGGCACGGCGGCCAGCGGTCGAAGATAACGTCGTACGTCATTGAGCTGTGCGCGTCACCCCACTGCGTCGTCCAGGACCGAGGCTCCATCTCCGTGATCTCAACGGCCGTTATTCCGGAGTCCGTTGGAATCGCTGCGCTGAGACAGCATGCGATGTCGTCCTCGCCGCAGTCTTCAGGGAGGGGATTAACGAACGGGATTGTGATGGTTTGTCCGGATACGGTAGTCGCGTTAACAGAGCCGTACGTAGGCCCGCTGCACGAATAGCCGCCCTGTTGTCCCTCCACCACGAGATGATACACCGGAACAGAGAACGTGATATGGAGGGGGCCGCGAAAAGTCTCGGTAATCTTAGCCCTTCCGTCGGGCGCCGGCTCCTGAATGGAGAAAGTCTGGCTGCAGAACTGGTAATTCGTCCCATCCCAGTAGAAGGTCCTCATTTGCTGCTCGCCAGTACATCTGGTCGAGTCGGGCCCGAAGGCCTCCAGGAACGCGGGCTGGCCAGCCCTCAGGCGGGTCTGGGGACTGGTTATGGTATCTTCACAGGCGGAGTATACGGTTGCGAAAACGACGACAAGGCCGGCGAGCTTGTATTGGCGTGCGCCGCGGCGGCAAACGGCCGCTGTGCCGCTCTCTATCCGAACAGCGACGGGTTTGGAATCGGGCGCCAAGTTACCGAGGTCGCTCATGAAACACCTCGAGGAATCAGGGCCTGCGGGAATCGCGTGCTCCGCCAGGTGAATAAGGACGACGTCGGTCATTACCAAGCGGCAGCCTATGGTCGTGGGTGAGAAAACGCAGTGACATTTTGAGCGACGGTGGATGCCGCGCCCTTATGTGACGAGTCTCACGAACTCGCGGGCCACGGGACGAATGCCCTTGATTCCGCAACATCACTTCCGTTAGAAATCACTCGTCTTGACCTTCACGACAGTTCCTCCTCATGCATCAGCTGGGTCCGATCATCCATGCGGCGCTGCCGCACCTGTCGTTTCAAACGCGTGCGATCATGGACGCCATGCTTTTGACCGGCGGGAGCGTGGGCACGGCTCGGCACGTGGCGTTTAACGTCGGCATTTCGAGTCGATTCGCTCTCGCTCGGCTCCTCGCGAAGGAGGGCCTCCCACCGCTGCACCGGCTGTCGGGTTGGATGACCGTCCTGCATTGGGCCTTGGAATCCGAGAGGAGCGGTACTGCTTTATCAGCCTTGACCCTTCGCGCGGGAAAAGAGCCCCCGGCGTCCTACCGCCTCGTGAAACGCATCACAGGGGCGCGTTGGACAGAGGTGCGTGATGCCGGGGCGGAACGGGTACTCGCGGGACTGTTGGACGAGTGCTCGCAATCGGGGAGCTCGGCACCTCGCGAAGCCACAACGTCACCCGATCGCTCCTAAGACCTCCTCGATCGTCTGCACGGTCCGGTCGACCGTCTCCTCGTCGTGCGCCATGGAGACGAAGTTGTACGCCGTGCGCTTGAACAGCAGGCCCCGCGCCGCGCAACCCCGCGCCACCTCACGCGAGATATCCTCGCTCGCGAAATGCAGAAAACACATCTCCGCGATCCCACCCACGCCGGTCACGACGTCGCCGTGCTTGTGGTGCAGGCGATGGAGCCCATGGAGCAACCGGGTGCCGATCCGGTGGAGATGCCCGCACACATCCTCGTGCGCGAAGACCTCCAGCGTCGCCTGCGCCGCGGCGAGGGCTACGCTCTCGGTGGCCAGGGTGGAGGAGATCCACGTGCGAGCGACGCCGGCCATCAGGTCCGCCCGGCCCCCGACCAGGGCGAGCGGGAAGCCGTTCGCCATCGCCTTGCCCAGCACCGCGAGGTCGGGGCGCACGCCATAGCGCTCGGCCGCCCCGCCGATCGCCAGCCGGAACGCCGTCTTGATCTCATCGAACACGAGCACCGCGCCCACGCGCGTCGTCTCGGCGCGCACGGTCTCCAACCACTCACGCGTAGGCTCGACCACCACCACCGGCTCGATCACGACCACCGCCAGCCGATCACCCAGCTCGCGAATCAGCCCGCGCGTACCGTCGACGTCGTTGAAGGGAATCTCGGCGTAGAGCGCCCGGGTCCCCGCGGGCACGCCTTCCCCGCCCTGGGACCAGTCGAGCCAACCGTGGTAGCCGCACCCGAGGACGCGCTCGCGCCCCGTCGCGACCCGGGCGAGCCGTACCGCCGCGGCCACGGCTTCGGCGCCGGTCTTCAGGAAGCGCATGTGCTCGAGCCACGGGATCCGCATGGCGAGCGCGTCGGCCAGCTCTTCCTCGAGTACCGGCGGGAGCGGACCGGCGACGCCGGCGGCGATCGCCCGCTCGGCGGCGCGGTTCACCTCCGGGTGGCCGTAGCCCAGGGCCACGGCGCCGAGGGCCATCACGTAGTCGACGTACTCGCGGCCCTCGGCGTCCCACACGCGACAGCCGGCGGCGCGGGTCATGCGGGCGGGCACACCCTCGATCGCTCCGGGGGCCGCGCCGAACAACGCGTCGGGTCGCTTACTGCCGGTCGACGTGAACCCGGGAACGCGCCAGTCGCTCACCGTATTTCACCACCTCGATGGCCATCGCCCGCACGAGCTTCACCTCCCGCTCGTCGAGCGGCGTCCGATGGATCACCTCGCGCACCGTGCGCATCACCCCCTCCGCCTGCCGCGTCTTGAAGAACTCGATCACCCGCAGCGCCGCCTCGACGTCCGCGAACAGGCGCTCGAGAGCGCCGGCCGTCGCGGGCGGGCCCTCGCGCCGCGGCGCCTTGAACGGCCGGCTCTCGTCGCCCCGCGCCACCGCGAGCTCGTACAGCATCAGCACGACGGCATGGGCCAGGTTGAGAGAAGGATACGCCGGGCTCGTGGGTATGGTGACGACGCGGTGGCACAGATCGAGCGCCTCGTTGGGGAGGCCTTTGTCCTCGCGCCCGAACAGCAACGCCGTAAGCCCGGCATCCGCCTGGCCGAGGATCTCCCCGGCTGCCTCGCGTGGCCGCTGCAGGTTGCGCTTGGCCGTGCGGCCCCGCGCCGTGAACCCGACGACGTGCACGCAGTCCGCCAGCGCCTGCTGCAGCCCCTCGAACGTGGCCACGCGAGCCAGGACGTCCTGCGTCTGATGCGCGATCCCGGCGATGCGGTAGGCGTCGTACTCCCGCGGGTTGACCAGCCGCAGGTCGCGCAGCTCGAAGTTTTTCATGGCCCGCACCACGTGCGCGATGTTGACGAGGTCCTGGGGCTCGTGGAGGACGACGGTGATGCTCATGGCGCCGACCGGAACAGTGCGGAGTGCGGAGTGCGGAATGCGGAGTCGCAAAGCAACGTCGTTCGCCCGGCGTCCCCCGTCGTTACACTCCGCACTCCGCACTCCGCATTCCGAACTTTACTCATCCCACCAGCTCCAGCACGCCCATCCGGTCCACGTCCTGCCGATCTCCCCGCAGCCACACCCAGCCGTTGCCGCCGCTCCAGACGAGCTGCCCGGCCCGACGCAGCCGGCCGGGCAGCATCTCGTTCACGAGCAGATCGAAGCGTACCCGCCCGCCGACGTGGGCGCGCTGCCAGTCGGGCCACGTCATGCCGAGCGTCACGCGAAACCCGCGTTCGGTCCGAAGCCAGCCGCCGCGCACGTCCCGCGGATCGCCGGACGTGTCGCTCGTCGCGCGGACGCGTAGGCCCCGCGCGTCGGACTGCGGCACAATCAGGTACCCGACGCCCTCGTCCACCTTCCCCCCTCCCTCGTCCCTCGCCACATGCACCTGCACGCCGTCCGAATGGACGTCGTCGGGCTCGTTGTCGAGCCGCAGCGGAGGCGCCCCCGCCGGGCGGAAGCACAGGTCGGGCTTCGTGACGTCGACCGCGAGGTACAGGGCGCCGTCGTCCCACGCGGCGTAGGCGACGGCGGAGAAGTCCTCGGGACCGGAATAAGCCTCTTCGCTGCGGCGGTACTGGTCCTCCAGCTCGAGCCGGAGCGGCTCGCTCGTGTCGAACCCGTCGAGCGTGCCGTCGAGCGGCGGCGGCTCGGTGACGCGCAGCGCGGCCGCGATCGCGGGCGTCGGCCGGTCGAGCTCGAGCAGCGGCGCGAATGGCGGCTCGGGCTCGCGGCCGCCGGCGAGCCGCACCCGGCCGGCGTCCGTTGCGACCTCCCAACCGCCCGGCGTGGCCGTATGGCGGTGCGTGCCTTGCACCGTGTCGACCTCGATCACGCCGCCGTGCGCGCGCACGCCGCGAACGACGCCCGACTCGCCGAGCGGCTCGAGCACGGCGATGAAGCGCGTCCCCCGCCCCGTGGCGCGCACGACATAGAAGGTCGCCCGCTCGCCCGCTCGCGGCCGTCCGGGTCCGTCGGCCCGCAGCAGCTCCCCGTCGAACTGCAGGAACGCCCTCAGCCGCCTGGCACCCTCGGCGAGCTCGAGACAGACCGGACCGGCACCGTCCGGGACGAAGCGTTCGACGCGCGAGACGAACTCGTCCACCAAATCGCCGGCCGTCCACTGGCCCCGTGCCGCGTCCCCCGTCCCGCCGAAATGCCAGGGGAGCTCGAGCAGATGATCGCTGCGGCTTCCGAGCTCCACCACGTCGAGCACGTACGCTGGGCCCGCGACGAGGGTGCGCGTGAGGTCGCCGTAGCGCCCCCGAACCCAGGCCCACTCGCCTGGAGCGTCCCACGCCTCGCACACCGCATTGCCCGCCGCTTGCGACGCCCCATCGAGCCGGGGCGCGTTGTGCGCCAGGGTCGAGCGATACCAGAACAGGTCGCGCGCGACGTAGCTGCCGGTGCCGGGGTCCGCGAGCCAGTGCACGCCGCCGGCGTGCAGGGTGAGATGCAGGCGGTCCGGATGTCCATGCCCGCCGCCGAGCTGGCCGCACTCGAGGCTCACGTAGCGATCGTCGGTCCGTAACACCGCGAGGCCCTGGGACTCGAGCAGCACGCTGCGCGGAGACCAGACCGGCACATCGCTCGGCAGCTCGGGGAGCATGCACAGCAGCGACCACCAGGACAGCGTGCGACGGGAAACGGGAAACGGGACACGTGGCAGCGGGGCGTCATGCAGGTAGGAGTCGAACAGTTCCGGCTGAGGAGTCGGCGCTCGGTACACGGCCGCGAGCCAGCTCTCGAGCTCCCGTTTCCCGTTTCCCGTTTCCCGTTTCCCGAGGCTCCCGAGTCCCACCTCCCACAGCTCCACGTACGCCGGTTGGGCCAGGGACATTCCGAACCGCGAGTCCTTGCGCGCCGGAAAGGTGAAGTCCGGCAGCGCGCTGCGCGTCGGGGCGAGCAGCGCGGCCTGGACGCGTCCGGCCAGGCGTTGCTCCGCGTAGATGTCGACACCCGCCTCGCGCGCCCATGCCGCTCCGGTCAGGAGTCCGCGCAGCGCGAACAGGTGGTAGTTCTCTCCCTCGTACCACATGCCGTCCCGCCCGAAGCCGCGCATCAGGTGCTCGAGCAGGCCCGTGGGGCCTTCGACGGCGCGGCGGGCGAGCTCGTCGTCCTCGAACCACACGGCGATGGCCGCGAGCGCCGCGTTGTTCCACGTCTGGCGGTTGGAGAAGCCCTCGTCGAACTCGCCGATGAGATTGGCCGCCTCCTCGGCTACCTGGCCGACGCCCCGCGCCGTGGCCGCGTCGAGCGTACCGGATTCACGCAGCAGCACGCCGGCGGCGAGATAGTTGCAGAGCCAGATGGATTCGAGGTAGGTCGAGAAAAACAGCCGGCTCGGCCCCAGCACGTTGTCCCTGTTGGGGTACTGCCAGTAGCTCCGGGCGTAAGCCTGGAGGATCTCGGTCGCCCGCCCCGCCGCCGCGCTGTCGCCTGCGAGCGTGGCGAGCGTCGCGAGGTGCGCCGCGCGCTCGGCCAGCCAGAGATGCTGATGGCGCGCCCAGTTGCGGTCGTGCCGCTCGCCGCGCTGGATCTGACCGCAGCGCGGGCAGCGGTGCGCGTCGGGGCTCCAGGGATCGAACGCGAGCGTCGTAGCATCGTCGGGGCAGACACCGCCGTCGACCGACAGCAACGCCTTGGCGGTCGGCACCGGCGGCATGCGGGCGAGCAGCGGCGCGGCGCGCTCGCGCAGGTGGGCGAGCAACGCCGCGAGATCGGGCGCGCCCGCGATCTGCGGCCGCCGCGCCGCCAGCAGCTCCGCAGTCACCATGCCCGCACTCCATCGCGTGCCCAGCGTACCGGAAGCAGCGTGGCCCCCGCGTCCCGAGCCGCGGCGATCACCGGCCCGGGGTGGTCTCCGGTCACGAAGAACATGCAGCCTCCCGCTCCCGATCCCGCGGCCTTGCCTCCGAGCGCGCCCGCGGCCGTCACCGCCTGCTCGAGCCGGGCCATCTCCGGCGTACACATCTCAGGATCGAGCGACCGCTGATGCGTCCAGTTTTCCGTAAGCAGCAGCGCGACCCGCATCAGGTTCGCCGCCCGCAGCGCCTCCGCCATGCCCGCGGCCACCTGCTTCATGGCCCGCAGCGCGGCGGTCACGCCGGGATCGCCGCGCTCATACGCCGCCATGACCCGCGCAATGGTGGCGCCCGAGATGCGCGACCGCCCGGTGTAGCACAGCACGGTGCGGCGCTCCAGCTCGGCTGCGAAGGCGGGGTCGAGTGTGATCGGCTCCACGCCGACGTCAGGATCGCGGAACGTGAGGCGCTGGAACCCCCCCAACGCCGCGGCGAACTGGTCCTGCTTGCCGCCGGGGATCTTCGCCTCCACGGTCTCGAGATACCACGCCTGCTCGGCGATCTCACGCTCGGACAGCCGGTCGGCGCGCGCCAGCGCCAGGGCGCCGACCAAGGCGACGTCCATCGCGCCCGAGCTGCCCAGGCCCGCCCCGGGGGGTGCGTCCGACCGCGTCGTGAGGGTGCACGGGCTCTGGACCGGAAACATGCGCAGCGCTGCCTTCAGGAGATCCAGGCGGCCGTCGAGCACGAGCCCCCCCGAGTCGACGCATTCGAGCTCCTGACCCAGATCCTCGGACACGAGGCGGATGCGTGGGCCACCGAGCTGCAGCGCGACGCGCGCCGTGAGATCGATCGCCGCGCTCACCACCACGCCGCCTTCCCGAGCGGAGAACGGCGGCACGTCGGTCCAGCCACCCGCGAAGTCCAGACGGACGGGTGCTGCCGCGTGGAATTCCGAGGGCAGGTCGCGCCGCCTCACGGCGCGGTCCGCCACGCCGCGACGGTCGGCAGCTCCCCGCGCAGGTCCATCCGCACGCCGTGCACGCGGCGGTTCATCCCCTGCAGGCCCCGCGCATGATAGAGGAAGACGACGGGCAGGGAGTCGCGGAACATCTGCTGCGCCAGCGCAGGATCGGGGGGCACGCGCAGGCCCGCCTCGTCGGCGAGGGTGGTCAGGTACCCGAGCCCCGCATCGCCCTGCGTCCCCGTCACGGCGGCTTGAAAGTCGCGCCGCCGCGCATTCACCCGATCGAGGAACGCGGTGTTCTCGAGCTGCCGGATCGTGACATCGAAGCCGACGGCGGCGAGCCGGGCCTGGATCATTTGCTCGAGCGCCGCCTCGCCGCTCCCTACCGTGAGCAGCTCGAACGCGAGGCGTCGGCCGCCCAGCAGCCGGCGGGCCGAGTCGGCGGCGACGGGGAGCGGGCGCACCGGCACGTAGCCCGGAATGCCGGGCGGCACGGGGCCGTCGGCGACGCTGCCGAAGCCGTACAGATATCCGTCCACGATCTCGCGGCGATCGAGCGCGAGCGCCACGGCGAGGCGCACCCGGGCGTCGTCGAAGGGCGGACGGCGTAGGTTGAACACGATGCCGTACGGAAAGATGAGCGGATAGTCGAGCACCTCGAGGGCCGTGTCCTTGCGCACGAACGCGGCGTGCGCCGGCTGGATGCCCGCGAAGTCGATTTCGCCCGCCGTGAGGGCGGCGAGCTTGGCGGTCGGCTCGTCGACCACGACGATGATGAGCCGCGCCAGCGCGGGCGGCCCACCGAGCGCCGGGGGAAACGCGGAGTCGGCGGCGAATATCCAGCGGCGGTTCGGCTCGTGGGCCACGAAGCGGAACGGGCCGTTGCCGACCGGCTGCTGATTCCACGCGGCGCGGCGCAGCTCCGCGCGGGGAACCGAGTCGAGCACGTGGGCCGGAAGAATCGCCAGGTCGGTGAGCACGTCGGGGAAGCGGGGCTGCGCATGCGCGAATCGCACGACCACGGTCGAGTCGTTGGGATCGTTGACGAACGCCACGTCGGCGAAGTCGGCCGTCCGAGGGTACCCGGTCGCAGGGTCACGCGCCGCGGACAACGTCCACACCACGTCGCGCGCCGTGGTCGGGGTGCCGTCGTGCCAGCGCACGCCCGGCTGCAGCCGGAGCACGAGACTCTTGCGGTCGCCCGACCACGTCCACGCGCGGGCGAGGTAGGGCTGCGGGACGAGCGCGGAGTCGTACCGCGCCAGCGTGGTGAGCAGCACGTACCGCTCCACTTGCTTGGCGAAAGGATGCACGGTGAGCAACGGGTTGACGGTCTGGAGGTCCGCCCCCGATGCGAACACGACGGTGCGGCCGCGACGCGCCGCCCTGCCGCCGCACGCCGCGAACACCGTCGCCACCGTTCCCAGGGTCACGAGCCCCGTCATCCGTCGCCGCACGCCCGCATTCTAGCGGGCCTCGGGTAGTCGCGCGAGATTCGGCGTATGTTCCTCCCGCTCGCCCGCCGCGCGCTGGCCGGCGCGGCCGTCGTGGCCGGTGTCATCGCCCTCACGTTCGTGCTGCTGCGGGCCGCGCCCGGCGACCCGGTGGAGCAGCTGGTCGGGCCCGCGGCCACGCCCGAGCAAGTGACGCTGCAGCGCCACGCCCTCGGCCTCGACCGCCCCCTCCCGGAGCAGTTCGCCGCCTGGCTCGGCCGGTTCGCGCGCGGCGACTGGGGACGGAGCATCGTGACCGGGCGCCCCGTGCGCGCCGTGCTCGGCGACGCGGTGCCAGCGACGCTCGAGCTGGCGGGGCTGTCGCTGGTCTTGAGCTACCTGTTAGGCCTCGCGATCGGCGCCGTGCAGGCGAGCGCCGGTCCCCGGCTGGACGGCGCACTGTCCGTTACGACCGTGACGCTGTTCGCGCTGCCGGGATACTGGCTCGGGCTCGCGTTGATCATCGTCTTCACTTATTGGGGACGCGCGCTCCCGGCGTTCGGCGCGGCCGGGCTCGACGCCGACGCCCTCACGGGCTGGAGCCGCGCCGGGGACCGGCTGCGCCATCTCGCGCTCCCGCTCGCCACCCTCACGCTGATCGGCATCGGCGGCACAGCCCGCTACGTGCGCGGCGCGATGCGCGACGTCCTGAGCCAGCCGTTCGTCCGCGCCGCGCGCGCGAAGGGCCTTTCCACGTTCCAGGTTACACGACGCCACGTTGCAAGAAACGCCATCATTCCAGTGGTGACCCTGCTCGGACTGTCGCTCCCGGCGCTGTTCTCGGGGACCGTATTCGTGGAGACGGTGTTCGCCTGGCCCGGAGTGGGACGCCGCCTGGTCGAGGCCGTGCAGGCGCGCGACTATCCCGTCGTGATGGGGGCCACGGTCGTCAGCGCGGTGCTCGTGGTGACGGGAAATTTTCTGGCCGACATCGCGACGGCGTGGATCGATCCCCGCGTCCGGCAGGCCGTGAGATGAGACCGTTGCTGCGGGACCGGCGGGCGGCATTCGGTGTGGCCGTGCTCGCGATCGTCGCGGCGGCGAGCGTCGCGGCGCCGCTCGTGACGGGCGGCCGGCCGACGGCACAGGGCGACATCGTCGCCACCCGCTTCCTGCCGCCCCTCTCGGGGGACGGCGGCGGCGGCTTTCACGTGTTGGGCACCGACCGGTTCGGCCGGGACGTGTGGACGCGCCTCGTCTACGGCGCGCGCGTGTCGCTCGCGGTGGGGACGCTCGCCGTGCTGCTGTCGATCACGCTCGGCGTGGTCGTGGGCGCCGCGGCCGGCGTCGGGCCCGGCGCCGTGCGGCTGCCGCTGCTCGCCCTTACCGATTTCGCCCTCGCGCTGCCGCGCGTGGTCCTGCTGCTGGTGCTCGCGACCCTGTGGCGCCCGAGCGCGGCGCTGGTCGTGATCGTATTGGGACTCACCGGGTGGATGCCGGTGGCGCGCCTGGTGCAGGCCGAGGTGCGCTCGCTCGCGGCGCGACCGTTCGTCGAAGGCGCCGTCGCGGTCGGATCGTCGCGCGGTCGCGTGCTGTGGCGCCACATCCTCCCCAACGCGCTCACGCCCGTGATCGTGGCCGCGGCGCTGGGGCTCGGCAACGCGATCACGCTCGAGGCCGGGTTGTCGTTCCTCGGGCTCGGCGTCCAGCCACCCGCGCCGTCGTGGGGCAACATGATCGCTTCGGGACGGGACACGCTGGTCAACGCGCCGTGGGTGGCCGCGGCACCCGGGATGGCGCTCGTCGTGATCGTGGTGGCGTGTACGCTGCTCGGCGACGCGCTGCAGGATGCCTGGGACCCCGAGCGTCACTCCCTCACGCTGCCCCGAGCTCCTTCAGGACGGCCTCGTTGAGCTCGTGCCCCCCGGAGAAGGGGATCTCCCGGTACGGGATGTCGTGCGCTCCGAGCTGCTCGGTGACTCGCGCGAGCACCTTCGGCGTGATGTACTCGTCGGAGCGGCCGAACACGAGCGTGAGCCGCGCGGCGCGCAGCCGCCCGGCGACCTCGGCGCCGGTGAGATCCAGATCCGGGGGGAACTCGCCGCCCCACAGTATCACCCGGTCGATGCGCGACTTCCCCATGGCGGTCCAGCGGCTCACGGTGGCCGCTCCTTGCGAGAACCCCAGGGCGTGCACCGTCACACGCGCGCGATCGATCCGCCGGAAGACGTCGTCGTACACCGCGTCCAGGTACCGCACGTAGTCGTCGATCTCCGCCAGGCGATCTTCCCGCGTCATCCAGGTCGCCCCGACGCGTCGCTCGGTGGGACTCTCGGTCAAGTAGAAGCGCGACAGGCCCTCGGGCGCGACGAGATGGCGCCGGCCCTCGTCCAGCACGCGCAGCTTTTCCAGGAACCGCGCGGCCAGCTGTCCGTAGCCATGGCAGGCGAACCAGACCTCCCCCGCACCGGCCGGGCTTCCCAACGTGAAATAGCGCGCCGTGCGCGCGACCGACACGCGGTGTTCCTGCAAGCACCCCTCCCCTCAATGCGGAATGGGAAATTCGGAATGC
>Ga0209473_1001381_pt1 | contig 13552 bp, 16 predicted proteins | sample GraSoiAngelo_133_FD_185890 | JGI IMG/M metagenome (GOLD analysis project Ga0209473, IMG submission 185890) | Grasslands soil microbial communities from the Angelo Coastal Reserve, California, USA - 14_0929_05_20cm (SPAdes) (version 2) | ecosystem: Environmental > Terrestrial > Soil > Grasslands ...
AACTGCCAGTGGCAATCAATCGGCTTCCCATTCGCCCGGACTACCCGGGACTCATCGCAGCCTTGGAAAAGTGTGAGTTTAAGTCGCTTTTACAGGAGGTCCGGGAGGAAGCAGCAAGGCGGGCTGCCACGATCCAAGGGGAGCTGAGGCTATAAGAGTCAAAATTTTTTCATAAAAACCCGAGAATTTTCGAACGGCTCTGAAAGCCTGCTGTCAAATGAGATAGGTTAAGGCGATTCGGGTAGTCGCACGTTGATTGTATTTGCTGTTTCTCCTTGGCGTGCGCTGCCCGAGTCTTTTTTTTGACTCGCAACTATCTGAAAATTCCCCCATTGCGCCTGGTCTTGAGCCGAGTTTGATAGACACCCTGGTGACGGTGCGGAAACAGCCCTCAATGCAGAGTCACGCCCGCGACTGTGAACGGCAGCGGGAACGTTCCGCCCCGGCAACGCGGGTTCCACAAAGATGAGTAGTGAAGGTGATCCGATCGACCTCGCGCTTCGCGAAGATATCGGCGCGGGGGACGTAACAACTACGTTGCTCGTACCTGACGACAGTCGCGAGAAAAAGCCATTATTGCCGGGACAATGACGGCGGCGGAAGTTTTTCGCCGGGTTGATCCAGGATTAAAGGTTTCTGTAGAGCTGACGGACGGGACGAGCGTACTAGGCGGCGAAACCATTCTCAAAATCCAGGGATCGGCCCGGAGCATTCTTACTGCGGAACGCGTCGCCCTGAATTTTTTGCAGCGACTTTCCGGCATCGCGACGCTGACGCACGAGTACGTAGAGGCGATTGGAAAAAATCCCGCCAAAATCATGGATACCCGAAAGACAACGCCCGGCTTGCGCGCTCTGGAGCGAGCGGCTGTGGTCGCCGGCGGCGGCACTAACCATCGCTTCGGTTTGTTCGACGCGATTTTGGTGAAGGACAATCACTTGGCAGCGGAGCAGGATCTCAAAAAACTTGGGGCCGCAATTCGGCAGGCAAGGGCGCAGAACCCATCGATGAAGATTGAAGTAGAAGCTGATAACCTCGAGCAGGTGCGCGCGCTGGTGCAAATGGACGGGGTCGACGTCATCCTGCTCGACAACATGGAGACGGCGGAAATGCGTGAAGCCATTGCGCTCGGTCGCAAGCATAACGTGAAATTCGAAGCTAGCGGCGGAATCAATCTACGAACGGTGCGACGCATCGCCGCGACTGGCGTCGATTACATTTCAGTTGGCGCGCTCACCCACTCGCCGCGCGCTATCGATTTGTCGCTCGAGCTTACCCATGTTGGTAGCTGATCGGCTGAGCGCGCAAGAATTACGCGCCGAGCTCGGTCCCGGCACGATTGGCCGGCAGATCATCGTGCTCGAGGAAACAACCTCTACCAATGACGTGGTGTGGCAGATGGCGAAAGATGGTGCGCCGGAAGGCATCGTTGTTTTTGCGGAACAGCAAAGCGCCGGCCGCGGCCAACGGGGCAATACTTGGGAATCGGCTGCGGGAAAAGGCCTTTGGTTTTCAGTGCTGCTCCGACCAAAAACCGCGATTAGCGACCCGGTGCAACTGGCGCAACAGACAGCACAAATAGTGGCAACGACAATCCAGAGCGAATTTCATCTCTCCGCTACGCTGAAGCTACCTAACGACATTTATATCGAGAACCGCAAGGTTGCAGGAGTGTTGGTAGAAATGCGCGCGCAGCCAAAAGCGCCGCATCTCGCCGTTCTCGGCGTGGGTGTGAACGTGAACCAAATGCCACACGATTTCTCGGAAGAACTTCGGGAGCGGGCAACCTCGCTCGTCATTGCTCGCCGTGGCCCGGTCGATCGCACTTCCTTTGCCGTCGCACTACTGCGCAATCTCGATCTACTCTATCGCGCCGAGCATTTACGGTAGGGCGAGCGCGTCGTTTGCCGAGCCTCATATCGGCAGGCGAGAGCGCCTGCCCTATAATTTTTTCTCGCAGCACAACAGAGCGTTTCAATTCTGCCGCCGGAGACGGCGGCACCTACCGCAAGGGCGATCGTTACGCCACGAAATTTTGCAACGCCTTCAATTTTTCCAACGCCCGACCGGATTCAATTTGTTCGCGTGCCATCGCGATTCCCCCATTCATCTCGCTGGCCAAACCGGACACGACAAATCCTGCCGCCGCATTCGCAATCACCAAGTCGTGCTTTGGTCCGGTCTCCCCGCCACCGAGAATTCGCATGATCGTTTCAGCATTTGTCCTGGCATCCCCGCCCGTTAGTTCCGGCAACGTTGCTTGCGGAATCCCAAGCCAGCGCGTGTCCAGGACGGCGGAGGTGATTTTCCCGGAATTGACTTCCGCGATTACAGTCGGCCCGATCGTCGACACATCATCCATGGTGAGGGAGTCAACCGCCGTTCCACTAACGATCCAGGCGCGCTCGCAATCGAGTCGCCGCAGGACATCGGCGAACAGCATTGTCAGGTCAGGAGAGAAAACACCAATCAGCTGGCGTTTTGGTCGCGCGGGATTCAAGAGCGGACCGAGCAGGTTAAAGATTGTGCGTTGCTGTCTTCTGGCCAATCGCAACCGCATTTCCGCCAGCGCTCGAAACGCCGGGTGATAGGTTCGCGCGAAAACAAATCCGCAGCCGAGTCGTTTAATGCATTCACGCAAATCATCCGGCTCGAGATCAATTGCGACCCCGAGCGCTTCCAGCACGTCGGCGCTGCCGCTGCGCGAAGTAACGCCGCGGTTGCCGTGTTTCACGACCGTCGCCCCGCCTGCAGCCAGAACGAATGTTATCGCAGTTGAGACATTGAATAGATCGATGCCGTCGCCACCTGTCCCGCAAACATCGACGATCGGTCCGTCAACCTCAATTTCCAAGGGCACCGCGCGCTCCAACAAGACGCGCACAAAACTCGCGATCTCGCTCGCACTTTCGCCCTTGTCATGGAGCGCGGTCAAAAAATCAGCCTTTGTTTTTGCTTCAATCGAATCGGAAAGCAAAAACGCCGCAGCTTCCTGCACATCGAAGGCAGAGAGATCATTCCCTGCGCGAATTTTTTCAATCAGCGAAATCATCGCGCCGTCGCATCACGCCGCTTGCGGCTCATCTCGCTCAGCCATTTCCGGTAAAGCATCGGCGAAATTTCCGAGGGCTTGATTTCGCTGCGACCACCCCAAAAAACATTGGTGTAGGAAACCGGAACGCTTTTCGCGGCCAGATGCGCATCCATCGCCGCTTTGTGTTCGAGGAGCCGCGTTTTATCGGTGCCGTGCGTGACAGCCATGATGTTGACGTTGCGAAACTCCGGGCCGCCTTCCCGCCAGTAACAATGCGTGAGAATGTGATGCCGCCCGATCTCGCCGCCCGCTTCAACCTCACGGCCCGGCGGCACCGCCCAATGAAACAGCGCGTTGAATCGCGTTACCCGCACGCCTCCAGCGCTCGGCTTGACATGTTCCAGAAAAGTGGAAAAACGCCCAATGATTTTGCGGGCGTTCAGCTCCTCAGCCACGCGATAAAATTCTTCCAGGGAAACGCCGGCCTCCCTCGCGCGCGTGACCCACGGCGTGGGACGAATTTCTTCCGGCGTGAACTCCCGTTTCAGTGCCAGTAAAACCTTCCACTCGCGCTCGCTCAATTCGACCGCGCGCACTTCGATTATCTTCGCCGGTGATTCTGCCCGGCTTCCGGGCTCGATTGTTTTGCGACGGACATGGCCAACTCCAAGAGTGAAAATTCCTTTCGCCGGCATGATCCGAAAACGTTCCGCGCCGGTCTTGGCTGCGAGCAATCGGCAATGTTCTTCGAGCGAAAATCCGTGCGGCACCTTCACTGTCGTCCACAATTTGTAATCTGAGCCCGCGGTCAGGGTGTCGGTTGATCGCAAAACGACGTGCCCGGAAAACGGGTCGCACTGAAACATGAAGTCGAAAGCGGCGTCAATATTTGCTTCCGGAACTTTCCAAGCCACCAGCCCGCCGTCTGCCAAATTTGTTGCCAGCAATGTTTGGCGAACCCGCCGAATCGTCCCAGCGCGCAACATGGCCGCAATCCGCGCCATTACCACATCGGCGGCGACGCCGACGCGGTCCGCGATTTCCTGAAATGGTTCACGCACAAACCCTTCGATTTTGTCCTCCGAGATGGCGAGAATCTTTTCGTTAATCGGATCGTTGTGCTCGACTGGGAGCATGCGGCCTAATCTCGCACAAAATCTAGGGAGCGCAGGCTGCTAGCTTGCACGCCGAGAACGATCGGCTTAAACAAATCGACTTCCCAAGAAGCTTTTCCGCTAGCGGCACGAAACACAGGCCTGCGGCCTATGCGCCAACCGGACATTCTGTCCGCTTTCAGCTTACATTGAAGCGGAGTGCAACTCCGCTGGGCGCACAGACCTGGAGGTCTATGTTCCGCTCCGGCCGAAAAGAGCAGGCTGGCAGCTTCCAGAGAACTACATTCGGCATCGTTTGCCGAACACTCTTCCTCCACGAATATTCGCAGCAGGGAGGCTGCGAACGGCCGAGCAGGATGCTCGCCCTCCCGAAACCGATGCTCAAAGCAATCTTCTTCGACGCAGTCGGCACTCTCTTTTATTTAACGAAAACTGTAGGCGACCATTACGCAATCGTTGCCGCCGAGGTTGGCCTGAAGTTGAACGCGAAGAAACTGGATGCCGCGTTCTACTCTGCCTGGAAACAAATGCCGCCGCGTGAAGCGATCGATGGCCCGCGCGAAAACGACGATAAAGATTGGTGGCGCGAGCTGGTCGATCTTGTCCTAAAGGAAGCCGCGCCCACCATTGACGAATTAGATCGAGACAATTTTTTTGAAGTCGCTTACGAGCATTTCGCCGAGGCCGGAGTGTGGGAATCGTATCCGGAAGTCGTTGACGTTCTGGAGCAATTGCGACCGCACCTTGCGCTGGCGATCGTTTCAAATTTCGACGGCCGACTGCGCGTCATTCTTGAACGGCTTGGCATCTCGAAATATTTCCGCCACGTTTTCGTCTCAAGCGAGATCGGCGCGGACAAACCCGATCCCGAAATTTTTCGGCGCGCGCTCGAATTTCTTGAGGTCCAACCGCGCGACACTTTGCATGTTGGCGATGATCCCGAGCGCGATTGGCGGGCCGCGACCGACGCCGGCTTGTCGATTTTTCAATTAGACCGGAAGAAGAACTCCCTGCGCGATTTGCTTCCTCTTCTGCGCGGTGGCCTGTGACCGCCGTCTCCTGAAACCGGGGACGACTGAGATGGGTCGGCCGGGACTCGAACCCGGAACCAACGCCTTAAAAGGGCGCTGCTCTACCGATTGAGCTACCGACCCGCGCAGAGCCTCACTTTCTGGTGCCTGTGGAATTTTTCAATATACAATGAGACGCGGCTAACTGTGATCTCTCACAAATACAAATGCATTTTCGTTGAAGTTCCCAAGACTGGCTCGACCAGCGTCCGGGCAATTTTGGGGAAACCATGGAAGCCTCACTTGGATCTGTGGCAGATCAAAAATCACATGGAGAATTATTGGACGCATGTGGGCGGGCGAACGAACCGGGCGCTGGAAGTTTTTTATCTCGCACTGCCAAAGCAGCACAGAAGCAGCGCCGGGCGTAAGCAATTCGAGACCTACTTTAAGTTCGGGTTCGTTCGCAACCCCTGGGACAGAATTGTTTCGCTTTATGAGCGCAAAGAAGTGGGGCAACTCAGAGACAAAATGACGTTCGAGCAGTTTGTCGATTGGATCCAATACAGCAGCGCCACCTGCATCCATTCGGCGCCTCATCGCTACCAGCTCGATTGGTTTGTCGATCATAACGGAAATGTTCTCGCCGATTTTATCGGTAAATTTGAACGGCTCGAGCAGGATTGGGATTTTGTTGCGAAGAAACTCGGGATCACCCAAGCCCTGCCCCACTGGCGAGCCAATCCGCGGGAGCGACCCTACTGCGAATATTACGACGCACGAACGCGTGAAGTGATCGCGAACAAGTTTAGGATCGACATCGAACGGTTCGGCTATGAATTTGGTAAATGAATCAAGGCGACCGTGCGCGATCACGTAAAATTCCCGCGAGCGTAGTGTGGCGAACCAGATCAAACCCCGAATGGTTTCGGGAGGGCGGAGTATTGTTAGCCTAGTCGCCCGCAAGTCGTGAATAGCGACGGACACATTCTTAAGTAATATCAACTCAAACAATGTCGCCCGCCAAGGTTTGTCCGCCGGAACGTTTGCAGAAGAGACCTTTGCCTGCGATTCGGATTCGTCCCGACGATGTGTTTATTGTCTCCTATCCGAGGTCGGGCAATACGTGGGTCCGCTTTCTTATCGCGAATTTGTTAGCTCCGGATGAGAAGATCACTTTCCGTAACATCGAGAACTATGTTCCCAGCATTTACAAATCCGCCGATACGCTGGATACGCGTGAGGGTCGCCGATACATCAAATCTCATAACCCTTGCTATGAACTATACCCAAAGCTCATCTATGTTTATCGCGATGGACGCGACGCGCTGGTTTCCTACTACTACTATGCCACTGGAAAGAACGTTTTCTCTGGAACATTCGAAGACTTCATTTTCTCCCCTTTCGTTGAACAGTTCACATCTTGGAAAGAACACATCACACGCGCTCGGGAGTTTGCCTCCAAATATCCAGATCGCATTTTGATCCTTCGTTACGAGGAAATGCTAATAAGTACGCTGCCTGCTCTCACCAGCATATCCGCGTTTCTTGGTCTGGCGTGTGAAGCTCAAGCCATCGCTGAAGCAGCAACGAAAAACTCTTTCGAACATTTGCAGAAGGTGGAGCAAGAATCAGGAGGCGAAACACTTGGCAAGAAGTTCACCTTCTTTCGAACCGGCACGAGCAATCAATGGCGAGATCACTTTGTTCCGCAGTTGTACCAGCAGTTTCTGCAGCAAAATGAGCAAACCTTGCGGAGTTTGGGCTATCGGATCTAGTCAGGAACTTACGCGTTAAGTGAAGGGCATCGTTCTCTCATTTGATCCCCATTTGGAGATCGCAAATCTATTAGTCGAGACCTATAACCAATTGTGGCCTGACTGCCGTTTTCAGTTTCGGATTCCATTTACCGATCGCGATCCAAGAGCAATTTTCCGCGCACAAAACGTCGAGTTCATATCAACGCCACCTGATATCCGCAGCACGGTGAAAAATCTATTGTGCGATCTGCCCGAACAAGAGTTTGTGTTCTGGTGCATCGACGATCGCTATCCGATCGAGATCTTCGAGCCGGCGGTGCTTCGGGCAGTTCGAGACTTTGCTTCTGACGCAGGCGGTGACGTTGATTCAATCAAGCTGACTGACCTTACGGTGGAGGGAATCGAGGGAAAATTGCATACGACGTTCCCGCGACGGCTAACGCGACGCTGGCGTCGGCAGCTTTTTCGTCGTCCCGATACTCAACGAGTGGAAAACGATAAGACGTGGCGGCAGCGCGAAGAAGGCGGGGCCAGAGAGCCCGCATTTCGCCTGGCCGGTCAGGGTTTCTTTCGACAGCTCGGTCATCCGAAGAATGGATTTTACATGCCGCAATTCACCACGCCGGCATTTCTGAAACAATTTTTCCTCGCTTCAGCGCTACCGTTAAAGTACGGCATCCGCGAGTTTCATCACTTCCTGCTCTCGAAAAATCTTGAGCATAAATCTTATTTTCCGAATAACTTTCTCCTTTCGGTCGGCGAATCGACCTTCAGAGGCCGCTTAAGCATGGTTTGCTACGAACAGATGCTCAAGTTTGGCTTGCTGCCACCAAAAATCGAAGTCGTGAGAGACTATAAGATTTACTCCGATCGCGGTCTTGCCGGAATCGTTGAACTCAATTCATAACTGAACCATCATCGGAGAGTTCATACCGACAGACCATCACATCGCATGGGAAATTCCATGGACATCTCCACCATTGCCAATTTGATCAACGCTATCGCGGTTACGGCGGGCGTCATTTTCGCAGCGGCACAAATCCGGCAATATCGGCAACGGCGCGAGCGCGATGCCATGCTCGAGTTGGTACGGTCGTTCCAGAGTCCGGCCTTTACCGCTGCCTTGCGTCGCGTTCTTTCGCTGCCCGATGGAGCTGACTCGACAAAAATACGAGAAGTGCTCGGGCCCGATGGGGAAGATGCAGTTTATTTAGTCTCGCTCACCTGGGAAAGCCTCGGTGTTCTGGTTTATCGCCGAGAAGTGACGCTTGATTTGGTGGATGATTTTTTCAGTGGTCCACTTGTGATCTCGTGGCAGAAACTGAAAGTCTATTCCGAAGAATGGCGACGCACCCTGAACCGGGAGACTGGGAACGAATGGTTTCATTGGCTCGCGGAAAGAATGCTGGAGCGCGAAAAAACATCGCCCCCGATTCCTGCCTACGTTGCGCACCGCCATTGGCGTTAACCCCACGGCGCGTTTGGGGCTACCGGGACGCTGAAACCGAGTTAATTTTTGGATGTCGGATATGCGACACCTAAATGTTAACTCAAGGACAAGGAGATTGTGAGTGCCTGCAAAAACTCTTGCTGATTCCTGGAATAACTAAGTTTCCCGTCCACAATCCTCGCCGCCGAGGTAAAGGGATGCGGCTCAGCTTTGCTCGCATCAATGATGTGAATGACTGCAACACCATGTGCCTTTAAGTAATCGGCAATTAAACTGCGATGACACTTCCACCACACTGCTTCGGCGCACATGATTGCTGTCGCGCCATCGCGGTTTGCCATTTGTTGTAATCGCGCAATTCCATTGGCAAATTCCGCGGTTTCCATGTGGTCGGCGTAACCGCGAAATGATTCGTTGCGCCAGGCGGTGTTGCGCGAATCTTTCCTTGCCTTTCGCCGCCCGCCCAGTTCCGGGAAATGTTCGTAGCCGATTCCGTCCTCCCTTAGGGATCTCGCCAGTTCCTCTTTGTTAAATTGCGGATAGCGCTTCGAGCCTGGTAAGAGACGGACATCGGCGACGAGCTTGATTCCGTTTGCCTGCAGCGCGTCAATAAACTCCTCGATTGTTCGAATGGAATGTCCGATTGTCCAAATTTTCGTCACCTTTTGATTACTCGCCCGGATGTTTTGAAAGCGCGAATCGGTTCTGCCTTCTGCATTACCCGATTAGCGCTCTTCCTGGTTGGACGGCCTAGCGCGAACACCTGCCAGAGATTTTTTAGACTTGCGTTCCGGCACGGAGCCGCCGAAGCATTGTACGTTATGAGAACCGAAGAAACCTTGCGTGCCTTGGATGAATTGATTCGCAAGCGATCGATCCTGCAGCATGCATTTTACCGTGCCTGGCAACGTGGCGAACTGACCCGCTCTCAGCTTGCCATCTATTCTCGCGTCTATTATCCCCATGTCGCGGCTTTTCCGAATTATCTGGAGAACGCGATTAGCCGTGCCGAAGATTTTTCTACCAGACGCACGCTGGAGGACAATTTACTCGACGAACTGACCAATCCCGCGCCGCACCCTGAGTTATGGCTTGATTTTGCGACAGCGATTGGACACGACCGAGATAAAGTCAAACGAGCCACGCCTCTTGCCAAGGTAGCCAGCACTACCTCCATCTTCGATCGTTTAACTGGCCAGGGCATCGCCAGCGGGCTCACCGCTCTTTATGCCTACGAGTCCCAGCAACCAGATGTAGCAGCTGAAAAGCTGCGGGGCCTCCGTGAATCCTACGGAATACAAAGCAAGAGTGCATTACGCTACTTTACTGTTCACGCCACCGCTGACCTCGAGCATCGCGCCGGAGAACGAAGCGCACTGGCCCGTTGCCTTAATAGCCACACCTCTTCCGACACTGTTATGAACGCAGCTAATGAAGCTCTTGATGCTTACTGGAATCTACTGGATGGTGTTTGCGAAGAAGCGTACCTAAGCGCCAATCTTTGTTAAACAGATTGGAGTCACCAAAATGAAAGCTATTATCGCAGCAACAATTCTTTTATCAGCACTATCAACCGGTATGGCACAAAATTTACCACAAGCTGGGGCGATTGCGCCCGCGGTCAGTCTTCCTTCTAACGACGGCAGGCAGGTTAGTTTGAATGATTACAAGGGCAAATGGGTAGTTCTCTATTTTTACCCTAAGGATTTTACCAGTGGTTGCACCTTGGAAGCACAAAACTTTCAGCGCGACCTGGCTAAATACCAAAACGCCAGTGCTATCATTCTTGGGGTGAGTGTAGACAACGCCGAATCACACAAGAATTTTTGTGCAAAGGAAGGATTGAACTTTAAACTATTGGCCGACACCGATGCCAAGGTGTCGGAAGCCTATGGCTCGGTGAAGGACTACGATGGGAAAAAGATGTCGGCGCGCAATACATTCATCATCAACCCGGAAGGGAAAATCGCGAAGGTATTTACAGGGGTAAAACCACAGACCCACAGTGAGGAAGTGCTGCAAGCTTTGACGGAGCTAAAGAAAAGTTAAACTATGGCGATGCGAAAATCGATCGATTGCCGCGACTATCCCAGTGAGAAAAACTGCTCGTTGAAGATTTCCGGCACCGAAAAAGAAGTTCTCGATGCAGCGGTACAACACGCCGTCTCGGCCCATGGGCACGAGAATTCGGCGGAATTGCGCAAAGAGATTCGTTCGCTGCTGAAAGACGAAAGCGACTAGGCAAGTTCGTCGCATCCGGTCTGATTTTGTTAAGAAGCGAAAAGGTGATCGAAACCGAGGCCGTGCGCGAGAAAAAACTTACCCCCACCTTTGCACAGTCGCCTCTTTGATCATATTGATTTGCGCGTTCGAAACCGGGCGCGGGCGCAGGAGTTTTTCGCCAAAATCTTGCCGGCGATTGGATTTACTCTCAATAAAAGCGCGGAAGAATGGGGCGCGTTTGAAAAAGATGGCGGGGGTAAACCGTCGGAATTTTTCGGATTTACCGAAGACGCTAATCATCGCCCAAACGAAACGCGAATCGCTTTTTGGGCGGAGACGCATGAACAGGTAGATCGCATGGCCAAAATTGTACGCGAGGCCGGCGGAAAAAACCTGGAAGGGCCGCAAATCTGGCCCGAGTACAGTCCTGGTTATTACGCGTTATTTTTTGAAGATCCCGATGGAAATAAGCTGGAGATCTGCTGTCGCGGGAGCGCAATCGTTGCGGACTGAAGCAGATCAGGGGAAGATTAAGGGTGTCTCATTCCACGGCTGACCTCAAGATTCTGCGTCCGCAAAACCGCGTTCGCTATCTCAAGCTGATCGCGCTCTTTAAAATCGGCAAAGGAATCCTGCTTCTCGTGCTCGGCATTTCGATTCTTTTTTTGAATTCGCGCGCAGCTTGGATGGATAACATTTCGGATTGGGTGGCAGATGAGATCCTGCTCAAGCACAGCAAGGTGGTACATTACTTACTTAACCGCTTGCAGGCCATACTCGCAGGTGGCGGCCTCTTGCGTGCAACGGGCTTCCTCGGCCTTTTTTATTCTGCCGTCTTATTCACTGAAGGCATCGGCGTTTATTTACAAAAACGCTGGGCGGAATATCTTATGGTGTTCGCCACCGGAGCGTTGATCCCGTTGGAAGTACGCCACATTTATTATCGTCCCAGTATCGCTGCCGGCATTATTCTCGCGGCCAACTGTTTCATCGTTTGGTTTTTGTACAAGGTGTTGAAGCGCGAGCCCGCACGCGTTGCGACGGCCCCGGCCGAAGTTGCGGTCGAGACGCGTTGACCGGCTGAAGTCCGAATTGCGCCAGGACTTCGATTGTCCGTTCCATCGGCAGGCCGATCACATTCGTAAACGAACCTTCAACCGATGCGATAATACTTCGGCCGGCAGTTTGCGCGGCGTAGGCGCCAGCTTTGTCGATCGGATTCACCACGCGAAAGTAATTGGCAATATCGCTCACGTTTAGCTTGTGGAAGCGAACCCGTGAGATCTCAGTAAAGCTGATCTTCCTTTGAGGATCCACGATGCAAACCCCCGTACAGACATCGTGGGTTCGTCCGCTCAACCGCTGCAGAATCACGCGCGCATGATTCAGATCACGCGGTTTACAGATGACTTCCCCTTCGAGTGCGACAAGGGTGTCGGCTGCGAGCACGATCCGGCGCGGGTGAAGCTGGTAGACCGCCAAACCTTTACGGGTAGCGTTCGCGATTGTGAGCTCGCGCAAGGACAAATGAGCCGATGCCGTTTCGCTTACGGCTGGAACAATGACTTCGAATTCGTAGCCCGCCTCCGCTAAAAGAGCGCGTCGCCGCGGCGAATTCGACGCAAGAATAAGTGGCGATGCCACTGCAGCCGGGTTGATTACGGAGTGGCTGATGGAATCGGCGCGAGCCGCGGCGAGGCGGGCATTTTCTCCGGACTATCCGGCGGGTTTTTCCCGCTGAAAATATCGGGCATCTTCACATCTGTATAATCCCGCGGAACAGAAAATTCGCTGTCCGGTATCAGATCACGCTTGACCGCAACGAGGGTCATGACGACACGACCTCTTACTGTATCCATCTCAATTTTCACAGGAACGCCAGGCAGGTCCCTAAAATCGGGAATGCTTGTGCCAGAGTTCGCCAAAGCAGACGGTTGGGCCGTCTTCATTTCTCTCATAATCGCGGCCGCGTCCGGGTAGTTGGTAGCGATGTAATAAGTCGCCTTGCCCACTGCCGTGTCGGTGGTGAAAACGTCCGCCGGCATACCGTTGACAGTTTCCTTACGCCCAAGGGGAGTCAGCTTCGACTTTTGCTCAGCTGGAGTGGCTCCGGCAAACTTCTTAACCATTTCGGCCGCTGCTTTCATTTTGTCGCCCGAAATTCGCATCGCTTTCTTTTCCGCATGAATCAGCGTCACGGTGTCGCCTGTTTTGACATCGGTGATCATCGACACTTGTGGGGCCGGATCTACTCGCACCTTGTCGCCTTTGAATTTGATCGTCATCTCACCTGGCGTTCCAGCCATGTCTACCTTCTGGACGAGCGTAAGATCCGCGTGAAGGGAAGCGGTCGCGGCGAATAGGAAAAAAAGGGCGATTCGTTTCATAGAAGAGTGCTAGTGGCGACAACAGCGGTTGGCAAGTCGCGACGGCCTGGAAAAAGCACTTGGCAGGAAGGCGCAGGCGCGCCAACTTGGGCGGCTCTCATGCGGGTGTAGCTTAATGGTAAAGCTGTAGCCTTCCAAGCTACTGACGAGGGTTCGATTCCCTTCACCCGCTAAGCTGGGTAATTCCGCCAGATACATTTCTTTACAGCGACATCTAATGCCAAATCCAACGGCCCGTTCGGCACGAATCGCGCTCTGAGGCCTCAAACAAGGGAAAAGGTTGATTTGTATAAAATGAGCTTCTAGGCTCGCGGTTGGCTTAGTCAATGGCATCCGCGAGGACGCGTTCCATTATAGAAATCGTGACAATTACTAAACATCCGCGGCTCGCCCTTATCCTCCTCGCCGCCCTAGCTCTGGCCGGACAATTGGCAGCACAGATTGATTTGCCCGCGCCTGATGTGCCCGTGCCTGAATCCGAGGATGAGCAGCAAACGGAAACAGCGGCCCCCCCTGAACTCACCCCCGGAGCACCCGTTCAAATTCGTCCGGATGAGGGGAGCCCGGTCGCTG
>Ga0209473_1001383_pt1 | contig 13542 bp, 10 predicted proteins | sample GraSoiAngelo_133_FD_185890 | JGI IMG/M metagenome (GOLD analysis project Ga0209473, IMG submission 185890) | Grasslands soil microbial communities from the Angelo Coastal Reserve, California, USA - 14_0929_05_20cm (SPAdes) (version 2) | ecosystem: Environmental > Terrestrial > Soil > Grasslands ...
GAATTCGAACTGAAGGAAAACAGAATCGACGTCGCGATCGGCCAGAAAAAAGTTTTCGTAGAGAAAATCGTGATTGTATTGCAAACGGATCTTGGAAAACTCGGTTGGATACCAGGTTAAGTTCGCGCTGATCCGCGAGCGAGATTGGCGTTCGAAGTCATCGGTGAATTTGGAATCTTCCATGTCCAGATAATCGCCGCGAATTCCAGCGACCCATCCTTTTTTGAATCCCCACATTATTTGCGAATACATTCCCCAGTCCTGGAACGTCTCGGCGACCGGAAACGATTCATTTGCGCCGCGGCCGGCTTCGAAACGCCGATACATGAATTCGGTTTGCCATTTCACGAACGGAAATCCGCCTTCAGCATTTGCGCTTTTCCATTTGTAGAGAAAATCCGCGCCGTAGATCTGGGTTCGTGAATTCGCGCCGGTCTCGTTCGAGCCAAAAGCACCGGAGACTCCTGCGAGCACCACCTGCGTCGGGCTAAGATCGACAGAGTTTTCCCAGCGCGGTATCCAAACGAAATCCTGCAAGCCGCGCAATTCCCGGTCGGTTGTCCGCCGATCGAAAAACATTCCGTCGTCGCCCGGATTGCGAAATGAATACCCGGTCCCGCCGCGTCCGTTCTGGACGCCGAGAATCAATTGTGAGTACCACGGCACGGGCACGATCCAGGAAATTTGGGCGCCAACGCCACGCAAACCGTCCGGCCCTAGCAAACGGCCGTGGACAATTGGCGCGTCCGCAAAATCCCAGGTATGCGGATGGGTCGGATTAATTCGGCCGAATGCGGCGAAGAATTGTCCGGCTTTCAATTGCAGATTGAACGGCAAACTGGTCGTTTGCAGGAACGCTTCCTCGACTTCGACTTCGGTCTCGTTGTCATTGTTGAGCTTGAAAACGATGTTGGCGAATCCTTCGAAATAAGGATCGACCGCGCCGTCGAACGCTAGTTCGATGTTGCGCGCGTTGAATCCGCGCTGCTGCGGATCGTGGTCGCCGACTTCGATGTGATCGAGATCGCGCGCGCTCGAACCGGCGAGCGCGAACAACCCATCGAACGAGATGTTCATGTAATTTTTCCCACCGCCGCCGATCGAGATCGGTTGGGTCAATGAAGCGCCAGCTCCCGTGCTGGAAATTGTTTCCGGCGCCGATGAAACAACTGAAGTGTCGGTGGTAGGAAATGATCCGGACGTCGCGGTTCCATTTGCATTTACGCCGGGACCGGGCAAGCCGGCCGGCGCATTGGATGTCGATGAAACAACGGAGGCATCTTCCGTTGCGAAATGCGTCGCTGCGCTCGCGGCCGGGGATGGCGAAGTTGCTGCGGCAACAGGTGACCCTTCCGGATTTGGCGACGACGCAGGCGCGGTTCCATTCGTTTTGTCAATTGCAGCTTGCTGATCTTTCACTTGTTGTTGCAACGCCTTCACCGTTTCGGTCAGCGCTTGCACTTGTTGTCGCAAACTTTCGACATCCGGCGACGCAACCGGTGTAGACGCCGCGTCCTGCGCGCGCGCGCTTGCGAGCGCGGCGGTCGCTACTCCAATCAAAATAAATTTGTTCATTAAAACTCCTGATTAAAAACTTGGGCCAAATCGTCCAACGAATTTGCGTTCGCGCACGTTAAACTGGCGACGCAATGAACGCGCGAGGCGCCGCCATCCCGCGGAGGCGGGACAGTTAACGGTCAGGAGTGCGCGGGCGGCCCGTGCTCGAAAATCCGAGCGAAAAGAAAAGCCGACTCAACCCATTGCGGAGTCAGAGCCGGAGTGGGAGAAAATTGTTGGGCGAGAACTGGAGCGTTGAGGAGCGGTGCAGACGGGGAATGATTGTAGTTGCCAGATGCAACCATCGTAACTGCGCAAACGTGATCCCCTCGATTTGCGTCGCGATGAATCCGCTGGTGCAGTTGCGGCGAAGCACTCAGCGCCAGCGTCCAAAGAAAAGACAGGCAAAGGAAAGTAGCGACAACGGCACGCGTGTTCGTGCTGCTTCTCATTGAAGCCGAGTTTCTGTCCGGTCGGCCAGTCCCGCAACATCTTTTTGTGCGGTCACTTCGAAGCTGGACCGCCGGTCTCGGATTTCTTACCCCACAAATGAAAGGTGTAGGTGAAGACAATATATCCCATCAATCGATCCGGGTGATAATTCGCGAAATAGATCGCGGGATTAACTTGAAAGTCGGGCGTGATGTTCCAAGTGAATCCAATGGTCGAGGAATTCTCCCGGCCGCTCTGGAAATCGACCTGCACCCGCCATTGCTTATTAAAATCGTAGGCGTAACCGAGAATCGCCTCGTTCTTGTACCCGGCATGAATGGCACCGAGGATGAACTTGTTATGCTCGGTATAATAGCCTGCTTCGATATAAGGCTGCGGATCGACATGGCTGCGCGGGGACCAATTGGTGAATCCGATTGAAAGCAGATAAGGCTCTTTCGTCAAGATACCGAACTCAGTGGCGAAAATTTCTTCGTTTGGTTTGAATCCTTGAAACACGGCGATCTCGGCCCATTTGGTCAGGCCGAGCTCGGCTTGAAGTTCATATGGATTTCCAATTCGTTCGTCTTGAATTTGCAGACTCAAGGACAGGTCGCCTTCCTCCTGTAAATCCGGCGTCACGATCTGGCTGAGGCCTTTGGTAGTCGCGAACGACGAAGCGCAAATGAAAAAGCCGGCGAAACCGACGAGGACGATGTCGATCTTCGGATTCAGCCGCATCGGGCAACGATTATCGCCGCCAGTGCGGGAGTCGAGCGCAGACGTTTCGATTACACCGCGCGTTGACCGAGCCATTGCACCGCCAGCCGTGTAACCTGCCGCGCGTTTTTGAGCTTCAGCTTTCCTTTGATGTTGGTGCGATGGGTCTCGACCGTTTTCGGGCGGACGCCGAGTGCGTCGGAAATTTCGCGGACTTCGTGGCCTTTGCCGATGAGCTCGAAAATTTCGAATTCGCGATCGGTCAAAAGGTTGATCGGATCGTCGGTCGAGGGCGTTTGCCCGGCCGGCCCGTTATGCTGCAATTGCGCCGCAACCACCGGACTGAGATAACGCCGCCCGTTCAATGCTTCCCGCAGGGCGGCGGCGATGTTGTCGATCGCGTCTTGTTTTACAATGTAACCCATCGCGCCGGCCCGGAGCGCGCGCGTGGCGTAAAGCGCTTCTTCATGCATGGAAAGAATCAGCACCGGCAATTTTGGAAATTCTGCGCGAATTGTTTTTGTCAATTCGATTCCGCTCGTTCCGGGCAAGCCGATATCGACGATGACGAGATCAGGTCCAAGCTTTCGAATGAGCGCCATCGCATCTTGCGCTGTGCTCGCCTCACCACAAACAAGGAATTCGTGTTTTGAGTCGATCAGGCGCACGAGGCCTTTGCGCAAAACGGGATGGTCGTCGACCAACAAAACTCGCTTCGCGTTTTGGTGATTCGCTTTCGTAGCGATCAGGCCGTCTGGCCTTCCAACCATTGCACGGCAAACCGTGTGACCTGGCGAGCGTTCTTCAAATTCAATTTCTCTTTGATGTGCGCGCGATGGGTCTCGACCGTCTTGGCGCTGATGTGCAGCGCCTGAGCGATCTCGCGCACGTCGCGGCCTTTCCCAATCAATTCAAGAATCTCCAGCTCGCGATCGCTCAACTTGTCGGTTGGGTTGACCTGACTGCTTCCGCTGGCGAAATTGGTGATCAACTTGGCCGACATCTCGTGACTGAGATACGGCCGCCCCGCCAGCACTTCCCGAATCGCGTTCACGACATTTTCGAGCGCTTCCTGTTTCATCACGTACCCTTGCGCGCCCGCCCGCAAAGCGCGCAAGGCGTAGAGCGATTCATCGTGCATCGAAAGAATTAGCACCGGCAGCTTTTGAAATTCAGCGCGGATGTTTTTGATCAACTCGATTCCGTTCGCGCCCGGCAGGCTGAGATCGACGATCACCAAATCAGGTTTCAACTGGCGAATCACGCTCATGCCTTCGGCCGCGTCCCCCGCCTCACCGCAAATGTTGAAAGCGTCATCCGAGCTGTTGATCAACTGCTCGAGTCCTTTTCGAAACAACGGGTGATCGTCGACAACAACGATGCGTTTTGGTTTCGCCGCTTTGGAAGCCGGCTTTGAACTCTCCTTTACCGCGTTCGCACTTTTCATTTCTGTATCGTCAACGGCAGGTAACAGGCGACACGTGAGCCCCCTTGTTTGAGGGACTCGAATTCCAGACGCGCGCCGATCGATTGGGCCCGGTATTGCATGATGTGAAAACCCAGGCCACGACCGGCCTTTGGTTTCCTGCTAAATCCCACGCCGTTGTCGCTCACGCTGAAGACGAGACGGTTCTTCAATCGCCGAACCTCCAACACAATTTGGGTGGCGCGAGCATGTTTGTTCGCATTGATGAGCGCTTCCCGCAAAATCCGATAAAGCTGCGAGGCAACGTTGTCGTCTTCGATGTTCACCTCCGTCCTTAAATCGAGCTGGCAAGGTGTTCTCCAAATTTGCCGGTCTGCCAAATGTTGAAGCGCGGGCAGGAATCCGGCGGCATCGATTTCTTCCTTGTGTAGATCATGCGCGATATTGCGCGCATCCATGACCGAGCCGTTGATCAACTGAGCGATTTTCTCCAAGTCATTCGTTTGGACGACGCGATGGTCTTTCAGTCGCAGCGCGGTGGCGCGGGCAAGAAAGCCGATCGCAGTTAACTGTTGGCAGAGGCCATCGTGCAATTCCTGACCGAGTCGTTCCTGCTCCCGGTCGCTAATTTCGAGAATCTGGCCCTCCAGCCCTTTCCGTCGAGTGATCTCGTTCTTCAGTTCCTCATTGGCTGCACGTAAATCCGCTGTTCGCGCCTGCACTCGCTTCTCCAAGAGATCTTTCGATTTTTTGAGGGCGGCTTCCGCTTCTTTGCGCTGGGTGATATCATTGTTTGTTTCCAAAATAAACGCGCGATTTCCCTGCGCGTCTCGGTCCATCGACCATCGCGAAAACATGGTCAGGCGTTTACCGTCGCGGCGGCTGTGAACGAGTTCGCCTTCCCACCGGTTGTCGCGAAGAAGCTTTTGGTAGATTTTCGACCGCGCCTCCGGGTGTTCCGTTTTCAATAGATCGTATATCACTTTGCCCAAGGCTTCTTCTCTCGTGTAGCCGTAGATTTTCTCGGCGCCCTGGTTCCAGTAAGTGACCCTGTCTTCCGCATCACGAACGATGATGGCGTCGTTGCTCAAATCCAGCAGTCGCGCCTGCTCGGTTAGCACCCGTTCGTGGGTCTTGCGTTCGCGCAAATCGATGATGGCGGTTTGGTAGAGCAATGCTCCATTTCTCGCCGTCGAAGTGATCGGAGTGCTCAAAAGCAGCGCAGGAATTTGTTCGCCTTTTCTGCTCCTCAATAGCAGTTCCGTCTGCACCTGCTGTTGCGAAGTGCGGCAATAAAGCAGGTGCTGGAGGAGCGAATCTAGATTCGCGACATAAAACGCAAACGGCCGACCAATCAACAGATCCCGCGGCTCGCTCAGCAATTCGGTTGCAGCGAGATTCGCTTCCTCGACCCGCCCGGCGCGGTCGAAGCTGACGTAAGCGATCGGCGCAAAATCATAGAGATCGACATATCGCTGGATCGCTGATTCCAGTTCGGTCTTAGGATGGCGCAGACCACGAATGGACGATCCTCGGTCGCGCCCACTGTTTGAATCGAGTTCGGTGCGGTTACGCGTCGATCGTTTTTCCTTCCGGGCGGTCTGTGGTCGCCTTTTCATGAACTCTCAGCTACTTTTTGTTTTCGTTCGGTAACCCACTTCCGGATTCTTCTGCCGCCCGTTTGCCGCTCCATCGATGTCGATCAGGGTGAGAACGGCGCCGTCAATTTTATTGTCCGTGGTGCGGTAAGGCCGGATTCGCAGGGAATACTGGCGGCCGTCCTTGTCGGTCACTTCGCGCTCGCGCGTGCCCAGCGTTTCGATCACTTCCCGCAAGATATTTTCCAGGTCGGGCACGTCAATATTCGGCCGCAGTTCGCTTAATGGACGGCCGATATCGGTCGGCAAAATATTAAAAGCGTCGCGCGCCGCTGGCGTTGCCCGTCGCACCGTCAGCGCATTGTCCACCATCACGATTGGCATTTGAATGCTGGCCAGCAGATTGTTCAGTTCGCCCGTCACTTCCATCATCTCGAGGTTTCGGTTGCTCAGCTCTTCGTTCAAGGTGGTCAGCTCTTCATTGGTCGATTGCAATTCTTCCTTCGCCGTTTCCAGTTCTTCGTTGGTGGACTGAAGCTCTTCGTTGCTCGATTCGATTTCTTCGTTGGCCGACTTCAACTCTTCATTCGTCGCTTCCTGCTCTTCAATGATAGCCTGCAACGATTCCTTGGAAGCGGCCAATTCCCGCCGCAATTCGCCTGCTTCACGCTCGGTCGCCGTTTTTCCCAACATCCGAGGCAATTTCTCCAACTTGGTCGCTTTAGTGGTTTCGTCGAAAATAACCAGCAGCCATGATTTGTCGGAGCCGGGGATTTTAAATGGCACAGCCTGAATATTGATTTCGTAGTTTCTGTCGCCGAGCTTCACCTTCGCCCGCTCTTTCCGAGCGGCCTTGCCTGTTTTGATCGCGCGATGAATCGTGGCGCGCAGGTCTGGCACCAGGGTCGGCCGCGCCAGTTGCAGAAGATTGAATGTCGCCGGACCGGGGGTGTGTTCGAGAAACAATTCAGTGCGGCCGCGGAATTGTTGCACCCGCATGTCTTGATCGATCACGACCGCCGCCGGCGCGTAGGCACTAAGCATGATGCGGTCAGCCACTTTCAAAAGATCGCCACCGAAATTTGTGCCGGCGACGGCCGTCGATCTTCCCCCGAAGTGCGTGAGTTCAGGGCCACGCTGCGGAATGATGTCGGCTGTGCGCGGTGAAGTCCTCGCTCCCTTCGCGTAAATTTTGCTTTTTTTGTCCACTAATTTGAAAAGCTCGTCGTACATGCCCACCGATTCGGCGGGCCCGAGAATCAAGTAGCCGCCGGGATTGAGCGCATAATGAAACTGCGGGATGCAGCGTTTGTGCAGTTCCGGACTCAGGTAAATGAGCACATTGCGGCAACTGATCAGGTCGAGCCGTGAAAATGGCGGATCGACACAAATATTTTGGCGCGCGAACGTGCAGATGTCGCGCACGTTGCGATTGATCTGGTAAGTGCCATCGCGCTTGATGAAAAAACGCTTCAATCGCGCAGGCGAAACATCTTTTTCGATAGCGCTTGAAAAAATTCCCAGCCGCGCATGTTCGATTACCGATTCGCTCAGGTCGGTGCCGAAAATCTGGATGCGTATTTTGGAAGGACCGCGGCCGAGCGTCTCCAAAATGCATATCGCGAGCGAATAAACTTCTTCGCCGGTGGCGCAACCCGGCACCCACGCGCGCAGCTCTGGTTGTCGATCTTTATTTTTATTTTTGAGCAGCGCCGGCAAGAAACGTTTCTTCAATGCGCGGAAGAGGGCGTCGTCCCGGAAAAACCGGGTCACATTGATAAGCAGATCGTCAAAAAGCGCTTCGATCTCTTTTTTGTTATCGCGCAGGAACCGCGCGTATTGACTCATCTTTTCGATTCGGTGCAGCGCCATCCGTCGCTGGATTCGACGGATCAGCGTGCTCTCTTTATAGGCGCTGAAATCGACACCCATTTGTTTTCTGAGAGAGAGAAAGATGCGGCCCAGATCGTCCGCCTGGCGATAGGCTGCTTTTTCGATCTCCTCCGGATCGCTCAGCGGCCGCCGGATATAAGGGTGATTGGCGATGCGCTCGATCTCGCGCGCAATGTCCCCTGGCGGGAGGACAAGATCGACAAACCCGGCGCGAATCGCGCTCCGCGGCATCGCATCGAACTTCGCGCTCTCTTCACTTTGGGCGAACGTCAATCCGCCGGCCGCTTTGATTGCGCGCAACCCGGCGGTGCCATCGCTGCCGGTTCCGGAGAGCACGACGCCGATCGCACGCGATCCACATTCTTCGGCGAGCGATTCAAAAAAATGATCGATCGCAACGTTCAACCGTTCCTCGCGTCGAACCAATGTCAGCGCGCCATTCTTGGCGGTGACGCATTTGTTCGGCGGCTGGACGTAGACCGTGTTCGGTTTTGGCGTCGTCGTTCGGGTAACCTCGCTCACTGGCATCGCCGTAACTTTGCCGAGCAGATTGGAAAGCCGGCTGGCGTGATGCGGGTCGAGGTGCTGCACAATCACAAAAGCCATCCCCGTTTTCTGCGGTAAGTTGCGCAAAAATTCCATTGCCGCTTCGAATCCGCCGGCCGAACCGCCAATTCCCACAATCGGACAGGCGGACGATGATTTCTGTTTTTCCCCGTCACCGTCGGGCCCGAATTGCGGTTTGGCTTTACGCGAAACAGATCGTCGCTGCGCTCCCGAGTTTTTCTTCTTTTTGTTCGCGGGCATGGCCTTCATTAATAAGATCCGTGGCCTAGGCGGCCCCAAGCCGCCCGTCCACTGTAGCCCCAACTATCTGAAATGCCTAGACGCAACGTCTCGAATGGCGACGTGTTAGCGCTAACCTCCACCGTAGCGTTATCGGGTTGACGGCGATCCGGTTTATTGAAACCCTCCCCGGGATTCAAAACGGGCCGATGCAATGGCTAGATCTCGATCTTGTGCAAACAGGGTAAACGGTTGTAGCCAAAGGCTACTGTCGATTCTGTTTGCTGGTTTTGTCGCGATCGCACTGCCGCTTCGCGCACAGGTCATTGAATACAGTCCGACTTTTTCGTCGGTGGCCGCGCCGTTGCCGGCGGACGATACGGCAACCGGCAATGGCTTGATTACGGGACAGTTCGAAGCGAACACCGCGCCGTTTGACTACGCAATTCATCTGTCGATCCGCCGGGCCTACGACGATAACATCGCGCTGACCCGCATGCATCGACTGGACGATTGGTTCGTCCAGATTCAACCGAGTTTGATGCTTGGGATCGGCGAGGTTGCGAAACAGGAAAACTTTCTAATGCTCAATTATCTGCCGAGCATTTATCGATATGACGACCACTCGGAGTTCGATGCCGTGCAGCACATTGTCCGTCTGCAGGGAGGTTATAAGACGAGCAATCTGACATTAAGGCTCATTCAGGACATCGCGATCCTCAATAACATTGTGCTCGCGGCCGCAAGTGAAGAGCGATCGGGGCTCGGTACGAGGAACGGACGAACGGATCTCGATATTTACAACACGGACCTGAGTGCGAACTACAATATGACGCCGAGGGATTTCATTTTCGCTGAACTGAGGATGAACCGGACGGAATACGCGTCGCCTCTGATTAGCTCGGAGTTATATGTTGCCGATCTTTATTTGAATCATGGCTTTAGCGATAAGCTCGTCCTCGGTGTTGGGGTTGAAGGCGGCTATAATGCGGTTGATTTTCCTACGCCGGACCAGACAATGGTGCGGGCCAACGCCCATCTCAATTACACACCAGGCAAGGAATTCTCACTCGATTTCATCGTCGGCGAAGAGTTCCGCGATTTTGACAACATCGCGCGCGGAACTTACAGCACACCGGTGTCCGCAATCTCGGCGACATACATGCCGTGCGACAGCACCAAGATCGTTCTGAACGCGACCCGTCAGATTTACAATTCGGCCGCGAGGACCGCGCAAGATTACGTCGATACCAATGTCAGTGGGATGATACGAGAGCGCGCTTGCAAACAATTGTATCTGACGCTCCTCGGCGGCTATGAGCATGTCGAATACTTCAATACCATCGATCTGCCGATACCACTTCCAACGTTGCGGGACGATTATTTCTACGTGCAACCTTCCGCCGATATTCTCTTAACCCGCTATTGGTCGTTCGGCGGCTATTATCTGCGCCGGCAAAATTCCGGCTCGATATCGACGGTCGACTTTTACAGCAACGAAGCCGGCGTGCGGACGACGATCAAATTCTAGCGCAGCGGACGCGAAGTCTCCGACCGGATTCAGGCGCGTTCGCTCTGGAATTGTAAAGACCTCGGCGCAGGCCTTGGGCCGGTGGACGCAGTCCGGCCAGATATTGGGCATCAAAGGCGCGAAGCGCGGCGTCGACCGTTTGCCCGAGGCCGACAATTCCTTCTTCCACGCTCGGACCCAGGAGCGCAATCCAAAGTTGACTGCGAAAGAACAGCTGCGGCCGGCGCGCCGCCGAGGGACTCCCCGGATGCGCCGCGCAATAACGTTCCATCCGTTCGAACGCTACCGTTGTTGGATCAAGGACCTGCTCCCTATTTGAACGAAACCCGTTAAACCCGTTGTTCTTTTTCATTCCACCCTCAAAACGCGCAATTGGCCCTGCGTGGATGTGCATTTTATAGAAAAACGCACAGGAGCGTATTGGGATTGTCTGGTCGACGGCCTGCTTTGCCTCGTGTTTACGAGGAACGAAGCCGTACCATCAGATTTTGACCTATATCTGGAGTAACCGTTCGTCTGATTGCACAGGGAAGTGCATCTGCGATTCTCCATCGCGATGCCGCTTCTGACGCCCATCGAGCTCTCCCGCGCGGAGAAATTGGAGATTTTGCGGCGGCTGGACCGCTATCGGAAGTGGCATTCGCTTGAAGACAAACGGTATTGCCTCGCGTGCGGTCAAATCATTGAAGGACGCGAAGTGCTGGTGGTCGGGGGCACCCGCGGCTCCGGACCCTTGCGATTGATCTGTCCGACTCGAGGCTGTCACTCGATTCCGATGGATTGGGTGATACCGACCGACGAAGTGCTGGCGCGGATGTCGATGTTGCAAGACGAAGAGAGTTTGCCGCGGAAAGCAATCGCTCGACCGCGCGAGAAGCTTTCGACGCGATTTCGCAAATTCGCGAGTCAGTTTCGTCGGGCGGCATAAAGCCATCGCGGCCGAACGAGGCGCTCGCTCGCAGACTCCAATCTCAGCCGGCGGCTAAGCTGCGTTGTCCAAGTCCAACGCGTCTAAGGATTTGACCTACCATTTAACCGGTGTGTGCCCCGATTGCGTGAGATGCGGTGATTTCTCATCGTTGGAATTACGCAAACCACCGTGATGAAACGGAACGACAAAAACTCGCCAGGGGAGGACTTATGTTAAACCCAACTTTGCAGTACACGACCGGCTCCGCGATTTCCGATGAAGCACTAATGGAAGCAATCACCGACCATCGACCGGAAGCGCTGAACGAATTTTATTCGCGCCACGGCGGCAGACTTAAATCAGTCATCGGCAACGTCGTGCACGAGGAGGGCGACGCCGACGATGTGTTGCAGGACATTTTGTTGCAAATCTGGCATGAGGCCGATCATTACTCGCCCAAAGCCGGAAAGTTACTTGGCTGGGTAGTGACGCTCGCCCGTCGGCGGGCGATCGATCGGCTTCGCCGGAAACAAGCTTATTGCCGCGCCAAAGAACGTTACCAGGCGCATCTCAACGAACAACCGGCCGCGGCCCCTGAGACACATTCGTTTGGGGATGACATCTCGCGATCCGACCTCCGTCATTTCCTGTATCGCCGGCTCAATGTTTTACCCCGACATCAACGCGAAGCGCTCGAGCTGGCATTTTTTGCCGGAATGAGCCACCGCGAAATCGCCGCAGTCACCCGCGCGCCGCTTGGCACGGTCAAAACACGCCTCGAACTCGGTTTACAAAAGTTGACTCAGTCGCTCAGACCACTTCGGCACAAAATTTAGAATTTTCGGGCGCCGGGGGCTCCGTCAAACACGGCCTCAGGGAAATCGGAGCTCCCGGCAGGGCTTTTAGTTCAAATCATCGCTGATTGTCGATCTCTTATTCGTAAAAAGATGCGGCTCCGCCGCCTTTCCGTGAAATTTACCGGCCCTGTGTTACCTTAGCGGAATGGATACGCCTGAAATTACTGCTTACTTGAAGACTTATTGCGGTTGGAGCGCCGGCGTTCGGGCTGTGCTTGCCAAATACAATTTGCCTTACACCGAGAAAGACATCATCCAAAATCCCGCTTTCCGTTGGGAAATGGAGACAAAAAGTGGCCAGCCGCTTTCGCCCTGCGTTGAAATCAACGGTCAGGTGCTGGCCGATATCAGTGGCGAAGAAGTCGAAAAATACTTGATCGACAACCGCCTCGTCCAGGCGAGCGGAGCGCAAACCGATGTGCCGCTGAACGCGCCGTGCCCAACCGAGGTCCACGAAGGCCAGGTTAAGCTGAACTTTTAATTTGTGTAGGCGTGCGGTGGCTCTCCGCGCGCAGCAACTGAATGCAACGTCACGTTGCTATTCTTCCGATTCGGTTTCGGGATCGGGCTTGAGCCCTTCTTCCTCCATCTTGCGGAGGACGTCGCTCATGTCGTCGACTTCGTCCCAAACTTCCTGGCTGACGTAGATCGGCGCCTTCTGCTGGGTCGCAATCGCGATGCAATCGCTCGGTCGCGCATCCAGCTCGATGATCTTCTTTTGTTGCAGTTCGTTTTCCGCGCGAATGATCGCGCGCGCGTAGTAGGTCGCGTTTTTCAGGTCATTGATGATCACGCGTTCGACTTTCGCGCCCAGCGCCGTCATCAGGTGCGCCATCAAATCGTGCGTCAACGGACGCTCCTTGGTGATATCGCGCATGAACATGGTGATCGCGCTCCCGACCGTTTGGTCGACATAGATAATGAAAACCTTGTCGTTGTTTCCAATGAAAACCGCGCACCCGCCGCTCGTCGGCAACACCGCCCGCACCTGCACTTCGATCACCGTTTTATTCATCCCCGCGCGAACGTTATCCGCAGGGGAAGGAAAAACAAGCGGCCTGAAAAAGTGTGAATAAGTTGAAAATTCTTACACGCTTCTCTTGATTAGTTGGCGCGCTGAATCATTATGCCGTTCGCGGCTGGGCCGCCGCGCCAAGAAGAGATGAAAGACTGGGACGTCGAGTCCGCGATCGCAACTTATAATGTCGATGGTTGGGGCGGCGGTTATTTCACTGTCAACGCCGAAGGCAATGTCGTTGCCAAACCTCTTCAGGAAAATGGCGGCAGCATCACCATTCTTGAAGTCGTAAACGAGGCGCGCTCGCGCGGATTGAGTTTTCCACTCGTCATTCGGTTCCAAGATTTGCTTCGCCACCGCGTCGAGTCGGTCAATCTCGCATTTCAAAACGCGATCACGGAATTCGGCTATCGCGGTCAGTATCGGGGCGTCTTTCCGATCAAGGTCAATCAGCTGCGCGAAGTCATCGAAGAAATTGTCGATGCTGGCCAGCAATTTCATTTCGGATTGGAAGCCGGCAGCAAACCGGAACTTGTCGCCGCGCTCGCGATGCACAAGGACGCCGAGAGCCTCATCATCTGCAACGGATACAAAGATCCCGCTTTTATTCGTATCGCGCTGCTCGGTCGCAAACTCGGGAAGTTGGTTGTCATCGTCGTTGAAAAACTCGAGGAACTCGAGCAAACCATTCGGGCCGCAAACGAAGTCGGGGTCGAACCGATGATCGGCATTCGCGTCCGGCTTCACAGCAAAGGTTCCGGCAAATGGTCGCCCAGTGGCGGTGAGAACGCGAAGTTCGGTCTCGACACCACCA
>Ga0209473_1001384_pt1 | contig 13534 bp, 8 predicted proteins | sample GraSoiAngelo_133_FD_185890 | JGI IMG/M metagenome (GOLD analysis project Ga0209473, IMG submission 185890) | Grasslands soil microbial communities from the Angelo Coastal Reserve, California, USA - 14_0929_05_20cm (SPAdes) (version 2) | ecosystem: Environmental > Terrestrial > Soil > Grasslands ...
CAGTACATGTACCAGGGCGCGGCGGCTGGCCTGGAGAGGGTTGGGTTTGCTGGATGCCGAAGAATCGTCAAAATGGGAAAAACCAGTAGGACCACAGAGTAGATGGGTACGATGCGAAAGAATCGTCGCGTATAGAACACCTTGAAATAATTGGCCGCACCACGAGCGTCGATAAGTATCCCGCCAATCAGGAATCCTGAGAGAACGAAGAAGAGATCGACGCCGCTCCACGTAAGGCGTGTAGCCGCCACAAGATAAAAGAAGGGGGAGGCTGGCTGGACATGGATGGTAGTGCTAAAGTAATGCCAGATAATAACCATGCCGATGGCTATACCGCGAAGACCGTCGAGCTCGGGAATGCGGCGCGCTCCAGTAGGCGAACCGGGGCTGGCGGCATTTTCGGGACTGCAGCGTGCGCCCAATCCCTCGCCGTGTGTAAGCCTCGTGCTCATTGATTGCTTAAATTTTTCGTGACATGCACACCTGATCTTAATGCTTTTACAGTGAAAGTTCGCCGGGTTACTAAATTGCTCCCTTTCAAGGCGACGTTGAGTCCTTTTGCTGCTGGATATCGCGCTGCTCGATTTGCTGCATGAGGCCCGTACGCTTGAAGAAGTAACGACGAAGATCGGCGGAAAGCTGCCGCGGCACTACGAAAATCTGATTGTGTGCGACTTCCGAAAACGAAATCGGGCCGCGCGGGGGAATCAGGTGCGCGCCCCATTGAAAGATCAGCCCCACGTTCCACACAACAAAGAGAAGCAGGAGCGCCGCAGCAGAAACAAATGCCCAGCGCAGCGAGCGGAAGAGTCCCGCGAAGCGCTGAAGGAAGAGCGCCAGGCCGAAAACGAGGATGGGCGTAAGGGAGATAAAGAAGCGATTCCCGAACGAAGCCATCCCGTGCCAGTAAGGATAGCTCGAGATCACGTAATAAAACGCAGCGGCGCCCACGCTCAGATAGGCAGTGACACGCCTGGCGGAACGCGGTGGGAGAGAAAGGCCAGCGAAGGCAAGAACGAGAATTGGGGTCCAAGTTATAAGTCCGTGTTCCGAAGAAAGGAGCACAAATCGCCAGTTGGGCGCAGTCCAGTCCCAGGAATATTCGGTGTAGGAACCGAAGCGGAAAATGCCACCGAAAACGATCGCGCGGGTGATCAAAGTTGGCACAAACGCGAGCCCTGTTGCAGCGAGGAACATGCAGTTTGCAGCGAAAAGGCTACGCGCTCCGTGAAAATCTTTCGCTCGGACCAAGTTCCAATAATCGGATAGGACTTCGATGAGGGGCAGAGTCAGAAGAACTCCGTTCGGGAAATAGACATCAACCATCAGGCCCGCCACGAAACCTAGAAGGGTCCACTCGAAGAGCGTGCGCCACCCCCACGTGCGATCCCAATACCAGAGAAAGAGGGCCACGGCGAAGGCGGATTGCGCGTGGGACCACGCTGGATTGAAATACATGTACACGGGGAGCGAGCTCGCGCCCCAAATTCCAAGTGTGGCGAGAAAGGCCCAGTGTGCCGCGACATGTCTTCGGGCGAGAGAATAAGAGAGAAGCAGGCCCAGAAACCCGTAAAAAGCGGTGCCCAGGGCCATCGCCAGAAGGTACGGAAACGCGAAGCCGTCGGCAGGAATGTGCGCGCCACGAGCGTCCGAGAGAAGCACAAAACCGTGGGCCGCAAACAGGAAGGGCGCCCAGAGGAGCGCCGGACCGACCGTAAACTGGTTGGCGACGTATCCGGTTTCCGTATACTGGCTCGGAAGGAGCTCGCCGTTGGGCATGGTGCGGGATTGCGAAAAATTCAGATTGGCGTGACGCCAGTCTTCTTCGAAACGCAGATTGTGCTGAATGAGCGAAGCCCGGACGTACGCGTAGTAACCGACGCCGTCGCCATGGACGATGGGATTTACCAGCGGAAGCGTGCACAGGAAAAGGATCAGCAAAATTCGCGTGTAGCGACGAGAGCAATCCACCGAGGGAGATAAGCCGCGAGATTCTTTGAGGAGCACGGCCGGCGTCTCCGCAATCTCTTGAGATCCTCCGCTCCCTGAAGGGAGAGGATTCCTACGGGTCTCACGTATACGCGTGGAGGAACCGCTACCAGCAACCCGTCGCGCCACGTCAGTTTGCCCCTAACTTCGACATATTCCTGATGGACAAGTCCTCGACAAACACGACGGCGTCGTTTTTGCTAAGGTCGTTCGACGACTTGTGTACAAAATCCTTTCTGATGTTGGTAATTTTGTTGTACAACTTCGAGACTTTGACTTTGGCCCTGTTCCGCTGCTGCAGTCCTGCAAGGACGCACACATGTCAAAGACTACAACGTCTGGCAGATACTGTAGATGAATTGCAGCTGGATTGTAAATCTATTCGGACCAGTTGTAGTTTGCTATCTTGTTGTTTGTCTTGCCTTTACGTGCCGTAGCAAAAACGTAGTAGTTCTTCTGCACTTGGGCCGCAGGTTCCGTAAAGTTAGTCGCATCTTTCGCCAAGCGCGCCAATGGCGGCAGCGCAGCATCCCATTCGAATTCAAGATCTTGCCGCAGAGTGCGAAAACTCAAGTGTCAGCCGTCTGAATCGGAATGATTCATGTTGGGCCTGATCCCCTGTCTCTGCTAATGCGAGGGATACGTGTCCCTGGACCAGATCTGGCTGCAGCGCGAGAGCCTTTCGGGCATACTCTTCCGCGCGGCACAAGTCCCACCCTCCGGCCCAGTTCACGGAATAACAATCAGCCAGTCCGGAATAGGCGAGCGCAAAACTGGGATCCTCACGCAGGGCCTGCTCGAAGTAACCGATTGCCTCCGCACTCTTCGGGAATCCTTTCGTTCCAAAGATAACGACCATGGAGATAAGCATCGTAGGCCCGCGGATTGAGCGTCCTGTTACTGGCTAGGCGCATTTCTTCGGCGGGAGTCACCCGCGCGCTCACCTCGTGGGCGATCCTCAAGGCCAATTGGTCCTCCAGCCGAATGAGGTCTCCCGTGTCGCGGTTGTAGCTATCGGTCCAGAACTGACGGTCTGTGGGAGCGTGGATCAATTTGACGTTGATGTGAATGCGGTCACCCGAGCGCGCGACAGAGCCCTCTACGACTGCATCCACGCCTAATTTTCTGGCGATCTGGGGCAGCGTTTCTCGCGTGCCTTTGAAGTGCATCGCCGAGGTTCGTGAAATCACGCGCAGAGCGCCGATCTGACCAAGGTCCGTCGTTAATGTGTCCGTAATTCCATCGGCAAAATAATCCTGGGCCGGATCATTCGAAAGGTTTTCCAACGGGAGCACCACGATCAAGCGAATCTCTCCTGGGCGGGATGTGACCGAGTGAGCAAAGTGGAACCAGGCTCCGCCGAGGGAAAGTAACAACGCGATGGTGACCGACGCCAGCAGGCCCGTCCGCTGCCACGAGAGCCGTGGACGTGCGCCCCGAGTTTCCTGAGCCCCAGGAGCTACAGGTCCCGGCACTGCTGACGTCTCGACGCGCGCGATGAAGCGATAGCCGCGCCGCGTGAGCGTCTCGATGTAGCGCGGGGTGTCGGCGTTGTCGTCGAGGGCGTCGCGCAGACGCTTGACCGCCGCGTTGAGGCTGTGGTCGAAATCGACATACGTATCGCCGGACCATAGTTTTTCCCGTAATCCTCTCGAGACACGAGTAGGCCCTGCCGCTCGAGGAGCATGGCAAGGATTTCGATGGGCTGACCCTGCAGCTTGACCGGAACGCCCTGTTTGCACAATTCACCCGCCTGCGCGTTGAATTCAAAATCCCCGAAGTGCGCATATTGAGCGAAGTTGGCCGAGCCGTCCATAACTTACTCGGAGAAGAAGTAGGTTTATCCTCTCGAAAGACAAGCCGCTTTTCAACCATTTCCCGTGAGGTCCAAATCCGGGCTGTTGCGGACCGTTGGGCTCCATAGGACCAGAAAATGGCTTACTTATGGCTTCCGTTGCATTGAGCGGCTGAGGCAATGATCCGACTCTTTGCGGAACGACACGGTCCGCGAAGATGGCGTCGGAATATTCGGCCCACAAAATCCTCCTGATGGGAGCCGTCCTGCTTTGCTCTATTCCGGTGTGTGTTTCTCAAAGCGGCAGATGGCCGGAAGCGATGCAGAACGTGCCGATCGGCGTACATTTCTACAACGATACGCGCGTGTCGGACGCAGAGCTCTTCGCCGCTTAGAAGGTCGCGCAGATGGTGCTACAACGGGCCAGCGTTGAGGTGACATGGCAGGATTGCACAGTCAGCCAGAACCCGAGTCGGGTCCCTCCCGAATGTGAGTCACGTCTCCGCCGCACCGACTTGCTTCTGTACCTCGTTGTGCGGCTCGAAGCACATGCGCCCAGCGTGGGCAAAAACGCTCTGGGCTTTTCGATCATCCCAGACAAGAGCGATGAAGCGCAGATGGCATATGTTTGCTATCCGCGCGTACGCGCGCTTTCGCATTCAACTTCGTTCACCGCAGATGAACTACTCGGCTTGGCGCTAGCGCATGAAATTGGACATCTGCGCCTCGGCACAAATGAGCACTGCAACCGGGGCATCATGCGAGCACGATGGCGACCACGGGACCTTGAGGGAAGGCACTGGGAGGAATTCCTTTTCACGGCCGAGCAGGCTAAGCGCCTTCAACGCGCAGTTGTAACCAGGCTGGAATCACAGAAGCGCCGGTTTGCTCTGGAAGTACCGAAAGGTTGAAATTTCGTCAGAAACGATTACACCACGTGGTGTAGCTTAAACTGGGAGAGCACCTGCTTTGCAAGCAGGCGGGAATTCACTCTAAGTTGCTGCTTTGGTTGCGCTTCCGAATTTCCGACCCGGCCAAATGTGTTGCTAAGATGTTCCTACGTTAGCGTTTTCTGGCCGTGCTCGGGGAGATTCGAGGTGGTGGTCCTGTTTGGGATGTTGAGTCTGGTGGCACAGCTTGTGTGCTGGTCGCGGATTGTCAGCGGCCTCCATCACGAGCACGCCTGAGAACCCTGAAACCATGACGATGACCTTTGACTTCAGCCCTACGCACGACTTTTTTGACTATAAGGCAAAGACGACTCAGCCCACAGACGATCTCGACCTATCGCAACACATTTCGCCTGCTGCTGCAATTCATCCATCGGAAAACCGGTATCGAACCGGCATCTCTGTCGATTCCTGAGCTGAGCGTCGACAGAATCCTCATGTTTCTCGATAGCCTGGAGAAAGAGCGCAAAAATTCAGTCTCCTCGCGCAACCGAATTTCCGCTTCAAAAATAGAATTTCAGGGCAAACTGAATTTCGCGCTGGTCGTTCTGGCCGTCGCGCGTTGACGCTATCTTGCCGAAGGTAGTCGGCGAAGTGTAATCGAGCGAACCGGGCGCGGCCAGGACACCATTGCCGCTGAATCCAGGAGGCGAGAAGTTCGGATGGTTGGTGAGGTTGAAAAACTCCGATCGGAACTCCAAGTGCGTGCTTTCCGACGTGCGGAAATCTTTGAAAAGGGAGAAGTCCAGCCGGTGAAGACCGGGGCCATAGAACTGAGTAGGGGCACCGCCCAAGGGCGAGCGATCCGACTGGCCTATGGTGGTCGCGACGGGCGGGCTGGCAAAGGCCGCGGGGTTCAGCCAATGGTCCACGTTGTGCGGACCAGCGTATTTGTTCTGTCCGGGAACGAGAAGAGCATAACAGCCAAACCCGGAAGTCGTGGAACTAACACACGGAACGGTAAGGGGCTGGCCGTCCTGGAGCGTGAGAATCCAGTTGGTTTTCCAGCCTCCCAGCACACCATCGACGAGCGCCCGACCATTCGCGAGGAACCGCTTTCCTTTGCCTACGGGCAACTCGTAGGCGCCGCTGAAATGGAAGACCTTGGTGATGTCGAAATCGCACAGGCCGTAGTCTCCCTGGATGCCGAACCCCGGGAGCCGCGGGGCGCGATAAAAGATGGCCGTTTCGTTGAGGACGTCGGAGGCATCGGTGCGGCACTTGGACCAGGTGAAATTAGCGAGCGCCTGCAAGCCCGCGCTGAACTGCCGCTCGTAGTTGAGTTGGAGGGAATTGTAGTAGCTGTTTCCCGCAAAACTCGAATAGGTAAAGCCCGTAGTGAAATCCGGATACGGCGAGAAGTCGAATGAACTCAGCCCGTTGGGCAGGCTGGGAGGCAGAATCTCGCTGGGAGAGTTGGGATTGATGTACACGCCCAAGTGTCGTACTCCATTACCAACGTAGGCGGCCTGCACCGTCTGGCTGGGAGAGAGTTGGTATTGCAACGTGAGATTGTAGCTCTGCGTATGGGGCGTTTTCAGATGGTAGTCTTCGCCGATTAACGGAGAGCCAGCCGGCTCGGCGACCCCTGAAGTAATCGGAACTAACGCTGAAAGTCCAGTTTCGAGCGTCCCCATCGCTCCGTTAGAAAAGGTGATTGGCGCATTCGGCACCAGCGAAGGGTAAGACAAATTGAACTGGAACGGAAAATCAACATAGGTTTCGATAACGGAGTTCTCAAAGCCACCGTAGAACATACCGGCGCCGGCGCGCACAACGAACTTGGGCGTCACGCGATAGGCCAAACCGATACGCGGGCCGAAGTTGGTCTTCTGCGATTGACCGAGTCCACCTACGCTCGAGCACACGATGCTGATATTGTCTTTCGCCGCTGCACTCATGAAATCAGCCGAGAAAGGCACACTACATCGCTTCTTCGTCAGCAGAAGCTGCGATACACCTCCCGTCATCCCTGCGGGTTGGAAATTGGTTTGTGCGCCGTATCGCTCCACGATTTGACCGAAATACTCCCACCGCAATCCCAAATTCAGCGTCAGCTTGGGAGTCACTTTCCAGTCGTCCTGCACGTAAGCGGCGTTATAGTTGCGCCCCATGTCCGTATTGGCGTAATTGGAAGCTTGGATGTTATCCGCGCCGCCCACAAAGTCACCCGCGCCGGCCACGGTATGCGGAATCGGCGTCAACAACATCTGCGCCAATCCCGTGTTGCCACCGCCTTGCGAGGGAACTTCCGTGTAGACGCCGCTAAAGGACCACGCTCCGCGGCCGGAGGGCGGCTGCAGGATGGTGAAGCGCAAGTGCTGGTGCTCGAAGCCAAACTTCATGGTCTGTTTACGCCACACCTTCGTAAGGTTATCCATGTATTGCGACGTCAGGCTCGTCTCGATGGATGGCAGGAATTGGTTGCTGCCCAGAGTGTTCAGACCGGTGATGAAAATGGTCCCGAGGCCGCCATTGGAGGGCACCTGTGGAACAGCCTGAATGCCAAATTGACCAGGAATATTGCTCAGGTCGTTGCTGAATGGCTGAACGCGCGTGGTGGCGATGCGATTGACGCCGATGCGGGCTTCATTTACGAGAAGCGGAGAGAACGTGTGTGTTTCGCTCAGGGCAATGTTCCACGATTTTGCGGTTTGGTCGCCGGCGGAAAAGGAACCGCCGTCGGCGATTCCGGTGAATGGTCCCGGGATGAACTCGGGCGTGTCGGAGTAACTGACACGGACAAACATCTGATCCTTGGCGCCGATGATCTGATCGCCGCGCACGTCAAACTGGTTGGCGTTGACGCGCAAGCCGGGATTACTCGCGAAATTGGAGAACAAGCTGGAGTTGTTCGGTGCGGGAAACAGATTCAGCAAGGCGATGGCGTTGGGATCGAGGCGGGTTGCCGGAATGAGATTTCCCGAGAAGGGTTCGCGGACAAACCCCGCTTGTGTTCCAGCCGGAGTTCCGGTGGGACACGCGGTACCCGGCCCGCTAGGCGGTGTGAGTCCCGTGACTGGATCGACCGTACCACAGAGAACGGCGCGCGTGGTTGAGGGATCAAAAACCTGGCCGAGCGGCGTGGTTCGCCCGAGTACGTCGGTTTGCGTGCCGCCTTGCGTGAGGAGTTCGGAAAGATTGGTATAGCCGCTCGATCGTTCCAGGGCGGTCGGAACCGTTGAAGTATAGGGAACGGCTTGGCGGGTGCGCGTACCCTCATAATCGAAAAAGAAAAATGTCTTATCCTTGCCGTGATAGAGATGCGGAAGGATTACCGGACCGCCGACGGATCCGCCGAATTGGTTTTGCCGGAATTCTCCTTTGGGAATTCCTCCGGCATTCTCAAAAAAATTGGCAGCGTCGAACTTGTCATTGCGAAGGAACTCCCAGAGCGTTCCGTGGAAATGGTTGGTGCCGGACTTAATGGTGGCATTCAGAATGGCTCCGGCGGACCGTCCGAACTCGGCGCTAAAGCTATTGGTTTGAATCTTGAATTCTTGGATGGCGTCGACGGGAGGGCGGACGACAAAATGCGTGCCATTTAGGAAGTCGACGAGCTCAACGTTATTGTCAATTCCGTCGAGCAAGTAGTTGTTCTGTGCGGGTCGCAGGCCATTCGCAGCAAAGCTTCCGCTGGCGCCGAGCCCACGCGTGTCCTGCTGATCCTGAGTGACGCCGGCAGAGAGCTGAGCAAGAAAGATGTAGTTACGTCCATTCAGTGGAAGCGCGTCCACTGTTCGTTCGCCGATGACTTGTCCGACGGAGGCGTCTTGTGTCTGGAGCATGGGAGGTTCCGCGTTTACCGTTATGGTCTCCATTGTCTGGCCCGGCGCCAACGTAAAATCGACAACTACTCTCTGTTGCACATCGACCGTAACGTTCTTCTGCTGGACCTTTTGGAAGCCCTTCATTTCTGCGGTTACCGAGTAACGTCCAATCTTGACTGGCGAAAAAACATATTCGCCAGCGATGCTGCTGGTGGTCGACACGGAGAGCCCCGTATCTTCATTGGCGATGATCACTTTGACGCCGGGAATAACCCCGCCGCTGGTGTCTTTGACGGTGCCGGAAACTGCGCCCGTGTCGACTTGTGCGAAGGTCGATACAGCAAGCACCAGTCCGAGCGCGATAAACCCAAAGATTTGGGTTAGTCTGCGAACCAGAATTGGTCTAAGCATTGTGACTTCGCCATCCTTTCCCTAAGTCAGGACCTGATCGAGGAGTTGACTGACGGCGCGTTTGGACTCCAGGAACGCATTGCGATGATCCATCGCTCCGGCCAAATCGCAATGAGAGAAGGCGATTCTCCCGAAAGGACCATTGCGAAGGGCATCGCGGGCAGCGGGTTTGCCGTCTAGTCCGAAGAAGAAACCGGGTTGCGGATTAATGAAAGCGTGACCAAAGCGGTTGAGCACGATTCCGGCGATGTCGCGCTTGGCATCGAAGCCTGAGGCTGCAAACATGTCGGTCATTTGTTGGCGTATTTGCCGTTCGTAATCGGCGAACGAGGTGGAAAGCAATTCCGCTCGACCCAACTGACCCTGTGTGCGAGCCGGAAGGCCCGGCTTGGCGAAATCGACGAAGAAGGTGAGCACAGTGGGCAGATCCGGGCCAATCGTTGGCGAATCGACACCAAACGTCGCACTTTTCCGCACGTTGACATAACGGCCGAAGCCCTCGAACCACTCGCCGCTGGAGATGCCCAGGTTGTAGAGGAAGCGCCAGTTGCGAACGGCGACGTTCGCCGTCATATAGGGGGAGTAGTTGAATTGTTCGTAGCTCTTACGCCGGGTCTCATCCAAATCGCGGACGACGTGCTTGGTCATCCACCCGCCTCCGGCCATAACCACGGTCTTCGCTCTGACTCGAAAGAGGCGACCGCCATTTGTGTAGTTGAGGGAAACGAAATCCGATTTGTCCGGTTCGCCGAGGTGTTCGACACGTACCGCAGTGGAATCGAGCCGCAGGCGAACTCGCTGACCAGTCCGGTCCAAGGCGGAGAAGTTAACGGGATTCTTCCAGACCGCCTCCATTGTGCGCGGTCCTTCAATCGATTCCGGGATGAGGGTTTTGACGAGCAATCGAATCATCCCGGAGTTGCCGCCAGGGAACATTTGAATCCCCGTCGCCATGCTGTCGTCGACCGTGGGAATTACCTTGGACCATTCATAGTAGAGGAATGCGGATAGCGCATCGGGGCCCAGGCCAAATCCGCCGCTCGATTCCCCCGCGACCAGCAGGCGAATCGTTTCGCGACTGACGCCGTAGGTGCGTATGAGGTAGTCCTCGAGAGTCATACTGTCAAGCTGCCGCGAGACGGCGTCGCCCAGATAGTCGTAAACCAGCGGCGCCCGAACCGCCTGCTGACCGTGCAGCGCCAACATTTCGCGGCGCGTGGTCTCCGAGAACGGAGTTCCTTCGAGCTTCTTGCCCCACGGGTCGGTGATCCAGATTCCGGGTTTGTGCCCGTACCTCGCGCCGAAGAAGAAGCCAGTCGCGGGCTTGCCGTTGATCGTCCCATGACCGTATGCGCTTCGCGGCAGGGAAATTTCAGGCGAGGGACCTTGCCATTTCTGATAGGACTTGAACGCGTCCCAGTCCAAGCCCATGGCGTCATAGACGCTTTTCAGAAAGCTGTTCGGATAGGGTGGTTGAAAATGAACCGACGCCTGCGGAGCGAAGAGGCGATGGCCATCAACGACGAATTCATTTCGTTTGGCGACCCCGCCAAAGATTCGCGCATTGTCGAGAATAAGGCAGTTGCGCGTCGGACTGGTTTGTTGGGAGAAGAATAGTCCGGCCGACAAGCCGGCGAAGCCTCCTCCTACAACAACGCAGTCGTATACTTCGCCTGTCTCAATGGATTCCGACGGAGATTGGTCATACCGGCCATCGCGCACCGCATGCGCGTCTTGGATCACTCGTTCGGTATTGCCGGCAGCGGCTTGGTAGTCGCCCTCTCCGGTATATCCCGTCCAGCCAGAACTGATCCCACCGGTTCCTTGGGCACCGAGAGGAAACGGGCAGGACCCGGCCAGGAGCATACCGGCGGAGGCAAGCAGGATTCCATCCAGGAAATCACGACGCGAAATCGGCTCGTCCAGACCGAGGAGCTTATCGAGATCAGCGCATGGACCCACTGCGAAGTCCCTTTCAGCTTGTCCGTCTTTCTTCAGCCACGACCAAGAGGGAAACCGCGATCACGCAAAGCGCTCGTTTCACATTGCTTCGCATCGCTCTTATGGCACCTAAGACGCGTTAAAAGGTTTCGATTGCTTTCGATGTGCTGCGGAATATGAATCAAAGCGGGACGCAAGTCAAGATGAACATGCGGCGGGTGAACATGCGGCGGGAATTGCCGGCTGTGAAAACAACGACATGGCTCCAGCTCGCATTGGCACTGCCGGTTCTTCTTCTGTGGGGTTGGGGGCTGCGCGAGAAAAACGGGCGAGGCGGCGCAGGGCTGGCGGCCTTCGGTCCCGGGTATGGCCATGTCCTGCGCTTCGCTCATACCGACTTCATTCTTGACACCAGCGCCGCCATTTCCACCGACGCTTCCTACGTCGGAGCTGCGCAAGTGACCTTTGCTCTTCCCGCCTTGCGTTTTGGAGAACGCACTCCGTACCAAAAACCTTCTGCTCGGGAAAAGTTTGGTATTCCTGCAGTCGAGCGTCCAATGGGCGAGGATCCGCTGGACGCCAAGATGTCTTTCACTTTCGGTTACCGAAAGTTCGACGCCCGCGAGCAGGATTTTTATGGGCTTGGCCCTAATACCTCATTGTCCTCCCACGCAAGCTACGGGCTATTGCTGTCCAACACCTACGCGAAGATCGATAACCCAGTTGCATCCTGGAGCTCCATCGGCTTCAACCTTTCCATGTTGCAGCCCCGTGTGACATCGTCAATCAACACGGCCGTGCCGCAACTTCGCGCCGTATACAACGCAACCACCACCCCGGGCTTCAATTCGCGCGATGACTACATGCGTTACGAGCCGTATCTTCTTCTTCGCGTTCCTCCGCACCGCTCCTTGTTTAATACGCTGCGCGTGGGCTACGCCTTTTACCAAGCGCTCGGCGATTCCGCCTTTTCCTTTCAGCGGTTATCCGCCACCAACACGACTTTCCTTCCGTTGTGGGTGCCGTCTCATGGCACACCCAAACATCGAAACTGGCTCCTGAATGGCGTGTCTATGGCGAATTGTTATTTGGCTAGTCATGCGTTCGCCGGAACGACGCCAAGCCGAATGTTCATCCATGTAACAATGTTGCATTGGGTTGAAAATGGCTGGAGGGAATTTTTGCGTACCAGAGGGAGGCCACTGCCACCTGGTGTCAATGCCGCGAGCAACACCAGTACCACACAGAAGAAAACGGCCGCACGCCGGGCAGGAGATGCGGATTCAAACTTACCGAGTGCTTGTCGTCCGAAGCGCGAACGGTATACGATTGCTATCGGCATCCGTCCTTCGGGAGGGAGGCGGCCTTGCAACGACGCCTTTTTGCGATTCTCTTCCTTTGCAGTTTCTCTTTTGCTCTTCCAGATGTGGCTGTAACACAAACGCCTGGCGGGACTCAGCAGGTGCCGCCCCCACTCGGCAAGTTGGTGGATGTAGGTGGTTATCGAGTCCACCTCTACTGCGTAGGTGCGGACAGTCCCACGGCCGTCATTCTAGGCGCGGATTATTCGTTCGATTGGGGCCTTGTTCAGCCGGAGATTGCAGGAATCACTCAAATCTGCGCTTACGATCATTCAGGATCAGCTTGGAGCGACAAAGGCCCGAAAGATTCCTGCGCGCTTCGAGTCCAAGAAGTACACACGGCATTGAAAAACGCTGGAATCGCGGGGCCATATGTTCTAGTGGGCCACTCACTCGGCGCAGTGATCACACGTCTCTACGCGGCTCAATACCCCGACGAGGTGGCAGGCGCCGTTTTTATCGACCACGCATTTGCGATGATAAATCGTCGGCCTGCCTCAGGAGCACCTGCAACGACGGCAACAACAACAACACCTCCGATGCCACCGCCGCCAGCCTCCGCCCCCGCCGGCAGGATTGCCTTGGGAATGACAGATGACCCGAACTTCAGCAAACTGCCGGCTCGTGACATTGACCTTCATCGTTGGTGGGGCGCACAAGCACAAGGCAATCCGCTTTCGATGGCTGACATGTTGGATTGCATCGCGCAGGCCGACGCAAGCATTAAAGGCCAGATTTATTCGTTCGGGGACAAGCCACTTGTCGATGTTAGTGCAGCAGGGGCTCTTCGGCCAGCGCCTCCGGCGGTGGCAGAGGAGCGGGCCTCCAAATACGCGGAGTTGCAAACAAAACTTCTGTCTCTCTCAAGTAACAGCAAGCAGCTCATCGCAGAGAACAGAGGTCATTTCATCATCATCGACAGACCCGACGTAGTCATTGACGCGATCAAACAGGTGGTGTGGTCGGTCCGCAAAAAAACGAAGTTGTAGCACGTTGATAACTCTAACAAAAGTTGTTGCCCGCAAGCTCCCCATTCCTTAGCGCCGCTCCCACGGTTCATCTGCGCCGCTTGGGAGCGTACGAAGCATGGAAGCTGCCGGTGCCCCGCTGGGTGATGTAGCGTTAATCCTCGACGAGGGAGGCCGTGCCAGCGCGTCCAGAGGAAATCTCTTCAAATTCGACACTCCTGTTCCCAATTCTCAGGATGCGGTAGCGATTCAACACGACTTCGCCTTCTGCCACGACGTAGACTGCGTCGCCGTTGGTGTCCTGAAGGAAGGCTCTCCGGGACGTGCCGTTGGGCACAGTGCCGGAGCC
>Ga0209473_1001389_pt1 | contig 13511 bp, 13 predicted proteins | sample GraSoiAngelo_133_FD_185890 | JGI IMG/M metagenome (GOLD analysis project Ga0209473, IMG submission 185890) | Grasslands soil microbial communities from the Angelo Coastal Reserve, California, USA - 14_0929_05_20cm (SPAdes) (version 2) | ecosystem: Environmental > Terrestrial > Soil > Grasslands ...
ATTATTTTGTGAATGACGCAGTTCAGGCTCTCCTATTTCTGGTCCATTTCTGTTCGTCCCATTTAGACCCTTGACTAAGCTGCTCCCGGCCTGGGCTGGATTTCGTCACTGGTTGTCATCGTCGCTGTCGTTACCTTTGTGCTCGCACAGACCGGGGGGAGCCGAGGTGTTGCAGCGGTTGTCATCGAAGGTGGCTGTCGTGACTCCGCTCAGCAGATCGACCAGATCGTTGCCGAAAGCATGGTTCCGCGCAACCACAATTCCGGTGCCGCTGCCGATTCGGATGCCCGCGTTGGTCGTACCCGTCAGGGCGCTGGGAGCGAAGCCGTTGCCAAACGCGCTATTGCGTTCGATCACAGTCCCTGAGGCGGCGCCTACGTTGCGAATGCCGTTCCCGCGATTGCCAATCGTCCGATTGCGAAAGACCACCGTGTCCACTGCGGCGGAGATCTGGATGCCCCACTCGTTGTTGACGCTCACGTTATATCGCACAACATTCCCCCTCGAGTTCGGGCCGGCCACGTTGATACCGCAAGCATTGACAGCCAAATTGTCGAAAGTCACGTTGTACTCGATAACGTTGTCGCTGGAATTGATCAGCTCGATGCCGTCGTGGCCTGCGCCCGTGGTGAGATTGTTGCGGATGGTGGATTTGGAAGCCCCTTCCAGCAGGATGCCGGCCTCGTGACCTCTCCGCATCGTGAACCCCTCGATTCTCACTCGGGAGGCGTTCTCCACGAAAAAGCCAGCCTCGGGGACGAGCATGCTATCGACTACGGCTCCTCCGCGCGGCCCTTTGACCAATAGTTTGAGACCGTCTTTGGTAATGGTGACGGACTCGTGATAAATGCCGGCGCATACCTGGATGGTTGCGTCCGGCGGAGCGGCATCCACCGCCGCCTGAATGCTGGTGAAATCCGCATTCGGGCAGTCCAGCCTGTCATCGTCTACAACTAACGGGCGAGGACCGTCTGCGAACGCGGTTCCGGCCAGTGTGAGAACGATCGCAAACGCCCAAACTAAAATCGAAGTGCGCTTCATTTGTCCTCCTTTAGTCGTTCAGGTTGAGAGTTAGTCCTCCAAGTTGAGAGTTGCTAGATCGCTGCTGTCTAGGAGCGTACTGTGTCACACAAGTGAACCAGTGCCAGCAGAGATTGCTGCGTCGGAGGTGGGCACCGCTTTCTGGAATTGCTCTTCCCAGAGGCGGCGAAATGCTGCGCCTTGGCTGAGATAAAGTCAAGCCCCACAGACATAGCGCAGGAAACTATTGGATCCGAGTCAATGTGGGCGGGTGATGGCCTTTCCAGCATATTTGCATTTGCAATCGGTCTGTGGGTTCTCAGCCGTTTCGGGACCTAACTTCGCATCTGGTTTCATAGCTAGATCGGGATATTCCCGTTTTGAATCAACTTGTCGTCCTCTCCGAGGAGTGCCGCCCCGATGAGGCTCGGCGCTTCTCGTTCGTCCACCCGGGGCTTACGCCGCTGGGCTACTTGAATGTCGCGCCTTCGGCGCTAGAGGGTTCGATCGCATTTCCAAAGAGGCAGCCTTCGACGTATTTCGTTGGTGCGAATCAGCCCCAGCCTTTTGGCGAGGCTCTGCGAAGAAGAGTTGTCATCAGGTATGGTTGCGCTGATGGAACGGACGCCGGCTTGCTGAAAGGCCCAATTGAGGACGGCAGCCGATGCCTCAGTGGCATATCCCTTCCTGCGAGCGTTCTCGATAAGGCCCCATCCAATCTCTACGTCGCCATCGGCGCTCGCCAGTCCCTTTAAGTTGATCGACCCGACCACCGTCTTGGAAGAGCGCTCGACGATGAGACGAATGCGCCATGAAAGCTCGCTGCTATCGGCGCGTATCGCCCTGAGATGCCACGACAGATCTATACCGAGATCCGCAGCCTCGGGCGGAAATATGAAGCTCGTTTGAACCGCAAAGCGCTCCAGGTCACGAGCAATGAGCGCTTCAATTTCTTCAGGCATGAGCGTAACCAGGATCAAGCGTTCCGTCTCGATGTTTTGTGGTCGCCGCATCATCATCTCGTCAGCTGTCTCATACTCAGCAATCCCAGCACAGAAATCAAAAATGGGTTCGCTTTTAGAAAGCAGGAATGTTCACCTCGTCACCAGCCAATCGAAGCTGAGAGACGCCCGATTTCAATTCTTGAAATCCCCGGGACAGACGGGACGTAATCTCGCATCTGGTTCATAGCTCCATCGGCATGTTCCCGTTTTGAATCAACTCGTCCGTCCTCTTCGAGGAGTGCCGCCCCGATGGGGCTCAGCGCTTCTCGTTCGTCCACCCAGGGCTTACGCCGCTGGGCTACTGGAATGTCGCGCCTTCGGCGCTAGAGGGAAAGCAATCCACTGCGCCCGTCCGCTACCGCAGGGGGTTCTGAAGATCAACTGCGGCCGCCCGCTACCGCAGGGCGCTCCGAAGGTCAACTGCACCTCCCGCTACCGCAGGAAATCCCCGGGACAGACGGGACGTAATCTCGCATCTGGTTCATAGCTCCATCGGCATGAATCAACTCGTCCGTCCTCTCGGAGGAGTGCCGCCCCGATGGGGCTCGGGGCTTCTCGTTCGTCCACCCAGGGCTTACGCCGCTGGGCTACTGGAATGTCGCGCCTTCGGCGCTAGAGGGAAAGCAATCCACTGCGCCCCCCGCTACCGCAGGGGGGTTCTGAAGATTCTGAGCTGCGCGTATGGCAAAACCATCTTCTTGCATTCTCAAAGCTCGGAAGCAATTGCGTGATTGAAGCTACAAAGTCGCTTGGCAGGCGAACGGACCGGGTGCAGCATGCATCGCAATCATTACACAACAGTTCTCGCAAAAGCCGGTCTCCAGAACTTCAGCTGCACTGGTTATTGATGGTCGTTGCACGCCCGGCCGATCGCCGGGTGAATCGCAAGGGGCTCCATGGTTTGGCGCAAAGTTTCGCAGGTGTTTTGGGTCTTGGCACTCATTTTTGGTGTCTTTACCTGGCCCGCCTGCCTTTCATTGCAGCACTCTGGTGCAACGTCCTCTGGACCAGGGGGAGGCGGTTCGGCGCCAGGCAGTGCTGGTAACGGTGGCGCATCTCCTACTACGACTCTGCAGGCAGAGATCGCCAATAACACCTCTGCGCCCGATTCCTTTGCCGGCGGAACGAACGGCAACGGAAAGCCTGGGAACGTGAGCAAGGTACCGATCACGACGCTCCTTTATCCTGGCGCGAATACTAAGGTTTACGCGCACTACATGGCGTGGTTCGGCAGCAGCAGCCACATGAACGTTGGCTACCGCTCAGACGATGAAGTGCAAGTGAAAAAACAAGTCGAAGACATGATCAGCCGCGGCATTCAGGGAGCGATTGTGGACTGGTACGGACCCGCAGCTACTCTCGAAGACGTCAGCACGAAGCTGGTGATGAAGCAGGCTGAAGCGCACCCCGGGTTCACGTTTGCGGTGGTCGAAGATGCCGGAGCACTGGTAGCTGCCGCCGAGCAGAGCGGCTGCGACGCGACCACGCAGCTGATTGCCGATCTCAATTACATCGCGTCCACTTACCTTTCGTCGCCTGCATATATGAAAGTCAATGGCAAGACGCCCATCTTCATGTTTGGCGTGACGGGATGGTACGAAGATTGGTCGCGCGTCCAGGCGGCATTACCTTCTAATGTTGTCCTGATCTTCCGCGGAGGAGAAGGTCTTCGCCTTAGCGCCTCCGGCGGCGCATTCCAGTGGGTCGATATCAACTCGAACGACCCTTTCGACGAACAAATCGGAGCTCAGGACAATTTTTATAGCGCCGCAACCCAAAAGCCGAACCTCATTACGATTGGCTCCACTTACAAGGGATTCAACGACACCTCGGCGAAGTGGGGCACCAATCGCGTGGTCGATCAACACTGCGCGCAAACCTGGCTCGACACCTTCGCTAACATCGGCAAGCATTATTCCGCCTCGAACCAGCTACCCCTCATGCAAGTGGTTACCTGGAACGATTATGAGGAAGGAACCGCCATCGAGTCGGGCATCGACAACTGCGTGTATCTCGCGCCTTCGCTCTCCGGCAACACTCTCAACTGGTCAGTCAAAGGTGGCAGCGAAGCCACCATTGATCACTACACGGTTTTCTCCTCGACGGATGGGAAAAACCTTACCAAATTGGGAGACGTTCCGGCAGGCAGTCATTCGCTTGATCTGAGTTCGTTCAAACTGGGATCGGCATCCCTCTATGTAAAAGCCACCGGCAAATCTTCGATTCGCAACGTGATGTCCGCGCCGATTGCGTTCCGCCCAGGCGATAGCGCGCCAGCGGTAGCACTCAGCGTGTCGCAACCATCTGACTTCACGATCAATGCTTCACTGAGTTCGGGCGGCAGTATGGCATCTTCGACGATCGATTTCGGCGACGGCACGGTGGCAAACGGTTCGAGTGCGGCGCATAAGTACTCAGCTCCCGGTCGATACATCGTTACCGCCACGGCGATCGACAACGCTGGAGCATCATCAGTAGCTGTGGCAGCTGTGGAGGCCAAAGCGGCTGCTTCCGGCGTAACGATTCTCGGTCCGGGCAACTCGGCGACGGTTAACTGGCCAACGATGCTCACTGCCTCGGCTAACTCTGGCGCGCCTGTCACTCGCATGAACGTTTACCTTGACGGTCAACTCGCATACGCCACCAGCGGAGGCCTGATTAACACCGCGTTGAAAGTGTTTACCGGGACAAGACAGATCGTGGTAGAAGCGATCGACTCTGCAGGCGCGACCCAGCGCAGCTCGGTGGGAGTGGTTGCTGAACCGGGAGACCTTCCGCCCAATGCAGTAGTCAACGTGCGCACGCTTTCCGGCAACACCGTTTTGGCGTGTTCAGCAGGATCGCGTGATCCGGATGGCTTCTTACTCTCCTGGCATTACCTGTTCAGTGACGGCGCGAATTTGTTTACCCCGGCCGCAGTGCACACCCTGGCTGGCCCGGGATCCTATTCCGTCGGCCTCACGGTCATGGACGAGTTCGGCGCCACAGGATCGGCTTCGCAGAATTTCTCAACCTCGAGCAGTTCGCCGCAGCATGCCCAGCAAAGTCTGCCATCGGTCGGCGTTTTGCCGAGTCCAGAGTCGCCCCAGCAAAAGCCTGAGCCGATCAGGCCATATTGACGGAGGAGAATGCACGAGTTGCGCGTTCCGGATCGTGCTGTCCGGACCGGCCATCAGTACCGAACATAGTTCGGTGCTAGCACGTGTCAAGATTGCAAGTCAACGGAAATTTCATTTTGGAACTCAGACCGCGGTGGGAGAGTGCTCGTCGCAATCACTCGATGAGCGCGCGAGCAACGGATGCAAAACTTCCGAATTCACTGCTTATTCACTGTTATTCACTGTTCTTTTTGGCGGGTAAAAATCGTGAAATCCCTAAACCCTGGCAGGACAGGAGGTTGGGAGAATCGTCCGTTGTTCGCCGCCCTCTTGAGAAAAAATTCGCTGTTAAATTCGCTGATAAATTCGCTGTTCCGCGGACAGCAGTGAATTAAGCCATGATTGGCTCGTCAGCGAAAAAACTAAATGTAGGCTGGCGCACCCCCGGCGGGGGCGGGCGTTTTGCTAAGTCTGGGAATCTTTAATTGCGGAAAAAGTCTGAGTTAGCCGCTGCGCTTCTTCGCGCTGGATAGCTTCTTCCTGCGCCTGCGCCCGTTTCTCAGATTGTTCTTTCATGCCGGCGCGTTTTTCTCGACTTTTGCGCAGTGTTTCCGCGAATTTACCTTCGGACGGGGCTTTGGGCTTTTCGTTTGCCATCCCGGGATGATGTCACACTCGGCTGGGGAAAGCGATAGCAAGGCGCCTCTCGATTGGGAGTATGATCGAGGTGTATCGCACATCTCCGCCGCGCACCCGGGTGACGGTGTTCTGCGATGTTTGCGGAAACCGTGAGGTCCTATTTCTACTATGGCACCTCAGTGGACATTCACAATCAAACCAGTGATGCGTGTCCCTCCGAAGCAAGCACGGCTTCCACGATCGCTGGATGTGGGAAAATTTTTCGAATCTGGAGACGATTATGAAAGAAGACAAGCCGAGATGTGAAACCTGCACCTACGACAGCAGGTGCGATCCCGTGACCCCCGAGAGCAGGTGTTTGTACTGCGGAAATTATGCCCTGCCGAAGACGACGCCGAAGGCGCAGCCGCAAAAATGATATTCCTACATTGGTCATGTACAGACATGGCTGGAATCGAGTTGCTCTATGGCGTCCCAAAGCTGTAAGTGCGGGCATCAAAAGCGCGATCACAACATCGTGAAGTCCAGCAATTACGGCTCCTGCAAGATCTGCCTGTGCAACTCTTATCAGGCGGTCGAAGCAAAGGTGGTTGCGCCACTTCCAGCGGCGCGCGGTCGGGAGCACGATTAGGCGAACCGGTTATTCCATGCAGGAGTTTGAATGCTTCCACGTCACAGAAAAGCGATGTCAGACATGAAGTCGGCTCAGAAGAAACTAAAGGACGCGCGGAATAAACAGGCCAAAACCCGCCAGGCGCTGGCAAAGGTGCAGAAGGAAGTCTCCGCAGCCAAAGCCCGCCTTGCTGCCGCTCAGGAACTCCTGGAGTCGTAAAGCCAGCTATTCAACAAAGCGAACCCGATAGCCCATCTGATCAAGCTAGATGCTTTTTGCGTTAGATAATGATTTGGGCTTCTCTGGCGATTCTTGTTACCGCTTCCCCGAAGGTTTCTCCCTTCGACGCGGCCTTCGGCTGGGAGAGCTTCTGGGCTTCTTTGCGGATGCGATATTCGTCATTCAAACGCGCCAGACGTCTCTTAGCCGCTTCAGAGTTGGCCTTCATGCGCTCGATCGTTGCCTGGGAGTGTTGGTTTGGATTTTTCATCAGATTTCACCAGTGGCCTGGAAACAGAAATAACCGCACGAGATGGATCGAAGCATTGCGGTTAAGCGGAGCATTTATCTTCTGTGAAGTAAGGTCCGGGTGAGTTAAGGTCCGGGCCAGAGCCATTGCGGTTCCGGTACATACATATAGATGTCAAGAAGGTCCGTGCAGTTGCAAGCATAGTGAGCTGTGCAGTCTCTGTTGACCGCATGCGCCACCTATCCTGTTTGCCACAATTGGGAATACAGCCGAGATCGAGTAGCCTCTTCCTGATGCTATGGAGTAGCATTCTCATGGAGGCTCAGAGAGGCAGGATATGGCACGAGGAACAGTGAAGTGGTTTAACGATCAGAAGGGTTTCGGATTCATCAGCCCGGATGATGGCGGCAAGGATGTATTTGTGCATCAATCGGGCATTCAATCCAGCGGCTTCAGGTCCCTGAAGGAAGGCGACCACGTGGAGTACGATGCCCAGCAAGGACAAAAGGGTCCGCAGGCCGTCAACGTTCGTCCCGCGTAGAGCAAACAAAATCAGCGAAAGGTTTGCCGCATGCGTTGACGCATCGCCGATCCCTGCTCAACCGAATCAAAACAACCGCGATGAGGCTGGGCGAAGTGTTGGCGCTGATGTCGAGCAAGCGGTGCAGAAGCTCGACTCACGAAGGCGGCAAACCCTGATTATGTTGCCAACTTAACTCCAATCCAAAACGAAGCGGCTTAGGAGCCATAGCTCCTAAGCCGTTTGTTTGTAATAGAACTTTTTGGTTGCGGGGGGTGGATTTGAACCACCGACCTTTGGGTTATGAGATTGTTCATCCGCTCTCTCTCCTCTTGTCTCCTGCGTTCTTGCAATGTTTTCTATTGAACGCGTCGAACTCTTGGATGCAACTGACTGCATGAGGAAGCGCATGATTTGTGGAACTTCTGTGGAACATGACGACTAGGAGTGATGTGCCCTCTACCGAAATCGGAAGCAGCATTCATGGCGCCATCACGACGTTGCATCGCGATTGGATCCCCCGCATCGGCTAAGCTGCCCGCATCTCCAAAGATTCCATCCTGGTAACTCGTAGGCTGTCATGGCATCGGCAGCGACTGCCAAGTTCAGGTTCTCGCCATCGTCATAACGGAAGCCCGTGATGCCCGATGAGCTTGCCGACTAGCTCGAACACGTCGCCGACGCGAGAACCATGAGAGATTGCCGCCGCGGTGTCCACAGACTCTTCCTAACCTTCATTTATCCCTATAACCCATTGCAGCTAGCAATCTTCTGGCCTCAGTCTGACAATCCGGGCACGGCACAAACCATCCGTTAGAGGACTCGCACCTCCTGTCCGCCTCGATCCACAACATCCGCAGCCTGCGATCCTTGACCGGTAATCGTACGGGCACCGTTCCAGTACGCATCCAGCGTCCTCTACAGCCGCTGTATGCACCAGCCATCTTGCGCACTCTTATGGAACCGGATCATTCGCCGCTGGCATTCCACGCCGACATGCCAATTCACATCCAGTGCCAGGACTAGGATTCCAGCAGAGCTCGTAACTTGTGAGCGTATCTGCGGCTCGACGTGACCACCGTTCCTTCTGCCAGTACGATGTCGTAAACCCCATCGAACATCGGACGAATCTCGCTAATGCAGGCGCCGTTCACGATGGCCGATTTCCGCACGCGGATGAAGTGGTGTGGCGCCAGCTTTTCTTCCAGGTGTGCCAGGGTGTCCCGCAACAGGTGACTGTCGCTGGCGGTGTGTATGCAGGCATAGTTTCCCGTGGCTTCGATCCACAAAACGTTAGCAACGGGAACGAAGAAAATCCGCTTCTTGTCGTTCACCACAAAGCGTTCCAATGGGCGGAGACTACGGAGGGATTGGAGCAGTGGTTCGAGACCTCGATTTGCTGTCCCGCGCTGTTCGACGACCTGGAGTGCGTGAACCAGGGCCTTGGCAAATCGCTCCTTATCATATGGCTTCAACAGATAGTCAACAGCGTGGACTTCGAATGCGCGAATGGCATGCGCATCGTGAGCCGTGACGAAGACATAAACGGGAGCGGGGCTGGCCGATGGTTCCACATTTTCGATGACTCCAAAACCATCCAGATCAGGCATCTGCACATCGAGAAAAACGATGTCGGGATGAAATTCGTTGATCTGCTCCACCGCACTGATTCCGTTCGCCGCCTCGCCTACAACTTCAATGTCGTTGTGTTTGGCCAGATAGCGACGGATACCGCGCCGGGCGATCGGTTCGTCATCGACGATGAGGACTCGCGTCTTCATGCGAACTCCGCAGTGGAATGGTGATGATGGCCTCACAGCCTCGACCGTCGCCCCTGGTAAGTTCCAGCGACGACTCGTCCCCGTACAGCTGTTTCAAGCGTGACTGGACATTGTTGAGTCCGACGCCGAATCGCAGATGCGATCCCGGTGCCGGACCCGGGCCATCATCGCGGACGCGGAGCGAAACTCTGCCATTGTTGCGTTGCGCAGCGATCTCTAGCCGGCCTGCGGCGGAATCGACGCTGATGCCGTGCTTGATGGCATTCTCAACCAGAGGCTGAAGCGCCAGGCTCGGTACATAGATTCCGAGAAGGTTAGGTGGCACTTCCATGTGAACTTTCAACCGATCATGAAAGCGTGTCTGTTCGATCTCCAGATACTTGCCGACGAACTCGAGCTCGCTCTGCAAGGTGATCTCGTTCTCCCGCCGTTCGAGGGCCATGCGCAGCAAGTCGCCGAGGCTGACCAGCAGATGGCTTGCAGCATCGACGTCTTCCTGCATCAGGACTCCAATGGTGTGAAGACTGTTGAACAAAAAGTGCGGATGTAACTGGCTCTTAAGGTTCTCAAGTTCGGCATGGGAGAGCTGCATCTCCAGTTGCGCCGCTCTAGTCTGGCGCTCCATTGCGGCCTGGTAAAAGTGGATCGACTGATACAGCCCCACAACTAACCAGTATGTAAGCACGCCGGTGAAGCTCATCGACAGAACACTGACTGTGAACGCCGGGGGAAGGGGTGGCGCACCAGGATCGGTTATGCGAAGAAGTAACCGCAGAAGTCCATGGCTCAGAAAGTATGCGGTGACCGATCCCAGGGGAGCCATCATAAATGACGTGACCGCGTGGATCGCTATATGAGGTACAAACCTCGGTTCCGTCAACGGGAACCGTTTGGCCAGAGCAATCACGAGCGGTGTGCACGCCGCCCATACGTTCCAGTAGACGAGTTCGATCGCACCCACGATCACCCAGCGGACGTGCCCGCCGTGAGCCTTCGCCACCACGATCTCCCGCACCGTGAACAACAGTCCTACAATCGTCCACGCACACAGGATCAAAATCCATCTCTTCCGTCCCATATCTGGTGTGGCCTGCAGCAATAGGTGTGTCAACCCCTCCGGCACGGATTATAGCTGGAGCTTCGAAGGAGACATCGCTGCGGACAGACCGCTTGTCCCACTCCCGACGCCGCATGTCACTTTTCCTGCAAACACTGGTTCTTAGCGGCATATATTCCACACTCGCTAACCAAGTATTCACAGGAGTTTTATATGAGCAAGACCGCAATTACTTCGCCTGAACTCGCGCCGCCGGTCGGCCCATTTTCCCAGGCAGTCAAAATCGATGGTTTCCTCTTCTTCAGCGGACAGGTCGCCCAAGATCCGGCCACTGGCAAGGTGGTCGAGGGGGGCATTGTGCCCGAGACGGAGCGCGTCTTCCAAAACCTATCGGCGGTTCTGAAGGCGGCCGGCAAGAGTTTTGATGATGTCGTGCGCGCCGGTGTGTTTCTCACGAACATGACTGACTTCGCCGCGATGAATGGCATCTACGCAAAATATTTCAGTCAACCCTTTCCCGCCCGCACGACGATCGCGGCTGCCGTGCTACCACTTGGGGCCTGCGTCGAGATCGATCTCGTTGTCAAGGCCTGAGGCGGCGCATGGAGGCCTCATCGCGGGGATATTGGAGGCTCCAAAATGCAAATACTGATAGTGGGCATTGGCGCGTTAGGCGGAACAATCGCGGCGCGTGCCCTCCGCACAGGACTAACCGTGCGGCTTGCGGCTCGCAATACCGATTCTGCGGAGGCATTGCGCAGATCGGGCCTGCGAGTGTCCGGCATCGGAGGAGAGCTGAGGGCAGACGCTATCGAGGTTGCCGCAGTTGAGGACTACGGAAAGGGAGACCAATTTGACTTGATCCTGCTTGCCACCAAAGCGCAGGACACGCTGGAAGTCGCGCCCCGCGTGTTGCGCCTACTCGCGCCCGGCGGGGTTATGTTGCCTATACAGAACGGCGGCGTTGCACGGGTGCTTGCGGATCGTCTAGGCGAAGATAAGATCCTTGGCGGATTCTCAAATCTTGGCGCCACGATGGTAGAACCCGGCGTCTACGAGCAGAAGAATGCAGGGCATCTACTGATAGGCGAACTTGCTGGTGGTGTCAGTGAGCGCGTCGAGCGGGTTGCGCGCGTCTTAGGTCGAGCGATTGAGGTCAAGGTATCTTCGAACCTGACTGGTGCCATCTGGTCGAAACTCGTGATCAATTGCTCGGTTACAACCCTCGGCGCGCTCTGTTCGCAAACCATGCGTCAGTACATGGAAACGGAGGCAGGCAAGAAGGTCTTCCGACGGGCGTACGAGGAAGCGTTGTCCGTGGCACTTGCAATCGGCACTCGGCTTGAACGTATGGCCGTGGACCCGATTCCGCCCGGATGGCCGAGCAATTTTGCCGCAGAGGAACACTATGAGTCGTGGGTCGAGGCAATAATTGCTTTCTATGGGGATGTCAAACCCTCGATGCTCCAGGACTTCGAGCGTGGCCGGAAGACTGAGGTCGACTTCATCAACGGCTATGTGGTGACGTTAGGCCACGCGTCCGGAGTGCCGGTACATATGAACGCCACAATTACAGACCTTGTACACCGGATCGAACGTGGAGTTCTCCAGCCGACACGAGAACGAATGAACGACCTTGCTGCTCAAACCTGTCAACCGATCCGTGGCAACAGTATTTGACCGCCAACTCTGACCGCTTGTCTCACTTCGGACGCCGCATGTCACTTTTCCTGCAAACACTGGTTCTTCGCGGCATATTGTCCAGGAGCAGGAGTAGTGACATAGAGGAGTTCCACATGAAGAAGATTCTGACTCAGTACGTAGTGTGCGCGCTTGCGGTCGCTCTGATGGTGCCGTTGGCGCAGGCGCAGCCGGCAGGGATGCAGGCCGCCTTCGGAAAAGATGCCGGAACGCTTTCCGACAAATTCACCGGACTCGCGCGCGTTATGTCGGGCAAGTACGACTGGAAGCCCGGCCAGGGCGTTCGCTCCGTCGGCGACGTTTTCAACCTGATCGTTAGGGAGAACGGCATGCTCGTCGGCGTGCTCTCGGGCACACCGAATACGGGGTCACAGCCCGCGCCCATCACCGATCCGGAGAAATTGCAGGAAGCTCTGAAGGCTTCTTACGTCAATCTGCAAAAAGCGATTACGCGACTTTCCGACAACGACCTGCAGGCGCCCGTGAAACTGTTCGGAAGAGACATGACGATGCAGGGCGCGCTGATGCTTATTCTCGAAGATCAACACGAGCATCTGGGGCAGTCGATCGCATACGCGCGCAGCAACGGCGTCGTTCCGCCCTGGTCTAAGTAGCAGCGCCGCGTAACCCGAGAGGAGCGTCTTCATGGGAACTTTACTTCAGGATATTCGCTATGGTTTGCGCATGCTGGTCAAGACGCCCACATTCACGATCGTGGCAGTCCTGACGCTGGCTTTGGGCGTGGGAGCCACGACGGCAATGTTCAGCATCGTGAATGCCGTGTTGCTGCGTTCTCTGCCGTTCCCTGACCCCGACCGTCTTGTAAGGATCTACTTTGACAACCCAGGGGTAGGATTGCGGGGCGTTCGGTTTTCCGTGCCGGAATTCGACGATCTTAGAACGCAGACGGATGTGTTCGAAGATGTGAGTGTCGTCGTTTTGGGCCCCACAAACTTGACCGGTGTCAAACAACCCGAACATTTGGAAATGATCGAGGTTTCTCCCAACTACTTTTCCATGCTCGGCGCTACTCCCGAACTAGGACGTTTGTTTGGTCACCAGGACTTCGCGCTCGGTTTCGCGCCCGTAGTTGTGATCAGCGATGCCTTGTGGCGCCGATCTTACGGGGCTGATCCTGGCGTCCTCGGCCGCAGCCTCCGCCTCGATAACGATTTATATACGATTGTAGGTGTACTTTCTCCCGAATTTCGCCACCCCGGACCGACCATTCCAGCCGTGGAGGTATGGATTACCTGCGGATTCAGTGGCGATCCGTTCCCAGCGCCGGCGCGTGGCCTGCGCATATTACCCGGGGCAATCGGTCGTCTCAAGCCGGGCCTCACCGTAGCGCCGGCTCAGGCGCGGCTTGATGCCATGGCTGCTAATTTGCGTCGCGACTTTGCGAATGATTACCCTCCGCAAGCCAAATGGACGGTTGAGATTGTGCCGTTGCAGCAATCGTTGGTGGGTAAGGTCCGACCGATGCTGGTCGTGTTGATGGCTGCCGTGATCTTAATCGTTTTCGTCGTGTCTCTAAACATTGGCAGTCTGCTTCTGGCGCGCGCCTCCGGACGCCAGCAAGAGATGGCAGTGCGTGCGGCGATGGGAG
>Ga0209473_1001390_pt1 | contig 13508 bp, 10 predicted proteins | sample GraSoiAngelo_133_FD_185890 | JGI IMG/M metagenome (GOLD analysis project Ga0209473, IMG submission 185890) | Grasslands soil microbial communities from the Angelo Coastal Reserve, California, USA - 14_0929_05_20cm (SPAdes) (version 2) | ecosystem: Environmental > Terrestrial > Soil > Grasslands ...
AGAATGGTGATCTGGCTGGCACTGGTCAATCGCAGCTCGAGATCTCTGACGTGGCCCGCTTCCGGAGTTGCCAAGTTCGTGATGTCGACCATGTGAAACTTCACCACTTTGTTACCGCCGTCCGTCGATGTCGCTTTAAGCCGGCGTTGGTTGCCCGCGGCACAATAGTGGGTCGCGCGCAGATCGGCGCCGTCCAGATGATAGACAGTGGTCATGTTCGCGTTGCCATCGACGATCAGGTTTTCAACGACGGTAGTGCCATTGCCAGTAAGATAATATTTGGCATTCATCGGGCCCTTCCGGTTTTTCCCAATCCATTCGTAAGAGCCCTGCCAGTCGCCGACCAGCGCTTTGATCAAATTGAAGGTGTCGTTAGCCTTGGAAGGCGGCGGTGACCCGCCCTGATCATGCTGAGCCTGGGCCGAAACGAAAACGCACGAAAGAAGAATAGCTGCCAGATAATTTCTCATCGCATAATGGGTTTCGAGCAAGTTATCACGAGGACCGCAAAAAGCAGTAGACTGTTGAATCTGCCTGGCGGCGTGCCTCCACTTGTGGGGGGAGTATTAAGTTTTAAGCTGGGCAACAAGAACCCGCCTTTGTCCCGCAGCCCGGGGAACTACGGAAGCACGAATAACTGTAGCTGATAACCGATAACTAATAACTGAGATGCCCGGCTTGTTTGATCGACTCGCGATTCGAACCTGATGCCTGCGAGCCGTTCTGGTCAAATTTGCGCTCAGGCGATTTATAGTCACGGGGTCGGACTTGGGCGGACTGCGGGGGATGGTATTGGACTGGGGTCTGGTATCGCCGTTGGGGTTGGTGTCGGCGAGACCAAAACTATGAATGGAGCCGATTCTACGATGAATTGAGGCTGAGGAGTTTGGACGGCGGTACTTGTGCTGGCGGCGGTGCCACTTTGTGCTCCGGCGTTCTTGTTCGCGGTCGTATTCGTAGCACTCGCGGCATTTATTCCCGTCTGTGCAGCCACCGTCGAGTTGCCGCTCAAGCCACCCTTCCCCGTAGCTGCGCCGGTCATCCCAATGGTTTGATTGCTGATCCCCGTCTGCACACCAAAGTTTGTCGCGGCGCGCGCTCCGACATTCGTGTTCGCCCCGATATTCGTGTTCGCTCCGATATTTATAGCACTCCCGGCATTTGTCCCGGTTTGTGTGGCTCTGGTTGAGCTACCGCTCGCACCGCTGTATCTCGGCGCTGCGGTGGTGGTGGTGGCCCCAGTTTGATTGCTTCCGCTCGTTCGGGTTCGAGGCGTTTGCGCCGAACTCAATGATACCATCGCAATGCAGATCGCAATCGCTCCAAGTTGAATCGCCTTGATCTGATTAATATTATTTTCCCTCCGTCCGGGGCGTCCTTTGTTTGAGCGCCCTATCCTTCGTTACTTAGAATATTCTGCTCGAACAGAACCCCTGCGATTGCGCAGGCGGAGGATTTTTCAGTGCTACGCGTGGGATGATCGGCACTCCCCCGTTAGAGATAAGAATGGAGCGGGTCCCAGGAGGCGCGCGACGGACGAGTTGCCTGCGCGATGGGTGCCGGTCAATTGCCGCAGTATTTCGCAAAAATTCTTCACTGATTACGACGCGGCAGCCAAGTGATATTGACATGTGACTACTGACCGGTGACCACTGATTATGGCTGGCCTATTTGATCCGCTCCGGATCCGAGATGTGAATTTTGCCAATCGGGTGTTCGTCTCGCCGATGTGCCAGTATTCGAGCCAGGACGGATACGCTAACGACTGGCATTTGGTTCATCTTGGAAGTCGAGCGGTTGGTGGCGCCGGACTGATATTTACCGAGGCGACGGCGGTTTTGCCTGAGGGACGGATCAGTCCGCACGATCTCGGCATCTGGGACGACGGGCACATCGAGATGTTGAGTCGAATCGTCAGTTTCATTCATGAACAAGGGAGCATCGCCGGAATGCAGCTGGCCCATGCCGGGCGCAAAGCCAGCACACGCCGGCCCTGGGAAACTCCAGGAACTGTTCCCGAAAACGAAGGAGGTTGGAAGAAGGTTGTTGCCCCGAGCGCGTTACGTTTCGCCGACAATTATCCGATGCCGCAGGCGCTCACACTTGGGGGCATTCAAGAAGTTGTTTCGGCTTTTGCCGCCGCCGCTCGCCGGGCTTGTCAGGCGGGGTTCCGCGTCGTCGAGATTCATGCCGCGCACGGTTACCTGATTCACGAATTTCTGTCGCCTCTTAGTAATAAACGCGAGGACGATTACGGCGGTTCGTTCGAGAATCGAACCCGACTATGTCGTGAGATTGTGGCGGCAGTTCGATCTTCGTGGCCGAAGGAATTGCCGTTATTCCTGCGGGTCTCCGTGACGGATTGGATCGATGGCGGGTGGGATATCGAACAATCGATCAAACTCGCCGGACAACTGAAGCGAATGGGAGTGGATCTCATCGATTGTTCTTCCGGTGGTAACGTTGCGCATGCGGAAATTCCGGTCGGTCCCGGCTACCAAACTGCTTTTGCCGAACAAATCCGGCGCGAGGCTAAAGTCATGACCGGTGCGGTCGGGATGATTACTTCTCCCGTTCAGGCAGAGCACATCATTCGGACGGGACAGGCAGACGCGGTGATTATGGCGCGCGAGTTGTTGCGCGATCCGTATTGGCCATTGCGAGCGGCTCGAGAACTGGATCAACGAATTGCATGGCCGGTGCAATATCTGAGGGCGGCGCCAAAAGGCGCGCAGCCCAGGGTTCCGGTCGATCTGAAGAGTTTCGAATCGTGCTTCGAAGAACAACACGGTGTGCCGGAACGGCGGGACCGGGCAGGAAGCTCGCGACGGCGAGTCCCTCCGGTGGTGGACAGAGAGCAGAGGTCAGAGAAATCTTCAAGCAAACATCCAACGTCCAATTGAAGAGGTCGGAGAACAGAGATCACGCTGCCGCTTGAGTAGATGAACGGCTACGCAATTGCCGGTAAATCCGGATGTAGTCCTCGGCCATATGTCGATCAGTAAACCTTTGTTCGAATTCGCGGCGGCAGCGCGTACGACTGATTTGCTCAATTTTCCCCACTGCTTCCACCGCGGGATCGATATCCTCGACGATAAAACCTGTCTCTCCTTCAACAATAATTTCGGGGACCGAACCGCACGGAAAACCGATTACTGGCGTCCCGCAGGCAAGCGCTTCAATCATTACTAATCCGAACGGCTCCGGCCAATCGATGGGAAAGAGCAAAGCGGAGGCGCCGCCAAGCAATTTGTTTTTTTCCGCATGACCAACTTCACCGATGAACTCGATGAAGGGTTCGTTCAGCAGATGCTTGATGTGTTTGTTAAAGTAATAGCGGTCGACGCGGTCGATCTTAGCCGCAATCTTGAGCTTGCGACTGGCTCGCCGGGCGATCTCGATGGCTCGGTCCACTCGTTTTTCCGGCGAAATCCGCCCAAGAAAGAGCAGATAGTCCTCCGGCTTTTCCTGAAAGCTGAAACAATCGGCGGGCAGTCCATGGTAAACCGTCCCCACCCAATGAGCTTGCGGCAGCGGGCCCCGCTGCGAATCCGAAATGGAGATAACGGGCATATCGGTAAACTGGTTGTAAACCGGCGGCAGATCGGGCAGGTCGAGCCGGCCGTGCAAGGTGGTCACTTGCGGAAACGAAGCGCGACGCGACAGCGGGAAGTGAAGATAGTCGATATGGAAATGAACAATGTCGAATTGGTCGAGGCGCTGAAAGACCTCCTCCAGCATCACGATATGATGGGCAAGTGAGTCCACGGCCTTGCCCAGTCGCAGCGATCGTGGACAGACTGGAACCAGACGTGCGGCTGTCTTGGAATCGCCGCTGGCGAAAAGAGTAACCTCTTCTCCCTGCCGCACGAGTTGTTCCGTCAAATAAGAGACAACGCGCTCCGTTCCGCCGTAACGGTGTGGTGGCACGCTTTCGTAGAGCGGCGCTACCTGAGCGATTTTCATGGCTGCAAGATGACCTCCATTTTTCCCTTCAACTGCTGAACTTTCGCAGCGACGTGGTCTCCTGAGCGTGTAAATCGCAAATCGACTGAGCCCTGGCCCACGCGCAAGCCGTGGACTTCTACTTGATTGACATTCTCGGGCAACATTGGGCGCACGACTCGTAATTTTGATTCAAATCCATCGCCTTCCAGTCCCAGCGTGGTGGTAAGGAGATAAGGAACTGCGCCAGCGGACCAAGCCTGCGGCTGACATGCCACCGGGTAGGAGACAGGAATGCCGTAATCTTGTTGGGCGAAACCGCCAAAGAGCTCCGGTAAGCGATAGGATTGAAAGTGAACGGTGGCTTCGATGAGACCGCTCATGATCTTGAGTGCCTCATGATCAAGGCCGTAGCGCTTAAAGCCCGCTGCGATGAGGGAATTATCATGCGGCCAGACCGTTCCCAGATGATATCCAAGCGGATTGTAGCGAAGAGCGGCACTCGTCAGGGTGCGCACTCCCCAGCCGTTGAACATTTCATCAGAGAGCAAGCACTCGGCGATCTTGCCGGCGCGTTCCGACTGAGCGATTCCAGACCAGAGCGCTTGCCCGGTGTTGGAGGAGAGGACCGCGGCCTGACGATTATGTTGTTGTAGTGCGAGGGCGTAGTAGCCATCGTCAACCCAAAAATCGCGATCGAAATGCGCGCGCAAGCGCTCGGCTTGTTCCTCGAGAGCGGACGCCCGCTGTTCCTCGCCCACGCGACGAAAAAGCGCTGCCATCTCCATTTTCGCCTGGTAGACGTAGCCTTGCACCTCGACCAGTGCGATTGGGGACTCGGCCAATGAGCCGTCGGCATTTACGATCCCATCGCCCGAATCCTTCCAGCCCTGGTTCGCGAGGCCCTTCTCGATTTTACAGGCATACTTTACATATCCATCGCCATCTGTGTTCCCGTATTGTTCAATCCAATTAAGGGCCGCTTCGATCTGCGGGCGCAGTTCATCAAACAACCGCGTCTCACCGCTCCAAGTGGCGTGTTTTCCCACGAGCACCAGCCACAGCGGGGTGGCATCAACCGTCCCGTAATAAGGCGTATGCGGTATCTCGCCCAGGTGCGCCATCTCGCCTACGCGCAACTCGTGCAGAATCTTGCCCGGCTCTTCCTCTCGCCACGGGTTTAGTTCTTTACCCTGATATTTGGCGAGCAAACGGATCGTGTGCTCGGCAATGCCTAGGTCGTAAGCCAGCGTCTGTAGTGCGGTGATGATGCTGTCGCGGCCGAACAAGGCTACGAACCATGGCACCCCGGCAGCGAAATAGCTCGCGCCCTCATCCAAAGTGCAACGCAACATTCTCAAATCGCTCAGAGAACGGTCCATGACACGACTCAAGAGCAGACTGTTGGTTTGAACCTTTGTTTCTTGCTGCGGCTGGCCGCCAATCCGCTCGCGGCTCGCTTCCAATTTGATTCCAGCCGGCCGGCGCGCAGCTCGCTTGTGCGGCTCGGAAGTGGAAACGTTCAGGGACACGCGCAATTGTTGCGACCCTCGCGGCAGAAGTTCGATTTCATAGCTGGCGATATTCCGGTGCATTCCGTCGGGGCGCGGAGAAAAATGGATTGCGATTTCGCGCTCGATCTCATCAGCGCCATCATAACGGAAGGACAACGTGCCGTTTTCCCAAATCGGCGGATGCCGCGTTCCGTGTTTACCTTGGAAAAGGCCGCGGATGGCAAAGATGTCTTCGAACGCTGCCTGGAATTGAAATTCAAGAGAAAAGCTGATCGAATCGCTTGTCAGGTTTTGCAGCAGGAGCGTATCAACGAGCGCCAACTCTTCAGCCGAAGCGACCCGCTCCCAACGGATCTCAACCGAGTGTTTCAGTAGCGACTTCCCATCGGCATCCAAGGTCGGATTGGAAAGTCCGAGTGTGGCCATGAATCCACGATCGGCATTGCGGACCAGCAATTCCGGTTTTCTGCCGCTTATCTTGAGCTCGTAGCCGTTAAGAAAACGGCAATCGTGGTAATAAAGGCCGAATCCGTGTCCCCGAGCCATCGGAACGGTGCCATCGGGCTCACTCAGGAAGAACAGATTTCCGTTCTTGATGACAAGCGCTTCAGCGACGTTGCCTTTGATGGAATGAACCTCTGGCACGAGATTCGGGGTTTCTTCTCCAGCAATCGAGTCGCTCGGCGCCGCAAGCGTGTGGCCCTGTTTAGTCATGATTCAGGTGAAGAGATAAATGCTTTGTTGCAAATGTTAGATCTGCAAATTTACGGCCGAAAATCGGGCCCTGAAACTGGGGCTAAAATTTAGAAAATCTTATCAGCAAGGCTGTTCAGAAAACGATTCGCATCAATTCATTTTGGTACCTTTAGTTACCAAGCTAAGCCTCGCTTGAGGACCGATAGGTAAAGTACCTGACGATCCATTTTTTTGTCCGTTACGTGGGGGGAACCATCGGCAGATCGGGCGATTACTGGAGGCCGCAGGCAAAACGAAAACAAAGTGAAAGGGAATATTATGAAACAATTATTGGCTCTCATTTGCAGCACGATCCTGATCGTCGCCTACGCTCAAGCGCAAACCAGCACCACCTCGTCACCGGCGACTTCAAGCCCGGCGACAACCTCGACGACGACTACCAGTTCAGCCGCCAACAGTTCGGGGACCGTGACCGATTATACACCCGGATCGGCGATCACGCTCGACCCTGGTACGGGAAAGCCGGTCCGCTTCGTTATTAGTCAGAGGATGATCCAAGTGCTCGGGCCCGATGGCAAAGTGATGGCGGACGCTGACGTCAAGAAAAATAGCAGGGTGCAGCTGCACCTGGTGCAGGAGGGAAATCGCACCGTGGTGGACAAGATCAACGTAGAGAACTCAAGTAGTAATTACTAAATCAGAGCCGACTGGGCGCGGCGAAAAAAACTTCGTCAGCGCCCTGCTGGTCTCGGAGATCCTCGGGCGACTTAGTCGTTCTGCGGCTGACAGAGCCGCCCCTACACGTGGCGGCCGGCGAAGCGGCGAACGATGGTTTCGCGAATTATCGCTGCGTCAACCGTGGCGCTTGCGCCATGGAAGCAGCCGCCCACCCGGCATTCCTCCACAGCCAGACCCCGATCCATGCTCGCGCGATCGGTTGAAATACTTGCCCCACCCATTCGAAGTAGCGGCCCAGCAATTCAGCGCCAATGACGGCGTCGATCCAGCCCGGCAGGTTAAGTAGCGCCCACGCCGTAAAGAGGATCCCAAGTTGCGACATGCTGGCATTCGTGCGCAGAAACGCGATTCCGTAACAGATCAGCCCGACGGTGAATGCGGTGTAAAAAATGAAGAAGAGTGCGTCGTTCACGCCGCTGTAAGATTCGATGAATCCGCGGAAGCGCTCGCGTGTTGCCGGATCAACGGCACTCGCATAACCGGCGCGCCAGTTTCTGTTGATAGCGAAAATTGAGATCGCGGTGCGGAGCATCTCGGTGAAACTAAAGCAAGCGAACGCAAGGAAGCCGAAAATCACCGCCACGGGTGCCCGCCGCATCGCCGGTAATCCGAGGGCGAACATCGACACGACGACGAGCGCGCAGTGAAGGAGTAATACCCAGCGGTTTATCAGGTATAATGAGTTCAGCCGTAGCTCGACTTGTTGTTCAAACGACATCGCATCGCTCCAAAGGTTCGGCATCACGTGCACGACAAGTGTCGTTAGCGCGGTAAGGAGGGCGCAAACGGCTCCGAAACGAAAAAATCGGGGCGTGATGGTCACCTTTGAATCGTGAATCCCTCTGCTTCTCCTGTAAATCAGGTTGTTGGCCTTGGAACAATCACTGTTCTGATGTGATCGGTGGACTTCTCAACCTCATCCAGTGCAGCGTTGATCTGCGCAGCGTCAAGATCGACTGAGCGCAACGTGCCCTCTGGAAAGCAGAGTTTTCCGTTGCACGCGAATTGAATCAGCAACGGCAGTTCGGACGCGAGGTGATCGGAAACCCCGATAATCTCGACTTCCTTGTTGATGACCTCAGGATATGGAAGAACCGACATTGTTTCCGCAGTTAAACCGACCAGCGCAGCGCGGCCAAAAACGCCCAGGCATCGGACCGCTTGCCCCATGGTTAGGGCAGAACCAACCAATTCGACCGAGACATCCACTCCTTTTCCGTCAGTTGCTTCGCGAATCTGCTCAACCGCATCTCCCGCGGTCGCATCAACCGGAACGCCGCCAAACGTCGCGATGGAAGCGAGTTTGGCCGGGTTAATATCGACGACGTAGACCTCGCCGCAGCCGAAGGCTTTGACCAGTTGAAGAGCTGAAAATCCCAGTCCGCCGAAGCCGAAAATAGCAACAGACTCATCGGATTTAAGGCGCGCCTTGTTCAAAGCATGAAGCGCACTCGCCGAAGAGCACATCATGATTGCGCCGTGCTCGAATGGAATCTCGTCGGGAAGGACAAAAACATTTCGACCAGGGACCTTGATGAACTCGGCATAGCCTCCGTCACGATTCTTTCCAATCATTTGCCCTTTGCTGCAGAATTGCTCGTGACCGCGACGGCAAAAATCGCAGCAGCCGCAGCTGACCAGATAGTGCACGTACACGCGGGATTTCGGTGAAATGTGGTGGACCTCTCGCCCCACAGTTTCCACACGCCCGGCTACTTCGTGCCCTAGAGTAACGGGTAAGGAATCAATTGGAGAGATGCCAGCGCGATAGTGCGCATCGGAGTGGCAGATCCCGCAGGCTGCGACTCGGACCAAGACCTCGGACGGACTGATCTCTGGAAGCGCAACCTCGGCATCTTCCAGTGGTGTGCCGATCTTCACGAGTTGGACAGCTTTCATACGCACCTCACGCGAGGATCATAGCTGCTTCTTAGCGTGCTCATGCTCGTGCTCGTGATCATGATCGAGATTTCTTTGACAGCAAACATCGAACGTCGAACGCTGAACACCGAACTGATCTCTGGCCCCTGACCTAATTATTTCCCGTAGCAGGTGGCGGCCAACAGACGTAGGTTACGACGATAAAGTTTTAGATGAACTCGACACAACTCGATGATCACGGCGTATTGGTGACTTGCCTGAAATGTGGCCAGCGCAATCGTCTGAAATACGACAAGCTGGGCGGAACCGGGCGCTGCGGAAAGTGCGGCACCGAACTAAGCGCACCGGGCGAACCAATCGATGTGGCAAGCGATCTCACTTTCGATGCCTTAACCGCACGATCTGCTCTTCCCGTATTGGTGGATTTTTGGGCGCCATGGTGCGGCCCGTGCAAGATGGTCGCGCCGGAACTCAACAAGGTCGCGCGCGAAGGCGCGGGGAAATGGCTGGTCGCAAAAGTCAATACTGAGAGCGCGCAAGATTTGGCGCGTCGTTTCCGCATCAATGCGATTCCGACAATGGCTTTATTTAAGGATGGCCTGGAAGTAACACGACAAGTCGGCGCGATGGCAGCGCCAGCAATACGCAAATTTCTGGAGCCTCACCTCAGGAATGGAAAGAGCTAGTTTGCGTCAGGCGTTTATTAGCGTTTTCGTTCTCAAATCTTCGCGACTTAGCGTCTTTGCGCGAGATCCTGGACTCGGAAACAGTTTCACGCTAAGGCGCGAAGGCGCAAAGAGGACAGACACCTCAAAGGACCGGATTTAAAACTTCCCGACTTAGCATTGGGAGATCCATTTCGTTGGGTCGACCATCCGAGCCGCGGTTTCATTCCGAAATCTTCGCGACTTAGCGCCTTTGCGAGAGATCTTGGGCTCAGAAACAGTTTCACGCGAAGGCGCGAAGACGCAAAGAGGACAGACACCTCAAACGACGGATTCAAATCTGTTTTGACAGCGCGCCTTTGGGGCTAAACACGTACTGGCGTGCCAGAGTGTGTAGTGATGCATGAGAGAAAGAGGTCAGAGAACAGAGAACAGACAACGGAAGTGAGAAGTGAGAGGTGATAGGTTGGAAAACAGAGTCTTTGCCTAACGAGTATTATATCAAATTGTTCCGCCTAGTGTAATTAGGGATTGAAGTGTTAGCCTTGCTCACGCGACGATCGTTCAGTCACATTCTAGGTCCCAATGCCTGATGCGCGCTGAACTGGAGGGGCGAGTTCTACGAGCCCTGGGCTGGCGTCGCAAGAGCTCCGCCCTCCAATTGATAATCGCCGTCGTCGGTGGTCTGTGCTCCGTGGTCTAAAATACCAGAGGTTACTTTCTCTCCTCGGCTCCGGGTGCTGGCGCTGACGCTGGAAGGTCGGAGTTCCAGGTATCGGTTCCACATTTCCACTTCCCATCGGCCTTCTTTTCCCAAACCTCCACGTATTTGCCGCGATCGTTGACCGGCTTTCCGCTGGCGTCGTTCATGGTCAGTTCGTATGTGCCGCTGACGAAGCCAAGGTCGCCCGATTTCGCCACTTCTACTTTGGTCGCTTTCCAACTAATGACGAAGCTGGGGCTGGCGAGCATGTCCTGCCATATCTTCTTGATTTCTTCCTTAGTGGTTGCGATCGGAGCGTTCGGAGGTAGCACAATGGCGTCCGCGGAGTAGTAGGAGACAGTTTTTTCGAGGTCTTTGCTTGCCGCGGCTTTCGACCAGGCGGCATCAGCGTCACGCAGAGCTTGTTCAGCCTTCGTGTCGCCAGCAAGGCAGATGGCCGCTGCGGCAAGGCCAAGTATATGAGTGAGTACCAGCGTTTTAATTTTCATGGGATCATCGAGCCGGGAATTGAATCTCGCGTCAATCTTTTTAACCGTGGATGCACGGATACCGCGGATGTGATGAACAGAAGGAAACCAAGGAAACGAAGACTTTAAACGCCGAACACCCAACGTTGAACGTCGAAGGCAGACTTTATTTCACTCATGCTCATGCTCATGCTCTTGCTCGTGCCCGAATTGTTTGATCGTCGCGGCCGTCAGAGGCGTGTCCGATTTTAACGATGTAACGTCACGATTTTACGAGCGCGCCGACCAGTGCGCGATTGCTATTGACGCCACCCGGTATTTCCGGCGGTATCGCTGCATGATCAAAACTCAAATTGCAGTAATGGCTTTGGCTCTGTCGTTTGTGGCGGCAGGCGCCTGCTTTGCGGCTGATCCGCATATGGGTACGTGGAAGCTCAATGAAGCGAAGTCGAAGCTGGCACCCGGAATGGGGAAGAACAACACGGTCGTGTACACCGAGATGAAGGACAAAATGGAGGTAACGGTGGATGGTGTAGATAAGGATGGGAAACCGAGGCACGGCGTCTGGATGGGCAAGGCTGACGGCAAAACCTATAAGGTGAAGGGGAACCTTGCTTGGGACGCGGCGGCCTACAAAGTTGTGAACGACCACACCTACGGGATTACGACGATGAAAGGCGGAAAAGTGTTCACCAATGGCGAGAGCACGGTCTCAGTGGATGGTAAAACGCGGACCGTCACGGTTAATGGCACGGACGCGGACGGGAAGAAGTTCAAATCCAAGGCCGTTTACGACAAGGGGTAATTAGGTGTCCCGCCTTCGTCCTGTAGTCGCCGGACTACGGCGTGGCAGGCAGACGTCGGATGTCAGAGTTGGATTCAGTGATTCCCGCTGAAGCCAAGGGACGATTGTGTACTGAAATTGGGATAGGTAAGTTTTAAGCAAGCAAACATCCTACATCCAACGCCGAACGCCGAAGTCGGAAGAAGTTTCCGGATTCCGTTTTGTGGTGCGACGCAAAGAACTGTGCCGAAGCGCAGGTTGGGCGCTAACTCTTGGGCCCAAGCGAGGCGACGATTTGTTCGAATTGCGGATTGCCGCGCAACGGTTTCCAGAAGGGATGGAATTTGAGCCGGGCGTAATTGATGTAGCTGGGCATCGCTACCAGCTGTTGCAGTAAATCGATGGCGCGATCGTGTTCGTCACTCCAAGTGTAGACTTGGGCGAGACCTTCCAACACTAAACCGCCGTCGTAAATGTCTTTAGAAATGGGCATCAAATCGATAGCGTGCTTTGCCTCTTGCAGGGCGAGGTCTTTCTGGCCAAGCCTGGCGTCGACCTGCGCGAGGACTGCTATCGTCCGTGCGTGCTCCGGTTTAATAATCAGGCGTTGCGCCAGAATCGCGCGGGCAGAGCGCAAAGCATTGAGTGCTTGGGCTGAATCGCCTCTTTCTTGCGCGACAATCGCCTCAAACCAAGCCTTCGGGTAATAGAAGCTGAAATCTATATCTTGAAAGTCTTGCCGGGGCGACGCGGCGAGAACCCGCTCGGCTTCGGCATAGTTCCCGTCCAGCAAGGCGAACATCACCCGCACCGGAGTCTGTCCACCCGCCACGTCCATGTCCGGCGAGCTCGCCAAAACTTCGCGCAATGGTTTTGAATTCCCGGTTCCATTGAAAAGTGCCGATGCCCGACGGAACTGAACAATAGGCGTCTGCTCACCTGCATCGATGACACGCTCGTAGGTCTGCACCGCTTCGGGAAATCTCCGTTGCAGCACGTAAGTATCGGCCAGCAAGTTGTAAGCGTTGGGATTTCTCGGATCGAGGGCGACTGCTGTGGAAAAATCTCGCTCAGCCTCAGGCCAATGGTTACGGCGCCGATTGATGTAGCCGGAGAGAATGAAGAAGGGCGTGCTATTGGGCAAACCGGGGCGTGCGACTGCGAGCTCTTCCAGCGCGCGATCGTAGTCGCGACGGCATCGGAACAGAAAATCAGCCATGGCAAAATGCGCTTCGGCCGAATCGGGCCGGAGGCGGAGGGCCGCGTTGACGGCGGTCTCGGCCAGAAGAATGCGATCCCGGGTCGGATCGAGATCGAAAAAGTAGAGTAGATCGTTTGCGCGCGCCGCATAACAATAGGCGGCAACAAATTTCTCGTCGCGTTTGATCGCTTCATCCAATGATTGCAGCGCTTTGAGCAGTGCCGCTCGGACGTCTTCAGCGATCAGATAGCTATCGACGATTTGCTTTGCTTGAAGATAGAGGTTGAATGCGACCAAATCCTGAGTCGGACGTTCTTCGATCTCGGCTTTTTGTTTGGGCGAAAGCTTTGCCTTGAGCTGAGCGACAATCGATTCGGCAAGTTCGCTCTGGATGGCAAACACATCGGACGCGGTCCGGTCGTAAGTCTCGGCCCAGATATGGCTATCGGTCCGGGCGTCGATTAATTCCGCATTAATGCGAAGTCGGTCACCGGCGCGCTGCACCGAACCTTCAACAACATAAGCGACGCCGAGTTGGCGACCGATCTCGCGCAAGTTACGTTGGATGCCACTCTTGTATTGACGCGCGCTGGTGTGACTAATGACTTTCAGGTCGGAGACCTTGGCAAGATTGGTAAGGATTTGATCCTGCACTCCATCGGCGAAGTAGGTGTTTTGTTTGTCGTCGCTTAGATTCTCGAATGGCAGAACCGCGATTGATTTCGCCGAACCGCCTGCATTTTGCTTTGTCACCGCAGTATAGCGGCCGACAAAAAATAATCCGATGGACAAAAGACCGCCGACAATTGCCACATAAATCCAGGCGCGCTTCCCGCGCGCGCCTTCCGCCGGCATGGCATCCGCGTCTTCCGTGCGCTTGAGGCCTTGTGGTG
>Ga0209473_1001397_pt1 | contig 13470 bp, 10 predicted proteins | sample GraSoiAngelo_133_FD_185890 | JGI IMG/M metagenome (GOLD analysis project Ga0209473, IMG submission 185890) | Grasslands soil microbial communities from the Angelo Coastal Reserve, California, USA - 14_0929_05_20cm (SPAdes) (version 2) | ecosystem: Environmental > Terrestrial > Soil > Grasslands ...
TTAAGGCCGTGATCGAAGATGGGCAGGCGATGCTGGCTGGAACGTACACGGAACGACTCGAAGAGACAGCGCTCGAAGAAGAGCCGAGCGAGGCGCCAGCCGCAATTGAATTGGATGACCAGATTTCATTTGATCCGGCAGAGTTTGGTAGCGCCGGCGTCTCGCCGGCCCAGCAGCGGGCGGGACGCGCGCCAGACAGCCGGCAAGATGCCGGGTCTACTGTCGAGATTTTAGGCGCCAACACGGCGCAAATTTTGAAATTCCTCATCGATCGCACCGGCTACATCAAGCAGCTTGAGGAAGAAGACACGCCTGAGGCTTACTCGCGAGTCGAGAACCTGCGAGAATTAGTGAACGCAGCGATGGATTCGCGAGATCGAGGCGAAACGCTGGATCAGTTCCTTGATCACGCAGCGCTGGTGAGCGACGCGGACGCTTATGACGAACGGGCACAGATCACGCTGATGACGCTGCATGCAGCTAAGGGACTGGAATTCTCGCTCGTATTTCTGTGCGGACTGGAGGAAGGTTTGTTCCCGCACTCGCGAACGTTTTTGCATCCGGATGATATCGAGGAAGAACGGCGGTTGTGCTATGTGGGCATGACGCGCGCAATGGATGCTTTGATTTTGACCCGCGCAGTTTACCGGCGGCGATATGGGACTGATCTGCCGGAGGCGAGCGTGCCGTCGCGGTTTCTCGAGGAAGTGCCAGCGGAGTTGATGGAGAACTTGGGAACACCGAGGCGCGCTCGTGTGAGCGCGGGCGACTCTCCTGCGCGGGCCACCGCAGTTCATGGAGAGAGAGAGTCAGGGCACTATGCTTATGAAGATGAAGATCAGAGTGTGAGCTGGGGGGGGCGCAATCACCGGCGTAGCCAGACTCCATCTTATTCGGGCAAGACCTACAACTCGATCGACAACATCGCAGAATTCTTTGCTTCGCGCGGGAAGAAATTCAGCATGTCCAGGCTTCCGGTCGAAGAACCAAAAGGACGGCGTGGATTCCGGCCGGGGCAGAAGGTAAAGCATCCGAAATACGGTGAAGGAACCGTCTATCAGCGCGAGGGAGAAGGCGAGGAAGCCAAGATTACGGTACAATTCCCTCGCTTCGGGTTGAAAAAGTTGGTGGAGAAGTATGCGCAGTTGGAGAGAGCTTGATCATTGAATAATTTTGTAATCGGGTAATTTGGTAATTTTACGGGCCTCGCTCGTGTTCAATTACGAAATTTCCCAATTACCAAATTACGAACTCTGGATAACGCACTCATGGCAAATACAACCGCACTCAGCAGAGAAGAACGTAAGAAAACGAAGCGCGCGGCGCGCAAGAAGCGCAAGGCAGAGAAGCCGCTGAAGCCGCGGGAGTACGCTCGCGGCTCGCAGAAGCGCAAAGTGAAGAAGCTGGTACGCGGACAGGCGAAGAGATAATTCTGTGTGGGGCTGGGCCTCCGACCCGCCCCCGCACGGTCAGATCAGCTTCCGGAGACGACAGTCCCTTTGGCACAAGCACCGATTACGCAAAGTACCAAGGCAACCGATAGCGGCACCGGCAACCAGCTCCTCTGTTGCAAATCAATCGACAAACTTATTGCCGAGGCGGAAGAACCTGAGCACCGCCTTAAAAAGAGCCTGGGGCCTTGGTCGCTGACCGCGCTGGGTATTGGCGCAATTATCGGCTCGGGAATTTTTGTGCTGACCGGAACTGCTGCTGCGGGCGAGCACTTTGCAGCCCCGTCGATCCTTCACGCGCAGGTGCTCGATCTGATCGTTAATTTTCTGCGCACCGGCAGCACTGCGGGCGCGCTGATGCATGGCCGTCCTCCCGCGGGTCCTTCCATCGCGGTTTCGTTTATTCTGGTGGCGATCTCTTGTAGCTTCGCAGGGCTCTGCTATGCGGAGCTGGCGTCGATGATTCCAATCGCTGGCAGCGCATACACGTACTCGTATGCGACGCTGGGAGAAATTTTCGCCTGGATCATCGGCTGGGATCTGATTCTGGAATACGTTGTGAGCAATGTTGCCGTGGCCGTTGGATTCAGCGGATACACCAAAGCTCAACTAGCCGCGTTCGGTGTCGTCTTGCCGGACAAATGGGCCAGCCCAGTCTGGGCTTCGGGACAGTGGACCGGCGCTTACTTCAATGTGCCTGGGTTTCTGATCGTCTTTATTTTGACGCTGCTGCTAGTTCGCGGTGTGCGGGAATCGGCCGAAGCGAACAACGTGATGGTGGCGATAAAGATCGGCGCCATCCTAACTTTTCTCGTGGTCGGCGGCATGCTGATCAATCCTGCCAACTGGAGGCCGTTCGCGCCTTCGGGCTTCGCAGGAATCGTGACCGGAGGCGCGATCGTATTCTTCACCTACATTGGGTTTGACTCTGTTTCCACTGCCGCTGAGGAATGTAAAAGCCCGCAGCGGGATCTGCCGTTCGGAATCATTGCCTCGCTTATCATCTGCACGTTGCTGTATGTCGGAGTTGCGGTCGTGCTTCTGGGGATGATGAAGTACACGACGTTCACATCCGGAAAAGCGGCAGAAGCTCCGGTTGCGTACGCGCTCCAGCAGCTCGGAGCGCATCGCTTCTTTCGCTCGGTAATTGTGATTGGCGCGCTCACCGGCATGATTTCGTCTCTGTTGGTATTTCAATACGGCCAGGCGCGCATCTGGTACGCGATGTCGCGTGATGGACTGTTGCCGAAGCTTTTTTCGGCCGTTCATCCTAAATTTAAAACGCCCCATTGGTCCACGTGGATTGCGTGCTTTGCGGTCGGAATTCCAGCAGGCTTGGTGGATATCGGCGATGCTGCCGACCTTTCTAATATTGGAACCCTTTTTGCTTTTGTTCTGGTTTCCCTCGGAGTGATTTTCCTTCGCCGCAGGCAGCCGGAGCGTCCGCGCGCATTCCGTGTGCCTTTTGTGCCCTGGTTCCCGCTGATCTCAGTGGTTCTATGCGGCGGATTGATGACAGGATTGACAGTCATCACCTGGCTCCGCTTTGTCATCTGGCTGGCGCTTGGACTATGTATCTACATTTTTTATAGCCGGCGTCATAGCGAGTTCGCGAAGGCAAAGGCTTAGGGATTTCATCAAACCGCGATCGATTACCATTCGCTAATCTGCAGTGCAAAATCTAAAATCTGGGATATGGAACCGCAGCCCAGCCCGTTTATTCTCGGCCTGGCGAAGGCTGAGCTGCACCTGCATCTCGAGGGCTCGGTTGATCCTTCAGCCCTGCTTGAACTCAGGAAGCGACACGGAAAGCATTCCACTCTGGCCGAGGTGGAGCAGCTCTATCGTTATCACGACTTCCCGGGGTTTCTGTTGGCATTCAAGAGTGTTACCGACGATCTGCAAAGTGGCGAAGATTACGAGGTGATCGCGTACCGTCTGATGCAAAGTCTAAAGGTAGAAAATACTCTGCACGCAGAGATCTATATCTCCGTAGGCGTGTGCCTCTGGCGTAAGCTCGACTTTGGCGCAATTTTCGAGGGGCTAGAACGCGGACGAGAACGCGGAGAACGTGATTTCGGGATTTCTGTGCTCTGGATTTTTGACGCTGTACGCCAGTTTGGCGCGGAAGCGGCACGCGATGTCTTCGAAGTTGCTGTGCACTACCGCGATCGCCACGTGGTGGGCGTTGGAATCGGCGGTGACGAGCAGAAGGCGCCGCCGGAGCTCTTTCGTGACGCATACGCTTACGCGTCGGATAATGGATTGCGGCTTACTGCTCATGCCGGGGAAAGTGCCGGCCCAGAATCAATTTGGGGCGCACTAAACCTCCGCGCTGAGCGTATCGGACACGGGCTCACGGCCTGGCAGGATACTGAGCTGGTCGAAGAATTGGCGCGGCGTCAAATTCCAGTAGAAATTTGCCTGACGAGCAATTTGCGGACCGGTTGCTGCGGGGGAATCGGCGAGCATCCGCTGCGCAGCTATTTCGATAAGGGCCTCATGGTCACCCTGAACAGTGACGATCCAGCGATGTTTAGCACTTCTCTCGCCCGCGAATACCAGCTAGCCCAAGACTCGTTCGCCTTTAGCGATGAGCATCTGCGGGAGTTGGCGCGCAATTCTTTTGAGGCGTCGTTCTTGCCGCCAGAAAAGAAGCTGGCCTTTTTGAATTTATTTGACGCGGCAGCGGCCCGGTCTTAAGCTGTCGCTCTTTTCACTACCGATGTTGGCATAAATACTGTAACGAGTGGCTAAGCGATGGTTTGTGTACGACAACCTTTTTGCATCGAGAACTGCGCTAGAAGATCATGAAGCTGAAATTCCGATGCCTCCACGGAAAATTCGGGGTGTGCCGTTTGCCTGCCAATGCGGCAATTCCTGCATGGAGCCAGACTGGTCCGCTGTCTTCGATCACCCGGACTAATCAGGAACTCTCGGTTGTGTGCCCGGAGGAAAGTGTGCCGCCGCAACAGGCATGCGAGGGAGGCTGGATCTGTCTGAAGCTGGAGGGCCCATTTTCTTTTTCGGAGGTGGGAATACTGGCGGCGTTTATTGATCCTCTACGGGATGAGGGAGTGCCAATTTTTGCGATTTCGACGTACAACACGGATTACGTGCTGGTTAAAGAGGAGGTCAGTCGAACAGCCCTGGATGCACTGCGGAAAGCGGGGCATGAGTTGATCCCTAGTTGAGCGGGCCGTCGGCTGAGCGGCCCAGGGCGGCTGTCCACGCGTGGTCGCTTAATTTTCCAGCGTGATGCTTCTCGTCGGCAATCATTACCATTCACGCTATGAAATCGACCAGACAATGCTGCAACCACAAATTTGCTATCCATCTGTGCTTTAATTGAAAGTAACACTAAGGCATGGCTTCCCATTCAACTATGCTACGGCGTCGTTTCCGAGCTCTCCAACGGAATCTGCGAGGAGTGCGCATGGTCGTGCGCGCCTTCCTGGGGACAGACCATCCGCTGCTGGCGCACATCATTCCGGTGCGGCGGTGCAATCTCGCCTGCAAATATTGCAACGAGTTCGATGATTTTTCGAAGCCGGTGCCGGTCGAGACTATGTTCCGGCGTGTCGATAAACTCGGCGAATTAGGCACGTCGGTCATTACGATCAGCGGCGGCGAGCCGCTACTGCATCCCGAGCTGGATGACATCATCCATCGCATTCGCCGACACGGCATCATCGCAGGGTTGATCACAAACGGATACTTGCTCACCGGTGAGCGCATTGAGCGACTAAATCGGGCTGGCCTCGAATGGCTGCAAATCTCCATTGATAACGTCACGCCGGATGATGTATCGAAAAAAAGCCTTAAGGTTCTCGATAAAAAGCTCCAGCTTCTCGCCGAGTACGCCGATTTTCACGTGAACATCAATTCCGTCGTGGGCGGAGGAGTACGGAATCCGCAGGACGCGTTGACAATTGGCAAGCGCGCCATCGAGCTTGGCTTCAGCTCGACCGTGGGGATCATTCACGATGGCGAGGGACAATTACAGCCCCTCGGTGAAGAAGAGCGGCGCGTTTACCACGAAATGAAATCGCTCGAAAAACGCAGCTTCACGCGGGTGAACTCATTTCAAGACAACATTGCACTAGGGCGTCCGAACCAGTGGCGGTGCCGGGCCGGCGCCAGATATCTGTATATTTGCGAAGACGGACTGGTGCACTATTGCTCGCAGCAGCGCGGCTATCCCGCGATTCCGCTGGAGCAATACACGATTGCAGATATCCGTCGCGAGTACCTCACAGAAAAAGCCTGCGCACCCCATTGCACGGTTTCCTGCGTTCATCAGGTTTCGATTTTTGATTCGTGGCGCGCGCCACAGCATCCGGCGACCGCGGCAGTCGCCTCCCGCGCTGGTGAACTAGTGCAGATCGAGTAATTTCACAAATAAAATCTACTGTCCGTATTTGTCGGCTAGGTATTTGCCGACTTCCGTTTGTAATTGTGCGTAGTCGGAATGAACGACTGCGCGCAACGCTGCCTCGGTGGAGCTGCCTTGCGCCAGGCGTTCCAGAACGCGTTGGATGTCGCTCATCCCGTATGTTTCATTGATGTATTGCACAGCGGCGAGAGATTCGTCGTAGGCAATGGCGGCCTGAATCGTAGAAAACTGCATAAAGCTTCGCTCGAGAGCATTGAACGGAATTTCGTGATCGGAGGCAAACATTCGTGCCAGAGCCGACCCATGAGCGAGCGACTTCGGTTCTACAATCTGCGCAATACCTTCTTGCAGCCATTGCGGGCAACGCCCGTTTGAGATCTGGGTAACAAATGAGTGTGCCAGCTCATGCTTGAGGACCCGCGCCAGCTCCGGCGTGACCGACGTCATTCCCTCGATTGGGATGCGCAACTTACCATCGTTGACGGCGCTGCTCCAGGACGGTGCCTGGGTCACATCGAAGAAGGCCTGTCCCGTATAAAGCACGACGGGAATGCTGCTGCGGGGCGAAACGCCTAGAGTGCGCACCAGGTCGTCGTACTCTGCTTCGAGAGTAGAGACAAGTTGCCGCCTCAGCTCTTCCGAACTTTGCTTGCCTTCATATCGCAGGGTGAAGTGGCTGCTCTCGCGCTCGGAAAAATCTGCTTCAGCTCGGGTTTCACGCTCGGCTTTTGCCAGAAGTTTTTCCACTACGGGATCGGGACGAAGCGAAAGAGAGCGCTTCCAGCTGCGGATGGCGTCGCGGCTATGATCCGAGGCAAATTGGGCGTATCCAAGAACTGTGAGGGTATCGGGGGAATCTGGTGCCAGCCGGACCGCGCGTTCCGCATAAGGAAGCGCTTCGGACGCCTTCCCGGAGCGAACCAGAGTCGCCGCATAGTAATTGAGAATTGCAGGATTCTGCGAGTTGAACCGTAACGCCTCTTGCAGATACGTTCGCGCCTTGCTGAAGTTTTCAGTTTCAAATTCGTGCTTGCCGGCGATGAAGTATCCCGCCGCGCTGGTGTCGCTATCGCTCTGTTGATCTAGAACAGCCAACGCGTCAGGATCCACGCGACCATCACGAATAATCTTGGCAATCAACTCCAGTTGGTTGCCAAAATTATGTACTGGAGCAAGCGTCGGTAGATCTTCCAAGTCTTTGGCATTTGCATCCGATGAAGCATACGGCGGCGCAATTCCTCCCGCCTCGATTCTTTCAACTGAAGACTTAGGAATGGCGTAATTGTTGTCGCCGATATCGTATTCGAGATGGGCGCCGTTCTCGTGAACATGATCCGCCCAGATGGTACGGCCATTCTTGAGATGAATTACTTCGGCGGGCGTGACAACCGCGAGAAGCGAGAAGCCAACCGATAGTGAGATGATGACACGTGCCCGCACTAGGGCGCATTCTAGCAATGGGGGTAGCGACGGCCTACGTGACAAAAGTAATCAAGGAGAGCTTTAGTTGGCTCATCGTGGTCTGGCTTTTGGCCACTGCTTTGGTCTGCGGATGCTGGGCGCAGCCTGCTCAGTCAAGCCCGCAGAGTAATCGTGCGGCTGAGACTTTATATCTGCAATTGCGCAGCGTTGGGCTGGAGAAATCCCGCGTGTACAAGGCGCGCGATATTTCGTTTGATCGTGGCGCCTTTCACATCACTTTAGACGATGGAACCATCGCTTTCACTGAAGACGTTATGGGGAGGGTGACTGGGGCGTTCTTTGAAGGTGATGGAGAAGTGCTGGTGGTACCGCCGGATCAGGTGGAACGGGCCTCAATGGCTCTGTTCACTGGAGCAGCCATCCTGGAAGAGAGATTTGTCACCGCATACTTCCGTTTTAATGACGATACTTTCACTCGGTTGCAACCGGCGCTGATTCCCGCCGAGGATCCTCAGGAGTTCGTGAGCCAAAGGAACGAAACCGCGCGCAATCTCGCCCAGACGGATGCTCTGCGGCTGCTCTTAAGCTTCAGCAGATTGCTACCAACGTCCAATGTGGTCGAACCAATTCCGGAGCCCGAAAATCCCGATCGCATGCTGCACGTACGGGCACAAGGTCGCAAGCTGGGCATGTTTGATCTTTACTATGACAGCGGCGCCGCCGAGCAAGTCTGGGCCGGCCAATTGAAGAGCGTCGGCGGTGTGAACTACTACGATGTGTGGACCTCATTCGCACTCAAAAGCTCCGCGAGGCGAACCGAAGACTTGTCCGGGATCATCGGCGAAGAGACGAAATCACAGAGCGTTGCGATTTCTCAATACAAGATCCAAGCACAGGTGAATCCCCCCACGCAGCTAAACGGAGATGCCGCATTGGAAATAGAAGTTAAACGGGCTGGTGAGCGAGCGTTGCTGTTTGAGCTCTCGCGCTTTCTGCAGATCAAAAACGTCGAGGCTGATGGACAACCGGTCGAGTACATACATAATCAGGCCATCGAGGGAACGCAGCTCGCCCGTCGTGGAAACGATCTTGTCGCCGTGGTTTTCCCTGAGGCGCTTAGGGTGGGACAAAAGATCAAATTGCACTTCGTCTATGGTGGCGATGTTCTCTCCGAGGCAGGTGGAGGATTGCTCTATGTCGGAGCGCGAGGCACTTGGTATCCGAATCGGGGGTTGGGAATGTCTAATTACGATCTGGAATTCCGGTATCCGGCGGATTGGGTTCTGGTGGCCACTGGCAAGCGGACTGATCCCGGTTCCTCCAAGAGCGCCGATCAGATCGCTGGACAACAGATAAGCCGCTGGGTTTCAGAGCGGCCCATTCCGCTGGCAGGCTTCAATCTCGGCAAGTATTCGCGCGTCGAGACACAGATCGGAGATGTGAAGGTAGAAACCTATGCCGCATCCGGGGTAGAGAGATCATTTCCCAAGGGGACGGAAATAGCAGAAGTGCCAGGGCCTGTGATTCCCTCAGGCTTACGGCCAAAGTCCGAGCCAGTAATCGTCTCAACACCAGCACCCTCGCCTGCGCGGAACGCACAGAGCGTAGCCGAAGCATCGGCGCACGCGATCGATTTCTTCTCTCGCCGCTTCGGACCTTATCCCTACGGCACCCTTGCCCTGACGCAAATGCCTGGAGATCTAAGCCAGGGCTGGCCAGCTCTGATTTTTCTTTCCAGCTTTTCATTCCTTACTCCGAAGCAGAAATCCGATCTCCACCTGAGTCCGATCGAAAAGATCCTCAGCGCTCAGGTCATCGCCCATGAAACCGCGCACCAATGGTGGGGCGATTTGGTCACCTGGAGTGGGTACCGCGACCAGTGGCTCGTGGAGGGGCTGGCAAATTACAGCTCAATGATGTTGCTGGAATCGCAGGATCCGGTCCAGTTCCGCACCGCGATGCAGAAGTATCGCGAGGAACTGCTGTCAAAAAACAAACATGGCGATCCACTGATGGAGGCCGGCCCCGTCACGCTGGGGACCCGTCTGTCATCTTCACATTTCCCCGCTGGATACGAAGCCATCAGCTATGGCCGTGGCACCTGGTTGTTCCACATGCTGCGGTGCATGATGCGCGATGCTGAGGCGAAGAGTATACGCGGCTCGGCGGGAACGCAATCCGTCGCACCCGATGAGCCATACGTAAGAGCGCTGCGAACAATGAGGGAACGCTACCAAGGCAAAGCAATTTCAACGTTAGAGATGCTGCGGGTATTTGAAGAAGAATTGCCCCGGCCACTCTGGTACGAAGGAAAAAAATCACTGGATTGGTTCTACCAGGGATGGGTGAAGGGCAGAGCAATTCCGCGGCTGGAGCTGCGAGGCTTGAAATATAGTGACAAGGGCGGCTCGACGTCAGTAAGCGGAACCATCCTGCAAAAAGACGGACCAGACGATCTGGTCACTGCAGTCCCTGTGTATGCCTCGGTCGGGGGCAAAATAGTCTTACTGGCGCGAGTGTTCGCCGATGGACCGGAAACGTCTTTTCGTGTCAGCGCCCCAGCGGGTGCACGAAAGATCGTACTCGACCCATACCAGACTATATTGGCGAGAACGCGTTAGACTTCGGCAAGATTCTCTTTTGGACCACATTCCCGCAGACATTCCCAAAACGGCTATTCGTCACGCCAAAACTCCACTGCTGGGGCGCAATGCGTCGCTTGTAAATCGTTTACTTCCGGGCCGCCACGACCCAAAGTCACTGATCTGCTCATGCGGCGGTTCACCTGCAAACAGGTAATTCAGAAGCAGAGCCATGACTCACACAGAAGAGATCCAGCTTGGTTTAGGGCGGCCCAAAGCAAAATTAAAGTCGGAAGCCACTACTATTCTTCTGGTCGAAGACGAAAGGTTCGTGCGTGAAGTTGCCAGCGAGATCCTACGGTCAGCCGGATACGGGCTGCTGCAAGCGCGATGTGCGGAAGAGGCTCGGCGGCTCTTCTATGAGCATGAAGACGTGCATCTCTTGGTCACTGACGTTGTGCTTCCAGATGACAATGGCGCCCATCTTGCCGGCGAACTGGGCAGCAGAAGGCCAGGTCTGAAGACAATCTTTATTTCCGGATATCCAGAGACTGCGGTGGCACGTGCCGGAGTGCAGGAGCACGACCTTCGCTATTATTTACCCAAGCCATTTTCGACCGAGTCCCTCATCACCAAGATCAAACAAGTGCTCGAGGATAGCAACCCGATCAGCGAGTGAATGAGAGCTCACGCCCTCCGGCGATGAAGAGTGGCTTGCACAATATGCTGCGGAATATCGGGCAACGGGACAACACGCTGCAGGATGCCGTTCTCCGCGCAGACGCGCGGCATCCCATACACAATGCAACTTGATTTATCCTGGCCCATGGTGATTCCGCCCTCGCGGGCGATGGCCCTCATCCCTTCCAGCCCATCCGAACCCATACCAGTCATAATTATCCCCATTGCGGCCGAGCGAAACACTTCCGCCACTGAGAGCATCATGACATCGACCGAGGGAATGTGAAGCATGCCTTGTGGAGTTGAAGAGATGCGAATCGCCACTTGGGACCGCGCTCCGCGAAAAATCGTCATGTGCCCGCCCGCCGGAGCGATATACACAACTCCAGGTTCAACTGAGTCGTTGTCCGCGGCTTCGCGAACCGTTACCTTGCACAGATTGTTCAAGCGCTGCGCAAATGGAGCAGTGAATCCCGGGGGCATGTGCTGCACAATCAGAACGCCAACCGGCAGGTCAGCCGGCAGCAGCGGCAGGATTTCCTGAAGAGCTTGGGGACCACCCGTCGATGTGCCAACTGCAACAATGTCGGGGGAAGCACGAACGGCCGCCGTCGCGATACTCCTCGCTCGTGCAACAGCCGCGTGCGAGGGGATTTTCATCACTACATGGGCTTTGCTCTCTGCAGCCGCTTTGATTTTCGCTATTAAGTCTTCGCGAATTCTTACGATGTCGAGCGACGTGCCAGACAGTTGCTTCGGGACGTAATCAAATGCTCCCCATGCCAGTGCCTCCAGCGTGGTCTCGGCGCCTTCCTGACTAAGCGAGCTCACCATGATTACCGAGCAGGGAAACTCTCGCATGATGCGCTTCAGAGTTTCCAGGCCGTTCATTCCGGGCATTTCGATATCCAGTGTGACCACGTCTGGGTGAAGAGAAGCGATTTTCTCCAGAGCTTCCCGTCCGCTCTGTGCGGTTTCGGTTACGCAGAGGGCAGGGTCTGATTCGATCATGCGGGTCAGCGCCATGCGCGTGAAGGCGCTGTCGTCGACTACAAGCACGCGAATTGGGTGAGGACTGTCGTTCACGCCTTTCATTTTGGGCCGCGATAGAGCAGGTTCACCAGTTGATGGACCTCATCTAAGTAGGCTTCCAGCTCAAACGTAAAGCGGGCCCAATCAAAACTGTCCAGCTTGGGGCATTCTTTTTCGAGAATGGCGAATCCAGGCTCTTCGAGAAAATTCACCTGACGATCTTCGGTGTACCCGTATCCCAAGCCGCCCATCCGGCACAGCAAGTCGCTGAGCGAGACGAGAGCCACCAGCGCGCGTTCGCTCGTGGCTTTGCTGGCGTCGTGGTGGGAGGCCACCACCTGCACTAGATCGGGTGTGAAGTGCCAGCGCTCAGCCACAATCCGGCCGCTCTCGGTGTGATTAATTCCGAGTACAGCTTGCTCAGCTTCGTGCAGCGGAATGTGCTCAGCGGAAGCGCGTTCCATGGTGGCGCGGAACTCGGCGGGTGCAACCCACAACTGAGCGATGATACCAATATCGTGGAGCAGGCCTGCCAGGTAAGCTTTCCCCGGCTCGGAAAACCCGATTTTGCGCGCGAACTGCCGGCAAACAAGCGCGCAGCCAAGAGAGTGTTCCCAAAAAACAATTGGGTCGAAGCCCGCCGTCTCACGCGGCAGAAGTGTGAGTACGGAACAGGACATGGCGACATCACGCATGCGTTGCATTCCCAGCGCCATCACCGCGGCGCGAACACTATCAATCTTTTGCCACTGTCCAAACAGAGGCGAATTCGCGAGTTGCAGGCACTGGGCCGTTAACGACTTGTCTTGCGAGATCAGATCCACTACTTGCTGGACTTCGAGCCGTTCCAACGGCTGCTCCATATAATGCAAGAGAGGCGTTAGAACGACCGGAAGCGTGGGCATCTGGTCAATCGCGTTTAGTTTTTTCAACAGCGTTTCTTGGGTCTGTACAGTCATATCTCACCTAGCGACTGATGTGCCGCTTTTCCGATTTCACGTACGCGGTTGCCGAAGGCAGGTGCACCAGCTGGAAGTCATCCGTGACGCCGTACAACGATTCCGAGTGCCCCAGAAACAAATATCCATGCGGCAGCAGGTTGTTATAAAAATGCTGGATTACGCGCTTCTTTGACATACCATCGAAATAAATCAGTACGTTGCAGCACATGACCAGATCGATGCCCTTCATGAACGCCATGCGGGAATCGTCGAGCAGGTTCAGTCGCTGGAAACTGATGCACGACTTCATTTCCGAATTGACCTGCAGCAGCTCACCGCGGGGCGTGAAATATTTTTGCCGGAAATACTGCGTGAGATTTCGAGTGCTGTAGTTTCCGTATATCCCCTGCTTGGCGTGCGCGACCGAACGTTCATTCAGGTCGGTAGCTGTAATTTCAAACGTCCAACCCTTCATACGCCCGGCAATCTCTTCCGTCATCATCATTGCCAAGGTATAAGATTCCTCGCCGGTGGAGCATCCGGCGCTCCAAATTCGCAGATGGCGCAGTGCCATTTTGGCGCGCGCCTCGACTATTCGAGGGATCACCAGATTGCGAATGGCATCGAGCTGGGGCTGATTGCGAAAAAAGCAGGTTTCACCGACCGTGATTTCATTCAATAAGCTGATTAGTTCAGCCTGACGAATGGGCTTGATGGTCAGGCATTCGTAATATTCACGGAAGCTCTTAACACCCACGGCCTGCATGCGTTTGACGCAGCGATCCTCCAGGAAACGCAGCTTATTATCAGGTTGGAAGATACCCGCCACCTGATACACGAGGTCGCGAATCTGAACCAGGCTGGGATCGGGCGGACCCTCAGGTCGCCCCACCGTCTTCGGGATGGATTGCGTCGTGCTCATTGTGTGAGTCCCTGTGCTACAGAATTGCTGGCTGATGCGAGCA
>Ga0209473_1001399_pt1 | contig 13468 bp, 17 predicted proteins | sample GraSoiAngelo_133_FD_185890 | JGI IMG/M metagenome (GOLD analysis project Ga0209473, IMG submission 185890) | Grasslands soil microbial communities from the Angelo Coastal Reserve, California, USA - 14_0929_05_20cm (SPAdes) (version 2) | ecosystem: Environmental > Terrestrial > Soil > Grasslands ...
CCGAGGCGCATGATCGACCCTTTGCCGAACTGCTTCTCGATTTGGCCGACGGCGAGGTCCACCGCCTTCAGGCGTTCACGGTCCGTGCGTTCGTCGCGTTCAATCGGCGGCATGCGCGCTCCTCTCTTCGCGGGCCTGAAAGGCCCGCGCCACATGTCTGATGCGGGCGGGCCTGAAAGGCAAACACCACACGTCTGATGCGGGCGTGGGTGAGGGTCGCGCCACTCGACATGTTCGGATGGCGCGGCCCTTTCAGGGCCGCGAAGCTGGGCTATTCTAAAAACGTGCCGGGCGAAAGTCAAGGGCAAGACCATGAAGTCGTCGTCTGAACTGACTGAGATGACGTCGCTTACGGCTGTGACCACTTTCGCCCCTTTGACCGAAGAGTTGCAGATTCTGCCATCATACGGCCCGGATGCCTAGCCCAATTGGCCACGCGCTCGCCGGCTTCGCGACCGCATGGGCCGCCGACTTGGTTCCGGGCGATCGCGCCTCGCGGATTCCGCCCGCAACCGCATCCTTGTACGTACGCGCCGGCAACGGGCTCACCCTCACGTGTGCGGCGCTCGCCATGGCGCCCGATCTCGACTTGCTCATGGCGGGGCACCGCACGCTCACCCACAGCATCGGCGCCACCTTCTTCGTCGCGCTGTTCGCGGCGGCGATCGCGGTCAGCGTCAGGCGTCCCGTTCTGCGTGTCGCGCTGACGTGCGCCGCCGCCTACGCGTCGCACCTGCTGCTCGACTGGCTCGGCGCCGACAGCTCGCGTCCCTACGGACTGCGCGCGCTGTGGCCCTTCAGCGATACGTACTACATCTCCGGCCTCGACATCTTCCGGCAGACGGCGCGGAGGTACATCACCACACCAACCGTGATCGGCCAGAATCTCCTCGCCGTTGCGCAGGAGATCGCAATCCTCGGGCCGATCGCGATCGCGCTGTGGCTAGTACGTGTAAAAGCCCTGGCCCGACTTGCGGCCGAGATGTCCGGCGGCGACCATCCGACGCAGTAGCGGGCAGGGGCGGTACTTCGGATCGCCGAGGCCATCGTGCAGGACGTTGAGGATCGCAAGACAGATATCGAGCCCGATGAAATCGGCGAGCGTCAGCGGCCCCATCGGGTGGTTCATGCCGAGCTTCATCACCGCATCGATCGCTTCGGGCGTGCCGACCCCTTCCATCACGGCGTAAATCGCTTCGTTGATCATCGGCATGAGGATGCGGTTGGCGATGAAGCCGGGATAATCGGCCGCTTCGACCGGCGTCTTGCCGAGCGTGCGGCAGAGATCCGACGCAATCGTCATCGATTCGGCCGATGTCGCCTGACCGCGTATGAGCTCGACCAGCGTCATGAGCGGCACGGGATTCATGAAGTGCATGCCGAGCACTCTGTCGGGACGTTTCGTCGCCGCGCCGAGCGACGTGATCGAGATCGACGAGGTGTTGGACGCGAGGATCGCGTCGCGCGTCGCGATGGCGTCGAGGCTCGTGAACAGCGCGCGCTTCGCGTCGGCGTTCTCGACGATCGCTTCGACGATGTAGTCCGCCTCGACGAGGCGATCGAGCGTCGTCGTCGTCGCGAGGCGTGCGAGCGTCGCGTCGCGATCGGCTGCCGACAGCCGTCCTTTTTCGACGAACTTGCCGAGGCTCGCTTCGATGGTGCCGCGCGCCCGATCCAGCATCGGCTGCGCGACGTCGAGGAGAATGACCGAGAAACCCGACTGCGCGAACGTCTGAGCGATCCCGTTGCCCATCGTGCCGGCGCCGATCACGCCGATGGTTCTGATCATCGCGGTGGTCAACGTCGCTGCTAGAAGCGCTCTACGGCCATCGCGACACCGTTGCCGCCGCCGAGGCACAGCGTGGCGATGCCGCGCGTCGCCTTGCGCCGCTTCAGCGCGTAGAGGAGCGTCGTCAGCACGCGCGAGCCGCTCGAGCCAATCGCGTGGCCGAGCGCGACGGCGCCGCCGTTCACGTTCACCTTCGCCGGATCGATGCCGAGCTCTTTCAACACGGCGACTGCCTGGACGGCAAACGCTTCGTTCAGCTCGAAGAGATCCACGTCGTCGAGCTTCCAGCCCACTTTCTCCGCCACGCGCTGCACCGCCTCGACCGGCGTCATGAGGACGAACTTCGGGTTCAGGCCGCTGGTCGCCTGTCCGACGATGCGCGCGAGCGGCGTCAGGCCGAGCGACTTCGCGCGGCCGGCATCCATGACGACGAGCGCAGACGCGCCGTCGTTGACACCAGGCGCGTTGCCGGCGGTGACGGTGCCGTCCTTCCTGAACGCCGGCTTCAGCGCGGCAAGCGACTCGACGGTCGTGTCGGCGCGGATCGCCTCGTCGCGATCGACGACGCGCGCGTCACCTTTCTTCTGAGGGATCGAGATCGGCAGGATTTCGTCTTTGAACGCGCCCTCGCTTGTCGCTCGCGCCGCCTTCTGATGGCTCCTGGCGGCGTAATCGTCCTGCGACGGGCGATCGACGTGGTAGTGCTCGGCGACGACTTCGCCGGCGTTGCCCATATGACATTGCTCGAACGCACACCACAGCCCGTCGTTGATCATCGAATCGACGACTTCGGCGTTGCCCATGCGCAACCCGTCGCGCACGCGCGGCAGCAGGTATGGACAGTTGCTCATCGACTCCATGCCGCCGGCGACCGCGACGTCGATGTCGCCGACGCGGATGCCCTGATCGGCCAGCATCACCGCCTTCAGCCCCGATCCACACACCTTATTAACAGTGAGGGCGGCGACATGGTCCGGCAGACCGCCGTTGAGCGCCGCCTGGCGGGCCGGATTCTGACCGAGGCCGGCCGATACCACGTTGCCCATGATGCATTCGTCGACGATTTCGGGATCGACGCGGGCGCGGCAGATGGCCTCGCGGACGACCATGGCGCCGAGCTCGGCGGCGCCGAAGCCCTTGAGCACGCCGAGAAATTTCCCCGTGGGCGTGCGCACGGCGCTGACGATGACCGCTTCACGCATCGATTAACTTCTGATCTGGATGCTCGTGACGGCATCGTCGCCGAGCAGCGCTTTCAGACGCGCGAGGATGACGCCGCGCGATCGATTGATCTCGCGCGACCACTGCGCGCTCGTCGTATCGACCATCAACACGCCGCTTTCGAGCCTGACCGACGTCGCGCGCTCGAGCGCGGGACCGACGGCCGCGCGCCACGCGAACGCGACTTTGCCGTCCGACAACGGCGCGCCGCGCAACAGATGGGCGAGCGCAGCCGGCACGGCATGTGAAAGCGGTCTCATAGCGTTCATCCTATCATTCCGGTCGTGCGAATCATCCTCGCGTCCGGATCACCGCGCCGCGCGGAACTGCTGCGCGCCGCCGGCTTTGACTTCGAAACAGTCGTGACAGATGTGGATGAATCGATTCGTGCGGACGAATCCCCACGAAGTTACGTGCGCCGTCTGGCCGCAGAGAAATCAGCGGCCGCGATGATTGATGTGGCGCGGCCCTTTCAGGGCCGCGATCGCGGGGTTGAAAGCCCCGCGCCACCGGTCATGGTCCTCGGCGCCGACACGACCGTCGTCATCGACGACGAGATCCTTGGCAAACCCGTTGACGATGCGGATGCGGCGGCGATGCTGCGCCGTCTTTCGGGGCGGCGACACGAGGTGATGACCGGCGTCAGCGTCCGGCAAGGAGCGTCGGAAGTCGGCCGCGTCGAAATCACCGCCGTGCATTTCGCGGCGCTGACCGACGCGGACGTCGCGTGGTACGTCGCAAGCGGGGAAGGGCGGGATAAAGCCGGCGCGTATGCGATTCAGGGGCTCGCGTCCCGCTTCATCCCGCGTATCGAAGGATCGTACTCGAACGTTGTCGGTCTGCCGGTCGCGTGCGTCTGCGAGCTGATTACAGAGATTTCAAGTACTCGACGAGATCGCTGACGTGCGACGGCGTCAGATGCAGGCCGAACGTCTCGTCGTAGTGCCGCACCACGTCGGCGAGCGTGCCAAAGCGCCCGTCGTGGTAGAACCCGCCCTTCTGATGCGACCACGCGCCCTTCAGCGGCGTCGTGCGATAGCGCCGGTCCGGCGCACGATTCGCCTGGAAATCGTCGATGCCGATCTCCGCTCCGGTATGCATCGCCCAGCCCGGCTCGCTGAAGAGCGGCGGCACGTGACACGTCGAACAGCGGGCTGCTCCGTTGAACAGCCGTTCTCCTCGCGCTGCGGCCGCCGGGTCGAAGCTGCCTTGCGGCGGCGCCGGCGAGGGAATCGAAAGCTGGTAGAACTGCAGCGCCGCAAGCTTCGACGTGACGCGATCGTCGGCCGGACGGACGTCGCCGAAGCCCGCACGCGCCGCCACGGGGAATTGCACCGGATCGCTGAGGCGCGGATCGAAGAAGGTGCCGGAGCCGTGCATCTCGAGATTCGCGACGAACGCGTTCCAGTACGGCACGCTGCCCCAGCCCGTGAACGTGTGTTGATTCATTCCGGCGAGGCCAAAAGCCGGCGGGATGAGCGTTGCGGCCGTTTTGCCGTCGGGTCTGAACGCTTTGCCGTCCAGGAACAACGCCGCGTCGAACCTTCCGGGTCCCCAACTGTTCAGCACGGTGCGCACCGTCGCCTGATCGACCTGCAGCAACCCGGCGACTGCGCTGAGATCGGGCGAGAGCCCGACGATCGCGCCGACGTTGAGGTCGCGATTGGTCCAGCCGTCGAGGCGATGGCCGATGCCGGGCGCGAACGAATCGTCGACGGTCGAGTGGCACAGCGAGCACTGCACGCCCATCGACTGCACGCGGCCGGCGGCGTCGCGGAGGAGGCTGACGCCGACGACGGCCTTCGCGTCGAGCAGCGCGATCGTGTTCGCCGGATCGTTGAGGTCGACGGTCCCTGCGCGGATGCCATCGAGGACCGCGGCGGGAACGTTGTCCACGTCGACCTTGAGCCCGACCGCGAGCGCCGTCGCGGGGCTCACACCGGGTCCGACGCCGCCAAATCGCGCGCCGGCAATTGCCTGATGCAGCTTCAGCGTTCCGCCCCAGAACGCTTCGTCGCCGAACGTGTCGTAGCGGAAGATTGTCGCGCCGTTGCGGAACAACTCCTCCGCGTGCTCGCCGATCACGCGATCGAACGGCGCGCGGGGCGGGCGGGCATCGCCGCGCTCGGCGTGCAGACGGTTCGTCAGCACGGCTGCGGTGATAATGGTGGCAAGCGGAACGACTACAGCAGCGGTCGCGAGCTTCATCGTCATATGTCTCCTCGCCTGAACAGAGTCGCCCGGGCGCGAAAAGGTGACAACGGCGCGGGTTGCAACGTCGAGGGGGGCACGCGACTCTAATGAATGATGACTGACGCCGAAATCGTCGAGCGGGTCCGCGCCGGAGAAACGGCGCTGTTCGAGATCCTGATGCGGCGGCACAACCAGCGCATCTACCGCGTGGCGCGCGCCGTCATCAAGGACGAAGCCGACACCGAAGACGTGATGCAGCAGGCGTACATCAACGCCTTCACGCATTTGAGTCAGTTTCAGGATCGTTCCCAGTTCTCGACGTGGCTGACGAGGATCACGGTGCACGAAGCACTGGCGCGCCGGCGAAAGCGGAAACCCGAGGAGACGCCCGAGGACGTGATGGAAACGCTGACGTCACCGCAGCCGGACCCGGAGCGGCAGGCCTACGCCGCCGAGCTGCGGCGGGTGCTCGAAGCCGCGGTCGATTCGCTGCCGGAAACGTATCGCCTCGTCTTCATGCTTCGCGATATCGAAGGGCTGAGCACGAGCGAGACGGCTGCCGGGCTGGAGCTCGGCGATGAAGCCGTGAAAACCCGGCTGCATCGCGCGCGTGCCATGGTACGCAGCGCCATCACCGAGCGCATCGGCGCATCGACGGCTGAGGCGTTCGCCTTTCAGGCGCCACGGTGCGACCGCGTGGTCGCGGCGGTGATGGCGGAAATCGTGCAGCGGGTTCACGTAACTTCCTGAATCGGGCACGATCCGCTCACTATCGCACGCCTTGCATAACGCCACTTGGCGCGTTATTCTGAACGTGTAATTTCTTCCCCAGAACTCCCTATGACACAGCGATATATCAAGATTGGTGCGACCGTGCTGGTTCTTGGGCTGGCCTTCGCTGGACTGTTCTGGTCCACGCTGCGCGACGGCACCGAGTACTACAAGAACCTCGACGAGGTGATGACGAACCAGTCGGAGTGGCACGGCAAGCAGCTGCAGCTCCACGGCTACGTCGTGCCGGAATCGATTTACCGATCGAGGAACAACTCGCTCGAGTATCGATTCAAGGTCCAGAACAATCCTGCCCGCGCCACCGAACCGGGTTCGGTGATCAGCGTGTCGTACACCGGTATCGTGCCCGACACGTTCAAGGGCGAAGCGGAGGTGGTGCTGAAGGGAGAGCTGACCACCGAGGGTTTCAAGGTCTCGCCCAACGGCGTGATGGCGAAATGTCCGTCCAAATATGAAGCTGCAGCAAAGTCGGGTGCGTAATGGCATCTCTCGGCTCGTTCCTTCTTCTCGCGACGTTCGTTGTCTGCAGTTACTCCGCGGCCGTTTCGGTCGCCGGCGCGCGGCGTCGATCGCGGCCGCTGATTGAGAGCGGCGTCGGCGCGTTCTACCTGACGGCTGCGCTGATGACGGTCGCCTCGGCCGTCATGATCAACGCGTTCCTCACCAACGATTACTCGATCAAGTACGTCGCTCACTATTCCGACAGCGTGCAGCCGCTGTTCTACAAAATCACGTCGTACTGGGGCGGGCTCGACGGCTCGATCATGTTCTGGGTATTTCTGCTTTCGATATTTGGCACGCTCGCCGTCTACGTGAACCGCGAACGCCATCGCGAGCTGATCCCGTACGTCGTCGCCACCATCGCGGTCGTGCAGATGTTTTTCCTGTACTTGATGGTGGTACACAAGAACCCGTTCACGACGTTCCTCACGACGGTCCCGGCTGACGGCAACGGCCTCAACCCGCTGCTGCAGAACTACTGGATGGCGATTCACCCGCCATCGCTGTACACCGGTTTCGTCGGGATGACCATCCCGTTTGCCTTCTGCATCGCCGCGCTGGTCACGGGACACCTCGACGACTCGTGGCTGCGCGCCGTCCGCCGCTGGACGATGTTTGCGTGGCTGTTCCTGTCGATCGGATTGTTTCTCGGCATGATCTGGGCGTACGAAGAACTGGGCTGGGGCGGCTACTGGGGATGGGATCCGGTCGAGAACGCAGGGCTGCTGCCGTGGTTCACGGCGACGGCGTTTCTGCATTCGGTGATGGTGCAGGAGCGGCGCAGCATGCTGCGCGTCTGGAACGTGATTCTGGTCATCACGACCTTCTTCCTCACGATCTTCGGCACGTTCATGACGCGATCGGGCGTCGTGCAGTCGGTCCACGCGTTCGGCGACGATCCGATGCTGGCGCGGCTGTTCACGATCTTCATGGTGGCGATTCTGACGTTCAGCTTCGGCCTCGTCATCTATCGCCTTCCGCTGCTCAAGGCGCGCAACGAGCTCGACTCGTGGGTGTCGCGCGAAGCGGCGTTCCTCGTGAACAACTGGGTGCTCCTGTTCGCGGCGCTGTTCGTCCTCTTCGGCACGATGTTTCCGACGCTCAGCGAGGCGATCATGGGACAGCGGCTCACGGTGGCCGCGCCGTTCTTCAACAAATGGCTGATCCCGATCGGCCTCATCCTCTTGTTCCTTACCGGCGTCGGCCCGCTGCTCGCGTGGCGGAAATCGACCGTGCGGAACCTCCTCGAGCAGTTCCTATGGCCGGGCGTCGCCACCGCGACGACGCTCGCCGCGACAACGGCGCTGGGCATTCCGGTGTGGGCGCCGGGATTGTGCTTCGCATTGTGCGCACTCGTGACCGCGACGATCGTCCAGGAGTTCTTGCGCGGCGGCAACGTTCGCCGCAGGAATACGGGCACCGATCTCTTCACGGCCATCATCGGCCTCGTCGGCCGCAACAAGCGGCGCTACGGCGGCTACATCGTGCATCTCGGCATCGTGCTCATCTTCCTCGGCTTCGCCGGCAGCGGGTCGAAGAAGGAACAGCTGTTCCGGCTGAAGCTCCACGATCAGGCGACGATCGGCGCATTCACGCTGCGCAACGACGGCGTCAAGGTGAGCGACGACGGACAGAAGCAGATGGCCACGGCCTACATCTCGGTGTCCCAGAACGGCAAGCCAATCGAATCGATGTACCCCGGTCGGTCGGTGTTCCGGAAGCACGAAGACGAAGAGGCGCGGACTGACGTCGCCATTCGGCGCTCGCTCGCTGCAGGCGTTCGTGAATCCTCTTGTCGACTGGATCTGGCTCGGGTTCGGCGTGCTCGCGTTCGGCACCGGTATCGCGCTGCTGCCGGAGCGCGCGTATTCGTTTGCGCTCGCGAAGCTGCCGGCGGAAGCCGCGACCACTGCCGTCGTGCTGCTGGCGGGGCTGCTATTGAGCGGTGTCTCGCTGAAGGCGCAGCAGCATCAAGTCGACCCGAACGTCGCGGTGACGCCGTCGAAGAACGCGCTCGAGGAGCAGCTGCGCGGCGAGATGGGCTGCGTGTGCGGCACGTGCGCACATGAGGCGCTGACCAAGTGCACGTGCGGCACGGCGCAGCAGATGCGGTCGCAGCTGCGCGCGCAGATCGATCAGGGAAAGGGGCACGACGAGATCATCCAGGCGTTCATCGGGATCTACGGCGGGCAGCAGTTCCTGCAGGCGCCGATCGACAAAGGCTTCAACCGTGTCGCGTGGCTCTTCCCGTACGTCCTCGGCGCGACCGGCGTCTTTGCCATCGGCTTCGCCGCCATCAAGTGGTCCCATCACTCCGCCGCGGCGCCGCCGGAAACGTCCGCGACGCTGGACGATCCCGCGCTCGAGGAGCGCCTCAACGATGAGCTCCGCGACCTCGACTAAGAGCGCAGAAGACAGCGGTCTTCAAACCTGGCAATTCTTCCTCCTCGCGGCGCTCGGCTGCGCCACCGCGGTCACGTTCCTCGCGCGGGGACAGGGGATGGTCAGCATCATCCTGCTCGGCATCCTCATGATCACGACGGCTGCGGTCGGCATTGCGGTGCTGCGGATGGTACGGCCGCTGGTCTCGAGCGAAGAGGATCGCACGGTGATGATCGGCCATCGTACGCGGGCCGCGCTCGAACGCGAGAAGCACCTCACGCTGCGCGCGATCAAGGAGCTGGAGTTCGATCGCGCGATGGGCAAGCTGGCGGAAGCCGACTTTCAGGAGATGTCGACCCGCCTGCGCATGCGCGCTGCGGGCCTCCTCCGTCAACTCGACGCAGGGTCGGGATACCGCGATCAGATCGAACGCGATCTCGCTGCTCGCCTGAAAGGCTCGCGCTACGACAGCGGAAGCGCCGGCTCGCACAACGAGATGCAGACGGACACAGGCAGCGCGAGGCTTTCAGCCGAGCGAATCGCAGGGGAGCGCGAGGCTTCAGCCGAGCGCCTCTGCGCGAATTGTTCGACCGTGAACGACGCGGACGCGACGTTCTGCAAATCATGCGGGGTGAAGCTGTGAAGTGGGCGCCCCGTTGCGCTCTTTGTGTCCTCGGTGTGCTGTGTGTCGGTTCAGCGGTCGTCCGTGCGCAGTTCCAGATGCCGGACCCGAAACAGATGTCGGGCATCCCGCGTCCGGTGACCGATCTTCCTGATCACGCGATCTCGGTGCGGCTCATTCGCGGCGAGCTGTCCAACAACATCGCGAACCACCAGGTGCAGCTGCGCATCGGCTCGAAAACCGTGACGGTCAAAACGGACGAGAACGGCCGCGCGCAGTTCAACGACGTCACGCCCGGCGCGCCGGTAAAGGCGACCGCCGACGTCGACGGCGAGCATCTCGAATCGCAGGAATTTCCGGCGCCCGACAAAGGCGGCGTGCGTCTGATGCTGGTGGCGACCGACAAATCGAAGGGACCCGCCACCGAACCGAACGCGGCGCCGATCTCCGGTCAGGTCGTCATCGGCAACCAGTCGCGCATCATCGTGCAGCCGACCGATGAGGCGGTCGACGTGTATTACCTTCTGGACATCGAGAACACGGCGCGCGTGCCGGTGAACCCGGGCGCGCCGTTCGTGTTCGACGTGCCGAAGGGCGCGACCGGCGCCGGCATCATGCAGGGCTCATCCCCGTTGGCGAGCGTCAAGGGCAGGCGCGTCACGGTCCAAGGGCCGTTTCCGCCGGGCCAGACGCTGGTGCAGGTCGCATATGAGATGGCGGCGGTCGACGGCTCGGTCAGCATCTCCCAGACCTTTCCCGCCACCTTCTCGCAGCTCGGCGTCGTCGTCAAGAAGGTCGGCGACACCGCGATCAGCTCGCCGCAAATCGCCAACCAGCGCGAGATGCCGGCGGAAGGCCAGATGTACATCGCCGGCAGCGGCGGATCCATTGCCGCCGGGCAGCCGATGACGTTCGAAATCAGCGGCGTGCCGCATCACAGCTCCGCTCCGCGCTGGGTCACGCTCATGCTCGCCGCCGCCATTTTCGTCGTGGCCGGGTGGTCGTCGCGTCCGCGCGAACAGAACGAGGCCGAGGATGCCGCCGAGCGCAAGCGCCTTATCTCGAAGCGCGACCGCCTCCTGAACGATCTCGTCAGGGTGGAACACGATCGCCGCAGCGGCCGTGTCGACCCACACCGCACGGCCACGCGCCGTGAGGAGCTCATCTCCGCCCTCGAACTGATTTACGGCGCCCTCGACAGCGACGATGCCGGGCCCGCACCCGTCGATCACGCAGGCCTCGCGGCGCCGATGGGCCAGCTCAGGGCCTCCTGAGCGTGTCCTTCGACGGTGCTCAGGACGGGAGCCCGGATTTCGATTCCGTTCGACTCGTCGACGCCTCCCGCCATTTCGGCCGTCGCCGCGCACTTACGAAAGTGTCGCTGACCGCGCGCGCCGGCGACATCGTCGGTCTGCTCGGACCGAACGGCGCCGGCAAATCGACGCTCATCGGCCTGCTCTCGACGATCGTCGCGCCGACGAGCGGGGAAGTGCGATTCGGCAATCAGCTGTCGCGCGAGCTCGGCGCGGCGTTGCGACAGCGGATCGGTCTCCTCGCGCACGAGCTCTACGTGTATCCGGAACTGTCGGCGCGGCAGAATCTCACCTTCTTCGCACAGCTCTACGGGTTGAACGCCGACGCCGTCGTGACGCCTGCACTCGAACGCGCCGGCCTCGGAGATCGCGGCGACGATGACGTCGCCGGTTTTTCGCGCGGCATGCGGCAGCGGCTCGCGCTCGAACGGGCGCTGCTGCATCATCCGCGGCTCGTGTTGTTCGACGAGCCATTTACCGGCCTCGACGACTCGGCCGTCCGCGTCGTCTCGGATCGATTGCGCCGCCTGGCGGGCGACGGTTCGATCGTCGTCGTCGCGACGCACGATCTCGATCTGGCGGACGGACTCGTCACGCGCGTGGCGGTCATCCGCGAAGGGCGCCTGATCGCCGACGAACAGGCATCGACCGGTCTGCGAGCGCGCTACCGCAGCGCCATCGGTGGCGCATGAGGCACCCGCCTCCCGGCTCGTGTTCCACATGTCGGCAACGGAGCGCGGGGGTTCAGCCGGGCGCAGCGATCTGATGTTCCTGCGTACAGCTCTGCTCGTCCTCAAGAAGGATTTCGCGATCGAGGTCAAGACGCTCGAGATCCTGGTGACGACGCTGTTTTTCGCGGTGTCATGCGTGCTCGTCTTCTCGTTCGCGTTCGTCAAGGAAGGGCAGGCGCCGCCGGACGCGGCGGCTGGGATCCTGTGGATTGCGATCGCGTTCTCCGGCACGCTGGCGCTCGGCCGGACGTTCGAGCGCGAGCGGTACGCCGAAACGCTTCGCGCGCTGCTGCTCGCGCCGGCGCCGAGGCCGGCGCTCTACGTCGGCAAACTGCTCGGCATCCTCGTCCTGCTGGCGCTCGACGCCCTCATCCTCGTGCCGCTCATCGCGCTGCTGTTCACGGCGCCGCTGTTCGCGCGGCCCCTGCTGTTGCTGCTGCTGCTCGCGGGCGGCACGGTCGGGTTCGCCGCCGTCGGCACGCTCTTCGCGGCGATGCTGATACGGTCGCGCACGCGCGACGTGCTGCTGCCGATCCTGTTGTATCCGATCACGGTTCCGGTCATCATTTGTGGCGTGCGAGGGACGGCGGCGCTCCTCGAGTCGCCGCCGGACGAGACGACGGCCGTCATGTGGCTCGGCATTCTCTTCGCGCTCGACGTCGTGTTCCTCACGCTCGCGCTGTGGACGTTCGAACCGTTGATGACGGAATGACGGGTTCGCCATGAAAAAGTCGTTCGTTCCCCTTGCCGTCGTGACCGCGCTCCTGTTCGTCATCGCGCCGATCCTGATCGCGCGCGCCCCGTACGAATCGGAAATGCTGCTGATTCAGAAAATCTTCTATTTCCACGTGCCGTCGTGGGTCGCGATGTACTGCGGGCTGCTGGTGTGCGCCGTGGGCAGCATCTGGTACCTGTTCAAAGGCAATCGCGTGGCCGATCGGTACGCGGAATCTGCAGCCGAGCTCGTGCTGCTCTTCGGGCTGAACGGGCTCGTCAGCGGACCGCTGTGGGCGCGAAAGGCGTGGGGCGTGTGGTGGCAGTGGGACGCGAAGCTCACGAGCGCGCTGCTCCTGTGGCTCATCTTCGTCGCGTATCTGCTCGTGCGGAAATACGGGGGGCCAGGATCGGAGAAGCTCGCGGCGGCCGTAGGGATTTTCGGCGCGGCCGTGTCGCCCTTCGTCTACGTTTCGGTGAACATCTGGCGCACCATCCACCCGAAAACCAGCGTCGTGCCCGACATCGTCAAGAACCCCGCGAAAGGCTTTGCCGCGCCGCTGCTCGTCAGCATGCTCGCCTTCGTCCTGCTGTTCGTGCTGCTCTTGATGGTGCGCGTCTATCTCGCCGCGCATCAGGACGCGCTCGACGAGCTGTATCTCGCGCACGAGGATTGATCGTCATGAAACCGCGTCATCTCGCCATCGCCATCTGGTCCATCATCCTGATGGCCGCGCCGCTGTTCGCCTTTCAGCCTCCGCCGCCGGGGCAAAGCGAGTTCGTTCCGATCAGGGAGCTTCCTCCGAGCGAGCAGCTGCCGGCCGCGCCGCTGCTCGTCATCGCGTACGCCTTCTTCCTCGCCTTGATGATCTTTTACGTGTGGACCGTGTGGCGCCGGTTGAACCGCGTCGAACGCGAGATCCACACGCTCGAGCAAAGGACGACACGGTCGAGCCGATGACCGCAGGACACTTCATCTTCATTCCGGCGGTCATGCTGATCGGCCTCGTGATCGGGTGGATTCTCGGCTCGCGCGCGGCGAGAGACGCCTACGCGGCAGAGTTGCGACGGAGAGAAGAACGAGCGGCCGCGCGAGCGGGACGGGCAGGTACGGCAGGCCAGGGGGCAGGACCGGCGAGCGAGACAGGAAGAGCAGGGTAGCGCGAGCTTTCAGGCGAGCGTCTATCGTCCGATTGCCAATCGTTGTGCG